>Ga0101945_1000264_pt1 | contig 107439 bp, 115 predicted proteins | sample DewCreD2012metaG_2_FD_75246 | JGI IMG/M metagenome (GOLD analysis project Ga0101945, IMG submission 75246) | Hot spring sediment bacterial and archeal communities from British Columbia, Canada, to study Microbial Dark Matter (Phase II) - Dewar... ... | reverse complement strand
CTCCAGAACCAGTCGTCAATCGAGTCGTCAGGGTCGGGGTCACCGCCGGAACCGATTTGCAGCAGCTCGAACTGCCCCTGGTCGAAACGCTGCACCTGGACGGGGAAGTCCACCACCTCTAATGATGTTTTCATAATATGGTGACATCCTTCGCATCAAAAAAGGCCGGTATGCTTGAGGAATCCTCGCCCGACGTGCGGCTGGCGGCGGACCCGCTGGAGGCCGATGCGGACTTGACGGCGCAGGCGACGCAGATCGTCGGCCGGCGTGTTGGCCAGGGCCGTGGCATCCAGGTGCCCCCAGAGGTATTCCAACGGATTCAGCTCCGGGGCGTACGCTGGCAACCACTCGACGCGCAGCCAGCGCCGATGGCGCACCAGCGCCTGGGCCACCAGCTGGCTCCGATGGGCGGGCAAGCGATCCCACAGCAGAATCACCCGGCCCCGCACATGCCGACGCCAGGCGGTGAGGAACCGCACGACATGCGGGCCGCGAATGGCCCCGGGGTGGAACGCCAGAAACCACCGCGGCCGCCGACCGGTGGGCGTCGTCAGCACGGCGCCAATCCCCGAGAGGTGCTGCCAGGTGAAGGGCTCCCGCACGAGGGGCGTGCGCCCTTTGGGGGCCCAGGTCGCCCGAATCGGAGGCCGCTGGGTGAAGCCGCTCTCGTCGAGGAAGCTCAGCGCGGCCTTCAGCCGCTGCGCCCTTTTTTTAGGTTCATCCGGCAAAACCGGGGAATGCGCCCATGATCTTGAGGAAGAAGTACTCGTCGTCCCGGTAGCCGAAGGCCATGCGCTTGAGCACCTTGATCCTGTTGTTGATGCCCTCCAGGAGGCTGGTGTGCAGGGGGTAGCGGCAGTGGGCCAGGATCCTCGCCAGCTTGCTCTTGAGGTTTCGGGCGAATGCCTTGAGCGGTGGGATCCGGCTGCGGATCGCCCGGTGGTACCAGTCGTCGAAGAAGCGCCGGGCGGCCCCGGGATAGGTGTAGTCCCAGAGGTGCTTCAGGTCGTCCTTGAGGACATAGGCGGTGGCGAGGCGGCGGTTCGCAGCCAACAGGTCCCGGAGGGTCACCCGATCTGCAGGGCGGACGTTCTCGTAGTTCCGCAGGAGCAGCCAGCGGGCGCCCTTGATCACCTTCCGCGCCTTCGGCTGATGGCGCAGCCGATTCGCCTCATCCACGCGCACCCGGTCAATGACCTCGCGGCCGTACTTGGCCACGACGTGGAACAGGTCGTACACGATCGCCGCCTGCGGCGCCTGGGCCCGGACCTCCTCCTCGTAGGCCGGATTCATGTCCATGACCACGGCCTGCAGGCGCTGGCAGCCCTCTGGACCCAACTGGACGAAGAACGGCCGGATGTCCTCCCGGCCGCGCCCCCGCCCGACCCAGAGGACCCGCTTGCGGGTCGGGTCCACGATCACCGTGGCGTAGCGATGCCCCTTGCGGAGCGCAAACTCGTCCAGGGCGATCACCGTGACCGCCGAGAGGTCCACCGGAAGCAGGCGCGCCGCCAAGGCCGCCTTGTCCAGCGCCTTCACGGTATCCCAGTCCAGGCCGTACCAGTCCGCGACATGCTGGATGGGGAGGACCTGGCACAGGCGCACCACGCTGTCCGCCAGGCGCCGCGTGACCCGCGCCCAGGGCGAGAGCCAGGGCAGGGCTTCCACCTTCGGACCGCAGGCCGGGCAGACGACCCGATAGCGGGAGAACCACACGAACGTCTCCGCATCGAGGATCGGGAGATCGCGCACACAGCGGCGGGTAACCTCATGGACGTGCGTGCAGCACTGCCCGCAGCCCGAACAGGTGAACGTCCGGGCGGTGCGCACCAACTCCAGGTGCACCTGGGCGGGGCGGTCGGCGGTGGCAACCAGACGCTTCACCGATTGCACCGTATAGCCTTCCCAGCCGGCGAGCAGGTCGGTAGAGTAAGGGTGAGGCAAGGAGGCGCTCCTTTCCCTGAGGGGTGTGTGTACACGTCCTCAAGGATACGGATGGGCTGCCTTGCCTCCCTGCTTTCAGGCCCAGGGCACCCCGGTTTTGCCGGATGAACCGTATATGAAGGGCTTCAATGGGGCCGCCGTCTCTCAACGGCGGAAATGCCGGTTCCTCGACGGGCTGCTCGACGAAATCCGACTCTGGCTTCAATGGGGCCGCCGTCTCTCAACGGCGGAAATCCGAGACGAACGAGGAGGAGGGATTGCTGATGAAGCTTCAATGGGGCCGCCGTCTCTCAACGGCGGAGATGAGGGAATGCTTCATTCGCTCTCCAGTCCGTTGGGCTGGGGCTTCAATGGGGCCGCCGTCTCTCAACGGCGGAAATAGGTCCGCGTCCGGCGTCACGGCCCACGTGGCCAGCGCGCTTCAATGGGGCCGCCGTCTCTCAACGGCGGAAATCATGCACGCATGCATCTGTCAAGAGGCCAGAGGCAAGCTTCAATGGGGCCGCCGTCTCTCAACGGCGGAAATCGTATCGAGGAAAGAACATCTCTGATCTCCGCATGGCTTCAATGGGGCCGCCGTCTCTCAACGGCGGAAATCAGGCACTGGGGCCAATCGCGGACGGGGCCGACATCTTGGCCGCTTCAATGGGGCCGCCGTCTCTCAACGGCGGAAATTTGTGGAGTTTGGCGAAGAAGCTTGCGGAGAAGAGGCTTCAATGGGGCCGCCGTCTCTCAACGGCGGAAATAGTATACAGATCAGGAAATCGCCTGGGCCATTGAACGCTTCAATGGGGCCGCCGTCTCTCAACGGCGGAAATCCGGATGCTCCGTCTCCTCATCGTCGGGGCGCGGTTGCTTCAATGGGGCCGCCGTCTCTCAACGGCGGAAATTGCCTTCCGAATCGGCGTCCGCGCCGAGGCGGCACCGCTTCAATGGGGCCGCCGTCTCTCAACGGCGGAAATGATATAGACCCACTTGAGGAATTCGTCGGCTGCCCCCAGGGCTTCAATGGGGCCGCCGTCTCTCAACGGCGGAAATGGTCAACCCCCGGGAGAGGAGGGAAAGAAGATGAAAGGCTTCAATGGGGCCGCCGTCTCTCAACGGCGGAAATGTCCGGGGAGAGAGTCCCACCTGGACCCACAAGGACCGCTTCAATGGGGCCGCCGTCTCTCAACGGCGGAAATCCTGTGCCGGCGCCGGAGCCCCGGCGGGGATGCGGACGCTTCAATGGGGCCGCCGTCTCTCAACGGCGGAAATTGGCCGCGCCGATGCCGGTATATGAGCGGGCCATGCTTCAATGGGGCCGCCGTCTCTCAACGGCGGAAATTCCAATTGTGCACCACAGTTGGGGCGACCTGCTGATAGTCCACGTTCCAAGGCCGAGCCCGCTTCAATGGGGCCGCCGTCTCTCAACGGCGGAAATTCTGCCGGGGACAGAGCCAGCGCAGGGCACGACACGGCTTCAATGGGGCCGCCGTCTCTCAACGGCGGAAATTCGGCTCCGGAACGGGCTCGCCCCGGATGGCCGCTGCTTCAATGGGGCCGCCGTCTCTCAACGGCGGAAATGAGGAGATGCCGACATTCCCGTTCAAGGTTCCTAGGCTTCAATGGGGCCGCCGTCTCTCAACGGCGGAAATTTCGGAGCGAATAGCCTGTTTGCGCTGGACTCCGGAGGCTTCAATGGGGCCGCCGTCTCTCAACGGCGGAAATATAGCGGTGCTGGCCTTCCTGGCGTGGCTGTTGTCCTCGCTTCAATGGGGCCGCCGTCTCTCAACGGCGGAAATCTGGTAAGCCTCCCGCTCCTTCAAGCGGTTAGCCTCTGGCTTCAATGGGGCCGCCGTCCCTCAACGGCGGAAATTCCTCCACGGCGGCTATCCCGGCCCTGATGGCAGGGCTTCAATGGGGCCGCCGTCTCTCAACGGCGGAAATCTGTCCCAGACGACGCAGTGCCCGGCCTTGTACCAAAGCTTCAATGGGGCCGCCGTCTCTCAACGGCGGAAATAGGTTCGACGATACGACGCCGGAGAAGGCGTTTTGGGCTTCAATGGGGCCGCCGTCTCTCAACGGCGGAAATCACCCCTGAGGGGGTCAAGCGGTTCGCCGCCGAGGCGCTTCAATGGGGCCGCCGTCTCTCAACGGCGGAAATCGGGAAACCTGACTCGGGCCTGCTTAGCGGCAAGAGCTTCAATGGGGCCGCCGTCTCTCAACGGCGGAAATTTCCTGCCACCGCCGGAGGATATCCGACGGCACCTGAGCTTCAATGGGGCCGCCGTCTCTCAACGGCGGAAATACCGATGATTGACCCAGCAGTGCTGCTGCGAGACCTGCGCTTCAATGGGGCCGCCGTCTCTCAACGGCGGAAATGTGGAGGAGGATATGGACCTCACCATCACCGCCGACATCCTGCTTCAATGGGGCCGCCGTCTCTCAACGGCGGAAATGCATATCCGTCGATCTCCATGTGGCCACGGGCGTCGGCTTCAATGGGGCCGCCGTCTCTCAACGGCGGAAATCGCCACTTGTGCGTGATGAGATGGCACGGCGGAGGTGGCTTCAATGGGGCCGCCGTCTCTCAACGGCGGAAATGAGGAGGCGCTGGCCCAGGAGCGGGCCGTGCAGGCGCTTCAATGGGGCCGCCGTCTCTCAACGGCGGAAATCGTGTCCGTCGTGGCTGCCTGGACCGTTGAGGTGACCTGCTTCAATGGGGCCGCCGTCTCTCAACGGCGGAAATGCCGCCACGCGCAGGCCCCGGAGCACGCCGCCACGGCCGCTTCAATGGGGCCGCCGTCTCTCAACGGCGGAAATCACGTAACTCAGCGACCACAGGCTCACCACAGTGTCGCTTCAATGGGGCCGCCGTCTCTCAACGGCGGAAATCGAGTTCTGACGAAGGTGACTATTGACTAGCAAGCTCGCTTCAATGGGGCCGCCGTCTCTCAACGGCGGAAATGTGAGCACAGCCTCCCCGTCCAGCACCGCTTGCGCGCTTCAATGGGGCCGCCGTCTCTCAACGGCGGAAATAGTACATCACCGTCGCTGAGTCCTGCATACAGAAGAAGCTTCAATGGGGCCGCCGTCTCTCAACGGCGGAAATTTCGGCGCGCAGATCGTCGAGCCGCCGTTTGACTTCAGCGCTTCAATGGGGCCGCCGTCTCTCAACGGCGGAAATCAGCAGCCCCTGCACGCGCTGCAGGATGCGCTGGACGCTTCAATGGGGCCGCCGTCTCTCAACGGCGGAAATTCGATCAGGACCGAGCCGCGGAAGTTCTGCAGACTGCAGCTTCAATGGGGCCGCCGTCTCTCAACGGCGGAAATGTTCCAGGACTGGACACGGCCTGACCGCACGGGCGAGGCTTCAATGGGGCCGCCGTCTCTCAACGGCGGAAATCCGGGAGGGAGCGGAATGTCTGCCACAGAGCACTAGCTTCAATGGGGCCGCCGTCTCTCAACGGCGGAAATCACTACCCGCCGCCAGAAACGCCACGAGGATGACGGGCTTCAATGGGGCCGCCGTCTCTCAACGGCGGAAATGCCACCTCCGTGGGGGCCACGCCGTCCCGGGTGATTTGCTTCAATGGGGCCGCCGTCTCTCAACGGCGGAAATTTGAAGTAGCGCCGCCGGCCGCCCCGCACCTGGACGGCTTCAATGGGGCCGCCGTCTCTCAACGGCGGAAATGCGAGACATCACTCATCGAGATCGCCTCCTCGACGACGGCTTCAATGGGGCCGCCGTCTCTCAACGGCGGAAATTCTCCGAAGGTGGTGGACCAACCCGTGACCGACGCCGCTTCAATGGGGCCGCCGTCTCTCAACGGCGGAAATGGGAGATGCAGCAGACGCGGCGCCGCGGCAAGAAGCAGCTTCAATGGGGCCGCCGTCTCTCAACGGCGGAAATTTGAGAAAGCGGCACAAGGGGGGTCTGTGTCGCTTTGCTAGCTTCAATGGGGCCGCCGTCTCTCAACGGCGGAAATCCGGCGAGGCCCACGTCGGGATCGGCTCCCCGAAGGACGCTTCAATGGGGCCGCCGTCTCTCAACGGCGGAAATGACATCTGCGCCGTGCTTCGCCGGGTGCGGGGGTTCCTGCTTCAATGGGGCCGCCGTCTCTCAACGGCGGAAATCATCAACCCCTGGGCCAGCGCAAGGCGCTGGTCATAGGCTTCAATGGGGCCGCCGTCTCTCAACGGCGGAAATGTGGTTGTGCACCAGGATGACCGCGGCCGCTCCAAGGCTTCAATGGGGCCGCCGTCTCTCAACGGCGGAAATGTACGTCCTGGAGGTCTGGGCCGGTCGCGTGCAGCCGCTTCAATGGGGCCGCCGTCTCTCAACGGCGGAAATCCTACTTCGTGCCCCCGCTCCCGACGACCACAGACGAGCTTCAATGGGGCCGCCGTCTCTCAACGGCGGAAATCATGTGGCTCCGGATTGATGACACCCTTTCGACCCACCCGCTTCAATGGGGCCGCCGTCTCTCAACGGCGGAAATAGGTCGACAGACAACGGTGCCACCTGGGCACAGGTTTAGCTTCAATGGGGCCGCCGTCTCTCAACGGCGGAAATGTGCTCATCCTCCCGGAGGGTGAACGGAGCCGGCAGCCGCTTCAATGGGGCCGCCGTCTCTCAACGGCGGAAATAGGATATGATCGTCAGTTGTTCTTGGTGCCACGAGCCGCTTCAATGGGGCCGCCGTCTCTCAACGGCGGAAATTACCAGAGGAACATCAATGAACTCTGGCGTAAGCTCGCTTCAATGGGGCCGCCGTCTCTCAACGGCGGAAATGATTTCGTGAAGGTTGCGCGAGCGGTGATCAGGCAGAACGCTTCAATGGGGCCGCCGTCTCTCAACGGCGGAAATTTGAGCGTCAGGTCAGCGTTCCGCACCGTGACGGAGAGCGTGTGCTTCAATGGGGCCGCCGTCTCTCAACGGCGGAAATTTACGAGCGGTTCCCGTTCACCGGGTGGCCGGACCGCTTCAATGGGGCCGCCGTCTCTCAACGGCGGAAATCCGGTGGCGGCTCATCAGACGCGGCGCCGCAGCAGGAAATAGGAGCGCTTCAATGGGGCCGCCGTCTCTCAACGGCGGAAATGGGGATCTCGCCGTACCCGCGCATCATCCTCAAGGCGCTTCAATGGGGCCGCCGTCTCTCAACGGCGGAAATGGCGCGATCTGGGAAGCCGCTTGCTACAATGCCTCTTGGCGCCCGCTGCGAGCGGCCACTCAAAGGCAAAGGCGCAGCCCTCTCCCCAGGATCGCCTTGGGCGTGAAAAGTCAGGCGCTAAGCCTTCTTGGGGGCTGCGAGCGCCTCCCGGCAAAGGGCCCGGGACCTGACCGCTCGCAGCCCCTCGTCGGGCTATTTACTTGTCAAGGTCCGACGACCTCTTGATTGCTCAGCTACACCACTTTGTACCGCTGAGGAGCCGCAAAAGCCCGGTTAGCCAGGCTTCGAATGCGCTTTAGGGCCCGCCCGCGGGCGGGACCCAGGTCGATGATGTGCACCCAGTCCTCGGGTACTTTCACCACCCGCAGGAGAGCCTCCTCCATCAGGAGGCGTTCCTGCTCAGAGAGGTCGCAGACAAAGACAGAGTACTGCAATGGATCCCCGTACCCTAACATCGTACCGTGCGTCTTCCGCAGTCGTTTAGGTTCGCGAACGTCATAGCAGACGATGAACCGGTGGCGTTCGGTGTCAGGCATCCGGTCAGCGCGTAATGAACGGCCGGTAAGCCGTCAACTCGCCGGCGACGCCACGCGCCAGCAGGCGAGCCTGAATCTCCAGAACCCGGCGGTAGCTCACCGAGTAACCAAAAGTCGGGTGCGTGACCAGTGTCTCCAGTCTGGCCTCGTAGGCCTCGATGACCTTCCGTCGCGCAGATTGCTTGAGGGCGCAACCGGTGCCTCTTTGGATGAAGTCATCCCGATCTACCATGCCATTGTTGATCACCGTCAGGACGACGGAGTCGCCCACCAAAGGGCGGAACTCCTCGGCGAGGTCGAGTGCCAGGGAGGGACGGCCGTAATGAATCTGATGAAAGAACCCGATGTAGGGGTCGAGTCCCACGGCGATCACCGCTGCCACGCAGTCTTTCAGCAAAAGAGAGTATAGAAACGAGAGCAAAGCATTCACCGGATCTCGCGGCGGGCGGCGGTTTCGTTCGGCGAAATCGAAGGCAAGGTTCGGCCGCAGCATCCCGGGCAAGAGCGAGAAGTACAGGCGGGCAGCCGTGCCCTCAATTCCGAGCAGCGCTTGCAGAGACGAGGTGCGCAGTGCGCTCCTTGACAGGCGCCCCAACTCGTTCACCGCCCGCCAGGGACGCTCGCGGTGGTTTCTGCGCAGCATGGTGCGTTGATTCCGAATCTTCCCCCACACAAAGCTCCTCGCCAGGGGCAATGACGCTTCAGGGTTCATTGACATGCGGTATTGGGCCAGTCGGAGAAGGACGTTCCCCTGGTGAGGGCTGCCTGTCACAGCCGACAGCCATCCGCCGTAGGTGAAATGGAGGACGAGACCGCCGCGGGCGACGATGGCCCGAATAGCCTGCGCGCTCATCTGAGCATTGCCGAAGAGGGCTACGTGCGAGACATCGATCAACCTGGCAAAAGTCTCGGGTTGGCTCGGTGCGCGAACGACGAGGCGCTCGCCAACCTTGCCCACAGTGGTTCCTTGAGTCACGACATAGAGGGGCCCTGCCTCATCCCGCGCAGGGACGAGGCGACGGACCTCCCCCAGCTCGATGCCACGCAACAGGTTGACCTCATCGGGAAGGCAGATCCCGACGAGAGAACAGCGAGGGCACTTGGGGCTGTCTACCAACGGCGGCGGGGGCAGGGGATCCGTCAGGGCCTGACGGATCCCCTGAACGGCCTCGAGCGTTCGCTCAACCAGTGCTGAATCGAACGGGACAACAAAGCGCTGTCGGGTGGTGGCATAGTAGACTACGCCTTCGTTGCACGTGTAGCCGTTCTCTCGCAAGATCAGACCCTGGACGCAGAGTTGCACACGGTCCGGTTCCCAGGGCCCGTCGCGTCCAGGAGACCCTTTCTTATAGTCCACCGGCCGTACCTGGCCTCGGTCCCCCTCAAGGAGGTCAATCTTCGCGATCAACCCAAGGGCTGGAGCCGAAAGCAAAACACCTCGGGCCACCACTCGGTCCTCAGGAGCCAGGTCCGTCGCTTCAGGTAGGGCTCCCTCTTCACGGTCGACACGTCTGTGTACCGCCGCTCCCTCGAGGGTATCGACGCTGTGTGCGAATTCACCCTGGACCCATTCGAGGAAGAAGAGGCGAGGACAATAGACAAACTCGTTGACCATCCGGGCCGGAATTAGTTCGGATGCATCATCGGGAGCGGACATTCTGCCGATCGCTCGAAGTCCCGTTAAGAGTTGAACACATCAGACACCATTGCGTCCTCTTCTCACAACCTTCGCTTCTTGCGGCCCACCGGCAGACGCTGCTGTCATAGTGCCCCTCGTTCCTCCCCCATCGGTCGACATACCCCATACCCCCGATACCTACCTGCCCCAATGAGTAGCGGGCCGCGCACGGGCTCCTCAAAGACCAGGATGGCGTGGGCGTGGCGGCGGTCGGTCCCGTCCTTCCGCTGCAGGCGGGGGAAGACGTGGGCGGGCGGCACGCCCAGGTGTGCCGAGACCGAGGTCACGACGACCTCGCGGGGCCGCGGTAAGCCGACGGCCCGACAGGCTTCAGCAATCATCCCAGCTACCTCCCGCTGGTAGGCAACCCGATTGTTCTCCTTAGGGTGCCTATCGAACGCCACCGGCGTTACTGTTGACCAGTGCGTGGCGCCTGCCAGGTGTGCGGTCCACGCCTCCGCCTGCAGGTTCCGCGGTGGCCGGTCCCCCAACTCCCGAACGAGGCTCCACACACCGAGGCCGCCCAGTCGGAGTTGGGCCACGCGCCCCAGGACCCGAAAGACCTGACGCCGCTCCTCGGCGTCGAGGTCCGCCGGGAGAACCGCGGCCAACCCCAAGAGGTGCCCGTCTGCATGCGGGTGCCCGACGAAGGCCAATGGGACGAGCGCGAGGTGCGGTCCTTCCAGAGGTCCGCCGTCCCGATCGTGGCCGCTGACGATCTCCCGGACCCGCTCGGGCATGTCGTTCGCCTGGCTCACGAGCGCCTCCCGCCACCGCTGGATGACCCCGAGCACTGCCTGCAGGCCGAGGGCGGCGAACGGCCCACTGCGCCTCTCCAGGCCGAAGACGACGAGGTGAGGGCTGAAGACTGTCCCCATGGCAGTTGCTTGTCCCTCTCCTCGTGGCGGCCGCGCGTAGCCTTGGTAAAGCGCGACCTGCGGACGGAGCTGTTCCGGTCGTCTCCCGCCGAACTCCTCCTTGAGCCGCTTTCGCGCCGTCCGCTGCGCCTTTCTGTCGGACACATCCTCGGCAGCGACTGTTGGCGAAGTGTAGGCCTCGACCGCCGCGGCATTGTACCGACGCTCGAGGTCCTCCAGCGTCCCCGGCCCGGCTACCCGCAAGTGTATCTCGGCCCGCTCGTCGTCGGGGACCCATGTCACCTCGCTCACCTCCTCGGGTCGGGCCACCCACATCTGGACGAAGGAGCTGGAGTGTCCGATGCGGGTGACCTTGGCGCAAAGTGACTCCAGCGCGGCGGCCATGGAATGCTCGGCGATGACGTCCGGCCAAACCAGGTGTACGATGTCCTCCTCCAACCATGCCCGGGCGAACGTCCTCGGCTGGCGGTCCCGAGCGATCTGCGGGATCGACTGGATCACCGCGGTCGGGGGCTTGGAGACCTCTCCCGGCTTGTCGTTCACCGGCACGTAGTGAGTTACAACGGCCCGTGGCCAGCTGGCCGACACGCGCAGCCCGGGCGGCCGAAGGGACTCCAGCCACAGCAGCGCTTGGCGCTCCCGGGGATCCGCTCCGGTCTGGAAGTGCGCAGCGGCCAGGGCCATGAAGACCCGTGCCGGATGCGGCGGCCATTCGGGACGATCGCGGGCGTCCGGCTCAGAGGCCGCAACGAACCCGTTCAGATACCAGATCCCGAGCGCGAACATCTCAGGAGACCCCCACCGCCTCCTTGGCCGCTTCGAGCTGGCTCAGACGCACCAGCTTGACCAGCTCCTGCGAGGGCTTGAGGACGACAGGCTCCGCCAGCCAGGGCAGCCCCTTCTCAAGGGCTGTCTTCACTGCCTCCTTGAAGAGGCCGACGGCAGCATCGCCCGTCAGGGAAAACCGTCTCGGATCCTCCCCCGGCCGGTCCAGGAGCTCCCACACCATCGGACCGTCCGGCCAGAGCAGGCACCGGGACCGCAGGTTCGTCCCGGCTTCGAAAGCCAGCGTGGCCGCCGCCAGACCCAGGGCAGCCAGTGTCATCCGGGCGGCGAGGTCGACTGCGCTGTCCGCCTTGCCGTTGAGGGGGAACCGCAACCGGCGGAGGCAGATGAGCGAGAGCGTGGTCGTCTGCTCCGCGTACTCAATGGTCACACCGTCGTAGTAGTTGGCCTCGGTCTTCCGGTCCCGCTGCTCTGGGAACGGCACGCTGGAGTGGTTGATCTCGGACGGACGCACAGCGCCCTTTTCCCCACCCTCTGCGACCCGGAGAAGTGATTTGTCCTCGTCCCGGAAAACGAGGACGTCCCTACTGATCTCGAGCGGATCCCGCCGGACCCCGCGTCGCAGGTCGCCCACCTCAACGCCGACCCCAACGATCTCTGATACGATGGCCCGCTCGAACTTCGGCCCTAGCCCTCCCTTGGGCCCGGTCGAGTCCCACATCCCGAAGACCAGCGCTGTTGGGCAGAGCTCAAAGAGCGGGGTCGCGTTGGCCAGCCTCACCGTGTTAAGAGCCTTTCCTCGCTCCGACCTACGAAACTTCGTACCGTTCAGCTCGCTGTCTCGCAGGATCGCATCCGCTAGTCGGTGAGGTACCTGCAGGCTCGTGATCTTGCCCACCTTTTCGATGAGCCGCCCGGCTGCCTCATCGGCCTCAAGATTGCCCGTCGGGTCGTGGTCGGAGAAGTCCACGACCACTAGGGGGAGTGAGATCCTTCCCGCGTCGACCGCCTCCTGCAGTGCGAGCTCCATCCGGTTTGCTTGACTCTGCACGCTGTCGAGGAGTACGCAAGTCACCGGCTCGACGCGGCCGGGGACCCGACGCTTCTCGATAGCGTAGACAGCCCCTGCAAAGGTGGGCGGGAAGACCTTGTCTCCCGGCCCCCCGGCGGGCTGGAGCCGACGTCGGCATCGGAAGGCCGCAGCAGAGCCCTCCATCGCGGATCGGAGGATGTCAAGTTCCAGTGATCCCATCGCGCCCCCTTTGCCGCTCATAACCCCTCACCCCCTTGGAAGACTCCGGAACGCAAGCCGGGAGATCTGCCGAACTCCAGCATCTTGCCTGGCTATTTGGCTGACACACACAGAAGTTTGGCGCGCACTACGCCACCCCCTGGGCGGCCGAGAAGTTTACCTTTTGGTTGACACCCGTTCCGACCTCAACCCGCTGGGCTCGGTAAACGGCCACAACCCCTCGGGCGCGCAGACTGAAGGCATCGGGCAGCTCTTCGAATAACTGCCGGAGCTGGACCAGTGACCGAACACCATCCACGCTTAACGGACACTCCCAAAAGGGCCATGTGAAGTATCTTTCTCGAAGATCCCATCCAGCCGTTGCCAGGCCTCGTCCGACCGGAGCGGTGGGGAAGAGGACCAGAGCGCGGTAGGCTAGGAGGTTGGCCATCCACATAGTGCGGGGCTTGTTCCCCGGCGCGGTCGGGTCGCGATCCATAAGCGCATATCGGCGATCCTCAATGGGATCCCAGCGCATGGAAAGGCCTTCATCGCCGTAGTCCCAAGGCATGAAGAGAGTGCGGTAAATCCTCTCCGAGGTCACACGGATCACGAGCTGCCGCACGGTGTCGAGGAAGAACTGATGTCCCGACCCGGTGATGAAGCAGAACGGAGTAGGCTGGATGCTATCGGAATTCTTCTGGCAGACGACGTCGGTGCCGAAGGACGCGAGTAGGTCGAGGGCTTCGCGGTTCGATCGGTTCGCTGTCGCAGCGAGGCCTACGGCATGTTCCCGATACTCTTTGCTCGTACAGTCGATTCGCTTCCCGAGCGCAAGCTCTGGTCGAGGTATGGCTTCTCGGAGAGCCGTGAGCCATCGGCGGCGCTTCTCTTCATACTCGTACTCCAGAGGACGAAGCTCTCGCTCCAGGGCCTGGATCCGCTCGTTCCCGCGCAGACCCCGCTTCCCGATCTCATCGCGCTTCTTCCTGATCGCTGTCTTGGCCAGCTCCATCTCCTTCTGCGCCGCTGCCCGTCGCGCCTCGGCATCCTCGGGCACCAGCCTGCCCCGGAGGGAGTCGGCTACGATGCTCGCCAGCTCCTGCTCGTCCTCCGCATCGACGCCGCTAAGGATCGGCACCCAGCGGTGGGCGCGCTTCCAATGGAGTCTGGGTTCACCGACGCGAGTTTCATGGAGACTCACGAGCGTCCCTACTGCGGCGAGGAACCCCAAAGGATTCGCCCCATCCAGACCGACGAGCTCGAACGACTGAGGCATCAAGCATCACCCGCCTCTGCCAGCATGAAGTTGCTCGCGTACCAGTCAGCGAGCCTCAAGAGCGCCTCCAGATACGTCAGCCCCCACCATCCGTAGCGACGGGTCAGGCGCCAAAAGCGTTCGACGATGCCCGAGTCGAGTCGGTGCGCCGGCGGAGACGATGTCCGGGCGTCCGGATCCATCCTGACCTCGGTCCCCGCCAGGATCCCGGAGACCTCAGGAGGCGAAGGATCCACGACAACCGGGGCCAAGGGTCGTCCGTGGCCGTGATGACTGGCGATCAAGTGGAGGACGAGGTCCGCCAGGAGGTCGTCCGCGGGGAGGGTGGCGAACCGCCGAGCAAGCTCCAGCGAGACCATCTCGTGACGGAAGCTCTCAGGTAGGCCGCTTGCCTCGCGAATCGCGCGGCGTCGGACAGGCGAGGTAGGGACGCTAGCCGACTTCGCGATGGGAACGATGGCCGTAGCCGCCGCGACCTCGTCCCCCTGACGCAGCAGCACCTGGAAGCGTGGGTCGAGCTTCCCGGCGTCGTGCCAGAGAGCCGCGAGGGCAAGGGCGTCGTGCAGACTCGCCGGGAGGCACCGCGTAGCGAGCCTCTCCGCAGCGCGACGGACCAGCTGCGAGTGCTCGCCCAGGGAGACCTCTCCATCCGCAGCGGACGCGAGGTCGTCGTCATCGGCGAACAGGTCCGGCTCGGCCTCGCGACGATTTGCGGCCCGCGCCACGAGGATCAAGCCGCCCGCCGGGTGCTCGAGCACCCGCCCGCGGCGCACCGCCTCAAGCAGCTTCAGCCACCACTCCGGAGGTGGCTGAGGGGATTCAGCGTCCTGCGGTCGGTACTCCAGGACCGCCTGAATGGCGTCCTGGATCGCGTCGCGGTCGGGAGCCGGCGACGTGGCGAGTTCGACGAGGTCTCTGAGCGGCGGACAGTCGAGCCAGGGCCCCAGCACCGTCGGGTTCAGGCGCACGGCGGCCGGTTGCCCCACGGCGACCCGCGCGGCCTCCCATAGGTCGAGTTCCTCATGGCCCGACGCCTTCGCGCGCGTCGCCTGCCCAAGGCCCTCAATGCCGTAAGAGGCAGGGACCACGAGCACGTCACCCGGGCTGATGTCGGCCCCGCTCGTAACGACGCGCGACCGGTCGCGGCCCCGCCAAAGCAGGCACGGACGGATCCCGTCCCGGGTCCCTTCCCTCTCGCTCCCGAGACCCTCCACGTCCGGAGAGTCGTCGACCGCAGGCTGCTGAGCGAGCCATGCCCGTACGCGCCAGAGCGGTGCCTGCAGCATCTCCCCGGTAACCGGCGGGCAGAGGGCGATCGTCTCGAGCCACGATCCGGTATCGCCCACCGGGAGGTCACAGCGCCAGACCACGGAAACCTCCGGGGGACCGGGCTGTCCGTGCAGATAGAAGGCGACATCCGGCTCGGGATGGGGAGACGGCGCGGTTTGGCACAGGAGATCGAGGTGGGCCGGGAGGAGGATTGGGGCATCGGGGCTCGGGCCAAGGAGCGATGAGAGGTCCTCGACCTCGCGCACGCGCCGGTCGAGGGCCTCTACTCCCATGTCGATGACTAGGCGCCCCTCTCTATCCGTCGTTGCCTGCTCCTTGAGCCATCGCCAAGTCGCGGCCAACGCAGGACCGTAGACGGGGTCCGGTTCCTCCGCTTCCACGTCGGCCTCACGGGCCAAAATGACAGCGGGCGCTGGCTGGTCCGCCCCAAACCTTGCCAGACGTCCGAAGCGCTGACGGAGGGCGTCCAGGCTGGCGCACTCCGTGACGAGGGCGTCGAAGCTGAAGTCAGCGCCGACCTCCAGGCACTGGGTTGCAACGGCCACGACAGGACGCTCGGGCTCCTCCGGCTCGTTCGCCCTGAGGTATCGGCCCCAGCGCTGGACGAGGTCGTCACGTTCGAAGGGGCGAATTCGCCCCGTCAGGAGAATTACGTCGGCCCGGTCAGCCAGGCCGCCCTGCAGGTCTCCCGCCACCTCCATGGCGGTGCGGACCCGGTTCACCATGACGGCGACACGGCGTCTGCCCTCTTCGATAAACTGCGCGGCGCACTCGACAGCGCGAGTGACGAGCGGGTCGTGGTCCGCCGCCCGCTGACGGTCGAGGGCGACTAGATCGGCCAGCTTCGAGGTCCGGAGCCTGTGGCGCAGCTCGGGGTGATCCAGAGCCCTGCCGCGGTCCAAGCCGGGGAAGACGGTTGCCGGAGGAAGACCCTGAGGCGGCGTGGCCGACATAATTACGAAGCCGAATGGGGTCGGCAGGGGCTCCTCGGCCCACACGGGGCCGCGGTAGCGTCGGATGGCCTCGAGGGTCTGCATGAAGGGGACCGCGCAGTGGGCCTCGTCGAGGATGATGAGGCTATCGTTGGCCGCGAGCCCGGCGAGGATGGGCGCAGTGAGCAGACTGTGTCCGTAGCCCCGGAACAGGAGTCGAGAGCCCACCTGGTCCACGGTGGAGGTGATGACCGCAGGCTGGGAAGGGATGCGGGCCCAGCCGTCATCGCGGAGGATTCCCCCTCGGAGCCGGCCTACCGCCAGGGGGCGTTCGGTCCCGGAAAGCCCCCGTAGGCGGTCGGCGACATCTTTGAGGGGGCCGGTTGTTGCCCCTGCGAGCTTGTTTGCGATGCTGGTTGCACGCTTGAAGGCACCGTCCACGACGATGCGCCGGTCCACGACGAACCAAATCCGCCGCGGGGCAGTCCGTTCGGCGAGCGCGCGCTCGGCCTGGGCGGCGAGGGCGTAGACGGCGATGTCGATGCAGCCCGTCTTGCCGGAGGCCGTTGGCAGGTCAAGAGCTTGGGGCCATTCCCCGGAGGCCACGCGCTGGGCCAACATGGCCTGCCAGGGGAATGGGTCACGGCCCCAGAGGGTCCGAAAGTACTCTCCGAAATCGGGCAAGCTCCAAACGGTCTCTCCGTCCATCATCGGGGTCTTTCCGTCCCACCAAGATGGTGATCAGGAGGCATGCACAAGCTATCCCTCGCCCCTGGGGCCCTCGTCGGAAGCAAGGAGCAGCGTAAGGTGAGGTGGTGGCTCACCTTGACGACGGCCGATGCCCGGTACCAGCTCCGCACTAAGCTCACGAGCCTGGGATCCAGGCAGCAGACAGCAGAGGGCCTCGCGAGCCCCCTGGACGTCGGCTGGCTGGGCCTGAAGAGAATCGGGTGCCCATCAGGAAGCTCTCGCGATCGCTTGCCCTTCCTTAGTAGGGAGTGCTGCCCACAACCCCGAGTCCATAAGCCTCCACCCTCCTGGCTGACCGGCCACCGACCCGGGCCTCCAATAAGCCGAGTTGACGGACCGGGGGCCGACGCCGCGATCCCACCCCGCCAGCACTTCAAGCCCGCCGCGCATCTCGATCGCGTCGGGAACAATAGCGTGAGCGAGCACGCGCTCGGTCGTGAGCGCGGGGTCTGTGTTTTCGATGCTTACCGGTGCGCTGAACACCCGTGCGGTGGAGTCCCACGCGACCCGCCGAACACGACCGAGACCGTATCGGGTGTCGCCGCCGAGAAAAAGTTCCTCGACCTCCTCGACCGCCCCTTGGATGCCGGAGCCCTCGCGCACCAACAGGTAGCCCACCAGGCCAACCGGTTTTACGTCGCCCGTCGACGTTCGCCAGTGCTCGCCCATGCACTCGGTCTCCCGGAGCGTGCCCTCTGCGGCAGCGTCCGAGGCCGGATCGATGGCGGTGCCGGGTCGCGCCACGAGCAAGCGCGACCGCATCACTCGGTCGGGGAGGCCGTTGCTGTCCTGGTCGTCCTCCCGCTGCCAGACGAGACCCTGGCGGGGCTCGTACCGCGGGAGCCACGCCTGCCAGTTGTTCCCGGTCTGCTCGGCCGGATAGAGGTAGGTGAGTCGCAGATCCCGTCGGATCGCCTCCCCGACCTCCTCGTAGGAGGGAAAGCCCGTCCCCTGGCGTCGGGCCACCTCTGCGGTAAGAGCGCCCCCAGACGGCGCGTGCCAGCACGTAGAGGCGGCCGCGATTGAGGCTCCCCGACGGCGACATGCCAACGTGGAGGGGCGCTTGGAGCTGCCAGACCCAGCGGATCGGAGTCCAGCTCATCGACGCCCTTCAGTCGATGCGCCGCGAGCCTTGACGTGGTAGCGCCCGTAGACGAGGGCCTGTCGCAGAAGGTCGCGGGCGAAGAGGAGATCGTCGAGGTTCTGGCTCAGACTCTCAAGCGAGGCAAACACGTCGCCGCCATGAAGGAGAGGCGATCCCTGCGGCATACGGTGCAGGAACTCGGCGCACGTGGCGCTTGCGCGGTCCGCGCTCTGTCCTCCCCGGGCCTTCAGGTAGAGGAAGAAAGCGTACACCCCCTGCTCCTCAAGGACGGCCAACGCGTCGTTCAGGAACTTCTCATCAACCCCGTCCTCGCCGGACAGGTGCTGACCGAGCTTCGCGCACTCGAGATCGAGGTTCTCCACCGTCATTGCGCCTCCCGGGATGCGGGGGAGGGCTCCTGCTTCGGAAGGAGGACGCGCAGTCTCCCCATCCCGCGCGTTCCCATCCCGCCGACCCCCAGGTGTTCGAGGTACCGGTGGGCGTCCTTGACAACGGCGTGGACGTCCCCGATCGTGACCTGTTGGCCCTGGCCCTTGAACGCCACTTCCGACGATCCCACCCGGAAGTGCACGGGGTTCTTGCAGGTGACCTCCCAGCAGAGCACGGTGGTGCGAGGGAGGGCCTCGTATGAGAACAGCAATCCTTCCTCTGCCGCCCCGGTCGCCGGGTCGATGGCGACGGACGTCCGCACTTCCAGGTTGCTGTTCACCACGTGGGTGAAGAGCTTGTCGGGGAGGACTCCCAGATGCCGACCGATCTCGTCGAGCACACCGAGGTTCGTGAGGTCGGTCTGTACCTGTTGCCAGCTCGAAAGGGACCTGACCGGCAGGAGGAGCCAGCCCAGGTTGAGCGGGCGCCCGCCGTCCTGGTCGCGGTAGAGAGCATCGTCGGTAACCCCGTCCGCTCTCACGCCAGCCGCTCGAAGGGCCAGCGGACAGGTCACCCACAGCGGTCCCTCCCGCGTCGCCACAGGGAAGAGGAGGACGTGGGCGTCGCTGAAGGCGGCGAGGCCTGCGAAGCCTCCCGCGCTGTCCTGACCGCGGGCGAACCCGAAGACGGTGCAGATCGGGCAACTCGCCTGGCCGCAGTGCCCGCCTTGCCCGCCCGCGCGCGGCTGCCCGACGCCGGCACAATGGGGGAAGCGGTTCTTGGCCATGGCGGCGTAGGTGCGATAGACGCCCGCGAGGCTCGACCCAGGGATCTTGGGGACACGCGTGACCGGGTCGCGCACGATGGTCAAGTCGACCCGGCCCAGCCGGGCCCCGCCGGTCCGCACGTGGATCGGGTCGAGCGCCATCCCCAGATGGCGAAAGGTCTGGAAGCTCTCAGCCATGTCTCACCTCGCCCCCCGTCTCTTTGAGCACCGACAGATGCCAGTCCAGTGCCCACTCCAAGATCCCGTCGCGTGCAGCCTCGACCAAGGCGCGGAGGGCTGGCCCTTCGGCACCGAGTCGGTCGGCCAGGACCGCCTCGGCCAGCCTCGCCCAGGCCTGTTCCGCGCCTGGAGCCCAGCGGCCGTCGGGGCCTTGCCAGGCCTCGCGCCGGCTAACGAGCTCTGCCCGGACGGCATGGAGGGCGGCCATGCTCGGTGCGGCCCGGCGGACCAGCTCCCATGAGGCGCCCATCTCGCTCCAGTCCGCGAGCGGCCTGAGGCGGACCAGTTCGAAGCGTCGGCCTGCGCTGTCCAGGAACACCGTCGCCACCCGTGCCGGCTGGACCTGGACCTCGTCGCCAGGCCGTAGATCTAGCGCGTGACGGTAGACCTGGCCTTCAGGGTGGGGGAAGTCACGCGGAAAGCGAAGGCGGTCGTCGGTCACGGCGAGGTACGGGTAGAAGACGTCGAGGCGGCCGTCGGGCAGCGCGACCGGAATGGTCCGGAGCTCGCTGCCGCCGTCGGGACGCAGGAAGACGAGAGAGACTACACCGCCTCGTTCGTCGCGGTGGCGCACCCGCCACGTCTGGGACTCCCCGCCATCGATCCCGTGTTCGATCGTGCGCACGGCCTCGAGAACCGCTTGGAGGGGGAGCTTCTGCGGGAACCCGACGATGCCGGCGGAGAGGGGCAGGCGGTCCCAGACGCGCCCGAACTCCTCGTTCCACATCTCGATCGCTCGGTCGAGGCAGCCAGACGCGGCTTCCAGAGGCACGAGGGCGCGGAAGCGGAGCGGGCTCAGCTCCAGGAGAACGACGGGGTAGTAGATCCGGAGCGGGCCAGCTTCTTTGACGTCCGCGATCCGCAACGTGCGCGCGACGCGATCGTCCCCCCTGAGCTGGATCTCGCGTCCCTTGATATCATCGCGGCTCGCCTGGGCCGCCAGCAGGCGCGCCAGGTTGGACGTCGTCAGGAACCGCCTGTCGCGGTAGAGGACGTCCACTAGCGTGCCGTTCAGGTGGCCTTCGTAGATCTCGCCGTCCTCCCAGCCTCTATCTGCCGAGCCCCCGTCAGGAATGAGCACGAGGCGACGCACTCGCCAGTGGTTCGGACTCCTGGCGGCGAGCTGCCGAAACTCGGCGGCCAGGGTGGCGAAGAACTCCTCGGCCTGCTGCCAGAAGCGGTAGACGCGGCCCGGCGAGGGGAGCTTAGTGAAGAGCTGGTGGACGACCCAGTGGGCGCGGGCGGCCTCGTCCAGCTTGTCCCAGCTCGGTGCGTCGGAGCGATCCTCGACGATCTTGGCGAAGAAGCTTGGCCAGTCGCTGTCGTGGCGGTAGCCCTCTTGGAGGCTTGTGAGCACCGGATCCTTCTGGTCGTACGCACCCAGCTTTCGACGCACGTAGTCGATGAGGCTCTCGAACGGCTCGGCGGGGTCGATGGGGTTGTCGCGGCCATCCAGCGTCGGGTTAAACCTCCGCCACTCGCTGATCGCCTGGGTCCGCAGGCTGTCCATCCGTCGCCCGTCGAGCCAAGGCTCGATGTCGAGGCTGAGGGTGATGAGCGCGAGGCGGCCGCTGGCATCGGCGACCTCGTTCACCCAGATCGTGTCCGTCCCCAGCTTGCCGTTGAGCCAGGCATCCAGCCGACCGCGCCGGCGCCTCCCGCAGACGGCGCAGGGACGTTTCTTGTCATCAGGTCGACTGTTCAGGCGCACCAGGCAGACGGGGCACACGTGACCACCGTTCTGGTCGTCCTGGATGCGCCAGCTCCGGTGGAGCGGCATGGCGAGCGAAGACCGGGCCTGTCGGGTCTCCCGGACCATCGGGACGAGGCTGCGGGTCGGCTCGCTGATCCGGCAGAGCGGCGGGGTTTCCAGCTCCAGCTCCCGCGCAATCCGCTCCACCTCGGCCTGTAGCCACGATTCCCAGGAAGGTATCCTGAGGTCGCCATCCGCGGTGGATCGCTTGGATCGCTCCCCGGGGAACGAGAAGACCTCCACGCTCGTGTCGCCGTAGAGGAGCGAGCCGATGGCCAGGTCCACCTCGACCAGCTTGCGGACGCGATCGAAGAACTCTCGGATCGCCGCCCACGCACCCGTCCAGTCACCGATGCGCACCGCCCGGGCCTCGTAGTGGTCGGAGCCGACCCCGACGGTCAGCAACCGCCAGCGCGTCGTCTGCTTCAGCTCGGTCGAGTCCCCCGGGAATGCCTTCCCCTCGAGCAGGGCTCCGGCCACCGCGCTCTTGAAGAGGGCGGCGGCAACGTAGGACTGGTCCCAGAGGGTGACGTCGTTGTTGGGGAGCCGCGTCTCGGCGATGGTGAAGGAAAACGCTGCACGCAGGAGGCTCTTGGGACCGGCGGCCGAGTCGCGCCACCTGCGCCATGCACCGACATCTCCCGTGTCTCCCTGACCGAGTTGCCTTATCTCCTCGAGAATGCGACGAGCCTCGTCGAGCAGCCGGCGCCAGCCGGCTATCGTGAGGACTTCAGGTGGGTCGGCCAGGAGGTTGCGGCGCGGCTCGCCGAAGGCCGATGCGAGCCACACGTGCGTGGCGTCCTGCTTCAGGTACTGAGACGCCCGCGGCGGGACGTTCTTCTCGATGCCCGAGACGATCCCGTGGGCCGCCTGGAGAAGCCCCAGCAAGCCGCTATCACGCTCCCGGTGCTTGCTCACGAAGTCCGTCAGGGTCGCGGGCCACGGTATCGGGGCGCCGTTCACCGAAGGGAAGCGGGATCGCACCCAGCCGAGCATTTCATCCCACGGAAAGGGTGGGCTCTCGTGCTCGTACCAGCGAAGGTCTTTGTAGCCTGTGTCCTGACCGCCTTGAGCCTGCAGGAACGGTAGCGGTCACGCGCCTCGTTGCGCTCCTGCGAGCCTCGCGCGGACCACGACGTGCACCCGTCGATGAAGCCGGAAGTCAGCCCAGTCGGGAGCCGGCCGTCAGTTGGACAGGCTCTTTGTGAGGCGAGCTCGGCGTACAGGTCGAACCTCATGTGGTGGTGCGCCCTCCCAGCAATTGACTGAGGATCGACTCCCCGTCCATAAACTCGTCACGCCGCAGGCGGGGCCAAGCCGTCTCGAGGCGCCGTTGCATCTGCTCCAGAGTGATGCGGTCCGGATCGGCGAACCCGAAGGTCCGTGCCGGATCCTTGAAGCTGAAGACCTTCTTGCTTTCCTGCTGGCTTCCGGCCAGCCAGCTGTTCACGGCCCGATCGGGGGCCTCCAACTCTCGGGCCCGGCTTTTCTGCTCTCTCCGCCCGAGGATCTTGTTGAAGGTGCTCCGATCAGTGTCCTGTCGTGCCAGGTACCGGCCGTTCACGCAGCAGAAGCTGCTCAGCGACGCCCAACCGAACCCACCCTGTGGGGGCCTTCGCCAGCGCTGGTGGCGAACGTAGGACGCAAGCTGGCGGCGAGAAACGGGCTCGAGCACGGGGCCGCTCTCAACCTCTACGAGTCCATGGTCGCGGTGGTGCGGCAGGGTTGACCGGCGGGCTTCGTCAGACGGCTTGAGGACGGTCTTGCCTCCCATGGCTCCGTATCCGGCGATGAGCCGAAGCGTGAGATCGAGGAGGGCCCACTCCTCCCGTGCGATGGCGCGCAAGGGCGTAAACCGGAGAACGAACCGTGTGTCCTTGCTAATCTTGTGGCCCAGAACCTTGCCCTCGGCGTCTCTCACCTCGAAGCGGAACTTTCGGGCCCAGCCGGTACAGCCGAAGAGTTCGCAGACCGGGCAGCGTCGATCGTCGTCCGGGCAACGGTTGTTACTGTCGGTGGGGTCGCAGGCCGCCCCGTCGAGCCCCCGCACGAGCACTTCACACCACCAACGGATGGAGCCGAGCAGGCCGGTGGGAATGACCCGTTCCCCTTTCCCGTCCACGTCGCCAGACCAGAGGTCGGTTCGCGCATTGAGATGCCACTCCTTGACGTCCGCAGGGGCGCTCATGGGTAGACCTCCTGGGGGAGGACAACCTCGCTGACCCGTTGTGCGCTTGCGAGCGCCTCCTGCGTCTTTCCCGGCAACGGCTCCTGAGGTTCACCGAGGCTCCAGAACACCCGTGCCAGGAGCGTGAACTCTTCGGCTTGCCTTGCGAAGGGAGGCCTTCCAGACTTCCTCCACGGCCTGCTGACCATCCAAGACCGCGCGCTCCCGTTGCGGCCCCGGATCCCAAGCAAGACGGCGGCGCAGTCCAAGTCCGCCAGGGCTCGGCGGCGTCCAGCCTGCCACTGCACGATCCTGCCAGGATCTCCAGGCAATGGGCGTAACCCGAAACCCCGCGCCCTGGTTCCCCGCCCGGCTCCGGGACAGTTCTGTAGGGTTGCTTGCAACACGAAGCCTTGACTTCTTTCGAGACGTCCGACGTTCGGCGCCAGCAGAGGCGATTTCAAGGCTTGAATCACGAAATGGCAAACATTCAGCATTCCGCAGAAAAGTTAGCACCTCAATTACTTCATCTCTGCGGGGACTCCCTTCTCTGCGGGGCCTCTGCGGGACGCCACCTCCGCCAGACCCGCGAGAATCCGCCCGCTGTGGCCCCCGGATGGGCTTTACATCGAATGGTACTTATGCCGAATAGTCCCGCTCTGTGCGGTATTTGTCAAGAGGTCTGACCAATCCGGCTACGGGCTATATGGGCAGGGTTCTTTAATCTCGCCGCGAAAGGGTAGATATTACCAACTCAAGTGCCCATCTTGGTTCGAAAATCCGACAAAAGGGGGGAATTCTATGCGGACAGTGGTTCAGGCGAGGGCAGGGGTAGCTTCCCTGGCCCTCGTCCTTATACTGGCCCTCGGGCCTGCTGCTGCGGCGCCAACGATCCGTCTCTCCATCGCGACCGGCGGGACCGGCGGGGTATACTTCCCGCTGGGCGGCGGGCTGGCCCGGCTCATCTCGAGGAACATCCCCAACGTGGAGGCGACAGCGGAAGTGACCTCGGCCTCCGTAGACAACATGCGGCTGATCGGAGCAAAGCGTGCTGACCTCGCCTTCACCCTGGCGGACACCGCGTACGACGCCGTCAACGGCCTGGAGTCCTTCCGCGGCAACCCCGTCCCCGCCGTTACACTTACCCCCCTGTACAACAACTTCAACCACCTGGTGACGGTCGAGGGCACAGGCATCAACACCATCGCCGACCTGAAGGGCAAGAGGGTATCGGTGGGCTCGCCCGGCAGCGGCACCGAGGTGACGGCGCTGCGCCTCCTGCAAGCGGCAGGGATCGACCCGGACCGGGACATCCGCAAGGACCGGCTGGGGGTGGCCCCGTCTGTGGACGCGCTACGGGACAAGAAGATCGACGCCTTCTTCTGGAGCGGCGGGCTGCCCACCTCGGCGGTGCTGGACCTAGCCGCGACTCCGGGCATCCGCATCAAGCTCATCCCGCTTGACTCGGTGCTGCCGGCGCTGCAGGCCAAGTACGGCAAGCTCTACTTCCGCTCGACGATCCTCAAGGAGATCTACCCGGGAATGACCGCCAACGTGGCCACGGTGGGGGTGGCCAACCTGCTGGTCGTGCACAAGGACTTCAATGCGGAGCTGGCCTATCAGATCACGAAACTGATTTTCGAGAAGCGCGCCGAGCTGGCGCAGGTGCACCAGGAGGCCGCCAACATCACGCTTACCGGCGCGGCCGAGCGCTCGCCCTTGCCGTTCCACCCCGGCGCCGCCCGCTATTTCCGGGAGCGTGGGGTCGCGGGGTTCTAGCCCACCGGCCATGCGGCTCCCCCTGCTCGTCGCTGCCGTGATGCTCACCGCGGGCCTGGTCGGGCCCTCCGATGCTCTTACCGTCTCGGACGAGCAAGGCCGGGTGCGCTGGCAGGTCCCGGTAGCCGAGGGGACCTCGGTCGTATTGCAGTACACCAACTCTATCTACCTGGCGCCCACCTGGGAGCGCTTCGTCGTGCGCGCCGGCCGCCTGCACCTGGTGGACGTCAACAGCACGCGCGAGGCGGTGCTGGAGTACCACCGCCTCGCGCCCCCATACCGCGTTGAAGAGGGGCGCCTGGTGGCCCCCGTCTCCGGGGTGGTCCTCGACGGGTACGTGCTGCGGATCGGCCCCCTCGGCAGTCCCACGCTCCAGGTCGGCTCCAGGACGCTACCTCTCTACACGGCGGGGGTGGGCGCCGCCCTGCGCATCGCCATCCGGCGTGCGCCACGCCTCGCCGCCTGGCTGCACAGGTAGGCCGGCATGGCGCGGGAACCCGAGGCGTCGCTCCCAAAATCCCAGGAGGAACTCGAGGAGCTCGTCGAGCGGTTCGAGGGTAAGACCCGGCGCCTGGGCGGCACAGCGGGGTGGTTGGTCACCACGGCTCTGGTCCTGATGAGCCTCTACCATCTCTATGCTGCACAGGCCACCTTCGTACGGCAGATTCATCTGACAATCCATCTGCTCTTCGTCCTCGTTCTGACCTTCTTGCTCTACCCGGCGCGGAAGGAGCGGTTGGACCGAATCACTCTCGCGGACGTGGTCCTGGCGGGGCTGGCGGCGCTGTCCCTGGGCTACATCCTCTGGGATTTCGAGGCCTTCATCTACCGGGCCGTGGTGCCCACCACCGTCGACCTGGTCCTGGGGACGGTCCTGATCCTCCTGGTCCTGGAGGCGACGCGACGGGCCGTGGGGCGCGCCCTCCTCATCTTGGTCCTGGCGTTCCTCCTCTACGCCTTTGCCGGGCCGTGGCTACCCCCGCCCTTCACGCACCGTGGGTACGATCTGGCCCGCGTGGTCGGCCAGCTCTACATGACCCTGGAGGGGATCTTCGGTGTACCGCTGGAGGTCTCGTCCACCTTTATCATCCTCTTTACGATCTACGGGTCATTTCTCGAGCAGTCCGGCGCCGGGAAGTTCTTCGTGGACTTGGCCCTGGCTCTGGTGGGCCGGCGGCGCACCGGGCCCGGCCAGGCGGTCACCGTCGCCTCCTTCCTCCTGGGCGGACCCTCAGGCAGCGGCGTGGCCACCACGGTCAGCGTGGGGGCCATCGCCTACCCTCTCTTGAAGCGTGCGGGATATGACCGGGAGGCGGCGGGCGGGCTGCTCTCCGCTGGTGGGATCGGCGCGGTGATCTCTCCCCCCATCCTGGGTGCGGCGGCATTCATCATCGCGGAGATCTTGAAGATCTCCTACCTGCAGGTCATCAAGATGGCCATCATCCCCACGATCCTTTACTACGTGGCCATCTTCTTCATGATCGAGCTGGACGCGCGGCGCTTCCGACTGAGCCGGGTGGAGATCCGCACCGAGAGCGCTGCGCGGCTGGTGCTGCGCTACTGGTACCTGCTGAGCTCGCTGGTGGTCATCCCCCTCTTCATGATCCTGGGCCTGACCGCCATCACCGCTGTGCTGTGGGCGACGATGATCGCCCTGGCCACCTCTTTCATCCGCCGCGAGACCGCGCTGGCGGCCGTCGCGCGCGTCGAGCGGCCCCAACCGTGGTGGCCCTGGGTGCTGGTCGTGGCGGGGATGGCCTACCTGGGCTGGCTCATCGCGGGCCAGGGCATTCCCGTCCCCCGCCCCGGTACCGTCTGGCGTGGAGCCACGGTCCTCTTCGTCGCCATCTGGATCGTCTCTGGTGCGCTCTTCTTCGTCGGCGCGCTCACCCGCGGCCGGCTTGGCTTCGGGCGCACCGGCATCGACACGGAGAAGGGCGTCGCCGCCCTGGCCAACGGCAGCCGCCAGGTGCTGAGCGTGGCCGTGACCACGGCTGCCGCGGGGATCATCGTCGGGGTCACCAATCTCACCGGCTTGGGGTTGAAGATCGCCGACATCATCGTCTCCATGGCCGGCGGGAACCTGATCTTCACGCTGGTACTGGCCGGCATCTCCCTGTGGGTCCTTGGCCTGGCCTTGCCCATCACCGCCACCTACATCATCGCCGCGGTGATGGTGGCTCCGGCGCTGACCAAGCTGGGGGTCTCCGAGCTGGCGGCGCACATGTTCATCTTTTACTACGCCATCCTCTCGGAGGTCTCGCCGCCGGTGGGCCTCTCGCCCATGGCCGCCGCCGCGCTGACCGGCGGCAACGCCTTCAAGACCATGCTCCAGGCATGGAAGTACACCCTGCCGGCGTTCGTCGTCCCCTTCATGTTCACCGTGCACCCGGCGGGGGTGGCCCTGCTGCTGGAGACCAGGGAGTGGCTGGAGGTGGTCAAGCTCACCACGACCGCTGTGGCCGGACTGGCCGCGCTGGCCGCAGCAGCCAGCGGCTGGCTGCTCCGCCCCGCCACGGGCCTGGAGCGCGCGCTGCTGGCGGCGGCCGGGTTGACCCTGGTCTACCCCGCCACCGGCCCGGACCTGGTGGCGGCGGCGGTCATTGCCACGGTGATCATCCTGCAGGTGCGCCGACCGCTGCCGCTCCCGGCCACGCCGGGAGAAGGGTGATCGCCGCAAATGGCTCGAGTGGCTGCTCACGTTCTGCACCGGTTGGCGGAGGCGAAACTGAAGTGCGGTACAGGCTGCGCATTGTCATCGTCACCATACTTGTCCTCAGTACGGTGCTGGCCGACAGCGGAATGGGGGGTCTGGCGATGTCTCACCCTACGCAGCAAAGGTCAGGCTCCGATCCTGTCGGGCAGAGTATCACCCTTCCCGCACCGCGGCTAGACAGTGCCACCTCGGTGGAGCGGGCCCTGCACAAGAGGAGGTCCGTCAGGGAGTTCAAGCCCGAGCCGCTGACCCTCCCCGAGGTCGCACAGCTCCTCTGGGCCGCACAGGGCGTCACCGATCCAAGGGAAGGATTCCGCACCGCGCCCTCCGCAGGCGCTACATACCCGTTGGAGGTCTACCTCGCCGCCGGCAGGATCCAGGGGTTGGCGGCGGGGGTCTACCGATACCAGCCCTCGGCCCACGCGGTGGTGCGGGTCCATGATGGCGACGTCAGGCAGAGCCTGACGGACGCCGCACTCGGGCAGAGGTGGGTGGGGGAGGGCGCGGCCGTCCTGGTTCTTGCGGCGGTGTATGAGCGCACCACGCAGCGGTACGGTGACCGCGGCATCCGCTACGTGCACATGGAAGTCGGCCACGCGGCGCAGAATGTCTACCTGCAGGGGGTGGCGCTGGGCCTGGGCGCTGTGGTCGTCGGCGCCTTCCATGACGGGCAGGTGCGGCGCATCATCCGGATGCTCCAACGAGAGGTGCCCCTCTACATCATGCCGGTGGGACGGACGTAAGAGACGTAGGAGGGAGGCCGCAGATGCACGAGGATATGGCTCCCGAGCCCCCAAGCAAGAGCGCCGCAGCCCAACCCGCCGACACGACCCGGTCTGCTGAGACCGCCGAACCTACCCCCGCGGCTCAACCCTCCGCCGCGGAACGTGTTGACGTCCGGGCCGTGGTCCTGACCTGCATCAGCCTGCTGGCCTCCAAGGCCTGGGAGGCGATGGGGCTGGTTCCCGACCCTGCAACCAAGAAGATCGAGCGGCATCTGGACGAAGCACGGATGGCCATCGACGCCGCGGCTGCGCTCGTCGACCTGATCAAGGAGCAGTTGCAGGACCGCGAACGCCGCGAGCTGGAGACCATGCTGACCAATCTCCGTCTGAACTACGTGGAACAGCGCGCCAGAGGCTGACCTCACCGGGCCTCGCCTGCCCGGTGCCCCGGCCCTGACCGCGCGGGACAAACTCCGGGTGGCACCCAGTACCACACCCGAGGCAGCGCCCCTCCCTAGCCTGCTCGCCGCATCTATAATTGGGGAAAAACAGACCTTTGGGGATGCCCTGTGGCGGAGCGTCTGAAGTCGGCAGCAAGCGCCTACCTGCGGTCCGCGGCCGCGCAGCCGGTGGACTGGTATCCGTGGGGGCCCGAGGCTTTCGCCCGGGCCCAGCAGGAGGACAAACCCATCCTGCTTGATATCGGAGGCGTGTGGTGCCACTGGTGTCACGTCATCGATCACGAATCCTACGAGGACCCCGCTGTCGGCAAGATAATCAATGAGCACTTCGTGGCCATCAAGGTGGATCGGGACGAGCGGCCGGATGTGGACGCCCGCTACCAGCACGCTGTGCAGGCCCTCACCGGACAGGGAGGATGGCCCCTCACCGCCTTCCTCACGCCTGAGGGGAAGGTCTTCTTCGGCGGCACCTACTTCCCACCCCGGGACGCCTACGGTCGTCCCTCCTTCACGCGGGTCCTCCTAAGCGTGGCGCGGTACTACCGCGAGAACCGTGAGGAGGCCGAGAAAGCGGCCGCCGCGCTACACCGGGAGCTGAGCCGGGCCCTGGCGGGGACCGCGCCGGGCGAACTGGATCCCGCCCTGGTCACCCGGGCGCTGGACGACATCACCCGGGCCTTCGACAGGCAGAACGGCGGTTTTGGCGGCGCGCCCAAGTTTCCACACCCGGGGACCGTGGCGCTGCTCATCCGGCGGGCCTTCCGCACGCACGACGAGGTCTTGCTGGCCATGATCGCCCGCACATTGGAACGGATGGGACGCGGCGGCGTGTACGACCAGCTCGGTGGGGGATTCCACCGATACTCCACCGACGCCTACTGGATCGTGCCGCACTTCGAGAAGATGCTCTACGACAACGCAGCCCTGCTGACCACCTACGTCCACGCCCATCAGTTGACCGGCAGCGCCTTCTTCCGTGAGGTTGCCCTGGGCACCTACGCCTACATGACGACAGTCCTCTGGGACGAGGCCCGCAGCGGGTTCTTCGCCAGCCAGGACGCTGACATCGGCCCGCACGACGACGGAGACTACTACACCTGGTCCCCCGAGGAGGTGCTGGCCCTCTTACCGGCAGATGAATTCCGGGTCGCCGCTTTGCACTACCACATCACCGGGCGCGGCGAGATGCCCCACGACCCGGAACGTCACGTCCTCTTCATTGATAAGGATCCCGACGCCGTCGCGCTGCTCACCGGCCTGCCGGAGGAGGACGTCCTGGCGCGGCTGGCCGCAGCGCGGGCCCGCCTGGTAGAAGCCCGCCGTCGCAGGCCGACACCCTTTGTCGACCCCACGGTCTATGCGGGCTGGAACGGCATGGCGATCAGCGCCTGTCTCGAGGTCTTCAAGGGGTTGGGCGTGGCGCAGGCGCGGACCCTGGCCCTGCGGGCGCTGGACCGCATCCTGGACGAGGCCTACCGGCCCGGCGATGGGGTCTGCCACATGCTCGCTCCGGATGGCCCGGCCCACCCCGGGCTGCTCGAAGACCAGGTGTTCGTCGCGCAGGCCTGCCTCGACGCCTTCGAGGTGGCGGCTGAGCCGCGGTACCTGCGGGTGGCGCAGGATCTAGCCGACGGCGTCCTGCGTGAACACGAGGATCCCGGCGGGGGCTTCCTGGACATAGCCCGCAGCCACCGCATGGATCCTGCGCTCGCCGAGGCGCACAAGCCCGTGCAGGACGCACCTACTCCGGGCGCCAACGCGGTGGCCGTGCTGGTGCTCAACCGGCTGGCCCGCCTGCTGAATGCCCGCACCTACCGGGACGCCGCGGAGCGCACCCTGCGCGCGTTTGCCGGGGGCCTGGCCGGTCACGGGCTGTACGCCTCGACCTTCTTCCTGGCGCTCGACGACTTCCTGCGCGAACCAGCGCATGTCGTGGTGGTGGCCCGCCGGGGCGACCCTCTGGCTGACCGCCTGCACGCCGCCGCCCTGCAGACCTTCCGCCCGGACAAGCTGGTCGCGCTGTACCGCGCAGACGGTGACGGGCCGCCGCTGCCGGAGCCGGTTCGGACCATGGCGGCCAGCGCTAGGGAGACGCGGGCCTACGTCTGTGCGGGTAACGCCTGCGCACCTCCCACCCGCGACCCGCAGGAGCTGGCCCACCTTATCCGCACCTTCAACGCATAGGGGCCAAGTTGCCTGCGCTGCTTCATCCGTCATGTACGTCAGGCTGAAGCACACACTCTCTGCCATGGCCCTGGAGATGCTGCGGCGCGCGCCGCGCCGCCGGCCGATTGCCTGGCTCCTGGCCTACACGCGGCTGGCGCCACAGGGGCAGGCGGTGTCTCTGCAGACCCTCCGCCGCGAGGCGGCCAGGCTGGGGACGGCGGGGACTCGCGGGCTGGCCTACCTGGAGGCACTGGGCCTGCTGGAACGGACCGGAGGTGAGATCCGGCTTGCCCGCGAGTACGCCGACAGCAGCGCGTATCTTGCCCGTCAGGTCCGCCGGCTTGTCACCGCCCTGCTGGCGCTTGACAGCGCGCCGAGGACGGACAAACACGCGGGCCCGCTTGCTCCCGGGACATTCTTGTTCAACGCCGGGCTCTTCTTCGAGTGTCACGAGTACCTGGAAGACATCTGGCGGGCGGCAGAGGGCACCGAGCGCGACTTCTACCACGGGATCATTCAGGCAGCCGCAGCCTTTTACCACTTTGAGAAGGGTAACCTCCACGGAACCGCGACGCTGCTGGCCAAGGCGCTGCGCAAACTGGAGGCCTACCGCCCGGCCTTCCTGGGCGTGGACGTGGAGCGGCTGGTCGCCGACCTGCGGCGGTGGCAGCGGCGGTGGGGCGCGCGCAGACCAGGACGACCGCTCCGCGCGCACGAGTTCCCAAAGATCCTGCCGGCGGCCCGCGGGGTCCCCGGGAGCAGCCGCGGGTGGTCGGGGCCCCGTTGACTTCCTGCGCAGATTGCGGGACGATGCCCTTGCATAGCGCTCTGCCGGCACTATCCCGGGGCGGGCTGCTCGTCGGTGCGCGCGGAAGGGTGGCCGAGCCGGTCTAAGGCAGTCGCCTGCTAAGCGACTGACCCTCCAAAAGAGGGTCCGTGGGTTCGAATCCCACCCCTTCCGCCAGCTACTTCTCTTATCGGATCTTATCGGATTCCCCTCATGCAGGTCTCCCTCGTCAGGTCCGTGTTCGAAGAGGAAAACCGGCCTTCGGGGCGAATCCCCTGCTAACCCGCTCCGGCCGGGGAGCGTGATCCGTGGACGTGCCCTTCATCTGGCCAGGCGTGCTGTGGGGGCTCCTGCTGGTTCCCCTGGTAGTGGCGCTGTATGTCCGGCTGCGGCGGCAGGGGCGGAGGGGCGCCGTCCTCCATTCGAACACAGCCGTCGCCGCCCTGGCCCAGGTGCGGGGTCGGCGACTCACCCGCCATCTCCCGCCGGTCCTCCTGCTGCTAGCCCTGACCGCGGCGGTCCTGGCCGCCGCCCGTCCTGTTCTCGTGCTTCCCATCCCCGCCAACCGCGCGGCCATCATCCTGGCCATCGACAGCAGCGGCAGCATGCGCTCCCAGGACATCCACCCGTCGCGCCTTGACGCGGCCAAGGAGGCGGCAAAGACCTTCGTGCGCACGCTGCCTCGCCGTGTGCGCGTCGGCCTAGTCATGTTCGGTGGCTACGCGCAGCTGGTGGTGCCGCCGACCACGGAGCGCGAGCCGCTGCTGGAGGCCATCGACGCGCTTTCTTTCATCCGTCGCACGGCCATCGGCGAGGGTCTGCTGGAGGCGGTCGCCGCGCTCCCGGAGCGGTCGAGGCCGGCCCCCGACGGGTCACTCCCCCCACCCGCTGGCGCGCGCCCTACAGGCATCGTCATCCTCCTCTCGGACGGCCGCAGCAACACCGGCATCGACCCGCTGGAGGCCGCGCAGATCGCCCGCCGCCAGGAGGTCACCGTCTATACCGTGGGTGTCGGCCAGCCCTACACACCGGACAACGTCTGGACGCTGGGGGGCTCGCTGGACGAGGATACGCTTAAGGAGATCGCCCGCATTACCGGCGGCACCTACCACCACGCCTCCTCCGCGGAGGGCTTGCGGGACGTCTACCAGAGCCTGGCCAGGTCCGTGGGATGGGAGCGCCGCCCACAGGAGGCGGGGGCGCTGGGTGCGGCGCTGGCGGCGGGGGCGCTCATCGGTGCACTAGTGATATCCCTGCTGGTCAACTCCCCACTAGGGTTTTGATCCGCCAGAATCCCATTGCAGCGTTTTCTTTTGCCTTCAGCGCCGCGGGCACGTTCGAATACCACTGCGAGATCCACCCGGCGATGCGGGGGAGCGTTGTGGTGGAGGTCCAGAGCTCCGGGGAGTCGGGCGACTCCGGCGGCTACAACTACTAGCCCCGGAAGTGCGCCCTCTCATAGCGCGCAAGAGGCCCTCTGCCACGGAGGAGCAGGAGCATCTTCTGCCCACGGTGCAGGAGGCCGTCTGCGGCAACAAAAGAAGACACCTGTACACGTATGCTCCTAGGCGGTCGAAGGAGACGCAGATGCCCAATCCAGTGGCGCACTTTGAGATCTACGCGGACAACCCGGAGAGGCTTGCGGGATTCTACCGGGAGCTGTTCGGGTGGGAGAAGGCGCAGGCCACGGGCGCCGTCGTCCTCCGCCCAAAGTCGGCGGTGCCCCGCATGGGGTGGTTCGCCGTCCTGGCCGACCCCGAAATGAATGTTTTCGCCCTCTGGCAGGACGACCCTGGCGCCGCCTGACGACGCCGCATGCCCACCACCGCTGCCGGTGGACGCCCAATAGCGCTGGCGGCCGCGGCCACGGCCCGAGGAGCCATCTGACGGGCTAGACCCCGCCCACAACCCGTGCGGGCCTGCCTTGGCGCTCCCCCCGGTACCTGTTACACTCTCAACGGAGCCCGTACAGCGCGCCCGTAGCTCAGTGGATAGAGCGTCGGCCTGCGGAGCCGAAGGTCGTGGGTTCAAGTCCCGCCGGGCGCGCCACGATACAGCCTGGACAGCGAGCGGTTGGACGGTACTCCAACGGCTACCTACTCCGGCAGGACGATGACGGGCCTGCACCTGGCCATGCCAGACATCCCACCTTGCGGCGCACCAGGCTCCCGCCGTTTTGTTTCACCACACGGCCTCGCGGCACCGCGTCGCTCGCCACCTTTCCAAAGACATCGTACCTGATGGAGGGAAGCTCTGCAGAATCTCCCTAAGAGACGGTCGGCCCCGATGGTCTAGCTACTTTCCGGTGCAAAATTGTTGCGGCGAATTCCAGATGACTTCCGCGATAACTTCCTGCTGGTAGAGACCGAGGTCAGTGAGCTGCGGAGGCCTTGGTGATCGAACGGCGACGGTCTCGATGAATGAGCAGGTGAAGGTTGTGGGCGACGACCCCCCAACCCACCCACCGCTGCACGCCGGAGAAGCCACGATACCGGCACCGCGCCAACCCGTCCCGGCGCTTCAGCACGCTGATGCGACCTTCACAGCCGGTCCGCCAGCGCAGACCGCGGCGGAACCACCGTTGGCGCTGGGCGGCGGCAGGAGGGCCGGTGGTCGGGATGCAGAACCGCTTGACCCCCACCTGCTCCGCGGCTTGGCGATTGGTCCCCGACCAGAAGCCCGCATCACCTGCCACCAGCCGGGGTGGACGCCCGAACACCGCGGTGTGGCGCGCGATCGCCGGCTGCAGCAGGGCCTTGTCCGCAGGGCGGCGGGCATAGACCTCATAGTCGATGACCAGGCCGTGTTCCGCCTCCTGGATCTTGACGAGCTTGCCGAACTCCGTGGGCTTGGCGGCCTTGCCTTTGCGGATGGCTTCGGTGTGCGGTTCAAAGAGGCTGAAGAGTTTCTCTCGGTAGTGCGTGTCCCCGCTCCATACAAGAACGGTGCCCACCAGCGTCTCATCCTCCAGCACCGCATCGAGCCGCCGCAGCGGCTCATCGAGCAGGTCCTCCACCGGCCCCACGGCGGCGTCGAACACGCTGCGCTGCCCCCATTAGCGCCGGATCACCGCGCTCGCCGCCTCCGCCGGCGCCCGAGGTGGAGGCGCGTCAGATTCTCCGCCGCCAGCCGCTGGCCCAGCTCGCGATATCGCTGGAAGGCGGCCACGCCCCGCCGGACGGCCTCCAATTGGTCCGAGGGGACGAACCGCATCTTGGTCCGGCCCGCCTCGCGCTGCGACAGGTACCAGGCGGGGCCGTGTTTCTCGCCGGTCGCGCAGTGGCACGTGGGCTTGCCGCAGCGGCGGTACACAGCCACCAGGCTGCCCCAGAGCATCTGCTCCGCGGCCTGGGTGAGCTCCTGGAGCCAACGGCGGCGAGCCATTATCTGTAGTGTCATTGCCAATACAGATCTTGTCAAGCCCCCCTGCGGTGGAGCATGTGCGATCTGCCAAGTTTCCTTGGAGGGCAGTCAGGCGGGATCAACCGTCCGGGTGCCTCTTTTGCACCGGAAAGTAGCTAGGCGCGGGCCAGGGACGAGATCGCCTGAAGGATTGCGGGGTAGGAACGAGACCCCCACGTGTGTAATCTCGCCTCGTGCCGTCCTATGCCCAGTCCCTGGGTCTGGAGGTCCTCTCGGTAGAAGGCGGACGGGCTCACCTGCGCGCGGTCGTCCGGCCGGAACACCTGAACATCCACGGGACGGCGCACGGGGGGTTCCTCTACAGCTTGGCGGATGAGGCCTTCGCCCTAGCCTCAAACAGCCGGGGTGCCACCGCCGTGGCGCTCACCGCCTGCATGGCGTACTTCCGGCCGGTGGCGGCGGGCGACGTCCTCGAGGCCGTCGCCGCGGAGGAATACCTGGGACGCAGGACGGCCACCTACCGCGTGGAAGTGCGGCGCGGCGGCGAACTTGTCGCGCTCTTCACCGGGACAGTCCACCGGATGGAGTAGGGGTGGTGAGACCGCTGGCGGGGACATGTCGCGTTCGTCCCTAAGCAGTGGGTAAAGAGAAAGGGGCAGAGCCGTGAGATCGGTTGTGACAATCGTGGTCATTATCTCTCTCGCCGCAGGACTGGCGGTGTGGCACACCGCCAGCGCGAGTCGGGTCTTTGGTCAGGGAAGAGCGATACCGACCGGTGAGGTCGTAATCCTACAGTGCCGTCCCGACTTCGTTCTGACGCCCCATCGGATCAGAGTGGTGGCTTCGGACAGCAGCAAGAAGGCACCAACCGTGCCTGCTCGCACACCTTGCGCTGAGGCCCTTTCTGATCTTCTGAAGCTCGGCTTCAAGATCGCGGACGCCCGGTCGGAGGGTGGGGTGCTCTACACTCTGGTCTCGGACCCGAAGCCATCAGAGCGATAGTCGGGGCGCCGAAACGGCACTGCCCCGCCTCCGCTCTCTGGCGCACGATTGGAGGAAGAGGAGTGGGCGATTCTCGCGCCGAAAGCAACGTATCGCCGCACCTCAAACGATGTGTTGGCTTGAGGGCGTAGGGCCGGGGAGGAAGGTTAGTCCTTCGCCCTCTTGCTGGCGGTTGCAGGGGCCAAGTCCGCTCCCACGGAGGTGAGTGGCGTGCTCTTTGTTACCATGCTGACCATCGACCCAGCCCGTAACGAGGAGAGCTTTCAGGCGATTCGCCAGCTACATCCGCCCAGCGGGATCTCCGTCGTGGCCAAATACGGCCTCTTCGGGGGACGGGATGCGGCCGTGGTCTACGAAGCCGCAGACGCGGCAGGTGCTATGGCCTTCCTCACGGGGACGCTGTGCAAGCTGACCGGGGTCGTGGACACAGAGACCTTCGCTGCCATCGCCCTCCAGTAGCCCTTGATGATCCAGGGGTGGCATTCGTAGATCCCTACAGCAAAGTCCGTCGCTCGCGGTCGTAGTTCTTCCCCAGGAAGGCCGGGACCTGGAGCCGGCGGAAGGTCGGCATCATCACCAGCATCGTGGCCAGGTAGGGGAGCATGAGGATGAGCTGATAGGGGATGCCCACGCCCGTGACCTGGACGCGAAACGCCAGCACCTCGACCGCAGCGAAGAAGAGGGCTCCCAAGAAGATCAGGTGCGGGCTCCACCCACCAAAGAAGGTCAGGGCGATGGACAGCCACCCCCGTCCCCGGACCATCCCTTCGGTGAAGGTCGCCGTATAGACCATGGGCAGGTAGGCACCGGCCAGTCCCATCAGCATCGCTCCGGCGATCGTGGTCATGTAGCGGGTCAGGGTGACGTTCACTCCCAGGCTGTCCGCCGCCATGGGGTTTTCCCCGACCGCCCGCAGTGCCATCCCGGAGCCGGAGGAGTAGAGGAACAGGTACAGCGCCAGCGAGAGCAGCACAGCTCCATACACCAGTGCGTTCTGCCTGAAGAGCACCTCCCCCAGCAGAGGAATGCGGCTCAGCCCCGGCAGCGGGATCTCCCGCAGGGTGGGAATCAGAGGCGGGGTGAGGGTGATGCCGATGGCCAGCCGGTACAGCAGCGTGGAGAGCGCCATGCCGATGAAGAACAGAGCCAGACCGGTGACGAACTGATCCATCTTCAATGTGGTAGTGAAGTAGGCCAGGGCCAGGCCGAAGAGCCCGCCCACGGCCATCGCCAGCAGCATCCCCTGGAGTAGACTGCCACCGGAGAGGTAAGCGCCGAGGAACCCCACGGAGGCCCCCACCAGCATGATCCCTTCCTGGGCCACGTTGAAGACACCCGCCCGTCCGGCCAGCATGGTCCCCTGGCTGGCCAGGACATACGGCACCAGCGTGAGCATGACGAGCCGGGTGAAGGTGACGGCGGTCTCCACGGCCTACCTGCGGCGCACGACGTCCGAGAGCAGCACGAAGACCAGGATCAGCCCCTCGACGACGAAGACCACTTCCACCGGGATCAACATGGTACGCTGCATGGCCCGGGCGCCCACGTCCAAAACGGCGATGGCGAACGTCACGAAGGGGACAGCGAGCACATTCCCCTTGGCGATGAGGCCGATGAGGATGCTTAGCAGGAGGTAGTTGGACTGCAGCCCTTCGATCAGCCTGTGGTGCACCCCCGCCACCTCGATGGCCCCCGCAAGCCCGGCCAGCGCACCGCCCAGGACCAGCGAGAGGAGAAAAAGCCGTCGGACGGCGATGCCGTGGAGCAGCGCCGCCCGCGGGTTTGCGCCCACCGCCCGCAGCTCGTAGCCGGCAGCCGTGCGGTTGACGTAGACGTACGTGACCGCAGCGACGCCCAGCGCCAGGAGGAGCCCGGCATGCAGGGGCGGGCTGGACACCAGCAGCGGCAGGCGGCCGCCGGTGCCAACGGGGACGCTGGTAGGGTGCCCGGCGGCAGGATCCGGCCAGACCTCTGTGGTCACGTAGTCCAGCAGGCCAAAGGAGACGAAGTTCATTAAGACCGTGGTCAGGATCTCGTTGATCCCGAAGCGGTAGAGGAGCCACGCGGGGACGGCGGCCCAGAGGGCGCCGCCCAGCGTCCCCGCCAGCAGCAGCGCGGGCAGGAGGGCGACCGCCGGGAGAGCGGCCAGAGCGATGCCCACCGCAGCCGCGCCGATGGCTCCGGCGATGAGCTGGCCTTCACCGCCGATGTTGAACTTCCACGCGGCTAGAGGCACGGTGAAGGCCAGCGCCAGGAGGAGGAGGGGGACAAACTTAAGCAGGGTCTGGACGATTCCGTTAGCGCTGCGAAAGGAGGTGAGGAGGATCGTTCCGTACGCCCGCGGGACGTCGAACCCCATGAAGGCCAGGAAGACCCCCGCGGCCGCAAAGGCCACGCCCACGCTGACCACAAAGGGGATCACGACCCCGACCGCGGTCACGGGGATGCGCCTGGCCTTCAATGCGCGCTCACCCAGAGCCGGTCACCCCGCTCATCATCCGCCCGATCTCGTAGCGGTCGAAATGGTCCCGGCGCAGCGTTCCTACGATCCGTCCGCGGTAAAGCACGGCGATGCGGTCACAGAGGAGCAGGAGCTCGTCGAGGTCCTCGGAGAGGAGCAGGATAGCCACGCCCTGCCGTCGCCGCTCCAGAAGCTTCCCGAAGACGAACTCCGTGGAGGGGACGTCCAGACCGCGCGTGGGATTGTGGGCGACCAGCAGGCGGCAGGGATGGGAGAACGCCCGCGCCAGCATCAGCCGCTGGATGTTCCCTCCGGAGAGGTTGACCGCCGCTTCCTCCGGACCCGGCGTGCGGATTTGGTACTCCTGAATCAGCCGTCTGGCGACCCCCACCGCGGCCCCCCAATCCAGCCACCCGCCCCGGCTGTAGGGAGGGCGCCGGTGGAAGCCCAGGATGAGGTTGTGGGTCACGCTGCCCCTGGGCAGGAAGCCGTCCTGCAGCCGGTCTTCCGGAATGTAGGTCACACCGCGCGCCAGGAGTTGCGCCGTCTCGGCCCTTGTGAGGTCCTCGCCGTCGATCCAGACGCGCCCGCCGGCGATCGGTCGGGCCCCGATCAGACTCTCCACCAGCTCGCGCTGGCCGTTCCCTGCCACTCCGGCGACGCCGAGGATCTCTCCCCCGCGCACCTCCAGGCTGCAGTCCTGCACCCGGGGCACCCCCTCCCGGGCGACGACGGAGAGGTGGTCGACGCGCAGGACCACATGGTCGGATGGGGGCGGGAGCTCCTCAATCCTCCTGCCCCTGAAGAGCAGGCTCTGCCGGACGTCCACCTCCTCCCCCACCATTGCCCGCACCAGCGCCTCTTCGGTGGCCTCTTCGCGCCGCATCGTGAGAACGGTCCGTCCGTGGCGCATCACCGAAATCCGGTCGCAGACAGCCAGCGCCTCCCGGATCTTGTGGGTGATGAAGACGACGCTGATGCCGTCCCGCACCATCGCACGCAGGGAGGCGAACAGGGAGTCCACCTCCTGTGGGGTCAGGTTGGTGGTGGGCTCGTCCAGGATGAGGATACGCGCGTCCCGGTAAAGCGCCTTGAGGATCTCCACGCGCTGCCGGATTCCAACGGGGAGCTCCGTCGTGCGCGCCCGCGGATCTACCGCCAGGCCGAAGCGGTCCGCCAGATCCAGGATACGCGCCTCCGCAGCGGCCAGGTCCAGGATCACCCCGCCTGCTGCCGGCGTGCCCAGGACGATGTTCTGGGCCACGGTGAAGCTCTCCACCTGCAGGAAGTGCTGGTGCACCATCCCGATGCCGTGGCGCAGGGCGTCGCGGGGGGAGCGGATGTGCACAGGCCTGCCGTCCAGCAGGACCTCCCCGGCCTCGGCCCGGTAGAGGCCGTAGAGGACGTTCATCAACGTGGTCTTGCCGGCGCCGTTCCCACCCAGCAGGCCGTGAATCTCCCGTCCCCGTAGCGCCATCTCCGCTCCGTCCAGGGCGAGGATCGGGCCGAAGGTCTTGCGCATGCCCCGCAGTTCCAGGATGGGCTGGCCCTCTAGTCCGGGCGTGGGCCGGCTGACGGCGGCCCCGGCAGGGGGACGTTCTGTCATCTGGCCTGGCTACCTGATCGGCGTGATGTCCTTCACCACCTTGATCTTGCCGGCCACCACGTCGGCCACAAGCCTGCGCATGGCGGCGCTCACCGGCTCGGGGACGTTGCGCAGGGGGAACTGCAGCGCCACGCCCGTGTCGAAGCCGAGCGGGTAGTAGCCGCTGGTCTCCCCGCGCCCGATCCGCCGCACGATGGCCCGCAGCGGCCCGGCGAAGTCGTAAAGGACCGAGGTGACGTAGTTCTGCGGAGCGAACGACAGCTTGTCCGTGTACTTGGCCGTGACCCAGACCCGCCGTGGAGCCGCCTTCACCGCCTCGAAGATCCCCAGCATCCCCAGGTTGAGGGATCCCATGATCACGTCCACGCCGTCGGCGATGAGGGCATCGGCCACCTGGCGCGCCTTGGCCGGGTCGTTGAAGTCGCCCACCCAGACCATCTTCAGATCCACAGACTTCCGCTGGTCACGCAGCGCCTGCCGGATGGCATGTACCTCCGAGTAGGAGAAGGGAAGGGTCAGCCCGCCGACGTAGGCTATCTTCCCGCTCTGGGTGAGCATCGCCGCCAGGGCGCCGATGGGGTAGAACCCGATGTGGAAGTTGCGGTCGATGAACCAGAGGTTGGCCTGCCGTTCCTGGAGGGGAGCGTCCCCCTCGCCGATGAAGGCCACGCCGCGGAATTCGCGGGCCAGCTTCTCCGTCTGCGAGATGAACTGGCCCCCGTGGGTCCAGATGATGTTGAACTTGAGGTCGACGTACTCCCGCATCACCCGCTCCACATCCGGCACGGGGACGCTCTCGGAGTAGGCGGTCTCCACGCCCAGCTCGCTCTGTGCGGAGCGCAGCGCGACGAACCCCAGCGTGTTGTAGTCGGCGTCAGTGACGACTCCGGGAAAGACGGCGGCCAGACGGAGCTTCGACGCCGGGGCCGCCTGCAGCCCCGCCGTCCCCGGGAGGAAAGCAGCCCAGATGACAACGGCCAAAAGGAGCCCTGCGACTGATCCCCCACGGCGCACACGCATCGCTGTCCCCTCCCTTCACTGCTACCCTGGCCTCCCCCGTGAGCTTCTCCCTCGAACGCCTCGCTCCTCCGTTGGCGTCAAGCCTAAGAGCCGTGCTGCCCCCCGCGTCGTTCAGCTGCGCCTCCGGCATTGGAGGAGGCAGAGTCGGCAAGACTTAGCTGCGCCTTTACAGCGGCGGCCGCGGCCAGCCCAGCGTCTGTAGGGCCCAGCGGGTGGCAAAGCCGGTGATCAGCGGCAGGGGCAGTGAGAAGAGTACCCGGGTGAAGGTGAGGCGCGCGCCCAAGAATGGCAGTTCCCAGAGCACGATGCGGTGGATGCCCATCAGCGACCATGCCGTGAGATAGGCGACGATGGGCGCCACACCGGCCCCCATGTTGTAGATGGCGGCCACTACAGGGAACTGCAGGAAGGGGCCGCCGGGGGTGATGGCGCCTGCGACAGAAGCCACCATAATCCCGCGGAATCCGGCAGCATCGGACAGCCAGCGAGCGATGACCTCCCTGGGCAGAAGCACCTGCAGCATCCCGGCAAAGGCAAAGGCGAAGAAGAGCCGGGGCGCAGTGGTCATGAACAGCTTCAGCCCCTCGCGGGAGCCGTCCAGACCTGCCTGCAGACCAGACCTCCAGGTCAGATAGACGAAGGCAGATAGGCTGAGGCCAAGCATGACGAGTGTCGAAATATCCATGCTACCTCCTCCCACGGTCCTTCTGGTCATATCAGCAGGCCGAGAATCTGCCGGTAGCGCATAGAGTCCTCTCGCAGATGCTCGGCAGCCGTAGGAATGCCCTCAATCACCCCTGGCATCGCCGCCCGGCCAGCACGGCCAGCACGCGCACCTCGCCGCTCTCTGACGCCCCGACCACATCTGCCGCCCCGAACGCCCCCACCGACGCCTGGCCTGGGCGATCGTGTTCCGGCAACGCCAACCGGGCGAACGCGATGGCTGTCCGGTGCTGTGCCTCACCACGTGCGCGGTACCCGTGAGCGGCCATTAGGGCCAGGCAAGCCTGCAGCATGGCGTTGTATGCGATGGCCGGCGCCCAGTCGCGGTTACGCTCCCGGAGATCCTCAGCGGTAGCCAGGTCCCGCGCGACAACAGCATGCAGGCGGTCCACCTCGACCCTGCCTGCGGGGACCCGTTCGATCTTCCCCTCGTGCTCAAGCGCCTCGAAGCGCGCGTTCATCACCGATCAGGAAGATCTTCTCTGATTTCACTACCTCCGCAACGAAGGCATCGCGGGAGGCGCGTCTGCTGTGCCACTCTTCAGGGCTCATAGTCGCCAGGCTCACTTCGCGACCCAAGATTTCCTCTGCCTTCCGGACCGCCCGATGCAATAGGTCGGGATCGGGATTGCCGATCACCAGCAAATCGACATCCGACCCGCTCCGCTCCATCCCCTTCGCGACCGACCCGTAGACGAACGCCGCCCCGATTCCCTCCACGCCCGCCAATGCCTCGCGTAGGACATCACCCAGCCCTGCCGTCTTGTACACTATGCGCTCGTATCACTTCACGATGCGGTCTTTCGATACCCGGATGATGCCGGGTGAACTATCCTTCATTCGAATTCCCCTGCGCGCCCCTCAGCAGGCGGACGATCTGACGGATGGCTCCCAGGTGGTAGCCCCCGTGGCCCACCAACGCCAGCACGCCCCACAGCACATCGCGATCCGACCAGTCGCGACGGTCGCGGATGGCCTGCAGGAGCCGGTGGTGCTCTTCCCGCAAAGCCCCGCGCAGTCGGTCCCAGGCCGGACCATCCACCACCTGCGTCCGCCAGCTGGCCGCCCAGTTGGCGGAAGCGTACGCGTCCTCCCCGGCGAGAGCACGGGCGGCCAGCTCCAGGGAGTACCGCAGGTGCTCGGCATGGGCAGCGATGGTGTTCATCCCGGGCGCCGGCGGGCGGGACGCCACCTCGGCGGAGATGCGCTCCAGGGTACCCAGCACCCCGGAGGCCGGTTCGTTGGTCGTCACCCACGTGGAGCGTGGGTCAGGCGGCCCCACGTGGATCTCTTCCAAAAGGGCCGCAAGGGCCTCTCCGAGCCGCTCGGGAGTAATCGCCTCCATCGTCCGCCCTCCTTGTCTGTGGATGCCTTCCGAATCCGCTCTACGCCTTTTCTCCTTTCGGGGATCCCCTCCCGGGATCCCGCGAAGAGCCCGCCTTCCCGGCGGGCGTACCCGCCCTCCCGTCTTCTGCCACATTTCCCGGACAGGTGCCTAGGGGCCGTGCTGCCGGTTTGCTGAGAGGCCAGCCCGGACACAACGCTTCCTGCGCCGTCCCGGGGCATACTGGTTAGGGGGATCTCCAGGTGACGGGGAGGGTGCTTATCCTTCTCCTTCCGGCGGCACTGCTCGCTGCGCTCCTGGCGGCAGGCGCGTCCGCATGGCCAGCTGAGGCAGTGTCCTCCTGCGTCAATCCCTCCAGACCCACCGGTCTTCTGGCGGGGATCGTCGTGCGTGTGGTGGACGGCGATACGGTGTACGTGCAGCTTCGCAGCGGTCGTCGCGAGCGGGTGCGGCTGCTCGGCATCGACACACCTGAACTCTACGGGAGACCAGCGCCGTCGGAGGTGAATCGGGCTCTGGCCAGGCTGGCTCGGGATTTCACACGGCGCCACCTCTTAGGAAGGGAAGTCGGACTGGAGCTGGATGTACAGACGCGCGACGCGTACGGCAGAGTCCTGGCCTACCTGTGGACGCCAGACGGCGTACTCTTCAACATGCTCATCCTGCGCGAAGGCTACGCCCAGGTGCTAACCGTCCCGCCCAACGTTAAGCACGCGGACCTCTTCCTGGCCTGCCAGCGGGAGGCGCGGGAGCAGCGCAGGGGCTTCTGGGGACGGTAGGGTCAGTCTTCCTCCCGCAGGTCGCGTAGCACCTTTTCTCGAGAAATCTCCGTCCCGTGCTCGCGGCGCATGTGTTCCTGGACCTTGCGCACCAGCTCCTCCTCCGTATCGGCCTCGACACGGTGCCCCAGCGCACACGACCACCGCTTCCCCATATCCTCCACCTCCGCTCCTTGAAATGGCCGCGTATGCGCATGTTCGCCGGGGTGGGCAAGTGGCCCTCCGAGAGGGATGTAGGGGGCGGCCTAAACGCCACCCCCAGGAGGGGGGTCATAGACACAGGGGGCCCTGCCCCCAGCCTGCGGAGGTGGCAAGGAGATGCACGGGTTCAGCACGCTGGCAGGATTGTCGCTGGTGCTGGTCTTACTGCTGACACCTGTCGCACCGTCCGCACCGGCAACCAGCGGCACCCCGCCCGCCAGACCCAACATCGTCTTCATCCTTACCGACGACGAGGACACCCGGATCCACGCCCACATGCCCAAGACCAAGACGCTGCTTGAGGACCGTGGGACAACCTTCGTCAACTTCTTCGTGACCTACGCGCTGTGCTGTCCTTCCCGAGCCAGCATCCTCCGCGGGCAGTATCCGCACAACACGCGGATAGAAGGCAACGAGCCACCCCTGGGCGGGTTTGCCAAGTTCGTCGCGCTGGGCGAGGAGCACTTTACTGTAGCCACCTGGCTCCGTGACGCTGGTTACCACACGGTCTTTGCGGGCAAGTACCTCAACGGGTACGGCGACCGCGGTACCGATCCCGCTCATGTCCCGCCCGGATGGACCGAGTGGTATGCCGGAGTCGGCGGCCGGCCGTACCAGAACTTCAACTACCAGATGAATGAGAACGGGACGATCGTCAGCTACGGGACACGGGCCGAGGACTATCTAACAGACGTGATCGCACGCAAGGGCAGCGAGGGCATCCGCCACGCCACCCGGGCCGGTCGGCCATTCTTCCTCTACCTGGCGCCTTACACACCGCACGCCCCCGCCACGCCTGCGCCGCGCCACGCTGCACTCTTCCAGGACGCAACCCTTCCGCGCCCGCCGGCATTCAACGAGGAGGACATGGGAGACAAGCCGGCCCCCCGCTCTCGGCCGCCGCTGACGGGACGGCAGATCGAAGAGATGGAAGCCTTCTACCGGAAGAGGCTGCAGTCGCTGCAGGCCATCGACGACCTGGTGGAAGCGGTGGTACGGACCCTTCAGGAGGTCGGCCAGCTGGAGAACACCTACATCGTCTACACCTCGGACAACGGCTTCCATATGGGAGAACACCGCCTCCTCCCCGGCAAGGCCACCGCATACGAGGAGGACATTCGCGTGCCCTTCATCGTCCGCGGGCCGGGCGTGCCGGCAGGAGCACGTCGCGAGCAGATGGTGCTGAACACCGACATCGCGCCCACGTTCGCCGAGATGGCCGGCCTGCGGATACCGCCTTTCGTGGACGGGCGGTCGTTCCTCCCGCTGCTGCGCGGGGATGGCGCCGTGCCCTGGCGAAAGAGCTTCATCGTGGAGCTACGGACCGCCCGCGGGCTCGTCGTGGGCGAGCCGGGGGACGGACCGGCGCCGCAACCGCGGTCCGGGTACAACGCCATCCGCACCGCGGAGTGGACCTACATCCAGTGGGCCAGCGGAGAGCGCGAACTTTACAACCTACGGGCCGACCCCTACCAGCTGCAGAACCTCATGCCGACCGCTAACCGGGCGCTGATTCGCGCTCTCGCGGCCAGGCTCTCGGAGCTTGCCCAGTGCAGCGCCCTGGGTTGCCGCCGGGCGGAAGACGCCCCGCTGCGCCTGCCCTGAGCCGACGCGGGCGACGCGTTGCATCCAGCAGCACCCTGGAAACAAGAACGTCAGCGGTACAGCCAGCGGTAGATCCCGTAGGACTCCACCACCCGGCGCACGTAAGCCCGGGTCTCCGCATACGGGATGCGCTCAATGAACTCCTCCGGGGTGGACCTCGGCAGCAGGGCGAAGCGCCGCGCGGCGCCGGCCCCGGCATTGTATGCCGCCAGCGCTAGAACCACATCCCCGCCAAACAGGTGCAGCAGCCCGCCGAGGTACGGTACACCCAGACGGACGTTTGCGGAAGGATCCACGAGCTGCGGCGACGCCGCGCCTCCTGCAATCTCCCGCGCGGTCGCTGGCAGCAACTGCATCAGGCCCACCGCGCCGGCCGGAGAGATGGCCAGCCGGTCAAACCGACTCTCCTCCCGGATCACGGCCAGGACCAGGTACGGATCGACGCGCGCCACCTTCGCCGCCGCTTTGACGATCTCCCAGTACGCCCGCGGGTAGGCCAGCATCCACAGTCCGGTATCCTCCGGCACGGCCCTACCAGGTGTCGCGGCGATCGCCTCTTCCGCCGCCGCCACCGAGGCATGGTAATTTCCGGCGGAGGCGTGGTAGTAGGCTGCCGCACGCTGGAGATCCGGATCGTGCGTGGACCGGAAGAGGTCCTCGGCCTCGGCAGCAGCCTCGAGCGGGAAACCCAGGGCGCCGAGCTCTTCGTGCGCAGGGTGGAAGCGGTCCGAGCGGAGGGACGTCGCAGTAGGTTGCACAGCCCGGGCGGGAGGCTCCCAACCGAGCCGCTCGCGGGCGCGCTGACCGTAGTACGTCAGAGGGTAGCGCGCGGCCGCTTCTTCCAGCAACGCGCGCCCGTCCCGGCCCTGCCTCTGCCGCGCCTGGGCCGCCCAATAGAGGTTTGCCGCCGCGCGCGCTGCCGTGGGGAAGTCGCGGGCCCATCGCAAGAACAGCGTCTCGGCCTCCGCGTAGCGCCGCCGCCGGTAGCGCAGCCACCCTCGGCGCCAGCGTGCCTCATCACCCCAGGAGGTCTTAGGGAAATCCGCCGCCAGGCGCTTCAGGACGGCGTCAGCCTCGGTCCAGGCTGCCCGGTCCTCGAAGAGATATGCCAGGGCCAGCAGCGAACGCGCCGCCCACGGGTCGGAAGGGTGCTCACCGATCGCCCGACGCCAGGCTGCCTCCGCCTGCCGCGTGTCTCCTGCCCGAGCCAGGGCGCGGCCCTCCCAGTAGCGTGCGCGCGCGGCCCATGCAGGATCACGGGCCGCCTGGCGAAATGCGTGACCCGCACCGCGCGAGCGCAGCCGCGCCAGGCCCAGGTAGTACCATGCCTCTGCGGCGGTCTGCGCTGGCGGGCCGGTGTGCAGCAGGACGACCAGCTCATCCTCTGCTTCCCTTTCCAGGCCGCGGGCGAGGAGCCACTTAGCCCTGGCCAGCCTGGCTGGCGGCGGTGCGACGGGGAGACGCCCGCCGTGCAGGTCGCGCAGCCGCCGCGCGGCGTCTTCCGCGTGAGGATTGCCAGGGATGCCCCACCAGACCATCCCCAGAGCAAGGAGCGCGCGGCTGCGGGATCCCATTACCTGCGCCGCCACTCCGCGCAGCCACCAGAGCTGCGCCGCAGTCTTGTCATCAAGCGCCTCGCCGGGGATCACCCTCAGCACTCCCTCCACCTCTGCCGCCCGGTTGGACTTCAGCAGAGCCTGCGAGTAGAGGAGCCGGACGCGGCGGGCCAGGTAGTCCGAAAGAGGTTGCTGAAGCAGCCGGGCGAGGCGAGCGGCGGCCTCAGGCGCCTGCGACGGCAGGAAAGTCTCCGCCGCCGCAAGGTATGCATACACCGCCAGCGGGGGATAGCGCACAGCCACGGTGTCGAAGACGGTTCGCGCCTCGTCGGATCGTCCCATCTTCCGCAGGCAATGCCCGAGGAGGTAGCCGGCCCGTGCGCCCGGGGGTCCTCGCCGCTCGCTGAGCGTGCGCAGCGCGGCGAGATGCTCCTGACACCGTCCGCCGCGCGTGGCTGCGACCGCGACCGCCAGTTCCGGAGGTGGGGCGACCGCCGCGAGCCCCACGGCCGCGGAGGATGAGCCCACAAGGCCAGCTAAAGGCACCGCCGCGAGCCAGATGCGGAATCCCGCGCGTTGCATCAGGCTAGCTGAAGAGCCGGCTGGCTCCGAGCTGTAGAGGTGCACGCCGGTTTCTCCCACCCCCGGGCATGTCGCCAGTGCCGCGCCGCTTCGAACCCGCTCCTGGTCAGCACCTCTTCCAGGTCCTCGATCCGCAGGAACTTGCCGAACGAGGCTCGATCGTGACGACCTGCGGTCTCTGACGGCGGGCCTCCTGAGGCATGCCGGTATGGCGCAACCTGCTGTACGGTCGGGGTGGGGATGACTGCTGCGAGCCGGCCATCCCCACCCCAACGCACTCTCAGGCTTCCTGGCCTGGCGCCCGGTAGACCACCCTCTTCATGGTCGCCTCGTCGATCTCTTCAGGGGTCAGCAGCGGCGTGGTCGTGAAGCGGAAGGCCCCACGTGCGCTGATGGCCAGCGAAACCGCGGCCATGCTGGCATTGTCCGGGACGTCCGCGATGCCGATAACGTCGTTGGTGCCGAAGGCGAAGTAGTACGCCTCCAGCTTCCCGCCCACACTCTCGAACACCTGCCGGGCGACATCTCGTCTGCGGGTCCCTCCTTCCTTGAGAAGCCCCTGCACACCCTCAGCGGTGTAGGATCCCTGGAAGAGGTACTTGGGCACTTCGCTCACCCCCCTCAGTGGCGGACTGGTAGACCCGGGTCCACCGCTCCGGGGACAACGAAAGGCGAGGCGCAGTTAGGAATGTGAAAGAGGACGGCTGGCCCGGGCCCCCCAGAAATAGAATTCCACCACCGAGCCCCTGCCGCCTGCCTACGGCTTCTTCAACGGGATGCAGCAGATGAACTTCAGCGACCCCTGCCCGGTGTTGCGGATCTGGTGCCGCTCGTAGGGCGCAACCCACATCACCACACCCGGGGTCAGCGGAATCTCCCCTTCGTCGCCCACCATCACTCCCTGCCCCTCCAGCAGGTACATCTCCTGCTCGTACCAGTGGCCATGCAGCGGTGTGGCGGCCCCCGGGGCGACCTCGAAGACCCGCATGGCGAAGTTCTCGGCGCCGCGCTTCCGGTCGATCACCCAGCGGATCTTCACGCCGGGCATCGACTCGGGCTCTTCGGCGGGAACATCTTCAGGACGAAAGACCTCCATGCCATACCTCCTCTCCAGGGTGGATTTGGCCGCTCTACCCCTTGGTTCCTGTCCGAACCCAGACAGCCCGGGCGCGGCGCCGCAGCGCGTCAGTGCTCTCAAGGTAAGGGAGCCTGCAGGAGCAAGATGGCCTCGCACAGAATACGCGAAGTCAATTCCGGCATTTCCCTAAGATGGCGGGGGTGGTAGTGATGAGACGATCACTGGTACTCGCAGCGGTCATCGGCCTCGTGGCCGTCTCCACGTCGGGAGCTGCGGCGGCTGCCAAAGCGCAGAAACTCACCATCACCCTGACAGAGTTCAGGTTCACACCCAGGACCGTCACGCTACAGGTGGGGGTTCCCGTGGAGCTGACGCTAGCAAACAAGGGAACGGTGGAACACGAATTCATGGTGTATGCACCTCCGAAGTCTGCTCCCGACGATTGGGACGAGTACGTGATGGAGAATACCTACTTCAAGGACATGGGCGAGGTCGCCGTGCTCTTCCCCAAGCAGGGCGCGGTGGCCAGCACACGCATGTTTGAGGTGGAGCTGGAGAAGGGCAAGACTGCCACGGTGTTGTTCACACCCACCAGGAAGGGCACATTCGAAATCGGTTGCCACGTGGAGGGACACTACGAGGGCGGAATGAGGGGTACGCTCGTGGTCAAGTAGTCCAGCGGCAGCACCTGGGCAATCTGCACCCCTGACCATGTGCCCGCGCGCCAGACTTGAAACCGCCTCTCCAAGGCCGATACTAGTCTTAAGAGGGGACCATGCCCACGCTGCCGGAGCGATTCTTCCTGCCTTCTGCCCGGTTTCGCGCCGCTTACCTGGAGCCGGGCCTCGCCGAGCTGCGGCGGCGGGCGGCGGAGGCGCTTGAACTCCTCCGCTCCTGTACGGTCTGCCCCCGGGACTGCGGGGTCAACCGCCTGGAAGACCGCTATGCCGTCTGCAAGACCGGGCGACATGCCCGGGTGAGCAGCTTCTTCCCCCATCTGGGAGAGGAGGACTGCCTGCGCGGCTGGCGAGGAAGCGGCACCATCTTCTTTGCCTGGTGCAACTTGAAGTGCTCCTTCTGCCAGAACTTCGACATCAGCCAGCTGGGGCAGGGGCGGGTGACCTCCCCTGGGGAGTTGGCCCGGATGATGGTCTTCCTCCAGGAGCAGGGCTGCCACAACATCAACTTCGTCACCCCTGAGCACGTCGTCCCCCAGATCCTGGAGGCCCTGCCCATCGCGGTGGAGCTGGGGCTGCACCTGCCCATCGTCTACAACACCAGCGCCTATGACTCGATGCACTCCCTGCGCCTGCTGGACGGAATAGTGGACATCTACATGCCGGACTTCAAGTTCTGGGATCGGGAGATGAGCCGGCTCTACCTGAAGGCGCCCGACTACCCCGAAGTTGCGCGGCGGGTGATCGCGGAGATGCACCGCCAGGTGGGGCCGCTGAAGCTCGATGAGCGGGGGCTGGCAAAGCGTGGCGTCCTGCTGCGACACCTGGTGATGCCAGGCGGCGTGGCCGGCAGCGAGGAGATCTTCCGTTGGATCGCCCGCGAGGTATCAGTCCACACCTACGTAAACATCATGGACCAGTACTACCCCGCGGGACGGGTGGGGGTGGATCGGCGGTACGACACCATCAACCGACGGATTCTGCCAGACGAGTATGCCGCCGCCGTGCGCGCCGCCCGGGAGGCGGGACTGTACCGCCTGGACGTCCGCCTGCCGCGCCATCCTCGCCTGGTCTGGATCCCCGCCTGAGGCCGCCGCGCTGCGACATGCGGCCGGTGCCACCGTGGCGCCAGCGCTCGCCTTGCCCGCTACAGGATCGGGAGGCGACCGCGCCGGGCGCGCGGGAGCGGGAAGGCCCGGGAGATCCGGGCCACCTCCTCATCGCTGAGACGCAGATCGCCCGCGCCGGCGTTCTCCTCCACGTGCTCTCGACGGGCCGCCTTGGGGATGGTGAAGACTGAGGGGCGGTGCACCAGGAAGGCCAGCGCCACCTGTCGCGGCGTCGCCCCGTGCGCCCGGGCGACCTCCTCCAGGACCGGATGGGAGCGGAAGCGCCCCTGCCCGAACGGGCTGTAGGCGACTACGGCCACTTCGTGACGTTCGCACGCGGGCAGGATGAAGTGCTCCACGCCCCGCTCGCCCAGCCAGTAGTAGACCTGGTTACAGGCCACACGCCGCGGGCCTGCCAGGCGTACCGCCTCCTCCAGCTCGTCCTCGTTGAAGTTGGAAACCCCCCAGGTGCGGATCTTCCCCTGGCGTACCAGGTCCTCGAAGGCGGCGATGGTCTCGGCGAGAGGATGCTCCCCCGGCCAGTGCAGGAGGTAACAGTCCAGGTAGTCGGTGCGCAGCCGCCGCAGGCTGCGCTCGCAGGCGGCCATGGTTCCGTGACGCGAGGCATTCTCCGGCAGGACCTTCGAGACGAGGAAGATCTCGTGTCGTCGACCGGCGATAGCCTCACCGACGATCTCCTCGACCCGACCGTCCGCGTAAGACTCTGCGGTGTCGATGTGCGTCATGCCCAGATCGAGTCCCCGCCGCAGCGCGGCTACCGCGGCCCGGGGGTCCCGCTCCATCCGCCAGGTGCCCTGTCCCACCACCGGGATGAGGACGCCGGTCCAGCCGAACGGACGCCGCTCCACGCTGTCTAATTCTCCCCGCAGCCGGATGAGGTCGAGGCGACAGCCCGGCGGACGAGCCCATCGACCACCTCGACCCTCGCCACCCTGGCCAAGCGTCGCGCCGCCACGCGTATCTCTCTTCGGTTCACCTCAATGCCGACACCTGCGCAGCCCCGCTCCGCGGCCACCGCCAGCACGGTCCCCGAGCCGACAAACGGGTCGAGTACGGCCTCACCCGCCCTCACAGCGCCAGCGGCCAGGCAGCGGCGCACCAGTTCTGGCGGAGAGTTGTAGAAGGTCGAGCCCGGATACGAACGCGGGACGGGCAGCACCCACAGGGAGCCCAGTCTGTGAGCAGCGGCGTCGAAGCGATAGCGGGATGAGCGGACGAACATGAGCAGGTGCTCATGGGTACGGCGGAAGCGATCCGCGGCCTCGTCGCGAGGCGCATTCGTCAGGTGCCAGATCAGCTCCTGGCGCAGCCGCCATCCGTCGTCCACCATCGCCAGCGCTGTGCGCCACGGGATCCCGACGGTCCGCCGTCCCCGGAAGGTCTCCACCAAGCTCAACCATAGGATGCCCCGCGGGTGCAGGACGCGCCGGACCTCCCGGAAGACGGCCACCAGGTGGCTGATGTAGCTCTCCGGATCGGGCTCTGTACCCAGATGCCCGCGCCAGCCGTCGGGCCAAACCACGGGACGGACGGGGTAGCCTCCCACGACAGGCCATGCAGGCGGTGAGGTGATGCAGGCCACGACCGAGTCCGAAGGGAGCTGACGCAGCACCTCAAGGGCGTGGCCTCTATACAGGGTGATGCGCGGGCGGGTCTCGCCGGGCTCCGTCGGCCGCCTCATGCTGATCTTTCTGCTGGCGAAGACAGGCTTGTGGAAGGTGATTTCCCGGGTGGACGTGGGAACACCTTCAGGACCTTCAGGGCGCCGCTCCCTGTCCTGGCGTGCCGCCCTGCGCTAGAATACCAGATAGCGGGCCCGTAGCTCAGTGGATAGAGCAGGGGACTCCTAAGCCTCTGGTCGGGGGTTCGATTCCCTCCGGGCCCGCCAGGTCAAACAACGGAGTTTGTCCGCGCCCCGGCAACACCAAGCCGACCGCCCACTCGAGATGTTCTTCCGGTAGGGCCTCCAGTCCGGTTCGCTGGCGGAGGTTCCGCGCGGCTTCACTATGCGCACGCCAACGACACTATGGTAAGCGCTATCGGTCCTGGAAGGTGTCGCGTCGATGCGGATGCTCGCCGACAGTGCGGCATCGACCGGCCTGTCTCCAGATGTTCTACGGTCCCCCGATAGATCACGTCGGCGCGGAACCGCTGTCCAAGCGGCTGGGCTCTTCGACCGTTTACCAGACCGTCCGGACCCGCGAATAGGCATGAATGTGCCGGTCCGCAGTAACCATGGCGGCACCGAGAGCCAGGGCGGTGGCCACGATGATCCGGTCCGCAGGGTCTGGAGAGGGAAACGCTGGAAGCCGTACCGACGCCAGCGCGATGCGATTGCTCACGGGCACGAACGAGAGGAACGGGAGCGCCTCGCAGTGGGCGACCCAATCCTCCACCCCGATGGTCAATGACAGCCTCCCGCGCTTGGTGAGCATCGCCACCTCCCACACGCTCATGGAAGAGACGAGCAGCGGCCCACTGCGCATCTCCCTGTCGATGTAGCGACGAGCACGCGTGGACAGACGCTTGGGTTCGGCGACCAACCACACCCACGCGTGGGTATCGAGCAAGGTCACCGGACGGCCTCCCAGTCTTCCACGGCCACCGGGCGAGTGGGGTGCTCGTAGCGCCGCACCGACCCCCGGAGGACACGCAAGATCTCATGTGCGTCCCCCACGTACGGCACCACTTTCACCGCGGGGCGCCCCCGATCCAGAATCACTACCGGTTGGCCGGTTTCCTGTACCCTGCGCAGGTACTCCAGAGCCCGGGCCTTGAAGCGGGATTTAGAGACTTGCTCGACGATCATCGTCGCTGCTCGCCGCCGTCGCCTTCTGACCATGGTCAATGTACGTGGTCACGATATGCGCGTCAAGGGCAAGCTCCAGGAAGGCCCGCAGGCGGCCGTTGGCATGAGTCGACGCCGGAGTCGGTTCGCGCGTCTCGCTGCGCGTCGCGCTGCCCACCGCGATCACCGCCACGGCGACCGAGGGGCCCCCGGGCATCGTCTCTGGCTACTTCCGTGGGCACACCGACGACTCGCTGATGCGAATCACCTACATGTTCATGGCGTCTGCGCGCCTGAGCCTGGCCACGGGGATCGCCGCCGCGCTGCGGCCGACCCTGGAGAACGCCGTGGGGGAGCTCCAGAAAGGCTTCACCTCCCTACCTGCCTAGTCCTCGCAGGTACGCCAGCGAGAGGCCTCGCCGTCCAAGGGCCGCCACGAGAACGGCGGTGAGCACGGTGTTGATGGCACTTGCCAGGGCATTGAAGGGGATGATCACCGAAGGATTGGGCCGTCGGTGATAGACCCACCCGGCCACCCCGACGAAAGTGGCGACCGCAATCAGGTTACCCAGCGGGCCAAAGATGGAGCGGGCCCGGAAGAGAAGGTAGAGCACATCTTTCAGCAGGACCACGGCAACGCCTGGAAGCGGCCCGGCCGCAAACGCCATGAGCAGCCCCACAACGTCGCTGGGATCGTAGCGGAGGTACGGCGCGGCGGGCAGGACCGGCACCTGCACTGTTGCCATCAGGATGAACGCGGCCGCCGCCAGCACGGCGATGAGCACCAACATGCGCGTCTCCCGCATCTCTTGCCTCTCCTCCCTGGCTTCGGGTGGGAGCGGTACTTTCGTGGGCAGCTCCTAGTTGCCAGGCATCGCGGTGTTCTCCCCGGCCGGGCGATAAAAGATCTGGTCGAACAACTGTGGGGCTTCGACGAAGATACCGAATCCGGTGGCAGCAGTGGCGCCGTCCGGTAGGGTCAACCGGCTCAGGGCGCGAATAGCCCGGCCGGTTACGTCCCCCACCTGGCCTTCCACCCGCACCCGGAGCCCCAGCGGGACAGGACGAAGGTAATCGACCTCAACCCTCATGGCTGCGGCGTGATATCCGGCTCGCCACACCGCCGCACCCATGACCTCGTCCAGCACGGCGGTAATCATCCCGCCGTGGGCATGACCCGGCGGACCCTGCTGCCCCTCGCCGAACACCACCTCCGCGGTCACCCGTCCGCCATCTTCCTCGTAGAGCACAGCGCCCATACTGCCCGGATAGGAGCCACAGACAGGGCAGGGGCCGTGCTCGGCCAAGCGCTGCATCGCCCACCTCCCCAGTTGGTGCGCCTCAAGCCTCCCGCTCAGGTTATAGCCGGAGGTCCCAGAACGTGTCCAGGGAGCAAGCACTGACTGACCGACGGGACCGTAGGTACGGGCCTGCGGGCCCCTTGCCAGCCCATTATCACAGCGCTTTGACCCGCTGTCCCCAACGGTCCTGGTGCACGATGCGTTCCAGCGGTAGGCGCGGATATCTCTCTGCCGCCTCGGCCGGGTAGCCGATGGGGACAATCCCAATGGGCCGCACCCCCTCCGGCAGCCCCAGCACCCGCGAGACCCGCTCGTCGTGGAAGGCGCCCACGAAACAGCAGCCCAGCCCCTCGTCCACCACGGTCAACAGAATGAGCATGGCGGCGAAGGCGCAGTCAATGATGCTGTAGAAGTGCACCCCGCGGGCCCCGTAGCGACTGGCAGGCCGGCGGGTATCGGCGCAGACGACGATGACCACCGGCGCCTGGGCGATGAACATCTGGTCGAGGGCGGCGTGAGCCAGGGCCAGTTTCACCTGAGGGTCGCGCACCACAATGAACTCCTGCGGCTGCCTGAAGCCGGCGCTGGGCGCTTGGTGGGCCAGTCGTAGGATGCGCATGATTTTCTCGTCCTCGACTGGGCGGGGCTGGTAGGCTCGGACCATGTGCCGCCGCCGCACGACTGTCTCAAACTCCATCTGTGCCCCCCTTCCGTTGGGGTAATCGCGCTTCAGGTCATACCACTCGGTCCACGGCCCGATGAGCTCGCCGAAGCTGACACACCCGCGGCGTGAGGAGATGGCGTCTTTCCTGTACAAACCGCGGGCCTTCAGGTCGCTTGGGATCCTGGCCCGGTGGGCGTCTCTTTCGGCGATGCTACTTGCGTGGATCAAGATTACACTATACCGCTTGACCTCCGGGTCGGGGTGGCCGGGGCCGGGGAACTCGTCAATTTCCCGCTGGGATTTCCATCTCCCACTTGAGTCACTTGCCGTGCAGGGTTGGATCCTCGCACCCCTCGTCCAGGAAATACTGCTTGACCGCCTTGACGCCGTAGCCGAAGAAAAACCAGTAGTAGGACGGCACTTGACGAGGTCTGCCCGGAAGGGGCGCTCCGCCGCCCCGCTCTTCAGATCGTCCCGAAAGCGCCCAGATCCAGCCCGGCCACCTCGCCCGCCAGCGCTAGGCACACCTCCGACCGGGAGATGACCTTGCGCTCCGTCAGCGCGGCCCGGCGCATGCGCCGCAGGTAGTGTATGGATCCGCAAAGTAGGTGGTCTCAATCATGGGCATGGCCATCCCACACTACGGTCTCACCAGCGCGGAGTAGCGTGACGATGACGCGCGTAAGCGCACAGGAATGTCACGCCCGGCCAGGGAACGCGGGCCTGGCTAATTGCCATCGCTCACAGCCCAACGACCGGATCGAGGGCAATACTGCCCGCACCCGTGAAGAGCAGCGCCAGCGACGCCGCCAGCAGCGCAAAGTCGAACTCCCACCCGGTAGCCTGCTGAGCCATGAAGGACACTTTCATGAAGCCCCGCTTGGCGACAAGGATTGCCACCAGCATGTCGCTGGCGAACCCGGCCGCCAGGATGCGAGTCCCCAGGCCCAGGATCAGCAGTACAGCCCCCAACAGTTTCCAGCAGGGCGACTACCCAAGCGAAGAAGCCGGGCAGGGGCACGCCCATCTGCTTTAGAAAACCGCCAAAGCCTGCTGTGCCCTTCATGGTCGCCTCTTTACTTTGCTCTAGCCTACGGCTTCATTCGTGATAAGTTCCAGTTCGACGAGGATGGGTGTACCGGCTTAGGCCCTCCTGATACGTGCGCCGATCAGCCGCCATAGAACCAGCCGGTCTCCCACATGACCAGAGGGCGCACGTCCGGATTGCGCAGGCCAGCGTTGATCACCTCGGCCACGAAGATTGTGTGGTCTCCTCGCGACACAGCGTCCGTGATCCGTGCCTCGAACCAGGCCGGCAGGTCGAGGAGAAGCGGGGCGCCCGTCTCCGCCCCCCGTTCGAAGGGATAGCCGTTGATGCGGTTGCCCTCCACCTGCGAGGGGCGAAAGAAAGCCGAGGCCACGTCTTTTTGATCCGCGGCCAGGATGTTGACCGCAAAGCCGTGGCTCCGCTCGATCAGCTGGTGCAGGCGGCTATCAGCTTTGACGCCGACCATGACCAGCGGCGGAGTAAGCGAAGCCTGCGAGAGCCAGTTCACCGTCCCGGCGGCCACGTCATCGCCATCGGCAGCTGTGAGCACGTACAGGCCGTAGGTAAGCAAGCGTAATGTCTTTTTCTTGATCTCAGGATCCATGCACCGTCAACACCACGCCGTTCCCAAATGGGTCGCGCAGCAGCCAGCCCTCAAAGTGCTTTTCCGGTACGAATCCGGCCTCCTGCACCCGGCCCAGCACTGCCTCCAGTGCTTCTTCGTCAGGTAGCACCACGGAGAACCAGCGCAGACCGGCCGCGTCAGGCGGCGCGGGCGGCGCACCTTCGCCCTGCCAGGTGTTGAAACCGATGTGGTGGTGGTAGCCGCCCGCCGAGACCATGCCCATGCGGAAGTCGCGCATCAGGCCCTTGTTATCGAAGCCCAACACATCGTGGTAGAAGCGCATGGCCTGGCCCAGGTTGCCCACGTGCAGGTGGATGTGGCCGATGCGGGCTTCCGGCGGCAAAGGGGCGTGCAGGTCATCGCCGGGACGCAGATGGGCGAACAAAGCCTCCAGGTCCAGCGGCTCCCGGCCGTCGCTCCACGTACCGTCGGCGCGGCGGGCGTAGAAGCGATTGCCGTCCACCGCGAACTCGCCGTCTTCGGGCGACTCGCAGTAGAGCTCGATCCCGTTGCCCTCCGGGTCGTCCAGGTATGTGGTCTTGGTCATGATGTGGTCGGTGGGGTAGTTGGGATAGCGCACCTTGAAGAGCCGGGCGGTGACCCGCGCCAGCTCGCGGCGGTTCGGCAGCAACACGGCGAAATGGTAGAGGCCGCTGGTTCCGTGGTAGCGGCGGGCTGTGGGGTTTGCGCGCAGCACCAGGAGGTCGGGCCCGCCCGCGCCGAGGTGGGCGACGTTCTCCTTCCGGCGGTATAGGCGGAAACCCATCAGCCGCTGGTAGAACTCCAGGGACCGCTCCAAATCCTTCACGGTGAGCGCCACCGCACCGATGTGGGCGAGGGGGTGTATGCCCTCCATCAGCCGCGCTCGCTACTTCGCCAGGCTCAGAGGCCAGGGCTGGGGAATTGCCAGCAGCATCAGCGCCGCGCCCAACAGCGCCAAGTTCTTGGTGAAGTTGACCATCTGGATCGTCTTCTGCATGGGATCCTGGACGGCCCAGAAGTCATGCATCCAGAAGGTGACCGGGATGAAGAAGGCAGCCAGCGCCACCACACCCACCACCGGGAAGACGCCCAGCAGGATGCTCAGCCCGCCGACCAGCAGCAGCACACCGGCCACCAACGTGAGCAGTTTCGGCGCGGGCACACGCTTGCTGGCGGCCCATCCGCTCAGCATCTCCAATTGGGTGAAGTGGTTAAAGGCATTGAACAGGTAGTACACGCCGAGAATGACCCGACCAATTAGGAACGCTATCTGCATTGGCCTACCCCCTCCCCTCTGTGAGTCGGCTTTAGGCGATTTCAGAATTCTAAAAGCATGCAATTCTAGCCCACAAAAGAAGCTACTTCCCTTCCCGCGCCCATGCCTCCATGACACGCGCCAGGAGTTCCCGGTCCAGGCGAAAGAAGTGGTATGCGCCCTCCTTGCGCACCTGCATCAGCCCGCACTCCTGCAGCACCCGGAAATGGTGGGAGAGCGCCGGGGCGCTCAGCGGAAACAGTCTCGTCAGGTCCCGGCAGGCCACTTCGCCCCGGTCCATCAGGACGCGGACGATGCGGTATCGCGTGGGATCACCCAGCGCGCGGAAGATCCGCACCATGCGTCGACGCTGCAACGCGGGTGTACCCTTTCGCATTTCCAAAATCGTTTAAATCATAGGCGACCCCGGCACGACCCGTCAAGACCACAACCTACGGGGTAGTCCGAAACTCCTGCCTTCAGGCCCCAGTACGAGGCCCCGCCCAGACGGGTGGCCACACCCATCCTTCCGGTCAATGCGGGTGGCGGTGGCGCAGGATGTGGGGACGCTCCAGGCCGTGGGCAAGCATCAGGTCCTCGTCGTCCAGCACCTGCGCCGTGGGCCCCTGGGCGACCACCATGCCGCCGTCCAGGACGATCACGCGCGGGCAGACCGCAACCGCCAACTCCAGGTCGTGCGTGGCGATTACCTGCGTCACCGGCAGCCCCTGCAGGAGAGCCACCAGCTCGCGGCGGCCGCGAGGGTCGAGGCCGCTGGAGGGCTCGTCCAGTGCCAGGATGCGAGCATCGCACGCCAGCAGGCCAGCCAGGCAGACGCGACGCTTCTCCCCCTGGCTGAGGCGCGAGGGATGGCGATTCTCGAACCCCACGAGGCCCACGCGCCCCAGCGCCTCGCGCACCCAGGCTGCGAGCGCCGCCTCAGGCTTGCCCAGCTGCCGCGGGCCGAAGGCCACATCCTCCTCTACGGTGGGACAGAACAGCTGATCGTCCGGATCCTCGAACAGCAGACCGACCTGGGCGCGGATGGCGGGCAGGTGGGGCTCCACCACAGGAACGCCGAAAACCCAGACGGCTGGTGTCTTCGGAGGGTGTTCGGGCAAGAGTCCGTTTAGGTGCCACAAGAGCGTGGACTTCCCCGCCCCGTTGGGGCCGAGGATGCCAACGCGCTCTCCCTCGGCGATGGAGAAACTCACGTCGCGCAGCGCCTGCGTACCGTCAGCGTAGCGATAGCTGAGGTGCCACACCTCCAGGGCGTTCACGTCCTCCACCCGCGCGCGCACATGGCGGCGTAGATGCGCTCGGCGCGTGTAGTCGTGCGCAGGAAGAGGTGGCCGATCACCGCGGCGGACGCCCGCCAGGTAACCCACCGGCTGCGAGAGAAGGTGCGGCTGCGCCGCGCCCTCTGCATGCGGCCCATCTCCTCCACGAGGACGAAGAGGTAGCGGTACAGCAGCGCCAGCGTAGTCACCAGCAGGGACGGCACACGGAAGCGCGAGAGCGCGCGGAGCACCTGGAAGAAGGGCGTGGTCGCCCCCAGCAGGACCACTGCGCCTAGCGAGAGCGTGCTCTTGGCGAGGATGGCCAGAAAGACGTGAAGGCCGCCGGGTTGCAGCAGAGCCAGCAGGGCGACCCCGAGGGCGAAGGGCTCGACGGCCAGCAGGCGCTTGCCCAGAAGGCTCAGGGGCACCCTGGAGGCGAGAGCCCCCACCAGCAGCGCCAGGCCCAGAAAGGTGTGAGCGGGCCAGGTGCCGCGCGGCAGCGCGACCACGGCCAGGACGAAGGCCACCGCAAGCACCAGCTTTACTGGGGGCGCCGCCCGGTGAATGGGACTCGAGGCGGGGTGGTATGGATCACGAAGAGCGTGGTGCACGGTTGTGCGCGCTCCCCTGTGGTTGCCCCGGCCCAACAGCGCCCCGCGGCACCAGCGCCAGGGACAGCAGGTAGGCCATGGCAAACGCCACGACGGTACCGATCCCTCCGGCGATGACCGTTGACGCGGCTGGGGAGCGTATGCCCGCGAGGGTGTAGTCGGCGAGAGGCGAGGAGGCCATCGGGGACGCGGCGGCCTTGTGGGCAAATCCCAGCCGCGCAGCCACAGCCTCCAGCCCGTCTGGCCACTCCGAGGCCATGGGGGCGATGAAGACGACCAGACCGAGAGCCACGAGCATGCCGTATCCGGCCAGGGTGCGTCCGGTCCGCTCGCCCGACCCCGCCCGGTCGAAAAGCAGCTCCGGGCGGGCGGTGGCGACCACGGCGACGACCAGCGTCGTGATCAGAGCCTCACCCACGCCGATCAGCATGTGGACGCCCGCCATGGCCGGGAAGGCAACCTCCCAGGCCACCGTTCCCGAAAGCGCCAGCTGCCCGGCGACGGAGACGGCGGCAGCCACCGTGGAGCACCACGCGCCGAAGGCCACACCGGCCAGCCGGGCACGCAGATCCCCACCCAGAAGGCGTGAGACTCCCCGGTAGAGGACGTAGCCGAGCAGCGGGGCCAACAGCGCCATGTTGAAGATGTTGGCACCCAACGCCGTGATCCCGCCATCCGCAAAGAGGAAGGCCTGCAGAATCAGTACGGACGACATGACCAGGACCGCGGCGCTGGGACCGAGGAGGACGGCAGCGAGCACCGCCCCGATGAGGTGCCCGGACGTGCCGCCGGCTACGGGGAAGTTGAGCATCTGCGCCGCGAAGATGAAGGCCGCGGCGACGCCGATCAGCGGCACCGCGCGGTGCGGCAAGGTGCGGCGCACCGTGCGCAGGGCTAGGCCCAGGCCGGCCGCCGCCAGCACGCCTCCGGCAATGGCGGTTGGGGCGTCCAGAAAACCGTCAGGAATGTGCATGCGCCGGCCTCCTCACGCCGGGAGCTCCCTGCCCGTAGTGGTCACGCTGAGCCGACCGTGCTTGACTCCCCTGGTTGCCACCAGGCGGTCGGCGATCGCCTTCACCTCACCGGCCCGCCCGCGGACGGCGAGGACCTCGAGGCAATGATGCCGGTCCAGGTGCACGTGCAGCGTGGAGATGATCAGGTGGGGATGGTGGTGCTGGATGTCCGTGAGCAGAGCCTGCACGCCCCGACGGTGGTGATCGTAGACGAGGGTGATGGTCCCCACGATCTGGCGGTTCCCGCGCTCTGCGCGGTGCTCCACGAGCTGGGCCCGCACCATGTCGGCCACGGCGCGGGAGCGGCTGCGGTAGCCCTTTGCCCTGGCCATGGCGTCCAGTTGAGCCACCAGGGCGGGAGGCATGGAGAGACTGAAACGCCGAAGCATAGAAAGATGGTGTTACCTTCCTGCAAAATGGTAGCACCAACCTGCATGCGGCGTCAACCGGTGCGAGACCGGGAGCGGGAACGAGGAACGGACCCGCTGCGCCGGCAGTCCACCGCCCTCAGCGGGCCCGGCGCGGCCTCCCGGGGAAGCGCCGGGGATTCGGCCCGTACCGGCACTTTGCCTGGGCGGATTGGGTACACTGAAGGTGCCGGGGCTGGGCAGATGCTTGCTGCTGTGGACGACGTGCCAGGGGAACAGGGGGAAGCAGTGGCGCCGCGCTCTACCAGCACAGTGGCCATCGTCGCGGATTCCGCCACCGATCCTCCCGAGGAGCTGGTGCGCGAGCTGGGCATTACCCTGGTGCCCATCTACATCCGGTTCGGGGAGCAGCTCTACCGGGACCGTGTGGATATCTCCGTGGCGGAAGTGGCCGATCGCCTGGCCCGGGGCGAGCTTGCCAAGACCATCAACCCGGGACCAGCAGACTATCTGCAGGCGTTCCGCCATGCCCTGGAACAGAACCCCCGCGCCAGCATCCTCTGCTTCACCATCTCCGCCCGGTTGAGCGCTTCCTACCAGTCGGCCTTGGTCGCCAGGAACCTAGTCGACGCCGCGACCATTCACGTGGTGGACACCACGGCTGGGAGCCTGGCCAGCGGCTGGCAGGTGATTGAGGCAGCGCGGGCGGCACGTCTGGGAGAGTCGGCACAGCGGATCCTGCGGCGCACGGAGTCCATCGCCAGGAGCTTGCGCTTCTACGCGCTGGTGGACAACCTGCGACACCTCTACCATGCGGGGCGGATCGGCCATGCGCAGGCAGCGCTGGGGACGCTTCTGGATATCAAACCGATCCTCACCCTGCGGGAAGGAGAGGTGGTTCTGGCGGAGCGGCAGCGAGGGCAGCAGCGGGCGCTGCAGCGCCTCGTGGCCCTGGCATGTGAGGGGATCGAAGGCCGGGCCGTCAAGTGCGCGGTCTTCTACACCGGGGCTGAGGCCCCGGCACAGACGCTGGCCACAGAGTTGAGCCGGCGCCTGCACCTGGAAGAACTGCTCGTGGCCCACGCCGGGCCGGTCATCACCGCCAGCGTGGGGGCCGGCCTGGTCGGTTTCGCCCTTTTCCCCACGGCGCTGGAAAACCACAGAAGGGAGGCACCGTATGGCTAACCTGTTCACGCGATTCCTACTGGTGGTGTTGGGCTACCTCCTGGGCTCCTTTCCGGCCAACTACCTGACCGCCAAGCTCGCGGCCGGTGTGGACCTGCGCGCCGTAGCCAACGGCAACATCGGCGGCATGAATACCATGCGCAATGTGGGCTTCTTCCCCGGCTTCGTGGGCACGCTGCTGGACATAGCCAAAGGGGCCGTGGCAGCGTACCTGGGCAATCGCGTCATTCCGGGATGGGGCTGGATATCCGGAGCCCTGGCCGTCATCGGGCACAACTGGATGCTCCCGCTGAAATTCGTCGGCGGCAAAGGGGTGGCCACCACCGCTGGCATGCTCCTCGCCCTCGACCCCAGGGTCATCCTCGCCTGGGCCGTGATCGCTGCTGTGGTGATCCTCGTAGCACGGGACTCCTACGCGGGAGCGGCGACCGCCTACGCGACCCTCCCCGTGGTGGCCTGGAAGTTCGCCGGCATCCCGGAGGCCTTCTGGGGTGGGCTCCTGGTGGGCGGAGCCTGTCTACTTAAGCTGCGCCCCGACCTGCGGGCGTTTCGTTCCGGCCGACGGGTCATCTTCTGACCGCGGATGCCTCTGACCGGTTCGACACTGGCTCGGCTGCTGGCGTCGGGGGCGCGCAGGCTGGCAGCGTACCGGGAGGAACTGAATGCCATCAACGTCTTCCCTGCACCCGACGGTGACACCGGAGACAACCTCGTCGCCACCGCCAGCGCTGCCAGCCACGCCCTGGAGCAGTCGTCCCAGCCTCACCTCGGCCGTGCGGCTGCAGCCGCGGCAGATGCGGCCTTTCAGGAGGCGCGGGGGAACTCCGGGTTGATCCTGTCGCAGATCCTCAAGGGATTCGCCCAGGCCTTCAGCGACCTGACGGAGGCGGACACCCGGCAGGTCGCCGACGCCTTCCGACGCGGCAAGGACGCCGCCTACGCTGCTATGGTCCGTCCCGTCGAGGGCACCATGCTCACGGTCATCCGCGAGTGCGGGGAGAGGGCTGCGCAACTTGCGGCCGCCGCCTCAACCCTGGAGGAATTCCTGGCCGCCATGGTGCGGACCGCGCAGCAGGCTGTGGACAGGACCCCGGACCTCCTTCCCGCCCTTCGACGCGTGGGGGTGGTCGACGCAGGGGCGCAGGGGCTGGCCTATTTCCTGGAGGGGATGTGGGAGGCGCTGATCGACCGGCCGCTCCCCCTGCGTGCTCCCGCCTCCACCCCGAACCCTCACACGCTGCCGCCCCTGACCGCCCATCCCTACGACCTCGAGCTCTCCCTGCGCCTCCGGCAGCCCCACGGTGCAGTGCTCGACGCGCTGGCAGCGCAGGCCGAAAGTGTGGTCTTCACCGCGGGCCCGGAGCTTGTGCGGATCCACCTGCATGCTGACGATCCGGCGACGGTGCTGCGCCTCTGCATGGAGCAAGGGACTCTGGTGGAGGCAAGGATCCGGGACATGCGTGAGCAACGCGCCGAGCTACTGCGCCGTTTTGAGGAGGAACCCCTGCCCCTGCGCAAGGCCAAGGTGGACGCCGCGGCGGTGAGGACTCCGGTGATTGTCCTGGCCGCGGGGGAGGGTTTCGCCGCCCTCTTCCGCAGCCTGGGTGCCGCACGGGTGCTCGATGCCGCGCAAGCCAACCTGGACAGCCTGCAGGCGGCGATTGGGGAGGCGGGGACGGAAGAGGTCATCCTGCTCCCCAACGACCCGGCGCTCTTCCACCTCTGCCTCCTGGCTCAGGAGCGGGCGATCGCGCCCGTGCGCGTCCTGCCCACCCGGACCCAGCCGGAGGGCGTGGCAGCCCTCCTGGCCTGGCGCCCGCACGCCGGAGCGGAGGAGAACTTTCTGCGGATGGCGCAAGCGACCCAGTCGGTGCGTACCGGGATCGTGACGTCGTCCGGTATGGGGTTCCGGGGGGTCGCGGGCGAGCGGGAAGTAACCGTCTCGGCATCCCTGGGGGAAGCCGCGCTAGCGGTCCTGCGGAAGCTCCGGGAGGCAGGAGGGGAGGTGATTACCCTCTACCCTGGAAGCGGGGTGGAACCAGCGGAAGTGGAGAAGCTGGCAGCCGAGGCACGCCGGGAGTTCCTGGATGCGACCGTCGAGGTCGTCTTCGGGGGCCAGCCCGAGCCCTCGCTCATCCTCTCCGTCGAATGAGCTCCGGTCTCCATCGGGCGCCTCCGCCTCCACGTCGTCAGCCTTGAGAAAGGTGACGGACGCCAGGTCGGTAGCCTTGGTCGGCCAGTCCCGGGTGACCAGCGTATCCCCCTGGGGGAGGCGGGCGAATCCCTGCACGTCCAGCCCCACTGGGCCCCGCGCGGCCACATCTACTTTCATGCGCCGCCACCTCCCAGCCCGCGTCGCCCAACTTCGCCGGGGTGGGTAGGTGCGGTCTGACATGACTGCGCAGCCGGCGGATGCCCTGGGGGCAGAGCTCCGCCAGCGCCTGGTGGCGGCGCTGCGCGATCCGCAGCGGCGTCAGCTCGCCCATATTGCGGTGCTGGACGTGGCCATGGCCGTGCGCGAGGCGCTGGAGCGGCAGGGCGTCGCCGAAACGGAGATCGCCCGGGTGACCGAGGAGATCTCTGCCTTCCTGACCGGAGAGAGCGATCGTCTGAGCGCAGATGCGCTCCCCGGCGGGGAGGTGGCGGCTCTCCTGTGGGACGTCCTGGCGTCGAAGAGCCACGAGCCGGCGTTCGCCCGCGTCTTCGGACCACTCCCGGAGCACCCGCACGCGGGGACGGGTGAGGGAGGATGAGGTGGACGCTTGCCGCCAGCGCGCTGGGGAGCACGGGGGCGCCAAACGCCTGGTGGCGAGGGGTCGAAGCAGACCAGGGCGTTGCTGGCCGCGGCTACGCCAGCCGCTGCGGCTGTGGCACCCGGCCGACCACTTCCCGGACCTCCCCCAGGTAAGGGAGGGCTGGCTGGGCGCCGGGCCGTGTCGCGGTGATCGCCCCCGCCGCCGCGGCGAAGAGTGCGGCCGGCAGGAGCCCCTCTCCCCTGGCCAGCGCCACGGCCAGCGCCCCCATCCAGGCATCGCCCGCCGCCGTGGCATCGACCGCCTGCACCGGGACCGCAGGGATGTGCCAGGCCTCCGCGCGGTCCACCAGTACAGCCCCTTTCGCGCCCAGCGTGACGGCTACCGTCTCCGGCCCGCGCCCCTGCAGGATGCGGGCGGCGGCCAGCGCTGCCGCCACGTCCGGCACCGGCTGGCCAGCCAGGAGGGCGGCTTCACCCTCGTTGACAACCAAGACGTCGGTGAGGGGCCACAGCTCCGCTGGCAGCGGCCGTGCCGGGGCGGCATTCAGGATGGTGCGGCCCCCGGCCCCCCGTGCCCGCTCGAACCCTCGCACTACCGCAGCATCCGGGACCTCAAGCACGGCGATCGTCCACTCTCCCGGCTCCCACCCCAGCGCCTCCATGTCGGAGGCTGAGAGCAGCGCATTCGCTCCGGAGTAGACGGCGATCAGGTTCTGCCCCGCAGCGTCCACGACGATGAGGGCGACCCCCGTATGGGCTCCGGCCACTCCCACTGCAGAGGCGTCGACACCCTCCCGCTGCAGCGAGGCGCGCAGCGCGTCGCCGAAGGCGTCGGGCCCTACCCGCGCGGCCATGCGTACGCGGGCACCCAGGCGTGCAGCGGCTACGGCCTGGTTGCCGCCTTTTCCGCCCGGCGCCTGGTAGAAGTCGCTGCCCAGGACGGTCTCGCCCGGCCGGGGGAGGCGGGAGGTCCTCACGGTCAGGTCCATGTTCAGGCTGCCGATGACCACGATGCGGGGCGCGGACACGGGTCAGGGATTCCGCCGCGCGGTCGCCGCTCCCTGCCACCGCCACGGGCGGCAGGGCCCGACCACATGGGCCGCGAACGCTCCCCCATCCCGTGATCCAGCCGAGGAGGGAGCCCCATGCCGGTGTACGTGCAGTTCGTCACCTGGACGGAGAAAGGTGCGGCCGCAGCCAGAGACACTCTGCAGCGCACGCAGCAGGCCAGGGAGCAGGCCCAGAAGTTTGGCGCCCGCCTGCGCGAGGTCATCTGGACCATGGGGCGCTTCGACGTGGTGGCCATCATCGAGGCGCCCAACGACGAGACGGCCAGCCGCTTCGCGCTATGGGTAGGCACGCAGGGTGCGGCGCGCACGGAGACGGTACGCGGCTACACGGAGGAGGAGATCCGCAAGATCGTCGAGGGGCTGTAGCGCCGTATGCTGCGCTCCGGGCCCACGGCCGTCAAGCGGCCTTTCCGCCTTTCGGCGGGCGCGGTAGAATGAGGACGCTCCGCGGAGGGGTGTCCGGAACCCGGGAACGGAGCGGTCTCGAAAACCGCCGGGCCGTGCGGCCCTTGTGGGTTCAAATCCCACCCCCTCCGCCAGGGAGGCTTCACGGCTCCCCACCGGCCCGCCGCTCGGTCCCCCTGATCCCGCCCAAAGCGTCCCCCTCTTGAATCGGTGATCAGGTTGTCTTACCTTCTTGGTAAGATACAACCGCGGGCCCACCCATGGCGACGGTAACCATGTCCTCGAAGGGCCAGGTCGTGATTCCGCGCGACGTGCGCGAACGGCTGGGGCTTCGCCAGGGGAGCACGCTGGCCGTTGAGGTGGCGGGCGGTCAGGTGATCCTGCGGCCCGTCCGGGCGAAGCGTGCCGACTGGCGCAGGTGGCAGGGATCGCTGCGGGGCGCCGGCGTCCTCGAGGAGCTGGTGCAGGAGCACCGCCGGGAGGTCACGGGGGATGCCGCTCGCCGTCCTTGACGCGTGGGCGCTGCTGGCATGGATGCAGGGTGAACCCGCCGCGGCGGAGGTCCGCAGGTGGCTGGAGCGCGCTGAGCGTGCGCAGGACCCCCTAGCCCTTTCCCTGATCAGCGCCGGCGAGGTGTACTACACGGTCTGGCGTCGTCGGGGAGAAGCCACCGCGCAGGCGGTCGCCACGGACCTGCGCGGCGGACGGATGCCGGTGCGCCTGTACCCGGCGTCGGCCTCGAGAGTGTGGGCTGCTGCACGCCTAAAGGCCAGGTATCCCATCGCCTACGCAGACGCCTTCGCCGTAGGCCTCGCGCAGGAGCTGCACGTACCGCTCCTCACGGGGGACCCGGAACTGGCGGGCCTGCGCGGCGGCGAGGCGTGCCGCATCGAGTGGCTGCGGTAGCGTGAGAAGCCGTATCGAGCGGCTGCGGTAGGGCAGGAAGGTCGCCCACCGCAGCGGTGGAAGGTTCATAGTTCCATCCGGACGTCAGGTGCGGGCCGCGAAGTCATGCGCCCGCCTCCCGGTCGACAAACGCCACCACTTCCTCCAGCGCCGTGATCTCCACCCCGGGTTGCAGCGTGCGGATCTCCGGCAGCGCCGCGCGGACGCGGCGCAGGTGCAGCGCGCGATCGTCGACGTAGAGGACCTCTCGGGGCTGCAGCGCCAGGCCGCGCGCCGACAGGTCGGCCAGCAGCTCTGGGATGGTACGTTCCTTGTAGGGGTGCGGCTCCACCCGGGGCAGGAGGAAATACTCCCGCAGGCCCAGCGCCTCCAGCACCGCGAAGACCGGCTCGGGCTGGTTCCAGGAGGCGATGGAGAGGATGACCCCGCGGCGGCGCAGCTCCTCCAAGACCTGACGCGCCCCGGGGTGCAGGCGCACCCGGATCCCCGCGGCATCCTCCACGGTCTCGTCGTCCACGCGGCGCACCGGCAGGGCCAGCTCGGAGACGTTGGCGTGGTCCCATAGGGTGCGGTCCAGGTCGAAGATGACCAGCCTAACGGCCACGGCGGCGCGCCAGCTCGCGGCGGACGTCGTCCAGGCTCAGCTCCCGCTCCACCAGGAGGACGAAGGTGTGGTAGAGCAGGTCGGCGGCCTCCTCCACTACGCGGCGCTCGCTCTCGGCGCGCGCGGCTCGGGCCAACTCCTCCGCCTCTTCCATTACCTTGGCGCCGATGGCCTCGCGCCCGGCGGCAAAGAGGCCGGCGGTGTACGATCCCGCTGGTGCGGCGAGCCGGCGCGTGCGCACCACTTCCAGGAGCTCGTCGAGGATGTCGCCGATGCGCGCGGGTTCCGGCAGATCCCTGCCCGCTGCATCGCGGAAGAAGCAGCTCGGCCGCCCCGTGTGGCAGGCGGGACCCTCCTGGTCCACCAGGAGCAGGAGCGCATCGCCGTCGCAGTCCAGGCGCACCTCGCTCACCGCCTGGGTGTGCCCTGAGAGCTCCCCTTTACGCCAAAGCGCCCGCCGCGAGCGGCTCCAGTACCAGGCCCGCCCCTCGGCCAGGGTGCGCCGCAGCGCCTCCGGTGTCATGTAGGCGACCATCAGCACCTGCCCGCTACGACGGTCCTGCGCCACCGCCGGGATCAGCCCGTCAGGTCCGAAGACAATCCCGTCCATCCCTTCCTCCTGCCCGTGCGCCGTCATTCTTCCACGCGTTCCCGTTGCCGCACGCCCTCACAGGCGCACCGGCACCCCCCAGGCAGCCAACGCGCGCTTCACCTGACCAATGCGCAGATCGCCGTCGTGGAAGATGGACGCGGCCAGAGCCGCGTCGGCCCCTCCGGCGGTGAGCACCTGGTAGAGGTGCGCGACCGACCCCGCGCCGCCCGAGGCGATCACCGGCACGCTGACAGCCTCCGCCACCGCGCGCGTCAATTCCAAGTCGAAGCCGTCGCGGGTGCCGTCGCGGTCGATGCTTGTCAGCAGGATCTCCCCCGCGCCCAGCTCGGCGGCACGGCGCGCCCACTCCACGGCGTCCACCCCGCCGGGCCGCCGCCCGCCGTGCGTGTAGACCTCCCAGCGTCCTCTGGCAACCTGCTTGGCGTCAATGGCCACCACGATGCACTGGCTGCCGAACCGCTCCGCGGCAGCGGTGATGAGGTCCGGCTGTCGCACGGCGGCGGTGTTCACCGCGACCTTGTCGGCCCCGGCCAGCAGCAGTCGGCGCACGTCCTCCACGGCGCGCACGCCGCCGCCCACAGTCAGGGGAATGCTCACTCCCTCGGCCGTGGCGCGGACCGCCTCCTCCAGCGTCCCCCTCTCCTCCGCCGACGCCGCGATGTCCAGGAAGACGACTTCGTCGGCCCCCTCCGCGCTGTAGAAGGCCGCCAGGGCCACAGGGTCGCCGGCGTCCCGCAGGTTGGCGAAGCGCACCCCCTTCACCACGCGGCCGCCCTGCATGTCCAGGCAGGGGATGATGCGCCGGGTCAGCATGTGCCCGCAGCCCCTCCTGGGTCGGGCGGGGGAGCGGCTGTAGACCTGGGAGCGGCTCCTCCGGTCGCGGTGGCCCCCACCGCCGGCGCCCTGGCCGCGGTGGTCCCCATCGCTGGCGTACCGGCTGCGAGCAGGGCGAGGTCGAGGCGCCCCTCGTAGAGCGCGCGGCCCACGATCACCCCTTCCACTCCCAGCGCCCGCAACGCGTCCAGCTCCTCCACCCGCGCAACGCCGCCGGCAGCGATCACCGGCAGCGGAGAGACCGCAGCGAGGAAGCGACGCAGCCCAGCCAGGTCCGGCCCGGCCATCGTCCCGTCGCGCGCGGTGGCCGTGTAGACGAAACGGCGCACCCCCCGGGCAGCCAAGCGGCGGGCGACGCTTGTGGGGTCGGCCCGGCGCATCCTCCTCCAGCCCTGCACCGCCAGGCCCCCCGAGCGCACGTCCACCGCCACCGCCAGCCGCTCCCCGTAGCGGCGCAGCACCTGGCCTGGCAGCGTCTCCGCGGCCGTCCCCACGACCACGCGGCTCACGCCCGCATCCAGCAATGCAGCCATGTCGCTCTCGGTGCGCACCCCGCCCCCGCCCTGCACCTTTACCCCGGTCGCGGCGGCAACACGGGCGATGGCGGCGACGACCTCGAGCTGCACCGGGCGCCCCGCGAAGGCTCCGTCCAGGTCGACGACGTGCAGCCATCGCGCACCTGCACGGATCCACCGAAGCGCCGCCTCTGCAGGGTCCTCGTCGTAGCGGCGCTCCCGCCGCGGGTCCCCCTGGACCAGCCGGACGCAGCGGCCGCCGCGCAGGTCGATGGCCGGGATGACTATCACGTCGGGGATCCCCCGCGGATGCCAGGTGCGCGGCGCGCGGCTACCCAGTGCACCAGGTTGCGCAGGATGGCCGCGCCGGCCTGTGCGCTCTTCTCCGGGTGGAACTGCAGGCCGACCAGGTGCTCCCGCTCCACCACTGCGGGGAACTCTGCCCCACAGACGGTGGTGGCCGTGACCAGGACGGGGTCGGCCGGGTCGACGACGAAACTGTGGACGAAGTAGGCGTACACCCCGTCGGCTACGCCGGCCAGGGCCGCGCCGGGCCGGCGGATGCGCAGGCGGTTCCAGCCCATGTGAGGGACCTTGACGCCGGCAGGCAGACGGCGCACCTCGCCCGGGAGCAGGCCCAACCCGGGTGCACCCCCGCCCTCCTCGCCGCGCTGGAAGAGCAGGTGCATCCCCAGGCAGACGCCGAGCAGAGGGACGCCCTGCGCAGCCTGATCACGCAGCCACTCCGCAAGCCCCGCGGCCTCCAACCGCGCCATGGCGGCGCCGAAGTGCCCGACGCCCGGCAGCACGACCCCATCCCAGGCCCCGCGGTCGGGCGCGCGCAAGATGACGGGCTCGGCCCCCGCGCGCTGCAGGGCCCGGGTCAGGCTGAGCAGGTTGCCTGCGTCGTAGTCGACCAACGCCAGGCGGGGTGGCACGCCTGGACCAGGGGCCACGCTCTGGCGGGTTGACGCATCTGGCCGGATTGGCGCAGTCACAGGATCCCCTTGGTGGATGGCACAGCCTCCCCCACCACCCGCGTGGCCTGGTGCAGGACGATGCCGGTCCCCTTGAAGGCAGCCTCCAGCAGGTGGTGGGCGCTGGCGCCGTGCACCTGCACCAGGTGGAGCGTCAGCCCCCCGTGCGTGACCAACGCGCGGAAGAACTCCGCTCCCAGATCGGTGGCGAACCCACCCAGGACAGCGGGAGCGGGCGACAGAGCGTAGTGCAGGTAGGCCCGCCCGCTCACGTCCACCGCCGCCAGCACCAGGGCTTCGTCCATGGGCACGTGCAGAGAGGCAAAGCGGGCGATCCCTCGCCCCTCGCCCACCGCTGCGCGCAGCGCCTGCCCCAGCGCGATTCCCACGTCCTCCACGGTGTGGTGCGGGTCCACGGCCAGATCACCCCGCGCCCGTACCTCAAGGTCGAAGCGGCCGTGGTGGCCGAGCTGGTGCAGCATGTGGTCGAAGAAGGGGACGCCGGTGGTCACCTGGACATCGCCGGCGCCGTCCAGGCCCAGAGTGATGCTCACGTCTGTCTCGTCTGTCCGCCGCTGCACCGTCCCCACGCGAGGAGGACTGTCGGTGCCCTGCGGTCGCTTCCCGGCGCTCATTGCCGCTCCTCCGGGCCGATGGGCGGACCCTCGGTCGCGCCGATGGGCAGACCCTCGGTCAGGCTCTGGCGCAGCGCCTCCAGGAAGCGCGCGTTCTCATCGGCGGTCCCCACCGTGACCCGCAGGCAGTCCGCCAGCAGCGGCGCGCTGGAGACATCACGCACCAGCACGCCCCGGGCCAGGAGGCGGTCAAAGAGGATGCGGCTCGGGAAGCCCGCCGCGCTGAAGAGGAGGAAGTTCGTCTGCGAGGGGAAGACCGTCACCCTCTCCAGCGCCGCCATCGCCGCTCGCAGCCGCTCCCGCTCGGCGGCCAGCGCTGCGGCCTGCGCCTGAAAGAAGCTGCGGTGCTCCAGCGCCACCATCGCTGCCTCCTGGGCGAAGATGTTGAGGTTGTAGGGCGGCAGGACGGCGCGCACGGCGGCAACCACCTCGGGAGCGGCGGCGATCCAACCGACGCGGCCGCCGGCAAAGGCGAAGGCCTTGGAGAAGGTACGCACCACGGCCAGCTCCGCGCAGTCCGGGACCTGGGGCAGCCAGCTACCCGCGGCGAAGTCGGCGTAGGCCTCGTCCACCGCCACCAGGCAGGCAGCCTCCCGCACGACCGTCTCCACCTCCCGAGGAGCGAAGGCGTTTCCCGTGGGGTTGTTGGGGGATACAAGGAGGATGAGCCCTGCATCGACTTCGCGGGAGGCGCGGATGACGGCAGCGGCGTCTAGGCTGAAGTCGGGGCGCAGCGGGACCGGCACCACCCGGGCCCCGCCGGCGATGGCCAGGGGCTCGGCCATGGAATACGTGGGGACAGGCAGCACGACCGTCCGCCCCCCGGCGAAGGCTTCCACAAGCGCCAGGATGGCCTCGTCACTGCCGTTGGTCAGGGCGACCATCTCAGGAGCCAGACCGTAGGCGCCGGCCAGCGCCTGGCGCAGGATCTCCGCCTGGGCCGCCGGGTAGCGGTTCCACCCGGCCCGCGCCACGCGGCGCACCACCTCCGCCTTCAGGTCCGCAGGCCAGTCCAGCGGGCTCTCGTTCTGGTTGAGCCGCACCGGTGCGTCCCACTGCACCGCGTACGCACGCAAACCCCCAAGCTCCGGCCGCGGGGAGACCCTCGCGGCGCTGACCGCCCGTGGGCTCCCTCCACCAATCGTCTTCCCGTCCGTCATCGCTGCAGCACCGCACGCTCCCGCACCGCCAGCACATGCGCCGGGAAGGTCTCGTAGGTCCCCAGCGCCTCGACCACGGGGAGGGCTGTGGGCAGAGCTGCGGGGTCGAGGCGCCCTGTCGATGTGATCTTGAGGAAGCTCAGGACCGTGATACCCCCCGCGCAGCGGGCGGCGCCGCCGGTGGGCAGCGCTGCGGGCAGCCCCATGGCATAGGTCGCCGCGGAGAAAGGAGTCTCCTGACCCAGCAACACCTCGCCCGCGTAGCGGACGCCGGCCAGCGTGGCCACGGGGTCGCGCGTGGCCAGCTGAAGGTGCTCGGGCGCGTAGCGGTTGACGAAGGCGACAGCCTCTTCCGTGGAGCCAGCCAGCACCACGGCACCGTATCTGCGTAGCGCGGCGGCTGCGAACCGCCGCCGCTCCTCGGGGAGCTGCTGCAGCACGGCCTCCACCTCCGCCACTACCGCCTCAGCCAGCTCCCGGCTGGTGGTCACCAGAACCGGCGCAGAGTCGGGGCCGTGCTCGGCCTCACAGCACAGGTCCAGCGCCAGGCGCCGGGGATCGGCGCCCTCGTCGGCCAGGACCATGGCTTCGGTCGGGCCGAGGATGGCAGGGACACGCACACCCAGGGCCTGCGCCGCTAGCTGGACGGCGACGATGTGCGGGTTTCCCGGCCCGACGACCAGCGGCGCCGCGGGGACGGTCTCCGTCCCCACCGCCAGGGCGGCCACGCCGGCGACGCCGTTGCAACGGAAGATGCGCCGTACCCGCAGCAGGTCGCAGACGACGAGGACGGCTGGGTCCACAGAGCCGTCAGGCCGCGGAGGCAGCAGCAGGCTGAGCTCGGGGACGCCGGCGACCACAGCGGGAGCCAGGAGGGTCACGGCGATGGAAGGAAACCGTCCCTTGCCCGACGGCACGTAGACTCCGGCGCCGGCCACCGGATCCACCCGCACCCCCGCGGTGATCCCGTCGGCCAACGGCGCATCCCAGGAGCGGGGGAGCAGCCGCTCGTTGAAGGCCAGCGTGCGGGCGATCATGGTCTGCAGCGCCGCTCGCACTGCCGGATCCACAGCCCGATGTGCCTCCGCCACCTCTTCCTGCGAGACGACCAGCGCCTCCGGGCTGAGGACGACACCGTCCCACCGGCGCGTGTACTCCAGCAGGGCCGCATCGCCACGCTCACGCACCTCCGCCAGGGTGCGCCGTGCGCTCTCCAGCGCGGCCCCGTCCACGGCTAGCGCGGCGGAGCGCCGCAACAGCGCCTGCAGGCGCTGCGGTGACGTCGACGAGAGGGAAAGGATCTCCAGCGACATCTCAGCCGTCCCTGGACTCGGATCGGACCGCCGGCGGCAGCGGCTTGCCACCAGCCACCCCGCTGGCCTCATCAGCCGGCAGCTCCTTCAGCCCTTCCACTGTCGCTATCAGCCGCCTCACCGCCGCCTCCTTCGTCCGCAGGCTCGCCCGATTCACCACCAGGCGGGCTGTAGACCGGAACACCTCCGCCACCTCCACGAGCAGGTTGTCACGCAGCGTACGGCCCGTGACAACCACGTCGAGGATGGCGTCGGCCAGCCCCACGCGCGGGGCGAGCTCTACCGCACCGTTCAGGGCGATGATCTCCGCAGGCCAGCCGCGCCGCTCGCAGTAGCGCGCGGCGATGCGGGGGTACTTGGTCGCCACCCGAACCGTCCGCCCGCGCGGCCAGGCGTCTTCCTCTCCCTGACGCACGGCGACGACCCCGCGGCAGGAGCCGAAGCCCAGGTCCACCAGCTCGTAGACGTCCCGGCCCTGCTCCAGGAGGACGTCCCGTCCGACGATCCCGGCGTCTGCCGCTCCATGCTCGACGTAGACGGGGATGTCCGCCGGCTTGACCACCAGGATCCGCCCGGTCGCAGCCAGCAGCACCAGGCTCCGCTCCTGCGGCGGGTCGAAGGCCTCGGGCGCGGCCCCGAGCACACCCACGCGCCGCAGGAGGGAGACCGACTCGGCAAAGAGGCGCCCCGTGGGCACCGCCACGGTCAGGATGTCGGCCGCCGCTTGGCCGCCGGAGCCAGTCGCCTTTCGAAGTTCACCCCGCACGAGTTACGGCCCCTCTTTGACCGGCACCATCCGGCCCGGCGATCGCCCGCAACGCCCCTGAGGGAGAGAGGCGCTCCTCGCGCCCGGTGTCGCGGTCCAGCACCCGCACGCCGTCCTCCCCCACCTGCGCCACCCACCGCACGGCGGTAGCCTGCGCGTCCCGCACCGTCTCGTCCCAACCCTGACGGAACATCAGCACAGCGGCCAGCCCTCGGGCACGCAGGCTGCCAGCGAAGCGCACCGCGGCAACACGGGTGGATGCATCGCCAGCCCCCAGCACGATGACCTCGACCGACGGCGTCACCGAATCGGGAATCGTGGAGAGGAGACGCTCCACCCCCACCGCGAACCCGGTGGCCGCAGCAGGCGTGCCGAAGCGCTCCAGCAGGCGGTCGTAGCGGCCTCCCCCCAGAAGGGGGTAGCCGCTGCCGCTGCCGTAGGCTTCGAACACCACCCCCGTGTAGTAGCGGAAGTCGCGGATGATGCCCAGGTCGATCCCCACCAGATCACCGACGCCGTACTCCCGCACGCGTTCCATCAGCCCGGCCAGCTCCTCCAGGGCACGGGCGCTGCGAGGCGAGGCGGCGAGAGGTCTGGCACGCCGCAGCACGTCGGGGCCACGGAGGTCGGGGAGGGCGCGCAGAAGCCGGCGCAGTGCCGCGGGGAGATCCAGGGCATCAAGTTCGACGAACGCCTTGCGGTAGAGGTGGTCGCGTACCTCATCCCGCAGGCGGGAAGGCAGGGGCTGCAGCGCGTCGTCGATGAAGTCCAGGTGTCCGATGTGCAGCACCGCCCCTGCGGCACCCGCCCGCCGCAGGCACGACGCGGCCAGTGCGATGACCTCCGCGTCGGCATCCACCGCCTCCTCGCCCAGCAGTTCCACCCCGGCCTGCGTGAACTCCCGCAGGCGTCCCTGGCCTTCTTCCTGGCCACGGAAGACGGACCCGACGTAGGCCAGCCGCAACGGCCTGGCGGCCACAAGGAGGCGGGTCGCCGCCAGCCGAGCCACGGGAAGGGTGAAGTCGGGGCGCAGCGCCAGAAGCTCGCCGCCGCGGTCGGTGAGCTTGAACAGCCGGTCGGCCGTCCCCGCCCCCGCGCCGCGCGTGAAGGTCTCCAGGTACTCCAGCGTCGGCGGCGCCACCTCCCGGTACCCCCAGAGGCGGAACTCGTCGCGCAGCAAATCGCAGAGGGCACTGCGCCGCGCAGCCTCATCCGGTCCGAGGTCGGGCAGGCCCGGGGGGACCTGCTGCCAGCGAGGTGGAGTGGTGTCATGGAGGCGCATGGGCATCACGCAAGTCGCACATTTGCTTTCTTTACCTCGATAAAGAGATAGCGAGGAAAAGAAGACTTGTCTAGATTACGCCACGGCGGGGACCCCTGTCAACCCCTCTTCGAACCGGAGGAGAGAGGACGCGGCTCACCAGAGGAGAGAGGACGCGGCTCGGCCCGTCAGCGGGAATCGGAGGGGCGGGGGCGCACCCCCATCCGCGCGAGCACCAGCCTGTAGCCGTCAGCGCCGTACTCAAGGAAGCGGCGGACGCGGCTGATGGTGGCACTGCTGGCTCCGGTACGCCGGGCCACCTCTTCATACGTATGGCCCTCATACAGGAGGCGGGCGATCTCCAGCCGCGCGGCCATCGCCTTCACCTCGCCGACCGTGCACACATCCTCCAGGAAGCGGTAGCACTCCGCCACCGAGCGCAAGCTGAGCAGGGCCTGGCAGAACCGGTCTACCAGCGGATCCTTGAGCTTGGGGTTGACGCGGGGGGTGCGCATCGCCGGGCACCGGGCCCTCTCTTCGTCCCACCGTGGCCGCTTCCTGCCGCCCGCCGAGCGGTGGAGGGGACGACGCTATGCCCGTAGGGCGTACCGCGTCACTCCTCCGGGGGGCTGCTATAATCGGTGAGCGAGGGCTCTGAAGGCCTCTTTATACCGGGAGTCTAGTCGCGGAGGGGTCGCGTAGCCCGGTAGCGCGCCCGCCTGGAGAGCGGGTAAGCGGTCACAAGCCGCTTCGCGGGTTCAAATCCCGCCCCCTCCGCCAATGATGCCAGAGCCACGAATGACCGACCCTACGCCCGCCGAACGCGAGGACGCGCGCCGCCGCACCGCCGTCATTCCCCGGCGGGTGCGGGAGGTGCTGACGATCGGTCGGCTCTCCGGGCGGCGGATGCGGCGCCTGCTGGCGGTGGACCAGCCCTCGTGGCGGCGCGCCCGGGCCACCGTCGTCGAGACGGCAAAGACCCTGCTCGTCGCCTTCCTCCTGGCCCAGCTGATCATGGTCTCCGTCGCCCAGGCGTTCCAGGTGGAGCAATACTCCATGGAGCCCACCCTGCTGCCCCACGACCGGGTGCTGGTGAGCAAGTTCATCTACCGGTTGCGCGAACCGGCCCGCGGCGATGTGGTAGTCTTGCGTTACCCCCGCAATCCGGAACGGAACTACATCAAGCGGGTGATCGGCCTGCCCGGCGAGACCATCGCCATCAAGAACGGGACCCTCTACGTGAACGGTCAGCCCATCCGGGAGGACTACCTCAACGGCGAGAGCGTGGGGGACTTCGGTCCGGTCACCGTCCCGCTGGACTCCGTCTTCGTCATGGGCGACAACCGCAACAACAGCGAGGACAGCCGGGCGTTCGGCCCGCTGAAGCGGACGCTGATCGTCGGCCAGGCGGTCCTGATCTACTGGCCGCCGCACCGCCTGCGCCTGATCGCCGGGCCGTGAGCTAGACTACTCCTCCTCGCCCGCCTCTTCGCCCCTGGCCTGCTCCCGCTCACGGATCACCCGACGCAGGGCCTTGGGAATGCCCACCGTCTTGGGGATCTCCGGAACAATCTCAATGCGCCGCGGCACCTTGTAGGGGGCCAGGCGCGCCGCGCACAATTCGCGCAACTCCCGCCGCAGCGTCCGCGCGTCGTCGCCGTCTTTGGGCACCACGTGGGCTACCAGCATCTCGCCGCGCACCCGGGATGAGACCCCCACCACCGCTACCTCCCGTACCCGGGGGTGCTGGTAGAGAACTTCCTCCACCTCGCGGGGGAAGACCTTTAGCCCGCCGATGTTCACTATGTCCTTCTTCCGGTCTTCGATGAAGAAGAAACCGTCCTCGTCCATACGGGCGATATCCCCGGTGTAGAGCCAGCCGCCGCGGAGCGTCTGCGCCGTCTCCCGCGGGTTGTTCCGGTAGCCCATCATCACCTGCGGACCGCGGATGACCAGCTCGCCTGCCTCCCCTGTCTTCAGCTCCCGCTCGCCGGTCTCCGGGTCCACAATCCTGGCATCCGTGCAGGGCACGGGCACGCCGATGCTGCCCACCTTCCGTACACCGGCCAGAGGGTTGGCATGGGTCAGGGGGGAGGCTTCGGAGAGCCCGTAACCCTCCACCAGCCGCGCGCCGGTCAGTTCCTCGAACCGCTTCTGCACCTCCACCGGCAGCGAGCTCGACCCGGAGACGCAGTTGCGGATGGAACGGAGGTTGTATCGCTGGACGTCCTTGAGCTGGTTGATGGCCAGGTAAATGGGTGGCGCGCCGGGGAAGATCGTGGGCCGGTACCTGTGGGCGACCTCGGCCGTGGTGCGGGCAACAAACCCCGGCATGAGGATCATGATGTTGGTGGCCGCCACCGCCACAGCCAGGTTCATGCAGAGCGTGACACCGTAGACGTGGAAGAAGGGAACGACGGAGAGGATGCGCTCCTGGCCTTCCTTCAGGTCGGTGACCCAGACTCGGGCCTGGGTCAGGTTGCAGACCAGATTGCGATGGCTGAGCATGGCGCCCTTGGAGAGCCCCGTGGTGCCGCCGGTGTACTGCAGCATCGCCAGGTCGTCCTGCGCCACATCCACGAGATGCCCCAGCCGCGGTCCCCGCAGCAGGGAGGTGAAGGGGAGGACCTTCTCCTCCTGAGGGAAGATGTCGCCCTCCTTCTTCGCCTTGGTCAGCCCGTAGAGCAGGCGGAAGAGGGGCGGGAAGAAGTCGTGCACGCGCGCGACTACGACCCATTCGAGCGCGGTGTGCGGAAGAACCTCCTGCACCTGGGGAAAGAACCGGGCGAAGACCACGGCGAAGCGTGCGCCGGAGTCCTTGAGGATGAAGGCCAGATCGTTGCCCCGGTAGAGGGGGTTGACCTGCACCACCACGCCCCCCGCCTTCCAGATGCCGTAGGCGGCGATCACGTACTGCGGGAGGTTCGGGAGGGAGATGGCCACCCGGTCCCCCTTGCGCAGACCACGGCGGATCAAGCTGGCGGCGAAGCGATCGGAGAGATCGTCAAGCCGGGCGTAGGTGAGGTGCCGGTCGAAGCGTGGATGCGCGCTCACCAGGATGAGGGCCACGGTTCTGGGGAAACGTTGCACGGTGCGCTGCAGGAACCCATAGATGGGGAACTGCGGGAAGTCCGGGGAGGCGGGAACCCCGCTTTCGTAGAACCTGTGCCACGGGCGGCCGGTCGCTTCCGCGGTGTCCATCTGGGACCTCCTGCAGAGATACAAAGGCCTTTGCCATCGGCTGCGGCATTCCTCTCGAGGTCGAGCTTGGCTTTCCGCGCAAGGGCGCATAGCGGGTCCCTGGCCGGAGGAGGCGACGGCAGCGTACAATGGAACCGGTCGCGCTAGGTGGGGAGCTAGCGGTTCCCTGTCACCCGCAACCCGCTACAGCGGGGCTGAATCCCCACCAGAGGCCGGACGCCTGAGGGTCCGGCCCGCGAAAGCGGCGACGACGGCCTGGTCCCGCGCAACGGGATCTGACGAACCCCGCCAGGCCCGGAAGGGAGCAACGGTAAGTCAGCGCTCCCGTGTGCCGCGGGGCAACCTGGCCTGAGCCGGCTGCGCGGTGCCCGCCTCGGACGCCCTGGTCGAAGGTGGGTGCGCGACCATCTCTGTTTTCGTACCCCCCACCCTCCCCTGCGTCTCCGTCGGCCCGAGGGTTAGCGGTATCTCTCCCCCTCGTCGCGGCGGTACCCTGCGACGGCCAGGAGCCCGAAGAGCACCGCATAGGCGCCCAGCCAGATCCAGTGGTCGGCGCGCCAGGGGATCTCCAGGGCGGCGCTCCACACCACCTCGCCGTAGAGCCTGGTGGGCAGCAGGGGTGAGATCCTCGCCACCGCCGCAGGGAGGCCGTGCGGCCGCACCCAGAGACCCCCCGCATAGGAGAGGAGGAGGTAGAGGAGGTTGGCCAGGGGCAGGGCACCCCGGGGATGGGCCCAGTAGCCCAGGCTGATACCGAAGAAGGCGAAGGGGACGCTCCCGACCAGCGTGGCCGCCCCCAGACGCAGCCACCCCAGTACGCTGAGGCGCACCGGTGTCAGGACGACAGCGATCAGGACGACGATGGCGCTGGCGGCGATGGCGAAGGCTAGAGCGGAGAAGACGCGGCTGAGGAAGCGGCTCTGAGGGCTGACCGCCAGCGTGCGCAGGTACGCCTCCCACGGCGAGCGGCGCTCGCTGGCGATGCCCACGCCGAACTGGAAGAAGGCGACACCAAGGACGGCGAAGGCCATGAAGGAGGCCATCACCACGTTGGCCGTAGTTGGGTCCTCGGCCTGCGGCACGGCGAAGAAGACAAAGATCATGGTGGGAAAGATTAACGTGGGAATGACGTAGGCAGGAAGGCGAGCCAGCTCCAGGGTCCGGACGACGAAGTAGCTAGCCACCAGCCGCATCGGTTCCTCCCGTGATGGCCAGGAAGGCCTCCTCCAGGTCGGTGGGGTGGACCTCGAGGTCTCGAAAGGCAACCCCCTCGGTAACCAGCATCCTGACCACCTGATCGGCGTCCGCAGTGTAAATGGTGTATGTGTCTCCACTCCTGTCCAGGCGGGCCACGCCGGGCAGCACCGGAAGGGCGTCGGCCCTCAGCCGCACCCGCTTCAGGCCCACGCGGGCCTTTATGCCTTCCACAGTGCTGTGGGCCACGATGCGTCCTCGATCGATGACGGCCACGCGAGTGGCCAGGGCCTCGGCTTCATGCAGGAAGTGGCTCGTCAGGAAGACCGCCCCACCCTCAGCAGCATACCGGCGGATCATCTCCCATACCTGCCGACGGCTCTCCACATCCAGCCCTACGGTGGGCTCGTCGAGGACCACCGCACGCGGAGCGCCGGCGAAGGCCAAGGCCACAGCCAGGCGACGGCGCTGCCCGTTGCTCAGCCCCCCCACCTGCCGCATCTCCACCCCCGAAAGCCCCACCAGGCCCAGCACGTCCCTCCTGGGCAATGGGCGGGGATAGTGGCCGCGCACCAGGTCGACGATCTCGCCGACGCGCAAGGTGGGGGGAAAGGTGACCTCCTGCAGCATGACCCCCAGCTCGCGACGTGCGCGGGGCAGGCGGGGATCCAGGCCGAAGAGGCGGGCTCTTCCCCGGTCCGGCTGACGCAGGCCGATCAGGATGCTGATGGCCGTGGTCTTGCCGGCTCCGTTGGGCCCCAACAGGAATAGCACTTCTCCGGCGTGCAAGGTTAGCGTCACCTCATCCAGGGCCCGGATCCGGCCGAAGCGTTTGGAAACATTGTCCAGCTCGGCCACGGGGATACCTTCGCGCCGCTCGGGCTGCTCGGAGGGCTGCAGGAACGGCGGGCCGGCCAAGGACTGCGCCATGGGGGCGACCGAGGACAGCTGGGCACCGGGGCTGGCGGAGGGCCGGAGGGCTGCGTGGTCGGCGAAGGGCTGCGCAGGATCGCGGCCGGCAGGTGGTTGGGCTGCGGCCCGGTCTCTCTGCACACCGCGGTGAATGACCACCAGCGTGTTGTAGACGGCATGCGCCGCCACTGCGGCGGCGAGACTGCGCGTCGCAAGAAACGCGGAGGCAAAGACTGTGCCGGTGAAGGCGTGCACGGCAACTCCCGGCAGCCCCTGGAAGTACCCGTGGGCGAGGGCAAATGCCACGGTCGCCCCGAGGAAACCGGCCACGGGCCCCGCTACGGCCATGAGCCACGTCAGGGCAAACCCCCGCCAGAGGACCTCTTCGGTGGCGGCGCGGAAGATGAAGAAGATGACCTGGGGGACCAGCCTCCTCCATTCCCCGACGTTCACCTCCCTGCCCAGCGTCGGTGCCCATGAGAGGATGAAGAACACCCCTCCCCCCACGAGGACCCCGGTGAGCAGTGGGAAGCCCACAGGCCCCGCGCCCACGCCCGTCACCACGCGCCCCGCCAGGAGCAGCCAGGCCGCGAGCACAGTCTGCACGACGACGCTGACCAGGAAGACCGCCCGCCTACTCATCCCGGTCGGGGGCGGAAGCCGGCCGTCCCAGCGCAATGGCGTAGAGGGCGGACTCGTTTACCCCGTCGATCCCCAGCAGCCGTTCCACCTCGCTGTCGAAGAAACCCCCGATGGGCACCGCCCCCAGACCGAGCCCCTCGGCCGTGAGCAGGACGTTTTGCGCCGCGTGCCCTGCCTCCAGGAGGGCGAAGCGGTACCCCCGCAGTCCGTACTTCACCCGCGAGCGCCAGAACAGGGCGGTGACCACCAGGACTGCCGCCGCACCGGCCACCACCTCCGGTTGCACCAGGCAGCCGGCGAGCCCCTCGAAGATGCCGGGGATTCCCAGGACCTCCAGACCGTGGCGCGACGGATCGTAGTGGTACAGCCCGGGAGGGATGCCCGCCGATTGGCCCAGGGCCAGGTAGAACTCCAAAGGGTAGAGCGCGCCCCCTGAGGGCGTGGCCCGGAAACTGAAGCCCTGGCCCGCAGGACGGGGAGAGGTGAGTCCGTAGCCCGCGAATAGCACCGCCCCCAGCTCGCGCTCGCTGAGCGGCACCAGGGGCGCAAAGGCGCGGCAGCTGCGGCGCGTCCGCAGCACGCCTCCCAGCGATGTCGCCGGCAGCTCGGGCGCGGGCAGCGGGATCAGCGGCAGGTGGGGATGGCGCTTCACGGCGCGGGCCTGCGTCCTCAGCACCTGTTGATCCCCCGCGAAGAGCCACGTGCCCATCATCTCACGGGCGATGGTGCAGCGGTACAGTTTGGAGGCTTCGTGAAATCCCTCGGCCGGGTCCAGAAGGTCGGGACCATCACGGCCGTAAAGCAGCCTGGCCACGTTGATGGTAAGGCTCCCCTGGGCCTGCGACATCGTCTTGTCGTCTCCGCCCATAGCGCTGCTGCCGCCTAAGGGAACGGGTGCGGGAACGGGTTAAGCTCCTCGAACGTAAGCGGCCTCTCCCGCAGGCCGAGCCGCCAGGCCGCTTCGTAGAGCCGCGAGCCGCCGAGGAAGCGCCGCTGGTATCCCACGTCGAGAGGGCACAGGTGCGGGCAGATCACCCGGGCAACGTGCAGGCCTGCCCGGCGCACCTCAGGCGACGTGAGATCCGCGGCGTAGGCGCGCACGCCATGCTCTTCCAGCCGCGCGACGACGGCAGAGATCAACTCTGCCGCGGTCGTTCCCTCCAGTTTGGGGACCTCCTGTAGCGACCTGCGCGCCGCTGAGGCGATGAGGAAGTCGCCACGGCAGGCGTTCTCTTCATAGGAGTAGAGGAGGACGTGATCCTCAAACCGCAGGATGTCCGAGAAATCTTCGGCAAACCTCTGTCTCCGGAGCTGGCGCATCTGCCGGATCCAGTACCGCGTCTGGAACGCCTCCCGCAGGGCTTTGCTGCATGCCTCCCGCATGGCAGGCGCGCTAGCCGCCCCCACGGCCAGGGCTACGGCGTCGGGCCACCGACCGCGGATCACGGCCAGCGCCGTGGGAACTCGCAGGAAGACGCTGAGGTCTACCACCTGGTAGTGCAGCCTGGCAGGGGCAAAGTGGCGGCGCTCCTCCGCCAGCAGGACCGGGTCGGACTCCGGGTCTACCAGTGGAAGCGTCAGCATCCCGTACCAGGTAAGCATGAATGCATCCCGCTCGACGACCTCCAGGAGCGCCCTGAGAACGGCCTCATCACGGGTTGGGCCGCACGCCATCCCGCTGCTCGTCGCATACCCGATAGCCGGTTCCTCCTGCCGTCGGCCGCCGACGAGGAAGACAAGCTGAGCCGGAAGGTACACGGGAGCGCCGTCTGTCAGGGAGACGCCCGGAAACCACTGCACCCGCATCTCGGGCGTGAAGGGGCGATAGGGAAATCCTGCCTGCGTGTACTGCCGCGGGTGAAACAGAGCGAAGTCGAGGGGGTTGACCGCTCGCGGGCCGAGCTCCGCGGCCGAGGCGAAGACCAACTGTGACGCCGGTACGTGCGTCCCGCAGTAGCGCTCCAGAGCTTCGCCCAGCGCCGCAGCCAGCGCCCTCCCTCGCAGGTAGTGGGCACCCCCGGTCCGCCGGGGGACTTGGTGGCCAAGGATATCCGTGGTCTCCGACAGCTCGCATCCGAAGAAGAACATCCGGGCATCGTCAGGGGCGGCGAGAAACTCGTGGACGTGCTTGATGATGCCCGCAATCGGCGAGACGAACCTGCGGGAGCTAAACGCGGCCTCCAGGCTGGCGGGCGACTGAGGGGGCATGGGTCACTCAAGGACATCTTCATACCAGGGGAGAGGGGATCCTGCCCGCTCACCCGTGGAGCAGACATCGCACCGCGGAACCCGGTAGACGACGTGGTGGCTCATCCGTATGTCGAAGCCGACCTCGAGGGCGTAGAAGCCCCCGGGCAGGAAGGGGTCCCGGCGGGTCACCCACCGCAGGGCCAGGAGCGCCGCCAGGCCGGCAGCCAGTCCCTCCAGGGGCGGAGGAGAGGGATGGGGAGCGCGTGTGTCATGCAGGACGAGGAATTCCTCGCGATACGCCGTAGTGGCCGCGCGGCGCAACCTGTAGCACTGGTAGCAGCACGTCTCTCCCGGCACGAAGAGCGGACCGACGGTCACGAAGGACCCATTAAACGGCAACACCTGCAGCCACGTCCTCCTCTCCTCCAGGGCATGGCTGTTCCAGCGGGCGAGCCGGGGCAGCTCTGCACCGTCCGGCGCCACCACGGTGAGGTCGGGCGGCGTCGCGGCAGCACCATCTGTGTCCCAAAAGCTCTCCTGCACATGCAGCCCAGAAAGGCGAAGGAGGCGGGACACCTCGATGGCCAGACGCGACGCACCCAGGACGGCCACGGAATGCTGCTGCAGCGCCTCCAGGTGCTCGGCGAGGGGCATGCTCCCGGCCTGGGAGGCCAGGAAGTGCACCGTCTCCCGCACGCTCGCGGGGACATCGGGCTCAATGGCGGGACCTTCGGCCAGCAGGCCGTGTTCCCGCAGCATGTGGAGCGCATGCCGTGCCGCCGGGCCAGCGTCCTCGCCGAGGTACCGCTCGATCTCGTCCAGCGTCCGCGTGCCGTCAAGCAGCGGCAGGAGGACCGGCAGGAGATGCTCCACAGCCTTTCCTTCGAACGTGACCAGCCGCTCACCGTAGTGAAAGAGCAGCCGGCCGCGGTCGCGACTGAGGCGATACCAGGGTTTGAGATAGGGCAGCTTGGGAAGGCTCCTCCCCTCGGAAGTCATGGCGCTACCTCCACCTGGCACTCCCGCACCTCCTACCGGCGCCCGCACGGCCTTAGGGGCCGCCTAGCTTCCAGCCGCTCTGACTTGCTCCCATACGCGGGACAGGATGGCGACAGCGGGCTGGCTACGTCGGCAAATCCCTGTCATTGTGGCCGGGATCTGTGCAGGAACAGCCACAGCAACAACAGCAGCACGACTCGCAGCAATGTCCGTCGGCCATCTGCGCGTAGCCCATCTGCTCGCCCCTGACCGTGGCGGTCAGATCGAGGAGTTCGTCCACCTGAAACATCCCCCTCCACCTCCTTGCCTCGAGTCCGCGGCCCCACCCTCAGGAGGGCAGGTCCCTGGATGTTGTTCCGATAGGAATAACGGCGAGCTTGGCAGGCTCTCTGTCGCAAGATCTTGGGACTAGAGGGTATGCGGGGTGCGGACGCTGCGGTCAGGTGTGAGAAGAGGCCCGGGCGCGCCGCTCGTGGGGCAGCAGCGCCGCGTAGACAGCGGAGCAGGCCGGGGTAGGCACTCCCGCCTCCAGGCCATAGCGCACTACCGTCCCGTGCAGCGCCTCCAGCTCCAGCCGCCTGCCGCCGGTGAGGTCACTGTAGAGAGAGGAGGTCGCCTCCGGCTCCAGGTGCTGGGCCATCTGAAGGTGCGCCTCCACGACCTCAGGACCCAGGGAGACGCCCCGCGCCCGGCCCACGGCGACCACCTCCTCGACGATCTGGCGGAACATGGCCCAGCTCGGGGGGCAGGTGCGGATCTCCCCGATGGGCAGCCGGGCCAGGGCCGTCATCCCCGCCTGGGCGCAGATGAATGCGAACTTCACCCACTTCTCCCGGACCACGTCGTCGGTAGCCGTGACCCGCCAGCCGGCCTCCGCCAGCATCCCCTCCAGGCGCCGCACCCGCTCGCTCGGTCCGCCGCGCCACTCTCCGAAGATCACCGTGCGCGGCCCGGCCGTCTGCCGCACAACTCCCCGGGCCTGGATGGCGGCGAGGATGTAGGCCACGCCGCCCAGGACGCGATCCTCACCGTAGGCACGGGCGAGGATCTCTTCGTTGTCAACCCCGTTCTGCAGCGAGAGGACCGCCGTCTCGCTGCCCACGACCGGGCCGATGAGCCCGGCCGCCTCTTCCGTGTCGTAGGACTTCACAGTGAAGAGGACCAGGTCTGCGGGGTCGCCGCCAGGCGCCGCCACCGCCTCTCCGAGCGCGAGCCACTCTCCGTCCGCCGCCTGCACGGTCAGGCCACCCTGGCGGCGCATCGCCTCCAGGTGCGCCCCCCGCGCGACGAAGGTCACGGCGTGGCCCGCCACCGCCAGCAGCCCGCCGAAATAACCGCCCAGGCCGCCGGCGCCCATGACGGTCACGCGCACGCCTACTCCTCCTGGGGGGCAGGCGGGGGAACGGAGGGGGCCTGGGCGGTCTCCGAGTTCCCACCGCCATCCTCCCGCGGCCGCACGGGCATGAACCGGCGCAGCCGCTCCGCCAGCGCCTCCAGCCGTCGGGCCACGCGGCCGTTGATCGTCCCCTCCGGGTATCGCCCCTCCGCGTCCGCCTCGCCGGCAGGCAACCAGGTGAGGATCTCCAGCCCTTCGTCCACGGTGCGCACGGCCCAGATGTGGAAGCGCCCCTGCCTCACCGCCTCCACCACCTCCTCGCGCAACATGAGGTTGCGCACGTTCTGCTGCGGGATGATCACCCCCTGCCGTCCGGTGAGGCCCATGGCCTTGCAGACGTAGTAGAAGCCTTCGATCTTCTCGTTCACACCGCCGATGGGCTGGATCTCGCCCCGCTGGTTCACCGAGCCGGTGACGGCGATGCCCTGGTCGATGGGCGCGCCGGCCAACTCGCTGAGCAGGGTGTACAGCTCGGTGGAGGAAGCGGAATCTCCCTCCACCTCGTCGTAGCTCTGCTCGAAGGTGAGCGTGGCGCTCAGGCTGAGGGGGCGGTCCTGGGCATACTTTCCCGCCAGGTACCCGCTGAGGATGTACACCCCCTTGGTGTGGATGCGGCCAGAGAGCTGCGCCTCCCGCTCGATGTTCACCACGCCGCGGGAGCCGACGAAGGCGCGGGCAGTGATGCGGTTGGGCCGCCCGAAAGTATAGTCGCCCAGGGTGTGCACCGCCAGCCCGTTGACCTGCCCCACCTTCTGGCCGTCGATGTCCACCAGGAGCTGCCCGCGCTGGATCGCCTCGCGGATGCGCTCCTCCAGGCGGTTGCTGCGAAAGATCTTCTCCTCCAGGGCCTTCTCCACGTGCTCAGCACGCACCACAGGGCTGTGCTCGCGCTGCGCCCATGCCGCGCCCTCGTAGATGATCTCCGACATCTCGTTGAAGCGCGCGCTCAGCTTCTCCTGATCCTCGGCCAGGCGGGCGCTGTACTCCAGGACGCGGGCCACGGCGTCACGGTGGAAGGGCAGCAGGCCGTCGCGACGGCAGATGGCGCAGATGGCCAGGGCATACTGCTGCAGCGTCTGGGGCGTCTGCGGCATGTCCACATCGAAGTCGGCCTTGATCTTGAAAAGCTTACGGAAGTCGTCGTCCAGGATGTACAGGAGGTGGTAGAGCAGGGAGGATCCGATGATCACCACCTTGGCCTGCAGGGGAATGGGCTCGGGGCGCAGCGTGGCCGTGGGGATCAGCCCCAACTGCTCACCGATGTTCTCGATGCGGATCTCCCGGCTCTTGAGCGCCCGCTTCAGCGCCTCCCAGGAAAGTGGCGCCATGAGCACGTCATTGAGCTGCAGGATGAGGAAGCCGCCGTTGGCCCGGTGCAGGGCCCCCGGTTTGATCATGGTGAAGTCGGTGACGAAGGCTCCGAACTCCCCCCGGTACTCCACCTTGCCTACCAGGTTGTAGTAGGTGGGGTTGGCCTCGATGACCACCGGGGCTCCTTTGGTCTGGCTGTTGTCCACCAGCAGGTTCACCCGGTAGCGGGCGAAAGCATCACGCCGGCCCAGCGGCACTGGCACGGGGAAGGGGAAGCGCGGCGGTTCCTCCTCTTCCTTGAAGTCGTCGCGGTGCTCCACCACGTCGCGCAGCAGGGCGTCCAGGTACTGCACGATGCGGGGATGGTCGGCATAACGCTCCTTCAGCGGCTCCACGGCACGGTGCGCCACCGAGGCCACCGCGTCCCCCTCCAGCGTGCGCAGGGTCTCCCGTGCCTCCCGCTCCAGGTTGCGCACTTGGCGCAACGCCTCCCCGATGTCCTCCTGTAGCGCCCGCGCCCGCCCCTGCAGCTCCTCCCGCTGCTCCGGCATCAGCCGCTCCAGCACCTCGGAGGAGAGGGGTTCCCCGGAGGGTCCGATGGCCACCGGGACGACGCCCATGGGCGTCCGCTCCAGGCCAAAGCCCAGCCGCCTCGCCTTGGCCTCCAGCGTCTGCCACAGCTCGTTGATGCGCCCCTCGTAGCTGCGCAGCGCCTCGCTGCGCCGCGCGGCGAAGTGCTCACTGGCCAGAACCTTGCGGATGCCGTCCTTGAGCTCCTCCACCAGCTCGTCCATGTCGCGGCGGAAGCGCTGACCCCAACCCGGAGGCAGGCTGATGGCCATGGGCTGGTCCGGCGTCTGGTAGTTGTAGACGTAGACCCAGTCCGGCGGGGTCGGCCGTGTCGCTGCCAGGTCGCGCACTGTCTTGTGCGTGTAGGTGGTGCGCCCGGTGCCCACGGGGCCGGTGACGAAGATGTTGTACGCCGGATGGAGGACCGTCAGGCCGAAGTCCAGGGCCCGCACGGCGCGCTCCTGGCCCACGATGATCTCCCCCGGCTGCAGCTCCGCGGTGGTTTCGAAGGTGAACTGCGCGGGGTCGCAGCGCCAGCGCAGGACGTCGGCAGACAGCCTCAGCCGCTCGCGGGCATCGCTGGTTCGCTCAGCCATGACAGCACCTCGGTGAAGAAGTCGGCGTGCAGGGGATCCTTCGCGGCGACGGAACCGATCCCCCTCAGGTGGTGCCGGAGGGGCGGTGCGGGGCGCGGCCGGGAAATGGGATGAACCCGCTCTGCCGCCCCCGCCCTGCCTGACGCGACTGGGGCACGCGGGGGTGGTGGGCGATGTTCAGGTCCAGCCGCTTGCCGCAGGCGCAGACCAGGGCCTCGGTCTGGGCGGCGTTGACCCAGATGTTGCCGGCCTCCACGGCTCGGCGCCGCGCCGCCTCGATGGCCCCGGCGCGTTCCTCCGCCTCGTCTTCCAGCCGCCCCATCTCGCGGGTGCCCGTGCCGCTCAGCTCGTAGAGCAGCGCCTTGGGGTAGTAGACGCTGTAACGGCGGCCGCAGCCCCCGCAGGGGAACGTGAAGATGTTGGCCATCGTCTCCCATTGTAGGTGGAAAGGGAATAGGTGCAAGGAGAGGGAAGTCATCCAGGGGCGGATCGGAGAGGGGAGAGCGGAGATGCGGATGCTGCTGCTCGGTGTGGTCGTCGGGTTCATGCTGAGTACCCTGGGCGTGGTGGTGCCCATGGTGCTGGCGCAGGGCCTGCCACCGCTGCAGGAGTTCATCCCCCTGCCCGGCCCTGGCCGCCCGCAGCCCGACCAGGGTCCCGCTCCACAGCCAGGTCAGGACGACTGCCAGGTCATCCTCTTCTACCACAACGGGCAGCTCTACCGCCTGCTCCCGGGCGAGGGACCGCAGAACGGCCCCGGGCGCCCCGGCAGCCCGCCGGAGTTCTTCCGCCTGGACCCCTATCGGGGCCCGGCTATCCCTGGGTTGCCGCAGCCCTTCCCCCAGGCGCCACCTCCCAGCTTCCAGCCTGCACTGCCGCGGTCCTGACGCCCCGATGTGAGTGCTGGCTGCGCTCTTCGCCCTCCTCTCCGCAGCTCTCTTTGCCGGAAACTCGGTCGCCGTGCGGCTGGCGCTGCCAGGTACGACGGCCACCACCATGACCGTCGTCTCCATTCTGACGAACCTGACCTCATTGTGGACGCTGGCCATCCTGCGCGGGGAGGGGGAGGCGGCGTTGCAGCCCGCGTCCCTGATCTTCATAGGCGCCGGGATCCTGGCGCCGGCGCTGGCGCGCGTCGCCCTCTACACGGCCATCGATATGGTGGGTGTGGCCCGCGCGATGGTCACCAGCAACACCACGCCCATCTTCACCGCGGTGGGCGCCGCGTTGCTGCTGGGGGAGCGGGTGAGCGCGGGGCTGGCTGCGGGTATCGTGGCCGTGGTCCTGGGGGTGGCGCTGACCTCCGGGACCGCCTCACCCCAGGTGCCGCGGGCCTCCCGGCGGGGGTTCCTGCTGGCCCTGAGCACCGCGGTCCTGGCTGCGGCCTCCATCATCCTGCGCAAGGTGGGCCTGGAAGCGATCCCCTACCCGGCCCTGGCCGCCGCCCTGACGCTGTGCGGTGCGGTGCTCGGACTGATCCCCCTGGTCGCCTGGCGCTGGCGGCGGGAGCCCTTCCGCGCGGCGCGCACCGCGGTGCCACCGATGGTGGCCGGGGCCCTGCTCACCAGCGGAGGGTTCCTGGCCTACTTCCTCGCCCTGAACCTGGGGGATGCCAGCCGGGTGACGCCGCTCTCCAACACCACCCCTCTGTTTGCCGTGCTGCTAATCCGCTTTGCCTTCAGAGACGTGGAGCAGGTGACGCGGAGGACGCTGCTGGGGGCGGCGCTGACCGTGGCCGGCGTCATCCTGGTCGTCAGCATGTAGGCCGGTGCCGTGCGCGGGGAGCCCGGCGATGAATGAGGAGCAGCAGAAGCAGGGACGGCGGCGCAGGCGACGCAGGCGACGCCGAGGTCCCGCCCCGGCGGCGCAGGACATGCGCCCGCGGCTGCGCGCCGGGATCCTGGCATTCCTGAGCCGCCACCAGGAGACCCACGTCGGGACGCTCCTGGACGCCCTCCGCCAGCAGTTCCCGCAGTTCGGCCGTGCGGAGGAGACGGCCGCCCTGGAGATCCTCCACGAGCTGGCCAGCGCCAACCTGATCATGCCAGGGGTGGACCGCGACCACCTGGGCTGGCCCTGGCTGCGGGTGACCGAGTACGGGCGCCGGGTGCTCCACCAGGGGGAGCCTCTGCCCTTCGACCCGGATCAGTATCTGGCTGCGGCGCAGCCCCGACTGGCAACCATGCCTCCCCTGGCGGTGGAAGTGCTGCAGGAGGCTGTGACGACCTACCACCGCGGTTATATCCGCTCCAGCGCCCTGCTCCTTGGCATCGCCTCAGAGATCCTGATGGGGCAGTTGATCGACTCCTTCGTCGCCGGCCGTCCGGAGAAAGAGCGGCAGCGCCTGGAGGCGGCCATGGCCGACAAGAGCATCTACGCCCGCTACCGCATCTTCCGAGAGGAGTTCGATCGGGCGCGCGACGGGTTGAAGATCCCCGACGCCCTGAGCAAGGACGTGGAGGCCATCGTAGACCTGGTCTTCAACGCGGTCCGCCTGACACGCAACGAGGCCGGCCATCCCTCGGGCGCGCCGCTCAACCCGATACTGGTGGCCACCACCCTGCAGGCCTTCCTGGAGTACGCCGACCGCATCGCCCGGCTGAGCGCCTACCTGGCCGCCCCCGCGCCTGCCAAACCGGTCCCTGCCCGCCGTCGCAAGCGCCAGGCTGCATCCGCATAATCCGCAGGGCGGCCGTCCCCGGCATCTCCACCTGCTGGGCTGCGGAGGACGCGCACCCCATGCGGATATGGGGGCGCTGTGCCATAATAGGGATGTTCCACTCCGCCGTCCTCCGAGACTGAGGACAGGTCAACCGGCATAAGGAGATGACGCTTTGCGCAAACCTCAGGTAGGCGAGCGCGTCTGGTGGAAGGCATCCGGCCAGGCCCAGTCCGGGGTGGTCGTGGCCATCCGCCGCGACGGGACCACCACCGTCCGCCGCGACGACGGCACGGAGCTGGAAGTCGGACTGGACCGCATATACCGGCGAGAACGGGTGAAGCGGTGAACACCCGGGCGCCCGGCGTTATCCCCGACGCCGAAGAGATCTTCCGCATGCACGAAGAGCGGGACGCGGGGCTGTCTCCCAGTCAGATAGGTGCCCGCCACGAGCTCTCCGGCATGGTCATACAGCAGTTCCTCCGGCCGCGCACCAACACCACCCTGCCCACCCCCTTCGAGCTGACCAAGGAACCCTCCAGGCCCTACCTGGGCGTGCCGCTCTACTGGCTGGGCTTTATCGCCGCGTCGGGACGTGCCTACCACCGCACCCCAAGCCATCCCCTGGTGCTGACCGTTGATGCCGCAGACCTGGAGCACGTGCGCACCATGGTGGCGGACCTGCTGCGCACCCACCCCACATACGAGTTCTGCCTGAGCAGCCGCGACGGTCACCAGGCCTACATTCGGGAGCGCGACCTGGGGGAGGCGGTGACCCACTGGGGCCTGACCACAGACCCGCGGGAGGCGGCGCCGCCGGTGGACTACATCCCTGCGGCCCTGCTGCCGCACTTCGTCCGCGGGCTGATCGAGGGGCAGATCACCTACCCGCCCTTCGGCGGGCGGACACGCGTCAGCGCCCACCCCTCGCCGCGGGTGCGCCGTGTGATCATCCCCGGCTCACTCCGATTCTTGGAGGCTCTGCGCCGCCGCCTGCGGGAAGCCTCCCCGGCCATCGACGGAGAGGTAACCCCGGCAGGTGCGGCCGCGCTGCTGACCTTCAGCGGGGCGGCCGCACTGGCCCTGCTGCGTTACGCCTACGCCGATCCGGTTCGCTGCAGCCCGCGGGCCGACCGCTTGGTCCGGGCCTTCGGTCCCACCCAACCTGCGCAGAGCGTCCCGCCTACGAGTCCGGCAGCTCTGTAGGCAGCGCCTCCACGACCAGACGCTGGCCGCCGCGCAGGATCTCCAGGAGGAGCCGCTGGCCCAGCGTGTGCCGCCCCAGGGCCCGCTGCAGGTCGTCAGGCGAGCCCACCCATGTCTCGCCGGCGCGGAGGATGACGTCACCGGGGCGCAGCCCGGCCGCATCGGCCGCAGTCTTTGGCTGCACCTCCGTCACCTGCGCCGCCGTCGGCCGCGGGAGCTGAAACTGCACCACCACCCGCCGGTCCAGCTCCACCATATGCGCCCCCACGCCCAGGTAGGCGCGGCGCACGCGCCCCTCCCGGAGCAACTGCGTGACGACCCATTTGGCGGTGTTGATGGGAATGGCAAAGCAGATCCCCTGGGCCCCGGCGATGATGGCGGTGTTGATGCCGATCACCTCCCCGCGGGAGTCCACGAGCGGGCCGCCCGAGTTTCCGGGGTTCAGGGCTGCATCGGTCTGGATAACGTTCTCGATCAGGCGGCCGGTCTGCGCGCGCAGCGTCCGCCCCAGCGCGCTCACCACCCCCGCGGAAACCGTGGCCTGGAACCCCAGAGGGTTGCCCACCGCAACGACCAATTGCCCCACCCGCAGCCGCGCCGAGTCTCCCAGGATCGCCGCCGGCAGCCCCGCCTCCAGCACCTGCAGCACCGCCAGGTCGCTGTGCGGGTCGTGGCCTACCAGGCGCGCGGGGAGCTGCCGCTCGTCCTGTAGCCGCACCTCCACCCGCTCCGCCCCCTCCACTACATGGCTGTTGGTCAGGATGTAGCCGTCGGGAGCGATGATCACCCCGCTGCCGGCACCGCGCAGCTCGGGGAGGCCCCGGCGCCGCAGCGGCGGCGGCGCCGGACGGGCCATGCTCACGCTTACCACCGCCGGGGAGACGCGGTGCACCGCCCGGATGACGGCCTGGGAGTAGGCGTCCAGCGCCGCCAGCTCCTCGGCAGGCACAGCCGTCTCTGGATCACTCTGCGCGGGACCGGGCTGCGCGCCGTCGACCGCGAAACTTCGGTGCACAATCATCCTCGTGACCATGGTACGCCTTCTCCTTCCCTGAATTCCTGCCCGCAGCCGCCGCATGCGTCCCACAGGCTCGGCGCGGCGGGCGGAGCGGTGTCACTCTACCGACGGTGACAGCAGACGTCAAGCCGACCGGACACCAGTGGCCGATGCATTGATGACGCGGGGGATCTACCCCTGACGGTCACCCCCTCGGAGCCCGGATCTTCGCCCCGCTGAGCGGGCTCCCGAACAGCTGAGCGAACAGGCAGACATCGAAGAGACCGGCAAGCAGGGGGATAACACCAACAACCGCCACCACCATCCCCGTGGTTCCCCTGAGCCCCAGCAGGCCCCAGGCGATCAGCCCCAGGCCCGCCGCGATGCGGGTCAAACGACCGGCCGGCGAGGCCATGAACCTGACGAACGGATTCATCTTCCCATCCCTCCCGTCGACACTGCTACTCGTCCCCATGATGGCGCAGGGACGGCCCCCTGTCGGTGACAAGGTCACCGACGGGCACGCGCCTCCAGCCCCGCGGCGTCCACCACCTGGATCTCCCCGCGGGCGGTCCGGATCAGCCCGGCGCGGGCCAACTCTTCCAGCAGGCGGCTCACGACCTCGCGCGAGCTGCCCAGCTCTGAGGCTATCTGCTGATGGGTGATGCGTACCGGGTTCCCCAGGCGCGACCGCGCCAGCAGGAAGGCGGCCACTCGGGCGTCCATCCGCCGGAAGAGCGCCTCGTCCAGGGTCTCGATCACGCTGGCCAGGCGCTGCGAGAGTATATCGAAGACGAAATCCCGCCACAGATCCGAGCCGTGGGCCCAGCGGCGGAAGGCCTCGGCGGGGATGAGCAGGGCCTCGGCGTCCTGTTCCACCGTGGCCACGGCGGGAAAGGTCTTCCGGTTCAGGATGGCGCTGGCCGTGAGCACGCAGGACTGGCCCTGGCCGAACCGGTAGAGAGTGATCTCCCGGCCGCCGGACCCGATGGCATAGACGCGTACCACCCCCGACAGGAGCAGCGCGATCGCCCCCACCCGGTCGCCTTCGACGAAGACGTCGTGGCCCGCCCGAAGGCGGACGAGGGAGGCGGCCTCGCGGATCTCCCCGGCCAGCTGCGGGTCCGCGCGCCGCAGAATGGGCAGCAACCGCACAACTCGGCCATAGCTCCGCTCGTCGATCATCGGCGTGCCTATCCCATGTTTGATGTTGTGAAAGCGCTGCGCCTCCCTGCGCAGAGAGGTATCCAACGCATGGATATACCCGGCGGCGACCGCCGCGGAGAGGAGGCGCAGCACCACGCAGTATATCGCGGTCAACCACTATCTCAGGTGGGCGCGCGACTTCCGTCTGAGCTCTGAGAGGCTAGGAGGCCGCGGAAGCGCAGCGCGTCCTGCCACATGCTGATGTTGTTGAAGAGGACGTATGTGGTTCCCGTGCAGTGGGCGCGTACCCGGCGCAGGTCCTCGTCAGTGAACACGTAGCGGTAGCCACCCCGCCCATGCAGTCGGTAGTAGCGCGGGCGACCGTAGACGCTGCGGGCTATCAACGGGTCGACACAGTGAATCAACTGCAGATCGCGGCAGAGGGACCTGACCAGCGCCGCAGGCCAGTCCCCCCGTGGCTCCCAGACCATGCGCAGACCCCCGCGGTCGATCCGGCTGAAGAAGCGCTCCAGGTTCGCAACGTGCGCGCGCTCCGGCGTGAAGCTGGCCGGGCACTGGAAGAGCACCAGCGAGGCCCTCAGGGCGGCGGCGATCTGGCGGGTGGTCTCCCAGGCCTGCAGCACCTCGTCGCTGGCAGCGAAGAACCCGTACCGGGTCAGGTGGCGCTCCGGGATGGCCCGGCCCAGGCGGCGGTAGGTGGGGCTCGTGGGCGGATGGGTGATGAGCTGCCAGGCCTTCAGCGTGAACTCGAACTCCGCGGGGACGCGCGCCCGCCAGCGTGCCACCGTCGGCAGCCGCGGCGGCCGGTAAAATGTCTGTTGCACCTCCGCCACGGGGAGGTGGCGCGCGTACACCTCCAGGCGGCGGGGAAACCCGCAGCAGCCGACCCGAACATCCGCCGTCATCCCGCACTCCCTTATTTGGGTACTCTCCCCCCGCCCTTCCTGGCCTAGGATGATCTTGCAGCCTCATGGGCGACATCCTCCTGATCACCGGACGGCCTGGCGTGGGCAAGACGACGCTAGTGCGCAGGGTGGCGGAGGGTCAGGGCGCCCGCCTCGGCGGGTTCTACACCGAGGAGATCCGCCGCGGGGGCGTCCGGATGGGATTCCGCCTGGTCACCCTGGATGGCCACGCTGCCGTCTTCGCCCACGTCGACTTCGCCACGCACTCTCCTCACCGGGTGGGCCGCTACGGCGTGGACCTCTCGGCTCTGGAGGGAATCGGCGTGGCGGCCCTGCACCGGGCGGCGCGCCGCGGGCAGGTGGTCCTGGTGGACGAGATCGGAAAGATGGAACTACTCAGCCCAGGTTTCCGGGCCGCGCTGGAGGGGATCGCCGCGGGTCCCGCGCCCCTTTTGGCCACCATCACCGCCGCAGCGCACCCCTGGGCTGATGCCTTCAAGCGACGCCCCGGGGGCGTCCTGCTCACGCTGACTCCGACCAACCGGGACCAGATACTGGAGAGCGTCGAGGCCTGGGTACGCGCCCACTAGTCACATCCGGGGGCTTCAGTGTGTAACTGTGCGCATCGGCCAGTCCGCCGGAGCGGGTTGTTAGACGGCGTCGGGGCTCACCAACCGAGCGCGCCCTCCCAGGTACGCGAGGGCGGTCCCCACCACAAGGCCGATCACGAACCCGTAAGGCAGACCTACGGCGAGGAGGCCGACCAGCGCCATGATGGGAAACTCCGTCCGGGATTGGGCAGTGTCCCGGACCAGCCAGATGAGCCCGAGAGCCTCGAAGAGGAGGATGACCCCCAGCACCGGGAGCGGGAACGCCCTTACGATTTGGTCGAAGCCACCACCGAAAAACAGACCGAGCACGAGAAAGAGTGAGCCATAGATGATGACTGACCCGCCGGTTCGTCCGCCAAACGCAAAGTGTCCTGCCAGTCCACCAGAGCCGTGGCAGGTAGGCACGCCGCCGAACCAGGGATTGACCAGGTTCATCAGCGAGTACGTCAGACCGATCTTGCGGATAGTCAGATGGCGGTCAGGGAAGAGGTCTTCGGCGAGCTGCCGCGTGGCGAGGACCGAGTTGCCGAGCGACAGCGGTATCTGAGGCAACGCAAGAACCAGGAAGCCCGTCAGGATATCGATGGGTTGGGGAACGTGCATCACTGGCAACCGGAAAGCAACACTCCGCGCGATACCGCCGTCGAGGCGAAAGACCGCTGCATACAGCAAGCCGAGCAGCACTACCGGCAGCGCGGCGGGGAATCTTCGATTGCCGAGCAGGAGCACCGTGATGATGAAGGCTACTGCCGCAAGAGCATACCCAGAGACTCCGTCCGCCTGCACGAACTTCCCCAATGCCACTGAGGCCAGTTGGAGCCCGAGACCGAGCTGGATGCCGCGCACGACGCACTTTGGAACCACGCGCGCCAGCCAATCCAGGACACCGGTCGTAGCAAGCAACAGCATGGCGAGCCCGATGGCGAGGCCAGCGCCGTAGAGCGTCGCGGCGGGTATCTGTTGCGCGATCACGATGGCCGCCATCGCCTTAAGTGGCTGCACAGGCATCGGCATTCGGTAGATAAGACCCGTGAGAATCTGCATGGCGCCGAACATCACGAGAACGCTCGTCCCATCCAGTCTGGCGGCAAGCGCCATTCCAACCAGGAGCGGTATATCCGTCCCCATGTCTCCGAAGGCGCCCGCGAACTCGTTGCGGTCAAACCTGATCTTTGTCTTCCCGGCCGCGAGCGTCGCCTCGGGCACGGAGGTGGTTATCGGTGTCGTCATTCGTATGCCCTCCTGCCGTCTAACCGCTGTGTTCAGCCGTCTTGCGGAGCGCAGCGGCGCAATGTCGGCTGAACCCGGTGTTGGGCAGTCCTTGCCTCATCAGGAAGATATACCCCGGGCAGCAGTAACTTCTGCCACCCGCCGCTCATACCTCACTGAGTCTTTCCCTCGGTACTCATGCAGGAACCATGACACAGTCTGCGGAAACCAGTTGCCCATGGGAGTAAAGGATAGCCTCAGGTCGCACTTCACGGCAGCAATATCCTGAATAAAGCGCTCCCCGACGAAGGGGGCCGAAAAATTCGACAAACCCGGCTGCTGGCGAATCCATTCGAGACGAGCCAGGACAACCTTTACTTCGAACCCCATCGCAGCCGCAATCGCACGCACATAATCTGGCAAGGCTAGGATCTCTTCACCGGCCAAGTTATAGGCCTTGAAGAAAGCAGCCGAGTTGCCGACCGCCCGAACAAACGCCTCCGCCACGTCATCCACGAATACATGCCGAAAGATCGACACAGGAACAGTTTGGGGAACGAGTACCTCTTGCCCATCAGCAACCCGTTGGACCCAGAACCACGTTCGCCCAGAGGGATCCTCAGGCCCTTCCACGACCGAAGGGCGCAGAATCGTGAAGGGAACGTGGGCCGCCGCACTGGCCCAGAGGACATGCTCAGCCTCACGTTTGCCTTCAGCGTAAGCGAGGTCTCCCTCGTAAGTTAGGTCAACCTCATTCTCATATACTAGGCGGTATCGGCGCCAATCCATGTAGTCCCTGTATACAGCACCGCTGGAGCAGAGGAGATAATGGCCTATGCGGCCATCGAAAGCCTGAATCGCCGACTCGACCATGCTGCGTCCGTAAGCGAGATTATCGATTACCACATCAAATTGTCGCCCGCGCACCAATTGATTGAATCGAGCCTTGTCGCGCCGGTCCCCAACTAGAGCTTCGATCTGGCCCCAGAATGCTGGACGCACGCGGCCACGAGTCAAGAGGGTAACCGAGTCTCCTCGCTCGAGGAGTTTGCGAACTATCCGCCCACCGATAAAGCCGGTCCCGCCGACGACCAGGACTCTCATCGCTTCTCCAAGGGTCGGGATTTTGGGATTACCAGCCGTTCGTAGGAATGCGTTCCAATCACATTCTTCGGAGGCTTTGATTTCTGCCTGCAATTCAAGATGAATCTCTTTAAAACCCGCATGCTCAGCACAAGTAATCATGTCGCGCTCGTGAAAATCCAGCATGGGATCGGTGTCAGGCGGTTGCAATCCACGATAGACCGCTTTCACCTTTTGTGCAATTTTCATCACAGATGTCACATCATATCCCCAAAACATATGCGGCAGTTCAGGAAACCCAAAACGATTAATCGGCTCAAAGATGGATAGCCGTCCGTTCGGCTTCACGACCCGATAGAATTCGTTGAATGCCCGTTGCTTCGCCGAGACATAAATTAGGACCGAACGCGTCGTCACCACATCTACCGAAGCATCATCAAGGAGTGTGTGCTAAAGTTCGTTGAGAATGAGGGAAGCGGCCCCCGCATGGTGAATGGAATCCTTTAATCCTTTAGCCTCAGAGCCACACACCGCGCAGAAAGGAGACCGCTTCTATGCCCAAGGTACTGCGTGTTGGCCAGGATGGCAAGACGAAATTGGTCAGTTCCAAGCAGCTCGACGCGCTGCCTGCGGACCTCAACGCGAAGGTGGCAGTGATCCAGGCCCTCATCCCGCTGGGGCTGCAGGCCGTCGAGGCGGCGTTGCAGCAGGAGGTGGAGGCTATCAGCCTAACATCCCCGGGCATACCCCTGGCCACCAGGGTGGCAGCTCGTCCATAGGGCTCCTGCCCCCCGCCCTGGCTCAGTACGTGGTTGTGGACTATCAGATGCGCGGGAAGAAGATCAATTTCCGCAGGTCAACTCCCGGCGAGGATCAGGTCCACGGCGCGGCGCACAGCTACCTCGGTCTTCTCCCGGGCGCGAAGGCCCGGACGCGTCGCCGCAACCGCTACGTCGCGGGGCAGGGCAAGCCGGCTCTGCGACACCGCCCGGATCGTTCCCCGCCTCTCGTGATAGGCTGCCAGGTACACCTGCTCCGTCTGCCCCGGCGTAGGGACCAGCACCGCCCGCCGCTCCACCTCCGCCAGCTCCATGATCGTGGAGTACCCGGAGCGAGCCACCACCAGGTGCGCGCGGTTCACCATCTCCTCCTGCGCCCGGGCATCCAGGTAGCCGTAGACCTCCACGCCGTCCACCTCCTCACGGTGGGGCGCCTCCGGCCTGCCCAGGGCCACCACCACCCGCAGGCCCGTGGCGGCGGGACGCCACGCGGCCAGCTGGCGGCGGATGACCTCTTCCAGCATCGTCCGCTGCGGCTCCGGCCCGGAGAGGGTGACGAAGAGGTCAAGGTCCTGCGGCAGGTCGCGGGCGCGGATGCGGGAGAGGACGCCGATGTAGGCCAGCAGCTTCGGAGGGAAGACGCGCAGGCGGTGTGCCAGGTCTCCGCTCAACCGGTCCTCGGGCGTGTCCGGCACCAGGATCCGCCGCAGCCCGCAGAACCAGCGGTAGTTGAAGGCCTCCAGCAGCCACTCCAGCAGGGCCACGCGCCTCGGGGCGATGAAGCGCAGACTGTGGGCGAGGTGAAACGACGGGACCGCTGGATGCTGCACGCCGTAGCGGTTGTCGGAGACGATGCGGTCGAATCGCCGCCGGCGCAGCAAGTTCTCGGTCCAGGAGCGCTCCCGCAGCATGACCAGCAGCATGTGGGGGATGGCCAGGGCGCTGCGTGCGTAGAACTCCAGAGCAGAACGTCCCAGCGTCTGCGGAACATCCGGCCAGTCCAGAAATTCGCAGCGCTCCATCAGCTCCTGCCGCAGCAGGAGCAGCGCCCGCCCGGTGCAGACAACCGTCACCTCGACGCCGCGTTCCAGCAGCGCCTGGATGACCGGCAGGCTGCGCGTGGCGTGACCGAGCCCCCACGACCCGACGGCGTAGAGTACGCGCATGACGGCAGGGAAACGTAGGTCCGCTCCAGGGCTTTCGGCGGTCGAGCGGGAAGTCCTATGGCGTGAGGGACCTGGCTCCGCGTGACCTGGTCTACTACGGCGTCGGCGCCCTCTTCTACCTGGCGCCGCGCCTGCTCTACGCGCTGCAGGTGCAGGACGCCGCCCGCTACCGCCACCGCCCCTCCACCCTGCTCGTGGTCAACCACAAGCGAGACCTGGACAGCGTCATCGTTCCTCCGACCCTTTACTTCAACGGGGTGCGGCCCAAGCGGCCGCTGTGGTTCGCCGGCCGCGAGGACATGTTCCTCCGCGGATTCCTGGCCAGCTACCAGGTCGTCCCCCGATGGCTCCGCCGCCTGCTTCACAAGATAGACCTGACGGCGGTGCTTGCGGCCCTGCGCATCCTCCCCGTGCGCCGTTTTCCCGAGCGCACCATGGCCGAGGCCCTGCACGAGGTGCTGCAGGCTTACGGCGACCGCCCCCTGGCGGAGGTGCTTGCGCCGCAGGAGGCCGAGCCCGTGGTGGGACTCTGCGGTCCTGGAGCGACCCTCTCTGCGGCGCTGGCCTGGCGCTTCTACGACCACTGGCGGTGCCGGGCCACGCTGCGCGGATTTGCGCCCCCCTGGCGGGATGTTCTGCGGGAAAGGCAGCGCTCCGTGGTGGCCGAGCAGATGCGGGCGCTGGCGGACGTCCTCGACCGTGGCGAGAACCTCTACCTGGCGCCGGAGGGCGTGATCTCCCCCGACGGCCGGCTGCAGGGCTTCCGCTCCGGCCTGCGGCAGGTCCTCTCCCTCGTGCGCGTGGAGGTGCGCCTGCAACCTGTCTGCATCGTCTACGACTTCATGCGGCCGGGTCCGCTGCGCGTCCTCCTCACCGTCGGCGAGGAGGCACGCCCGGGAGCCAGCCCGGTGGAGAGCGAGCGGACGGTGCGGCGCGCTCTGGCCGCCCTGCACGTCATGACGTGCACCCAGGTTGCCAGCCATCTCCTCTGGGACTTGCTGTGCCAGGGCCGCACCACGGTGGAGGCGTCCGGTTTCGTGCGGGACGTCCTCGACTTCGCCGGGGCCCTAAGCCGGCAAGGGATGCGCGTGGACCCCGAGCTCCTGGGAGACAGGGGGCATGCGCGCGTCTCCCAGTGGCTGAGCTATGCCACGCGGCGCGGCCTCCTCACCCGCCGCGGCGACACCCTGCAGCCGGGCGCGGACCGAATGCTGGAGGCGCCCGCGACGCACTGGAGGAATCCGCTGAGATACGCCGCAAACGAACTGCGGTCTATACGGGAAATCCTGGGCGAGGAGACGAGGCCGGAGGCCTACGCTTCGGAACCGGCCGCACCTTGACGGCCGTACGTCGTTCTGCATGAGTGCGTCCGCGGTCGCGCACTGGCCGGAGACACCGGAGGAGCTGATCCGCCTCCAGCAGGAGCTGGCAGAGGCGGCGGTTCCCCTCTGGAGGCCGGCGGATTCCCCGCACATCGTAGCCGGGTGTTTTGTCTGCTTTCCCCGCGGCCGCACAGGCGGAGGTGCCGCAGGAGATCCGGCCTGGGCCGCGGCGGTCCTGCTGGTGGCAGGGGAGGTGGCGGCCACCGAGGTCGTGCACGGACTCGCCCCGGCCCCTTACATCCCCGGATTGCTGGCGCTGCGGGAAGGCCCGCTGCTGGAGGCTGCCGTCCGCCGGCTGCCGCAACAGCCCCAGGTGCTCATCGTCAACGCCACCGGAAGGGACCACCCCCGCCGCGCCGGGCTGGCCCTGCACCTGGGGGCCAGGTTGGACGTCCCGACCGTGGGCGTAACACGGCAACCGCTGCTGGCCCAGGGCGACCCGCCCCCCGACGCTCCCGGGGCTACGAGCCCCCTGCGTATCGATGAGGAGGTCGTGGGCTGCTGGCTACGGACAAGGCGCGGGGCCAGGCCGATCGCGGTCCACCCGGCGTGGAGGACCGACGTCCCGACCGCCGTGGGGGTGGTGATGGGGTTGACGCGCCGCTGGCGGACGCCGGAGCCGCTCCGTCTGGCCCGACGCGCCGCCCGCCTGGCCCGGGACCGTGGCATGCAGGGAGTATGATGGGGACATGACCTTCCTCTGGCCCGAGGCGCTGGCGGGCTTTCTGGTGGTGGCGGGGCTTGGGGCCGGCTATGCCCGCGCAGCTTTCCGTCCCACTTCGGCACCTCTTTCCTATAGCCAGACCCCCCTGCTGGCCACAGCCGCATCCGCCGGCTGCCGGATCTGCCCCCACCTCCCCGCGATGCTTTTCCTGGCGGCGCTTGCCGCCCTGGTGGTGGCGCTGTCGCGCCCGGTGGTCGCCTGGCCTGCTGCGCGGGGGTGGCCGGTAGCGCTGGTCATCGACGTAAGCCGCAGCATGGAAGAGACGGACATCCCGCCAAGCCGCATCGAGGCCGCCAAGACTGCGGCAGCGGACTTTGTGCAGGGCCTGCCGCGGTCCACGCCGGCGGCAGTGATCACCTTCGGCAACTACGCCAGCGTGGTCGTCCCCCTCACCACCGACCGCGCCAGGCTGCTGGAAGGCATCATGCACCTGAGCACGCAACTGCGCACGCAACTGGGCACGGGGCTGGCCGAAGGCGTGCGCCTGCTCACCGGTGAGAACGCTCCACCGGCGCCGGGGGAGCCGCGTCCGGCGATGGGGGAGCCGCGGGCCGTGGTCGTCCTCCTCTCGGACGGCCGGGCCAGCGACGGCATCCCGCCGCTGGAGGCGGCGCAAATGGCCCGCAATCGGGGCGTCCGCGTCTACACCGTGGGTGTGGGTACCAGCGGCGACCCATCGCAGTTCCGCAGCGGCTACTGGGGTGTACTGGACGAACCCACCCTGCGGGCGGTGGCGGAGCTGACCGGTGGGCGCTATTTCCACGCCTCCTCCATGGAGGGGCTGCGCCAGGTCTACCGTGAACTCGCCCGCGTCGTGGGCTGGACCCGTACCCCCCAGGAGGTCTCCGCTCTGGCTGCGGCAGGCGCGCTGCTGGCCGTGCTTGGGGCGGTGGCCCTGCGGGCGCGCCTCCTCCCCCTGAGCTGAGATGTGGGAGCTGGTGGGCATCTCGCTTTCCTGGTGGCTCTTCCTCATCGCGCTGAGCGTGTACTTCGTCTACTCCGGTGTCCACTTCTTGACGCGGTAGAAGACGTCGGCGACGGCATGCCGCCTGCAAATGCACCTTGCCAAACAGCCATGGGACGCGTAAGTAAAGATACGGGAAATCCGGCCGCACGGCCCGGTGCGTTGCGGCTGCGGTCGAGGGTCTTCGCTGACGGCGGGTGTGCATCTTCTCGGAGGTGGTGTATGACCCGACTGCTGACCATCCTTCTGCTGTCGAGTCTCCTGGGGCAGGCGGGACCTGCCCTCGCGGCGCCTGCCGCTGGCTTCCGCGGGCTCTCCCTCTCCACCCCCTATCCCGCGCAGACCGTGCGCGCGGGGGAGCGCGTCACGCTGACACTAACCGTCAAGAACTTCGGCCTACCCCCGCAGGCGGTCGCCCTGCGCGTGGCGGAGGCCGCGCGAGGATGGAAGGCCACGATCCTGGGCGGCGGGCGCCCGGTAACGGCGGTCTTCGTCGAGCCGGACCAGGAGACCACGGTCACCCTGCAGCTGGATCCCCCCGCCGGAGTGGGCGCTGGCACCTTCCGCTTCCTGGTGACGGCCCAGGGGCAGGGGGTCGCAGCGCAGCTTCCACTGACCCTTACCATAGGCCAGGTCCTGCCGCCGCACCTGGGGCTCACCGCGGAGCTACCGGTGCTGCGCGGGCCGGCCACTTCCAGTTTCCGCTACCGCCTCACCCTGAAGAACGAGAGCGACCGCGACCTGCTGGTGAACCTGGAGGCGCGCACGCGGAAGGGCTTCCAGGTGACCTTCACCCCGGCGTTCGCCAGCCAGCAGGTGACCAGCCTTCCGGTGAAGGCCGGGGAGTCTAAAGACCTTGACGCCGAGGTCAGCCTCCCGCGTGATACCGCCGCCGGCCGCTATGACATCACCGTGGTGGCCGCCGCTGGCGAAGCTCGGGCAGAGATCAAGCTGGGTCTGGAGGTCACCGGCCGCGCCGACCTCTCCCTGAGCACGCCCGACGGCCGTCTCTCCGGCCGCGCCGTGGCCAACCGGGCGACCCCGTTCAAGCTCGTGGTGAAGAACCAGGGCGGTGCCGCGGCGCGGGACGTGGAGCTCTCGGCGACGGAGCCCACCGGCTGGGAGGTCAAGTTCGAACCGCAGCGCATCGACGAGCTGCCGCCGAACAAGGAGCGCGAGATCACGGCGACCATCAAGCCCGCGGCCCGCGCGGTCGCCGGCGACTACATGGTCAACCTGCGGGCGAGCGCCGGCGAGGCATCCTCGTCGGTGGACTTCCGCGTCACCGTCTACCGCTCCACGGTGTGGGGCCTGGTGGGCATCCTGCTGGTGGCCGTGGCCCTGGGCGTGGTCAGCCTGGCGGTGTCGCGTTACGGGCGGCGGTAGGGCATAGCTGTTCCTATGACCGCGGTCATCGAAACCCGGGAACTGACCAAACGCTACGGCCCGGTCACGGCGGTGGAGGATCTGACGCTTGCCATAACCAGCGGGGAGGTCTACGGCCTGCTGGGGCCCAACGGGTCGGGCAAGACCACCACCATCCTCATGCTGCTCGGTCTGACCGAGCCCACCTCCGGGGAGGTGCGCGTCCTTGGTGAGGACCCTTCACGCAACCCGCTGGCGGTGAAACGTCGGGTGGGGTACCTGCCGGACTCCGTCGGCTTCTACGACGATCTCACCGCCAGGGAGAACCTGCGCTACACGGCTCAGTTGAACGGCCTGCCGCGGGTGGAGGCTGAAAGGCGCATCGCCGAGGTGCTGGAACGGATGGGGCTGAGCGCCCGCGCCGACGACCGCGTGGGGACCTACTCCCGCGGCATGCGGCAGCGCCTCGGCCTGGCCGACGTGCTGCTGAAGCGGCCGCAGGTGGCGATCCTGGACGAGCCGACCATGGGCCTGGACCCCGAGGGGGCCATGGAGTTTCTGGAGATGATCCGCGGGCTGAAGGCCGACGGCCTCACGGTGCTGCTGGCCTCCCACCTGCTCCACCAGGTGCAGGCAGTCTGCGACCGGGTGGGGCTCTTCGCCAACGGGCGGAAGGTGCTGGAGGGCACCGTGGACGGGCTCTCTGAACAGATCCTGGGCGGCGCTTACCGCATCCGCGTGGAGGTTGACGGCCGCGGCCCCGGGATGGAAGGCGCCCTGGCCGGCATCCCCGGCGTCCTCAGGGTCCGCCCCGACCCCCCGCGCGGCTACCTGGTCGAGGCCCGAGCCGACGTGCGCGGGGCTGTGGCGCAGCGGGTCGTCGCCCAGGGAGGCACGCTGCTCGGTCTCCGTCTGGAGCGGCTGGGCCTGGACGAGGTCTACGCGCGGTACTTCCAGGAGGTGCGCCATGACCGTTGAGCGCCGGCCGGTGATGTGGTGGGGACGGCGCGCCGGGTCGCGCCGGGAGGGGTCGCCCTGGACAGGACTGTGGGCGGTCACCTTCAAGGAGCTCGCCGATCACCTGGCCAGCGTGCGAATGCGCGTGCTGGAAGGGCTGATCCTGCTCACCGCGCTGGGAACCGTGGTGGCGGCGATTCAGACCATCCGCTCGGTGAGCGAGGCCGCGCAGGAGGATCCCTTCCTCTTCCTGCGCATCTTCACCCTGACCCAGAGCATCGGCGAGCTGGATTACTCCTTCGTCCTGTTCCTGAGCTTCCTGGTCCCGCTGGCCGGGATAGGGCTGGGCTTCGACGCCGTAAACGGCGAGCACAACCGCCGTACCCTCAGCCGGATCCTCTCCCAGCCCATCTACCGCGACGCCCTCCTGGCGGGAAAGTTCCTGGCGGGGCTGCTCACGCTGGCCATCTCCCTGCTGGCCCTCTGGTTGCTTGTCACGGGCCTGAGCATCTTTCGCCTGGGGGTGATCCCAGGTGGCGAGGAGGTGGCTCGGGGGCTGCTCTTCTTCATAGCCACTGTGGCCTACGGGGGCATCTGGCTGGCCGTGGCCATGTTCTTCTCCGTTCAGTTCCGCCAGCCCGCCACCTCCGCCCTGGCCGCGCTGGGCGTGTGGCTCTTCTTCGTCCTGTTCTGGCCCA
>Ga0101945_1000263_pt1 | contig 107508 bp, 91 predicted proteins | sample DewCreD2012metaG_2_FD_75246 | JGI IMG/M metagenome (GOLD analysis project Ga0101945, IMG submission 75246) | Hot spring sediment bacterial and archeal communities from British Columbia, Canada, to study Microbial Dark Matter (Phase II) - Dewar... ... | reverse complement strand
GTGTTCCCGTTGCGGAGCATCTTCTTTCATCAGGGTCAGGTAGGGCGCTACAAACGCCCACTCATCGTCGGAAACGTCACTTGGGTAGGCTTTTCGTGTCATACCCTAAGCTTACCACACTCAGGGCCAAAAGTGCATAACAGACTCTAGTTGAGGTGGGAGGATGTCATCCATTACCCCAGATCTTCTAAGACAATTCCACCGCTATATCCTGCTGTATTTTGCGCGTGCCGGCCAACCACCGCCACAATCGGCTATACAGCGTGTGTTTGAATTGTCATCCCAGGACATAGAGGATACGCTTGCTCACCTTGAAGCGCTCGGCGCGATTTACCGGGATGCGACGACGCACGAAATCCTGGCGGCGTATCCCTTTTCCGCGACGCCGACGGCCCATCGCGTTGTGTTTGACGATGGCCGCGCCGTCTTTGCCATGTGCGCCATTGACGCGCTGGGCATGCCGGTCATGCTGAACGAAGAGGCCTATATTGCCTCGGAATGCGCCTATTGTGGGCAAGACATCCGTATTGGGGTGCGGCAGAACGCGCTGGTGGAGGTGGCGCCGCGCGATGTGCAGGTATGGTATGCTTGGGGATCAGAGTGTTGCATCGCCGCGTTAGAGCAATGTCCCGCGATCAACTTCTTTTGCTCGCCGGACCACCTCGCCGCCTGGCGCGCAGCCCATCCGGATTCTCAGGGTGATGCCCTGGGTATAGAGGCGGCCTTTGCGCGCGGGCGCGCAGTGTTCGGAGACACACTGAAAACGGAATTGGGGAGGTGATTCTATGCCCAGGACACGCACGCTGAAAAAGAACGCCCATGAAACCGCATCGGCTGAAACCTATCTGGACCCGGAGTTGGTGGAGAACCTGCAAGACCGGCTCGAGCGTTTCCAGCCAAAATACGAAAGCGCCGCGGGTTCCCCTCTCCTTGCGGATCCAGGCACGTCAAGCCTATCATTGGCGCGGTTGGACTATTGGCGCAGGCTCTGACGCCACTACCAGGGACGATAGCGCGGCGAGGGCCTCTTTTGCGGGAGAGCCGCTGATCCGTGGGCCTCAGCAGAACCGCCAGCACCGTTGTCCAAGAGGTGATCAGGTAAGTGTACCCCGCGTGAGAGAGTGTGAGAGCTAATAAATATGAGAGCGGAGCCGCAGGAATACCGTCATCGCCCGATGTGGCCGCGCAGCGCGGGCGACCCTTATGGGCACGCGCCCTACATCACTTGCTGGTACCCCTTTCTCGCGTTTAGATCCGTTACGGGAGGTGTGTTCCCATGGGAGGGATCAACCATAAGCCGACCAAAGATCCCATGATCGCGTTCTCGGCTCTCCTAAGTCGTGCTGCGTGCGAGGGTCTGGTCGCTGTGCACCAGGCCAACATAGCGATAGAAGATGCAATCCTAGCGGATCTGTCCGGCCAGTCCGAAATCAGCGCAAGTCACGTGACTAAGGCTATAGAACTCATGACCACGGCAGTCGACAAGGTGGATGCGATAGTCACGTCCTATGACAGAATGATTGAAGCGGCCCGTACGTCTGGCTATGAGGGAAACCCCTTGGCGTCACGAGTAACTGAAGTCGTGTCGCGTGATCTCTTCGAGCGTAGAGTTCTGCCCCCAAGCATAGTAGAGCCCGCTTGGGGCGAACTCGTCGAGCGTATTTCCCGAGACAATCTGCTTCCAACCTTCCGTTGGGAGCAGGAGCAGTTCAAGGCACTCAGGACGCCCATGCATGCGCTGATCGACGTGTTGAGAGAATGCCGTGTCTCAGCTGAACAGGGGTCGCTCGTCCAGATGGTGGAACATAACCGGATCCCATTGCGGCAGCGTTTCATGCCTGTGTTCTCACGGTGGCATTATCTCGTGACGATGTTCCTGTATTCGGCCGCCATTTGTACTGAACTCTACTATCACTCTGATGGTTTGGGGACCCTTGTTGAGGAGAGCCGACCCTCTGCTGAGCTCCGTCAGCGAGAGGTTGAGAGCGTAGCGCAGTGACACCCTGACCAGTGAATGGCGGGCGCGATGGGTACGCGTGAATGCACCCATCGCGCCCCCGTGGTTAGTAGCTCTCGCTACGAGACCCTGGGCCATTCTTGGAGGCGGGCATGTACATCTCGAAAACTTCGGATGCTCCGGGCAGCCAAATACTCGAAGTGAGGGGCATCTCCAAGACCTATCCTCCGAATGTGGTGGCCCTTCGGCGTGTTTCCGTCCGCCTCGCTCCAGGGCGCATCACGGTGCTGCTCGGTCCGAACGGTGCCGGCAAGACCACCCTGGTCAACTGCATGGTAGGGTTGGTCCGCCCTGACGAAGGCGAGGTGACATACGGCGACGAGCAAATCCTCAAGAGCCCGAGGCTGGCGGGCGACCTGTTCGGGGTCGTTTTCGAGGAGGTGGACAACATATACGGATACCTGTCCGTGAAGGAAAACGTCATGTACTTCGGGTACCTCAATGGGCTCAGCGGAACGGCCATCAAGGAGCTTCTGGCGCGATGGTTGCCCGCGGTGGGGCTTCAAGAGAAGCTCGATACCCCGGGGTTTAAGCTGTCTCGGGGCATGAAGCAGAAGCTCGCTCTCGTGATCGCGCTGCTGAAGGACCCGCCCATATTGATTCTCGACGAACCGAGCCTGGGCCTGGACGTGCTTGCCAGGCAACAGATGATGGATGTGGTCAGGGAACTGGCCTCGTCGAGGGGCAAAAGCATCTTGCTCACCACGCATGACATGCCCCTGGCCCAGGAGCTCGGGGATGAATACTACTTCATCCACCGCGGCACGATTCGGTGGTCGGGCGACCGCGAAACGTTACGGCGGCAATTCGGCTCCGAGCCCCTCGAGGCGGTCTTCCGCGAGGTCATCGCCCGGCACGACACCGCGGTCCGACAGTCGCCATGAGTGTCACGGCCCATCCGATGCGACAATGGGTGCGTACCTTTCAAGGGCTGCTCATCAAGAAGCGGGCGGAATACAGGTACTACCGGCTCGACTACATCGTTGGGGTGCTCATCAAGTTCATCTTTTTCGTGGCCCTGTTGCTATCGGTCGGGGCCGATGACAGCCGGCGACTCCTCGTAGGAATCAGCGCCTTCGTTCTGTGGTACTTCTCTGCCCACGTCCTGGCGAAGCTCGGCAACGCATTCATCGAAGAAGCCGTTCTGGGAACGCTGCCGCAGCTGCTCATGACCCGCACGGGTTTGACGAGGTTGGCGGTCGTAGCAGGCTTCGCCGAGGTGGCCGTCTCGACGGTGTGGGTCTCCGCGTTCTTGGTGCTGGTGGCCGCAGCCCGGCTGGTCCCCCTGGTCAAGATGGCAGCCCTGCTGTCGGCTCCGATCACCGTGGGATTCACCGTGGCGGGGCTGCTGTGCCTGAGCGGCGTCATTGGCATCGGGCTCGCACTGTTCGGGCTTTCGGTCGCCTGGAAGCGGGTCGGGTCGTTTACCGAGGTGCTGATCTTCTACATGCTTTTCTTCTCCGGGTTTTTCATCCCCCTGGAGCGCCTTCCAGCGACGGTCAGGCTCTCCGGATATGTCTCGCCCCTGTATTGGGCCGTTCGAACCATGACGAATCTGCTGGAGGGGCGCAGCCCCGTCACCGAGTACGTGGTTATGGCCCTGGTGGCCGTGGGATGGAACGCAGTGGGGCTGGCTCTTACCGGTTATCTCCTGCGAAGGGCGAAGGCCCGGGGCACACTGACCCACTACTGACTGGAGAGCACGTGGCGTTGCCGGGGCGGCATTCCGCTGGCGAGCATCGTACTTTGCGGCGCAAAGGCGTCGCACTCGTAGTTGAGCAGCCCCCGGATCTCCGCCAGCATGACCGGGCTCAAGAACTGCGCCTCGTCCACCGCAGGACCGGTGTGCGATGCTGCTTGCGCCAGCGCTCGGCCAGCGCCTCCGACGCACGGGCCTCCCCGTGCCCTGACGATTCGGTCTCCCGGCCGCTGTGCCTTCCAAAAAGATCCAGCCCCCGGCCGGGGCAAGGTGGACCCGGACACAGCTGCCAGCCTGGCGAGGCGGGGCGCAAGCCTGGTGAGCCTGCCGCTGCCCGAGCTCACGTCGGACCAGCGCAAGGCACTGCGGGAGTGGAGGTTCGGCCGCAAGGCCGAGCACCGGCTCTGGCTCCGAGCTTGCATCATCGCGAGGTCAGTCACCGAGAGCGGGGCCTATGCGGCCCCGCTCTCTGCCTTCCACGCCACCGTCGCGGCGGTGTCCAGGATGAGGGTCAGCACCTGCTCCACCTCGTGCAGCACTCGGAGCACGGCGCGGGCCGCCTGTTGCGGCGGAACGGTGGCATAGGCGGCCACGTACTCCCGCGCCCGGGCGATCCGGCCAGGGTAGCCGTAGAGGACGGCCAGGGTAGCGGCGCAAGTTTCGGCCACGATTTCCTGCTGCGGGTCCTGGCCTGGGCGAAGCGACCGGATGCGGTGATGGGCGGCGTGGGCCAACTCGTGCCAGAAGGTACCAGGGTCGTAGGTGTGGAGGCCCATGCGGTTCTGACCGGGTGCGTACCAACCGTAGACGCCCGGGGCCTCTGGCGGCGCCCAGCGCACGTCGATTCCCCAGGCCCGGGCCACGTCAAAGAGCGGCGGCAGCTGCGCCGGGGTATAGTTGGGCTCTGGCAGCGGCGCGCCCTCGGTGTCCTCGATGCAGAACACGGGAATGGGCCGAAAGCCGATGACGCGCACCTCCTGTTTCTCCGTGGTCTCGCCCGTGGCCGGGTCGGTTGCGATAACCGTCACCGTCCGGGTGATGGGAGCGAGGATGTAGATGGCCCGGGCGCCGCGCTTGACGTAGCGCCCGACCTCCTGCCACTGGCGGAAGCCCCGCGCATCGGAGGTGCCGTATGCCCACAGCAGCAGCCGGTTGCCCAGACTCCAGCGCTCGCACGGCCGCGCGGGGCCTTGGCGGCGGATCAGGGCAGCGGCAACGGCCTCGGGCATCTGGCCGCTTTCCCACATGGCCAGCAGCCGGCGGATCGCATCGGCAAGCTGCGTCGTCACCGTAGATTCCCCCGTCGCCTGTGCCGGGCCACAGCGGCCCATTTTTCGGGCGGCCCTTGCAGCCCGGCCCTCCGGGGCCGGGGGCGGGCCGGAAAGGCCCGAGGCGAAGCGAAGCCGCAAGGCAGGCCCGAAGGGCATGGGCCTTGAAGGCCCAAAGCCCCCGGCCCGCAAAATGACGCCCCGGAAGGGCCGCCCTATCAGGGGTGCTGTCGGAGGGTGTCCCACGCCTGAACCAGGCGGGGGTCGAACCATCGGCCGGCGTGGTCCAGCAGGTAGCGGCGGGCCTCGTCAGATGGCCAGGGCTGGCGATAGGAACGGGGCGAGGTCAGGGCGTCGTAGACATCCGCGATGCTGACGACGCGGGCCAGCAACGGAATAGCCTTTCCAATGAGACGGTCCGGATACCCGCTGCCGTCCCAGCGCTCGTGGTGAGACCGCAGGATGGCGAGAACCGGAGAAGGCAGCCAGAGGCGTCGCCCGATCCGTTCGCCGATGAGGACGTGCTGCTCCACCAAGCAGCGTTGGCGCGCCGAGAGCGGCCCTGCCTTTTGGAGCACGGCGCGAGGAACGCCCACTTTGCCGAGGTCGTGGAGGAGGGCGCCCACCGCGAGGGCCTCCAGCATGTCCTCGGGAAGCGACAGGGCAACACCGCTCCGGGCGGAGAGAGGCTCCCCGGATGGAGAGCGAAAAGTCACGACCTCCGCCTTATGGCAACCTCAAGAACGAGACTGACACGACCACTCGGCGCGATTGTATCTAGCCCATCTCAGCCGTATTGAGGGGCATATCCGCGGGATCAAGCGGATGCTCAATGATAAGGAGGACTGCGAGGCCCTGCTGGTGCAGATGTCTGCGGTCAGGGCGGCCCTGAACCAGGCCATCATTAAGCTGCTGGAGGGCCATATGGAGACCTGCGTGGCCGATTGCGCCCGCCGGGGCGATATGGCGGCCCTGGAGCGGCTGAAGACGGCGCTGGCGCTTGTGCTCAAAAACGCCTGATGACCGGCCATACCCCGTCTCGCCGGAAGAAGTGCCCGTACTGCACCGAACTGCTTGGCTTCGGGAGAGTGCACATCTGCCCGATCGGCTGCTGCTATGTGGGCGTGGGCGAAAAGGCGCTTGTGATCACCTGCCCCTATTGCGGCACCACCTTTGAAACCGACCAGGGACACATCTGCCTGGAACTGATCAAACTTACCGAGCCGGTGCAATAGCGGTTCACGTATCGCCTGGTGCTCAGTGAAAGGAGACCTGTATGGAGAAATTTGACGTCGCCGTTATCGGCGGCGGACAGGGCGGCCTGCCTGCCGCGCACATGGCCGCCAACCTGGGTGCGAAAGTCGCGCTGATTGAAATGCGCGAAGTCGGCGGCACCTGAGTCAACGAGGGGTGCATCCCCACCAAGACCTTGTTAAGGTCTGCCGAAGTGATGCATCTGGTCCAACGGTGCGCCCACGAGTTCGGCGTGCGCGGCGTGAACCCCGACGCGATCACCTTTGATCTGGCCGCCGCTATCGCCCGCAAAAACGCTATCATCCAGGGCATCATCGCTGGCGCCCACCAGGCGATCCGCAGGAACAAGAATATCCGCTTCTTTACCGGCCACGCCGAGTTGACTTCGCCGGTGGACCTGCGCGTAGATGGCAGGCAGATCGCGGCAGAGAAGATCATCCTGGCCGTCGGATCGCGCACAGCGACCGTAACCATCCCCGGCCTGGCCGAGGCCGGGTTCATCACCAACTATGAGGCGCTCCAGTTGGAACGGCTGCCGGCCTCCATGGTCGTCATCGGCGCCGGCTACGTCGGCGTGGAGTTCGCCCAGATGTACGCCCGCTTCGGCACAAAGGTGACCTTGCTCGGCCGCGCCCCGCGCCTCCTGCCGCACGAGGACGAAGAAATCTCCATCGCCCTGGCCGAGGTATTGCGCGCTGACGGGATTGACCTGTACACAAGTGCCCCTGTGCTCCATACGGAGCGCGAGGGGGATGAGAAGGTGGTCATCGCACAGGTGGGCGGCGAGGCGCGGCGTTTCAAAGCTGAAGTGATCCTGTTCGCCGCCGGGCGCGTCCCGCGCGTAGAAGGGCTGGGGTTGGAACAGGCTGGCGTGGCTCTGGAGCGCGGGGTGATCCAGGTAGATAACGAACTGCGCACCACCGCGCCCAATATCTGGTCCATCGGCGACGCCAATGGCGGGGCGATGTTCACGCACCGCGCCACCTATGATGGGCCGATCGCTGCGCTGAATGCTGTGCGTGGGCTGGGGAAGAAAGTGGACTATCGCGTCGTGCCGCGGGCGGTGTTCTGCGAGCCGGCCGTGGCGAGCGTGGGGCTGACGGAGCGGGAGGCGCGTCAGGCCGGCTATGAGATCAGGGTGGGCAAGCACCTGTTTGCCCACAGCGGCCGGGCCAAAGCCATCGGTCAGACGGAGGGGTTCGTCAAGATCGTCGCCGACGCAAAGAGCGGCGAGATCCTGGGGGCGCACATCCTCGGCGCGCACGCCGACATCTTGATCCATGAAGTTGTTGCCGCCATGTATAACCACGGCACAGCCGAGCCCATGGCCAAATCCATCCACATCCACCCGACACTCTCCGAAGTGGTGAAGAGTGCAGCTAAGGCCCTGGGATGAAGCATGATAAGGTGAAATGCGCGTAGGGCCGCTGACTTGACAACCCCATGATTTTTGGTTATCATTAGGACCGGCAATATGCCTATGGGGGGGATGGGGATTATGGTGCTGGTTGGCTTAAACGACAGTAGGGAGGTCTATCACCGATGAGTGAACATAATGAATGAACAGGAGACGATCCAACTGGAAGTGCGCGGCATGACGTGCGACTCCTGTGCCGTGCATGTGAGGCGGGCATTGGAGAGTGTGCCCGGTGTTCAAGCGGTAGAGGTCCCAGGATGGTCATCGGCTCAGGCGACCGTCAAGGCTGAGCCCGGTGTGAGCGATGAGGCGCTGGCCCTGGCCGTGCGTGAGGCGGGCTACCGTGCTAGGGTCAAGTCGCGCCAGCGGGCGGGGGCCCCTCAGCCGGACGGCGGGCACACTGCGCGAGGGAAGGGCAACGACTATGATTTGATGGTCATTGGTGGTGGCTCGGCCGGCTTCGCGGCGGCGATCAAAGCCGCCGAGTTGGGGTTCAAAGTCGCCCTGGTGGAGGCCAACACGATCGGCGGCACGTGCGTCAATGTGGGCTGCGTGCCGTCCAAGGCGCTTATCCGCGCAGTGGAGGTCTATCATCTGGCGGGCCAGCGTCGCTTCCGCGGCGTGTACACCGTGCCAGGCCGAATAGGTTGGCCGGAGGTCATCGCCCATAAGGATGACCTGGTCAACGAACTTCGTAAGGCCAAGTATGAGGACGTGCTGGCGGCTTACCCCGAGATCACCTATATTCAGGGCCGCGCCAGGCTCAGCGGCAAGAACGGCGTTGAGATTGCCGGCCGGACGCTGCGCTCTTACACCCCTGGCAGAATCATCATCGCCACCGGCGCTTCGCCCTGGGCGCCGCCTATCCCCGGCCTGGACGCAGTCCCCTACCTGGACAGCACCTCCGCCCTTGATCTGAAAGAATTACCCCGGTCCATGATCGTCCTCGGGGCGAACGCCGTCGGGCTGGAATTGGCGCAGGTTTACGCCCGCGCCGGCAGCTATGTGACGGTGCTGGAGGTGTTGCCACGCATCGCGCCATTTGAGGACGAGGATATCAGCCTGGCCCTGGCCGGGTACCTGGAAGAAGAGGGCCTGCGCATCGTGCCGGATTTCAAGACGGCCAAAGTGGAAAAGCGCAATGGACGCTATGTCTTGACCGGCACACAGGCCGGCGCCGAGAGGCGCTTTGAGGCGGAGCAGTTGCTGGTGGCCACTGGCCGCCGTCCCAACACCGCCGGCCTGGGCCTGGAAGAGGCCGGGGTGAAACTCGGTCAACGCGGCGAAATCCTGGTCAACGAGCAACTGCAAACGTCTAACCCATTTGTCTACGCTGCAGGCGATGTGACCGGGCGAGACATGTTCGTATATGTGGCCGCCTATGCCGGCATGCTGGCGGCGGAGAACGCGCTCACCGATGCAGGCCGGGTTTACGACGCCGGCTACATCCCGCGCATCACCTTCACCGACCCGCAGGTCGCCAGCGCCGGGCTTACCGAGGCGCAGGCCCGTCAGCAGGGCTATGACGTCAGGGTGAGCCTGCTGCCCATGCTCCATGTCCCCCGGGCGCTGGCGGCGCGTGACACGCGGGGGCTGATCAAACTCGTCGCCGACGCGGCCAGCGACCGCCTGATCGGTGTGCACATTCTGGCGCCGGAAGCGGGCGAGATGATCCAGACGGCGGTGCTGGCGATCCGCTTCGGCATCAGCGTGCGCGAACTGCGGGAGACGATGTTCCCCTACCTGACCAACGTGGAGGGGCTGAAGCTGGCCTTGCTTGCCTTTGAGAAGGACGTGGCCAAGTTGAGTTGCTGCGCTGGCTAGCTCCAGTCAGAGCGCCTGGGATGGGCAAGGAAGGTACAACATGGTAGGGGCGGCGCCTTGCTCCACCTCTCAGATCTGGCGTCCTCCTCCCCCTTGCGGGGGAGGAGGCGGAGACGCCGATTGAACGCTACGGATGCCGCGCGACCTCCCCATCGGTAATGGCTCGCTACTGATCAGTTTTGACAGTAGCTATACCTTGCGCGATCTGTACTGGCCACACGTGGGCAAGGAGAATCACGCCAACGGCCATGCTTTCCGCTTTGGCGTCTGGGCCGATGGGGACTTCCGCTGGATCAGCGATCCTGGCTGGCAACGCGACCTGCGTTACCGCCGAGACACACTCGTCACCCATGTCCAGCTCACCCATCCTGCCCTCCAGCTTCATTTGACCTGTGAAGATGCGGTGGATTTTCATGAGAACCTGTACATCAAGCCGCTCTATCGCGGCCTGATCGTTCGCGCCAGCGAGTGGCTGGCGAGTTACCGTGATGCGGCGACCGGCCTGCCCCTGCCCAGCTATGACTTGTGGGAGGAACGGCGCGGCGTACTGACCTTCACCGTCGCCGCTACCTGCGCTGGCCTGCAGGCCGGCGCCAATTTCGCCCAGGCCTTCGGTGAAACTGCGCTGGCCGATAAGTACCGCCAAGTAGTTGCCCAGATGCGGGTCGCTACCGAGGCTCACCTCTGGCGGCCAGAGGTCAACCGCTTCGCCCGCATGATCGTGCCCCTGGCCGAAGGTGGCTATAGGGTGGATACAACGATTGACAGCAGCCTGTGCGCGCTGTTTCGCTTCGGTCTCTACCCGGCTGATCATCCCAAAGTCGTGGCGACAATGCGGGCGGTGCGCGACCGGCTGTGGGTCAAGACACCGGTGGGCGGCGTGGCGCGCTACGACAATGACCCCTACTATCGGGTCAGCCCGGATGGCGTCAATGTGCCGGGCAACCCCTGGTTTGTGTCTACGCTGTGGCTGGCCGAGTGGGTCATTGCCCGAGCGCAGACGTTGACAGACCTCCAGCCGGCCATGGACATCCTCGGTTGGGTGGCTGATCACGCTTTACCTAGCGGCGTGTTGGCCGAGCAAATTCACCCTTATAGCGGCGCTCCGCTCAGCGTCTCGCCCCTCACCTGGAGCCACGCGACGCTCGTCATGGCTGTGCAGGCGTATCTGACCAGGCGGGCACAACTGACTGAAAAGGGTGTTCAGGGCTCAGCACTCGGCTGTTAGCTTTGGCCTTTAACCCGCAAGCTGACATGCTCAACAGAGCGCTTAGAGCTGAGCGCTAAAGGGGCGATTACACATTGAGTTCCCGCACGATGCCGGTGGTCATGAAGATGACCCGTTCGCTGATATTGGTGACGCGGTCACCGATGCGCTCCAGGTTGTGCGCGATCCACAGCAGATAGGTCGCCCGCGTGATCGTCTTGGGGTCTTCAATCATGAAGGTTAATAGCTCGCGGAAGATTTGATTGTACAGGTGGTCCACCTCATCGTCACGTTGGGCCACCTCGCGGGCCAGATCAGGGTCGCGGGCGATAAAGGCATCCAGGCTGCGTCGCAGCATCTCGCGGTCAATCTGGGCCATGCGGGGGATGTCAATCAGGGGCTTGAGCAGGGGTTCCGTGCCCATGCGGATGACGATCTCGGCGATGCCGGCGGCGTGGTCGGCCATGCGTTCCAGGTCAATAATGATGTTGAGGATGGCGACGGTCGTGCGCAGGTCTACGGCGGCAGGCTGCTGCGTGGCGATCAGCGCCAGGCAATCCTCCTCAATCTGATAGCGCAGGTCGTTGATGGCCTGGTCGTCCTGGATCACCTGGCGGGCCAGGGCCAGGTCGCGCGTCTGCAAGGCGCGGAGGGCGCGTTCAATGGCGCTATCTACCAGGCTGCCCAGGCGCAAGAGTTCGTCGCGCAGGCGCGCCAGTTCCCGGTCCAGTGTGCCGCGGGGCGAGATGGTCATCCGAACATCCCCTAATATGCATTCCATTATATGCCTATATGGTACACAATTCAACCCATATGCAAGTTTTGTACCTTGAGGCCCATTGAGGTATAACGGGGCTGTGATACAGGCGATCCTCCTCGCCGGCCCGTCGCTAAGAAACTATTTCAAAACCCTCATGCTGAGCCGCTTCGCGGCTCAGCATCCCTGTCTGTTGCCCTTGGCCTTCTCTTGGTACCGGGATGCGCTGGGCCTTTGGTTGTTATTCCCCCTTCCCCTCACCGGGCGGATGACTACCTCTTTTTTTACGTGGCCTGCCCCGGCCACCTGTGAAGACAATGCAGGTGGACGACGCCCTCCTAACCATCTTGTGGAACGCCGGGGACGAAGTGCTTGACCAGCATCGTGTGACACTACCGGCTGGCCTGCCCCCCGATCACTACTGAGTGGCGGTCGGCATCTATGATTTGGAGACGGTTGAAAGGCTGCCGGCGTTCTCGGCCAGGGGCGTCCACTATTAGGGCGACCACCTTTACATTATCGGCGAGTTGGATTACCGGTAGCCCGTTCTGCTCCTATCCGGAAGCCGCCCAAGGGCAAATGAGCGATCACGGTAGATTCTCTGCCACCAGATCCGGGATATGCTCCGGATGGTCGGCGACACGGACGCCGACGGCTTCCAAGGCGGCGATCTTGTCGGCGGCCAGGCCGGTGCCGCCCTCAATGATCGCCCCGGCATGACCCATGCGCTTGCCGGGGGGCGCCGTCCGCCCGGCGATGAAGGCGGTCACCGGTTTGGTCACATAGCGATCAATAAACTCCGCCGCCTTCTCCTCGTCGTTGCCGCCGATCTCGCCGATCAGCACAATCTGGTCGGTCAGTGGGTCCTCCTGGAACATGCGCAGCACATCCACGAAGCTCGTGCCAATAATCGGGTCGCCGCCGATGCCGACGCAGGTGGACTGGCCGATGCCGCGCAGGGTCAGGGCATAAACGACCTCGTAGGTTAGCGTGCCGCTGCGCGACACGACGCCCACCGTCCCCGGCAGGCCGATGTGACCGGGCATAATGCCCACCTTGGCCTCGCCGGGGGTAAGCAATCCGGGGCAGTTCGGCCCGATGAGCCGGGTGTCCCGCTGGTCCAGGTAGGCGCGCACCCGGATCATGTCCAGGACGGGGATGCCCTCGGTGATGCACACGATCAGCGGCAGGCCGGCATCGGCGGCCTCATAGATCGCGTCGGGGGCAAAGCGGGCTGGGACATAGATGATAGAAGCGTTGGCGCCGGTGGCTTCTACGGCCTCTTTCACGGTATCAAACACGGGCACCCCGGCGACCCACTCCCCGCCCTTGCCGGGCGTCACGCCGCCGACCACGTTGGTGCCGTACTCCAGCATCTGGCGCGTATGGAACTGGCCCTCGCGCCCGGTGATCCCCTGAACCAACAGACGGGTGTCTCGGTTAACCAGAATACTCACGGGCAGCCTCCACTGCTTTCCGCGCCGCTTCCATCAATGTCCGCGCGGTGATAAAGTTGGCCTGCTGTAACAGCGCTCGGCCCTCCTCCTCGTTCGTGCCCACCAACCGGGCGATCATGGGAACGTTGGTCTTCACCTCTCGCATCCCCTCCAGGATGCCCCGCGCCACCTCGTCGCAGCGGGTGATCCCGCCGAAGATGTTGATCAGGATCGCCTTGACGTTGGGGTCGGACAGGATCAAGCGGAAGGCCACAGCCACCCTCTCCGCTGTAGCGCCGCCGCCGATGTCCAGGAAGTTCGCCGGCTCGGCCCCGAACATCTTCACCGTGTCCATCGTGGCCATGGCCAGGCCGGCGCCATTGACCATGCAGCCGATCTCGCCACTTAGTTTGACATAGCTTAAGTCGTGCAACCGCGCCTCGGTTTCGGCGGGGGCTTCATCGCTCAGATCGCGCAGTTCGGCCAGATCGGGGTGGCGGAAGAGGGCGTTATCGTCCAGGACGATTTTGCCGTCCAGAGCCAGCAAGCGCAGGGCGGACGATGGAGGGCCGAGGGGCGAGGACGAACGGCCTTCGCCCTCGGTCATTCGTCCTTCGTCATTCGTCACCAGCGCCAGCGGGTTGATCTCGGCCAGCGAGGCATCGCTGTCCATGAAGACCTCGTAGAGGGCGCGGGCGATGCGGGTGAAATCGCCCCAGTGCTCGCGGGCCAGGCCAATGCCCCAGGCCAGGTCGCGGGCCTGGTAATCGCGCAGCCCCAGGAAGGGGTCAATATGGACTTTGACGATCTTCTCCGGCGTGGTGCGGGCCACCTCCTCAATGTCCACACCACCCGCCGAAGAGGCGATCATTGCCAGCCGCCGGGCGGCCCGGTCAATGGTCATTCCCAGGTAAAGCTCGTCGCGGATGTTGGCGGCCTCGTCCACCAGCACGCGGTTGACCGGCAAGCCCTTAATGGTCATCCTCAGGACAGCCGCGGCGACGGCCTCGGCCTCCTCTGGGGTGCGGGCCAGGCGGATGCCGCCGGCCTTGCCGCGCCCCCCCACGAGCACCTGGGCCTTGATCACCACCGGGCAACCCAACCCGGTGGCGACCTCCCGTGCCTCCGCCGCCGTCGCAGCGACCTTTCCGCGCGGGATGGGAATGCCGTATTGGGCAAAGAGTTGTTTGGATTGGTATTCGTGTAACTTCATTGTATTCTTAGCACCTTAAATTTAAGTTTAAATTGGGAAGAGTGCAACGCGGATCCATTTGCCACCCCCTCCCCCATTTAGGGTAGGGACCCAACCCCCGGAACCGGGCTGAAGCCCGGTACTGGGGTCTCTGGTGGGGGAAGGGGGCGTGCTCCTTTCCCCTTGTAGGGGAGGGGCCAGGGGAAAGGTCACCAAAAGGGCGCGAAAGCCTGTCCTGTCCTTCGCGCCCCTTTGAGCCTGTCATCGCTATACCGCCCTTCAATCAGGATAGTTTACTGGATCGGGCCAAACTTCATGATCTTGTGGTTGTCCGTATCGGCCACGTAGATGTTGCCATCCTTGTCCACGGCGATGCCGGTGGGCAGGGCGAAGTTGTTCGGCTCCGGCCCGTAGTTGCCGAAGTTGAGCAGTTCGGTGCCGTCGTTGCGGTACACGATCACGCGGTATTGCTGCGGATCGGTGATGTACACCCGGCCCTGTTTATCCACCGCGATATAGGGCTTGTTATCAATGCCCTGCGTCTCGCCGGAACTGTCCATCCAGCCCATCTCCACTTTCCACTGGCGCAGATAGACCCGGTCTTTGCTGAACACCTGGACGCGCTGGTTCCAGGTATCGGCGATATAGATCGTGCCGTCCTCGGCGATGGCGATGCCCACCGGCTCATCCATCTGGCCGTCCAACGGGCCGCCGCCGCCGAAGGCGGCGATGAACTGACCGTCTGGGGTGAACACCTGCACGCGCTTGTTGCCGGTATCGGTGACGTACACGTTGCCGTCCGGCCCGATGGCGATGCCGCGCGGCCCCCAGAACTGGCCCGGCCCCAACGTGGGGTTGTCCACCCCTGGCGTGCCGAACGTCCCCCATTCCTTCAGGAACACGCCGTCGCTGGTGAACTTCTGGATGCGGTGGTTCCAGGTGTCGGCGACATAGACATTCCCGTCCTTGTCCACAGCGATGCCCCAAGGCTCGGTGAACGTCCCTGGCGGCGCGGGCAGGATGGGTTGGCCGTCGTTCCCTTTCGGCGACATGCTCCCCCAGGCCTTGACGAAGTTGCCCTGCGCGTCAAACTTCTGGACACGGTGGTTGTCCGTGTCCACGACATAAATAGAGCCATCCGGGCCAATGGCCAGGTTGCGCGGGCGGTTGAACTGGCCCTCGCCGCTGCCCTGGGTGCCCCAGACCTGGATAGGGGCGATGTCGCGCTTGGTCTTGGCGTGCGGGTCCTCCGGCGGCTTGATCGGCTCCACCGGCCCGACGGTGTGATCCCAAAGCTGGGCCGCGATCTTCTTGTCCAGGTAGAGGCGGAAGCTGTGGCGCAGTGGCCACTGGCTCAGCGCGTAGTTGCCGCCGGTCAGTTGGCCATACTTCTCGTAATCGCGGTTGAAGATGATGTCCCACACCGCTGCGCGCATCTCCGGGTTGGTCAGCGCATAGCGGATGCGCTCCCAGGTCAGGTTCTTGTAGTCTTCCATCGGCCACCACAGGAAGATGTACTCAAACTTATAGTGGGTGTCCTTAAGGTAGGGGTCAAACTTGGCGTAGTTCTTATCACCGACGATGACCACCGGGTAATTGCGCACATCGGAGGAGGCGCTGGCGCCCATGTAGCGCTGGTTGGGGTAATTGCGCAGGTACCAGGTGAACGGCCAGGCGGTGTCCTCCTCAAAGGCGACCTTGAGGTCCAGGCCGCCGGTCATACGCTGCGAGATCTCCTCCACCTGTGCCATGACTTGCTTGACCGCCGGGGCGCCGTGGGCGTACACCAGGAACTCCCTGGTGTTGTCGTAGTTGATGTAATTCGCCCGCCAGGCGGTGCGCACCGTCAGCACCACCAGGCCCAGGATGCCCGCCGCGGCAGCCACGCGCAGGAGGGGCCGCGTCCCCATCCGCTGCCAGTACAGATACACACCGACGAGCGCAGCGGCGATGATCAGCAGTGACGACAGCCACTGCGCCGTCCGGGCCAACTCCTGCTGCTCCTGGCTTTGGAAGGGGCGACTGCCCACCAGCGCGGGCCAGGCGAAGCCGATCAGCACCAGCAACAGCGCCACGGCCCAGCCGCCCTGCCGTGCGATGGTCCGCCAGTCCGCTGTGGTGAGGAACTGCCCCAGCAGCCAGCCCGCCAGGAAGACGGCGGGCAGCGTCAGGTGCACCATCAGCCAGGGCATCTTCTCACCGGCATAGGAGTACAGCACGAACGACATGACCAGCCACCAGGCGCTAAAGGGGGCCCAGATGTCGCTGCCCACCGCGCCATCGGCCCACTCCACCGTGCGACGTTGCGCCCGCGCCGTCCAGCGACGCGCCCCATAATAGATGATCGCCACCATGCCCAGGATAAGCGGCAGGAACTCGTAGAGGGGGGTCACGATCAAGTAATAGTACCAGGGCTGATCGCCGCGCTTGACGCCCTGCTGCACCATCCAATAGCCCAGCGAGCCCATGAGGCCGCTGGCGAGGCCCTGGGGGTTGGTGAACACGGTCGTGTACAGGGTGATGAAGATGGCGTAGAAGATGCCCGCCGCGATCAGCCAGCGACGCCAGTCCCAGATCGCGCCGATGAGCAGCGTCAACAGCAACAAGGGCACGACAACAGTGGCGGAGTGTATAATCCCCGCATCCGTGTAATCCAGCGGGTCCCACCCCAGCCGCTTGACCAGGAGTGCCGAGAACTGCGGCAGGATGAGCGTGGCGAAGACCAGGATCAGCTCCAGGCTGGCGTACTTGCGGATGCCTTCGCGGACCTCCAGCACGATGGGGGGCAACGCAAAGCGCGCCTCCTTCCGGCTCTCCGCCGGGGCTTCCTCGCGGATGCCCAGCAGGACCAGCACAATCGCCGCGATCCCCGCCGCCGCCGTGAGGGTCAGCAGGATGGTCAACGTGGTGCTGAAGCCGCCGCCCATGCCGCCGGAGTTGAGGAACTCAATGCCCGTTATTGCGCCCAGGGCCAGAGTCGCCGCCACCGCGATAGAGAAGGGGCGGCGATATTCCTCATAGGTCCAGGCGACCTCGCCGCGCAGGGCCTGGAGCACGAAGCGGATGACCAGGAACAGCAGGAAGATGCCCACGTAGATGTACGAGACTTCCTTCGTGGTGAACAGGAGCGAGGTGGCCGCAGCCAGGACGTAAAGCCACTTCGCCTCCCGCGTCTGCTCATAGCGCAGGAAGGCCCAGACCATCGCGGCGGCTTCCAGCAGGACGAAGGCCTCGTTGCGCGTATAGCGAGCATAATAGAGGATGGAGGGCGAGATCAGCAAAAGGAAGGAGGTGGCCAGCGCGCCGGTGCGCCCCAGCCAGCGCCGCAGCAGCAGGGGGAACATGACTAGGGCGATGCCGAACAGGGCCGCCGGGAGGCGGCTGGTGGTGTCGTTATCCCCGAACAGCCAGTAGAACAGCGCGATGATATGCATCTGGAAGGTGCCGTGCATCAGAGGGGTGTGTTGGAAGCCCCGCCCTTTGAAGAGATACCAGGAGTATTCGGTGTGCAGGCTCTCGTCGTGGCTCATCACCCGCGCGCCCACCATCCACAGGCGGCTGACGACGGCGGCCACAAAGATGCCCGCCACCAGCACCTTCTCCCAGTCAATGGCCATCGCCATCCACAGAGGGCGTTCCCAAATAGACACCCTCTCCCGTTCGGTCACCACCTGTTCAGCTACACCCATCTCATCCTCCTCAAGGGACGGGGGACGAAAGACGGAACCGGGCGCCGTCCTTTATCTTCCGTCCTTATTGTCCGCTCGCCGGTGCCTGAACCCACAGCACCACCCGCACGTCAGGCTGGGCGAGCATCCCGCTGCGGATCACCAGCCAGCGGATCCAATCGGTCTCGTTGGGGCGTTCCGGCAGCAGGCGGGTGCGCAGGACAAAGTCTGTGCCCGCGTAAGCCCCGCCCAGCGTTGGCGGTTGCTCGCTCTCCACGGTGATCACCGCCGGCGTGGTCACCTGAGCGCCTAATTGCTCGGTAAACGTCACGTTGACGAAATCGCGCAGATACCAGGCCAGGATGTCATCACCGGTCTGTGGCACGGTCACAGGCAGTTCGTTGGCCATGCCGACGCGCTGCCTAGAGGCCTCTTCCAGCACGCTGACCAGCATACGCACCTGTTCCGAAGTGGGCTGCTGGACCCAAGGCTCGCGTGGGTCATTCGGGCGGAGCTGCGCCAGCCCCCAGCCTGTGCCCAGGGTGTAGAGCGTGAGCAGGCCGATCAGCACCGCGACGGCGGGCCGCCACAACGAGCGCTCCCAGGTCACTGTCAGCGCGACCAGCGCCAGCCCCATGAGGGGGAGCAACAGCGCAAGCAACAACCTCGGCGACGCCTGTTCCGCACTGAGGCCCACCTGTTCGGCGTACAGGCCCAGGTAGATCGCGCTGATCGCCGCGATGAGGATGAGCGCGGCGGCCAGCCCCCAGGCCGCTAGACGTTGTTGGACCTCCGGCAGTCCCTCCAGCACATCGGCGACGAGCGGCCCGGCCAGGAGCGCCAGCGGATACACGACCAGGAGGACCTCCCCCGGCGTGCCGCCCCTGCGGAGCAACATGAGCACCAGCGCGGCCAGCGCGCCCAGGCCTAAGATGCGCGGCCAAAGGGCAGGCCCAGGGCCTGCCCCTCCCCCCTTCTGGCGCGCCCTGACCTCCACCAGGAGCAGCCCGCCGATCCCCAGGACAAGGGCCATCGGCTCGTAGAGCGCCAGCAATTGCACTGGATAGGCGATCCAGCGCGTGCCTGCGAAGCCAGCGACCCAGGTGGCCAGCACGTCGCCCGCTGTGCCCAGGCCCGCCGGGAAAGCCATGAGAGCCGTCGCGCCCAGGAAAACGGTCACCGCCAGGGTCGCGCCCAGCCGCGCCAACAGGCCGGGCGTGTTGCGTGCGTTCGCGTAGGCGGCCAGGGCGTTGGCCCGCGCCTCCTCGCTGGCCATCGGCCACAGCACCAGGCCAGTGAATAGGCCCACCGCCAGGGTAGAATAGATCAGCGGGCCGGAGACCAGCCCCAGGCCGAGCGCAACTGCGCCGATATACAGCCAGCGCCCATCCTCGGAGCGCAGGGCGGCGAGCAGGGCCGCTACCAGGACGACCCCGCAGAAGAGCGCCAGCACCTCGGAGGAGGCCAGGCGCGAGGCGTAGATCATGGAGGGGGATAGGGCCAGGAGCGCCGCCGCCATAAGCGCGCCGCCGCGCCCCAGCCATTGCCGGAACAGCGCTGGCGTCAGCACCAGCGCGCTGCCCACGAGCGCGGGCAGGAGGCGTGCCGCGCCATCGCTGGCGTTGGCGATGGCAAATAAAAACGCCATCACGCCGAACAGGAGCGGGCTGGCTGGCGTGGGCGGGGCCAGGCCGGGGTGGACCAGGCGCCAAGCCGCCATCGCCTCACCGGCTTCGTGCGCGGACAGGGGGGCGGCACCCAACTGGTACAGGCGCAAGGCGGCAGCGAGGAGGGCCAAACCCATATAGCCGGCGGTCTCAATGGTCACAACCGGCCGGCGCACAACAGCCACCTGTTCCTGGGCTTCCATCACCGGCGGCTCCTGGGCCGGTGCGCGCTTCACCAGGACGCGTCTTTTTGCTGTTGTCATTGCCTGAACAATTATACCAACTCTAAATCAGAGCTACCCATTATATTGAGAATGCCCGAATGGTCAACCTGCGCTCTGGGGGATGCAATTCAATCGCCCCAACCCTTCGCACACGGGGGCGGGGGCGACCCTGGGAACGATTGAGCATAGATTGGCGTCTGTGGATAGAGAAGCTAGAATACTTGTATCTTTCCTTACATCTCCGCGATCCGTTCCAGCCCCGCCCGGTCCAGGATCGTAATCCGCTTGCGGCCAATGTCAATCAGCCCGGCGGCCTTGAACTCGTTGAGCGCCTGAGTGGTGGTTTCCCGGTAGGTGCCCAACATTTCACCCAACGATTGATGTGTATAGCCCACGATGGTCATGTTGCCGCTCTCGCGCGCCAAGCGCAGCAGGAGGGCGGCCAGGCGGGCGGGGATGCTTTTGAAGGCCACTTCTTCCAATTGCCTCTCCACCTGGGCCAGGCGCCTGCCCATAGCTTCTACGAAGCGCAAGGCCACCTGGGGCTTGGCCAGGATGAGCCGTTCCACGTCGGCGCGGCTCATGACGCACAGCACCGAGTCTTCCACAGCCTGGGCGAAGGTGTCTTGCATCCCCTGGCCGACGAGCGACATCTCGCCGAAGATGGCGCCTGGGCCGAGGACGGCCAGAACGAGCTTCTTACCCTCCGGGGAAATGCGGTAGAGTTCCACGCGACCTTTTTTCAGCAGGAAGAGCACCTCGCCGGTGTCATCGGGCATGTAGAGGATCTTGCCCGCCCTGCAGGTGCTCATCGTCGTTTGCCGGTCCATGTCGGCCAGTTCCTGCGGGCTGAGGTCGCGAAACAGGTCCATCATGGACAGGTAACTGAGCTTTTCCCGGCGCAAGGTCGCCGATCGGTCCGCGGAAGCGATATCGTTTTGAGCACTGGCGAAGTGATCGGGCATTGTCGGCGACGTTCGGCGGCAGGCGCCTATAGAGGCTTCCAGCCTGTGGTCACTCCGTCTCTAATCAGGGCCTGGCCGCTTACTCCTCCCCGCGTACTTGAGGAGCAATGTAGCACAACCTGGCGTCAAAGTCAACCTTTAATGAACCGAACTTCAGACTAAGATCGGGCAAGGTGCTGCAGATGTCCGCACCCATGTCCGAAGCTCAGGATCAGCGGGGAAAAATGAGCGTTATCTGGGCGGAAGCGCGCCAGCGGCGGCCAGTGTGAGCAACTCCGCCAGAGCGCTCTCCGCTGCCCGGCGTTCAGCGGGGGTCAACGCCAACGTCTGGAACTCGTCCTCATCCAGCACCACGACCCGCCTGTCCGGATAGACCCACAGGTCCAGCGCCAGGTCCACCGAGCGGATGTCCTGCGCCTCAATCTGAGCCGGGCGGGTGATGTTACAGTACCAGCCCTTGAGCGTGTCGTCCTGCGCAGCGCGGACCTCAAACACCGTGTACCAGCGCTGGGGATAATAATACTCCAGAAAGCGGTCGCCCGGCTCAAAGGTGGCGTAGCCGTAGTCACGGGCCTCCCCTTGCCAGCGGGCATCCAGGATGATGCGCTGATCGTCCCGCGCCACCAGCCACCCCGGGTAAGCGATCACTTCGTGGCCGGCCAGATCAAGCTTATGTACGGTGAAGAGGGGGCGTGTGTCCTCCGTTGCCATGACATCCTCAAAGGGCTATTATAAGTGATCAGGCCGCGAGTAGAAACCCGTTTTCTCAAAGACTGCAGGGCGCTATACCCTCCGGCCAAGCATAACATTTGTCATGCCGGGAAGATGACAGATGACACTATATGGGGCGCTGAGGGCGAATTAGTATGAGGGGGTGATCCCGGATACAAAAGGAGGGAAGTATGCATTACCCCTGGTGGCACGTCCCCTTCCTGACCTCGCCCATGTTGATCGGCATCGTTTCGCTGCTCCACGTGATCGTGTCGCACTACGCTGTAGGCGGCGGGCTGTTCCTGGCGGTGGAGACGGGCTACGCCTATCGCACGCGCAACGCGGGCTATCTGGCCTATCTCAAGGACCATGCCTGGTTCTTTATCCTGGTCACCGTCGTGTATGGCGCGATCACCGGCGTGGGCATCTGGTGGACTATCGGTCTGGCTTCGCCTCTGGCGACCGAGACCCTGATCCACACCTTCGTCTTCGGCTGGGGGATGGAGTACGTCTTCTTCGTCCTGGAGATCGTCTCCGCCTTCATTTTTTACTACTACTGGGGCCGGCTGGCGCCCCAGACGCATACGCGCATCGGCTGGATTTACGCCATCTCAGCCTGGATCAGCCTGGTGCTGATCACCGGCATCACGGCCTTCATGCTCAACACCGGCGCCTGGCCGCAGAACCGCGACTTCTGGGTGGGCTTCCTCAACCCGCAGTTCGTCCCGCAGGTGCTGGCGCGCACCGGCGGGGCGTTCCTGCTGGCCTCGCTCTACGTATATCTCCATGCGACCTTTAAGGTAAAAGAGGTAGGCCTGCGCAACCTGATTGAGTCACGGTCGGCGCGCCCGGCGCTGGCCGGGGCCATCCTGGTCGTCTTGGGCGGCCTGGGCTGGTATCTCTTCCTGCCCGAATCGGCCAGGGCGGCTCTGGTGGCAGCCAGCGCGTTGAATGTGCTCATGGTGCTGATCTTCGCCGTAACTGCGGCGGTGTTCGTTATGCTATACCTGGGCCCTTATCGCAACCCCGGCTGGCTCAGCCCTGGCTTTGCCATTCTGTTCTTTGGCCTGGGGCTGGCGGCCATCACCACCGGCGAGTTCGTCCGCGAGGCCGTGCGCAAGCCCTACATCGTGTATAACGTGGTCATGAGCAACCAGATCCTGCCGGAAGAGATCCCGGCTCTGCGGAAAAGCGGCTATCTGGAAGGCGGGACGTGGACGAAGGCGCTGGTGGCGGCGCAGTACCCGCAAGTGATGAACGGGGACGAGATTGAGGAGGCCAGACTGCTGGCGTTGCCGGAGGCCGACCAAGTGCGGCTCGGCCAGGTGCTCTTCCAATACCACTGCAATGACTGCCACGCCGCTGAGGTGGGCTACTCTGCTGTCGCCCAGATGATCCGCGGCTGGACGCCAGATATGATCCGCGCCTTGGTGCAGCAGCCGGAGCGGGTGAACTTCTTCATGCCGCCCTGGGCGGGGACGCCCGAGGAGGCCGAACTGCTGACGAAATACCTGGCCGCCATTGCGCCTCCGCACCCCGCCGGCATGTACTACGGCAATCAAAGGTAGGAGGTCATCATGGATCCGACCGATCTGATCGGGCCGACCAGCCCGTTGGGCTATCCCGCGCCCTACTGGTTCATCGTCTTCTTCAAGACGCTGGGCTTTGCCTTGCACACCCTTCCCATGAACCTGTGGTATGCCGGGCTGATCCTGGCGGTGGTCTTGCACGTGCTGGGTGGCGAACACGCCCGGCGCTGGGCGGCGCGCCTGCTCAACCAGATGCCCATCATCATCGCTCTCGGCGTCAACCTGGGCATCGTGCCGCTCCTGTTCACCCAGGTGGCCTATTATCGCGTGTTTTACCCCGCCACCATCCTCATGGCCTGGCCCTGGTTCAGCATCTTTGGCCTGCTCACCCTGGCCTATTACGGCGTGTACATCTACGTCACCGCGTTGCGCCGCGAGCGCCTGTCGTTCCTCAGGCGGGTTGTGGGCTGGGTCGCGGCGCTGGTGTTCATCGCTATCGGCTTCCTGTTCGCCAACAACTTCAGCCTGATGACCCATCTAGAGGCCTGGCCGGGGCTGTGGCAGGGGACCAACGCCGCTGGCGCAGTGACCGGGGGCGCGTTGAACACAGGGGATCCCACCCTCTGGCCGCGCTGGCTGATGATGTTCGGCCTGGCGCTGACCACGACGGCGGCGTACACGGTTGTGGACGCGGCCTTCTTCGCGGGCAGGGAGAGCGAGGCCTATCGGCACTGGGCGCCCGGCTTCGCCCTCAAGCTGTACACCCTGGGCCTGATCTGGTTCGCGCTCAGCGGCACGTGGTATGTGTTCGGAACCTGGCGTCCGGAAGTGCGGGCATTGATGTTGGGCGGGCCGCTGGTGATCCTGACCGCGCTGACGGCCTTGGCGCCGGGCCTGCCCTGGCTGCTGATCCTGGCACAGCGCCAGGGGGTGACGCGGCGGCTGGCCTTGTTCACCGGCCTGGCCCAGTTCGGCGTCCTGGCGCTGAACGCCATCAGCCGCCAGATCGTGCAGAATGCGGAGTTGAGCCGCTTCCTGGACGTGACCGCCGAGCCGGTCAACCTGCAGTTAAGCCCGCTGGTCGTCTTCCTAGCGCTGTTCGTCATCGGCCTGGGCATCGTCGCCTGGATGGTCCGCCAGGTGGTGATCGCCGAACGCCAGCCCGCCTGAAGCCCGCTGCCGGACGTGGGCACCCCGGGGGGATAGGGGGTACAAGATGGCCTCAGGGCGCCCTGCCTTCATTTTTGACATGGACGGCACGCTCGTGGATAACATGGCGTTCCATCTCCAGGCGTGGCGTCTCTTCTTCCGCGAGCAGGGCGTGGATATTACGGAGGACCAGGTGCGGGCGCAGGCGTTCGGCAAAACCAGCGAGGAGATCCTGCGGGCGGTCCTGGGCGATCGGCTCTCGCTGGCGCAGGTCGCCGCCTACGTGGAGCGCAAGGAGGCGATCTATCGCGCCCTGTATCTGCCCCAGATGAAACCGATCCCCGGCCTGGTGGACTTCCTACGCGAAGCGCACCGCCTGGGTATCCCTATGGCGGTGGCCACGTCTGCCGGGATGGAGAACATCCGGCTGGTGTTGGAGGGCCTGGGCATCACCTCTCTGTTTCAGGTCGTCGTGGGCGCAGACGACGTGAACAAGGGGAAGCCCGACCCGGAAATCTACCTCACCACGGCGCGCAGGTTGCACATCGCCCCGGAGCGCTGCCTGGTGTTTGAGGATGCTATGCTGGGCCTGGAAGCCGCCTATCGGGCGGGGATGCGCGCCATCGCCGTCGCCACCAGCCACGCGCCGCACAAACTCCAGGCCCTGCCCGCCGTCATCCGGGTGATCGCCGACTATCGCGATATCCACCCGGCGTCCATTTTGGAGCGGCTTCAACGTGGCAAGGGAGTTGCTTGAGGCCTTAGGCGGGTTATTTCCTGGCGGATATGCCCAGGGTTCACAACACCGCCCGTTCTATCTCCGCCATGCGTTCGTCCGTCTGATCCTCACTGTGCTCACTGGGTCTCCTCCTTCGTCCGCACCATATGCATGGGTTATAGCATGCGCAGCGATCATAGTACAGCCTGGGTTGCCTGTCAACCTGCCCACTGCCATCGTATGAGCCGGTTGCCAGCCGCTCCATACCCGGAACGGCTGGCATGACCTATGCCCCGGCCATCGCCTTTTCAATCTTGGCCCAGGTGTCGCGCAGGGAGACGGTGCGGTTGAACACCAGCCGCTCCGGGGTGGAGTCCGGGTCCACGCAGAAATACCCCACCCGTTCAAACTGATAGCGCGTGCCGGGCGGCGCGCCGCGCACCGAGGGCTCAATACGGCAATCCGTCAGCCGCTCCAGCGAGTTGGGGTTCAGGCTGGCCTTCCAGTCCTCGTCCTCATCGGGTCGGGGCGTGAGAAACAGGTGGTCGTACAGGCGCACCTCGGCCTGAAGCGCGTGGGGGACCGAGACCCAGTGGATGGTGCTCTTGACCTTGCGCCCATCCGGGGCATCGCCGCCCCGCGTGGCCGGATCGTAGGTGCAGCGCACCTCCACGACCTCGCCTGTGCGCTCATCCTTGACCATGCCGACGCACTTGATGAAGTAGGCGTAGCGTAAGCGCACCTCCGTGCCGGGTGACAGGCGATAGTACTTGGGCGGCGGCACCTCGCGGAAATCATCCCGCTCAATCCACAGTTCCCGTGAGAACGGCACCAGGCGTGTGCCCATGCTGGGGTCCTCTGGGTTGTTGATGGCCTCCAGCCACTCCACCTGCCCCTCCGGATAATTCTCAATGACGACCTTCAGAGGGCGCAGCACGCCCATGACACGCGGCGCCCGCCGGTTGAGGTCATCGCGCACGCAGTGCTCCAGCAGGGCGATGTCCACCAGGTTCTCGGCTTTGGTGACGCCGATCCGTTCGCAGAAATCGCGGATGGCCTCGGGGGTATAGCCGCGTCGGCGCAGCCCGGCCAGCGTGGGCATGCGCGGGTCATCCCAGCCAGCCACGTGGCCCTCGTTGACCAGTTGGATGAGCTTGCGCTTGCTCAGCACGGTATGGCTCAGGTTCAGCCGGGCGAACTCAATCTGCCTGGGATGGTGGATGCCCAGCGCGTCCAGGAACCAATCGTAAAGCGGGCGGTGATCCTCGTACTCCAGGGTGCACAGCGAGTGGGTGATGCCCTCAATGGAATCGGATTGGCCGTGCGCCCAGTCATAGGTGGGATAGATGCACCATTTGTCGCCGGTGCGGTAATGCGGCGTCTTGCGGATGCGGTACATCACCGGGTCGCGCAGGTTGAGGTTGGGCGAGGCCATGTCAATCTTGGCGCGGAGCGTCTTCGTGCCCTCCTCAAATTCGCCCGCGCGCATCCGGGCGAACAAGTCCAGATTCTCCTCCACAGAGCGGTTGCGGTAGGGGCTTTCCCGCCCCGGCTCGGTGAGGGTGCCGCGATACTCGCGGATTTCGTCGGGGGAGAGGTCGTCCACGTAGGCCAGGCCCTTCTTGATCAGCTCAACGGCCCACTCATAGAGCTGCTCAAAGTAATCCGAGGCGAAATACAGATGCTCCCCCCAATCAAAGCCCAGCCAGCGCACATCCTCCATGATGGCCTGGACGTACTCGGCCTCCTCTTTGGTGGGGTTGGTGTCGTCAAAGCGCAAATGGCAGCGGCCACCGAACTCCGCCGCGATGCCGAAGTCCAGGCAAATGGCCTTGGCGTGGCCGATATGCAGGTAGCCGTTGGGCTCCGGGGGGAAGCGCGTGACCACGCGCCCGCCGAATTTGCCCTCCGCCACATCCTGGGCGACGATGTCACGGATGAAGTTAGGGGTTTTGGACACCTCCGCGTTGCCCATAGGTTCACTCCACACGCGCATGAAGTTCGTCCCTCAATGCAAGAGGGCGTTCCTCAGTTCCCAGGTCCATTCCGCTCTCCAGCCGGGCCAGATGCCTGCGTTTTGCCCGGTCGTAGCTCACTTTATTGGACTGTATATCCGCTTCATGAGCAGCGAACTCAGCGGGAATGGAATTAACGCGCCTTTTTCTGCGAGTCATGCTACCTCCACGCAGGGAGGTATTATATCATAGACGTTCGTTGGGGAAGGAGAGCTATCGTTTGGAGCGAAGCGAACGGGGGCTGGCGACTGGAAGTCAACCCCAAGGCTGAGTACGCCCCAGCGCCAGGCCGGATCACGATCCACCGATAGGGCGCTCAAATCGCGCCATGCCCTCGGCCCATTCGCGCAGGCGCTTCTGCACGGCGTGGTGGATTGTGCCTTCGGGGTAGCTGCCGTCGGGGCCGCGCTCACCGGCGGGGAGGCCAGTGAGCAATTCCAGCCCTTCGTCAATCGTGCGCACCGGCCACACGTGGAATTTGCCTTCCGCCACCGCCTGCACCACCTCCTCGCGCAGCATCAGGTGGCGCACGTTCGCCGCCGGGATCATCACACCTTGCGTGCCGGTCAGCCCGCGCACCTTGCACACAGCGTAGAAGCCCTCTATCTTCTCCGTCACCGCGCCAATCGGCTGGACCTCCCCCCGCTGGTTGACGGAGCCGGTCACCGCGATGTCCTGGCGCAGCGGAATGCCGGACAGGCTGGAGATGAGCGCGTACAGTTCCGCCGAGGAGGCGCTGTCGCCCTCAATGCCCCCATAGCTTTGCTCAAAGGTGATCTGCGCGGAAAGCGTCAGCGGCTGGTCCTGCGCGTATTGTCCGCCCAGGTAGCCGGTCAGGATCATCACGCCCTTGTTGTGGATCGGGCCGGCGAGGGCCACCTCGCGCTCAATGTTGACGATACCCAGGCGCCCCATGAAGGTGCGGGCAGTGATGCGCTGCGGCTGGCCGAAGGCGTAATCGCCGATCTGTAAAACCGCTGCCAGGCCGTTCACCTGGCCGACAACCTGGCCCTCGGTGTCAATGAAGAGGATACCGTCGCGCACCAATGCCCGCTCGCGCTCCTCCAGCATGTTGGAGCGATACACCTGCTCCTCCAGCGCCCGGTTGACATCCTCGGCCGTCACCAGCGTGTGGCCGTTCTGCTGCGCCCAATAGGCCGCCTCGTGCACCAGGTCGGCGATGTCGCCGAAGCGCGTAGAGAGCCTGTTTTGGTCGCCGGCCAGCCGCGAGGCGAACTCCACCACCTTGGCCACACCGGTCGGGTCAAAGTGGGGCAGGCCCTCCTGGCGACAGCGGGCCGCGACAAACAGCGCGATCTGCTGCTCATTCTCCGGCGTGCGCTCCATCTCCACATCAAAATCGGCGCGGACGCTGAACGTCTCGCGGAACTCCTCATCGCCCTCGTAGAGGAGGGCGTAGAGTTGCGGGCTACCCAGCAGGATAACTTTTACGTCAAGTGGGATCGGCTCCGGCTCCAGCACCAGCGTAGGCACGACCGGGGCGCGGGTATCCACCTCCTCAATAGCGATACGGCGGTTCTGCAGCGTGCGCTTGAGCGCATACCAGGCAAAGGGGTCACTGAGGAGGTTCGGCGCGTGGATGACCAGGTAGCCGCCGTTGGCGCGATGCAGGTCGCCGCCCTTCACCAGGGTGAAGTCCGTGACCAGGGCGCCATAGCGCACCTCGTGCTCAATGCGCCCCATCAGATAGCTGTAGGTGGGGTTATCGGCGACGACGACGGGCGCGCCCTGGGTCTTGCTATTGTCCACGAGCAGGTTAACCGCGTAGCGGCGCACACCGGAGGGGTCACCAGGCCGGGTAGGCGGGCCTTCCGCCGGTTGTTCACCCTCGCGGGGGAGAAAGATGTCCACATGGTCCAGGATGTCGGCGCGGACCTCATCCAGATAGCTCAGCACACCTGCGACCGCTGCGTAGGTCTCGCGGAAATCGGCGACCTCGCGGTCCACGACGCTGGCGGCGACTTGGCGTTGGAGTTCGCGCAACTGCCGTTGGGCCGCTTTCTGGCGTTGATGAGCCAGGCGTAGGGCGTCTTCCAGTGCGTCCTGCAGGTCACGGCGCGTCTCGTCAAGCTGTTTCCTGGCCTCGTCCGGCAGGCTCTCATACATCTCCGGCGGCATCACCTGGCCCCCCTCCAACATGGGCGCGGGCGCCGGGCCGGAGGGCGTTTGCACAAAGGTAAAGTGGCGGGCCGTCGCTTGGGCCTGGAGGGAGGCGAAGAGGGCGTTGTTCTCGTCCTCCAGCTTGCGCTGGATGGCCTCGGCCGCGTGGGTATAGGATTCGGCTTCAAAGGCGCGGGGCAGTTCGCGCTGGAGGTCCTCCACGAGCGTGCGCATGTCGTCGCGGAAGCGGCTGCCGAGGCCGGGGGGCAGGCTGAGCGCGCGCGGGCAGCGCGGCTCGGCGAAATTATACACATACACCCAGTCCGGCGGGGTCGGCTCATGTACCGCCCGTTGGCGCAGGAAGCGGGCCACAGCCGTCTCGCGCCCGGTCCCGGCAGGGCCCATGATGTAGATATGGAAGCCGGGGCTTTTAATGCCGATGCCGAACTCAATCGCCCGCGTGCCGCGTGGCTGGCCGATGATCTCATCGGTATGGGGCAACTCGGCGGTGCTCTGAAAATGAAAGCGTTCCGGCGGGCAGATGCGCCGTAGGTGTTCGGGTGAAAGCTCCGCAGGCATTAGCGTGAGAGATGCATGGGCATGATCACATGCAGGAAGTTCTCGTTGCCCACAGCACGGATCACGCCGGGGCTGGAGGGCGTGGTGAGCTCCAGCGCCACCTGATTCGTATCCACGCGGTCCAGCACATCAATCAGATAGCGGACATTGAAGGCAATGTCCATGCCCGCCCCCTCCACGATGGCATCCAGTTCGCCGACGTTGTCGCCGGTCTCTGCCGAGGTCGCCGTGACGATCAGCCGTCCGGGCGAGACCTCATCGCCGGGGGCGATGGACAGGCGGGCGGTATGGGCGCTCTCGCGGGCGAAGATATCGGCGGTCTTGCACGCTTTGCGGAACTGCGCCGTGTCGGTGATCAGCCGCGTACTGTAGGCCTTGGGGATGATGCGGTTGTAATCCGGGAAGTTGCCCTCAATGAGTTGCGAGACCAGTTCCACATTGGTCATATGGAAGAGCGCCTGACCACGCCCCGGCACGATGTGGATGGCCACCGGGTTTTGCTCGTCAGCGCTGATGCGGGCGACCTCGTTAAGCGCCCGCGCCGGGACGACAAAGGCGATAGGGTTTTGGGGCGGCTCCACCAGGCTGGCGTGACGCACCGAGAGGCGGAAGCCATCCGCGGCGGCCATGGTGATGCGCTCGCCCTGGATGTCCACATGGACGCCGGTGAGGATCGGGCGGCTCTCGTCAGTCGCGGCGGCGAACACGACCTGGTTGATCATCTCGCGCAGGTCCTCGGCGCGGATCAGCGCGGTCACGGCGCCGGGCAACTCCTCCTCGGCGGAGGGCATCAGCGGGAATTCCTGCGCGTCAATCCCCTTGATGCGCGCGGAGCTGCGGGCGCAGCGCAACTCCAGCATCTGGTTGCGCACATTCAGCGTCATCTCAATGCGCTCCGGCGGCAGGCTATTGACCAGATCGGTGAGGGTGCGAGCGGGCACCGTCGTCGCCCCCTCCTCCTCAATCTTGGCCCCGATCCAGCAGGTGATCCCCAACTCCAGGTTGGTCGCGGCCAGCTTAAGGCGGTTCTTATCGGTGGCGATAAGGATGTTGTTGAGGACCGGCAAGGTGGTGCGAGCGGAGACGGCACGCCCCACAATGCTCAGCCCCTTGGCGAGATTCTCTTGCAGGCAGGATACTTTCATAGCTTGGTCCCCCGGTGGTTGGATAAAAATCCCTGAACGATAACACCCATAGTATACACCAGATCCGGCGTCGGGGCTACTGGGGACGGCGGGGATCGTCTGAAATTATCCCACCGGCTCCTTGAAATCGTAGATGCCCTCGCGGATGGCCCAACGATGCCCCTGCGGACAGGCCAGCGTCTGGCCCTCGGCGGCGAGGGCGCTGCTGCCGCAGAGAGGACAGCGGAACAGGGCGCCTGGGGGCGCGACCGGCCCGCCCGACGGCGTGCGCAGGCGCACGAAGGTACTGGGGCTAAGCTGCCCCAGTGCGCCGGTCGGTTGCAGCACCCCATCCGCCGCAGCCAGGAGGCCCGCCGGGATGAGGCGCTTGAGGAAACCGGCGCGGAAGTGGGAGACGCTCAGCCAGCGTTCGGGCTGGAAACCAGCCTCTTCCAGCCGCGCCCGCATCCAGCGCGGATGGAAGTTAAAATTGAGCTTAACGAACTCCACCGGCTGGGGGTCAAAGGGGCTCCACGCCTGGCGCCCCAGGAGGTAGCGGGCGATGGCCGTCCAGCGGCGCTTGTTGGCGTATTCCAGAATGAAAGCTGCGCCCGGTTTGAGGATGGCGCGGATTTGGGCCAACGCGGCGGGCACATCGGCGATGTGATGGATGACGCGGACCATAGTGGCGGCATCAAACGCCCCCGGCACGAAGGGCAGGCCATAGACATCGGCGGCAACGTAAAGGTAGCGCGAGTCCGGCCCCAGGCGTTGGCGGGCCTCGGCCAGGAGCGTGCGCGAGTAGTCCAGTAGGACCACCTGGCGGTAGCCTGCATACAGGTCGGCCAGGCGGCCAAAGCCGGCGCCGATCTCAATCAGGCGGTCGCCGGTGGGCGGCAACAGGCGGCGCAGCGCGATGCGCTCGGCGCGGTCCTCATACTCCCGCCCCTGTCCCTCCCAGAACTCGGTGCGGTAGCGCGAGCCTTCGTAATCGCAAATAGGGCGGTCAGGTGAGATCGGTGCGGCCATTGTGTTGCGTCCTTCCTGCTGGGAAGGACATCTTAGCACAAGAGTCCGCCGGGGGCAAAATACCGCCCTCTCACTCCCCCTCTTGCGGGGGAGGGCTGGTAATGGAGCGTTACTCCGCCGCGTCAATCAGCATTTCCAAGCGCTGCGCCAACGCCGGATAGAGCACCTCCTCCGGCACACGCTCCTCGGCTTTCAGGTTGGCCCAATCCGCCGGATGGGTGACGTAATGCAACAAGACCTCCCAGGTGGCCTTGGGGAGTTGCGGTGGCAGCGCCAGGATGCGGCTCTTGGTCACGGCGCCACGCGGGATGCGCTGGTTGGGGTCACGCACCAGTTGTATGGCCACGGTGGCGTACTCCATGATGGGGTCCAGGACCTTCGGCTCGCGTTCGCCGCTGGAGCCGTAGCGTGCCCGGTCGTGTGCGGTGAAGACGATCACCTGCACCTTATTCAGCAACTCCTGGATGGTCTGGCGGATCTCGCTCTTGACCAGGCCCCAGACGAGTTGCGACTGCTTCTCAGCGCGATGGGCCTCGCGTGCAAATACTGCCCGCGCCACCCACTCGCACCATTGTGTGGCGGTGTCTATGACCAGCGTCCCATACTGGCCCGGCTCCAGCGCCTGGAGCGCGCTGGCCAGCCCCTCCGGCCCACCGTAGGTGACGCAATCCTTCCAATCAAATTGGAAGTGGGCCTGATACAGCTTGGCCGAGCGTTCGGTATCCAGGACCAGGATGGGCTTATAGGGCGAGTTCAGCCCGAAGAGGGTCTTGCCGCTCCCTGGCCGTCCCCAGACGAGGATGACATCAATGGGCGCCTGGCCGGTCGGGGCTGAAGCCCCTCCTACATTGCCCCCAGGCGCCCGTTCAGGCTGTAGGGGCACGGCGACGCCATGCCCGTACGTTCGCCTGACCTGGCCGTTCCCTGGCGCGGGAGGCATGGGCTTACCGTTCAACTGTGCTGGCATGGTTGGCCTCCTTGTTTCCATGAACAGAGCATACATACACAGTATAGCACATTTGTTCTATTTGTCAAGAGGGTTGACGTGGGTTGGGCTTGGCTGTATAATGGGGGCATGGGCGGGTAGCTCAGTCGGAGAGAGCATCCGGCTTACATCCGGACGGTCGCAGGTTCGAGTCCTGTCCCGCCCATTGCGTTTGTCGCCGCTCGCCTTCATCCTCCTAGCTGGAGTGTTGCGCTCTTCCTCCGAAAAGATGGCCCACCTCAAAAATAAACAGGGGCGCGATAGCCCCACTTCTATCGCGCCCCTGGAGAGCCTTCGGCCTGAGGCTCTTTAGAGCTGAGTGAGAGGCCGAAAGCGGATCACTCACTGAAAGCCAGCCGTCACGGGAGGCGCGCCCGCACTCGCCGGCGCAGCAGCACCCAACTCAGCAGCATGACCAGCGCTGCCGGGATGAGCCAGAAGGCAAGCTGCGACCAGCGCCGCACCGGCGCCGCCTCGCCTTGTAAGGCAGCCACCTCCACCGAGGTCGGGCTGGGCGGGTAGATCACCACCGTGCGCCCAGGCGTGACCACCGCCTCATTGCAGCTATACTGCAGCACGTCCTCCGGCGTGTCCCGTTGCAGGCCCACCGTGGCCGAGGCGCCGTCGTTCCAACGCGGATCGCCAAAGTCGGTGTCCTGGTACAGGAAGGTGATCCGCCCGCTGGCCTCCTCCAACTGCACCTCAAAGGTCACCCCGTTGGTCGTGCCACCATAGTGGGGCACATCCCGCCACTCCACCGTGAGGATACGGTTGGGGGCCGTGCCTGTGGTCTCGTAGTACACCCCGCCGCCCATATCCGGGCTGAGGTCATCCCAGAAGGGCACGATCATGATGCCCATGTAGGGATCGGGCAGAGGGCAGGCATTGACCCAGTAGTCATCCATGGTGGTGAACTGCAGGTTGCCGTTGGAGGAGACGTTCACCTCGGTGAAGCTCTGGCCGTAGATGGTGAAGTTGAAGCCGATGGGTATGGTGACGACCTCGTCATCACCGGTGATGCCGGTGTTGAGCGTGGCCGTGATCCAGGTGCGGGAGACGGTATCATCGCAGCGATAGCCGAAGGGGCTGGGCGGGATGCCGGCGCAGCGCCCCGCAGGCGGGGGCGTTATCGTGGGCGGCGGCACGGGCGTCGGCGTGTTCGTCGGTGTTGCCGTCGGCGTCTCCGTGGGCGGCACAGGCGTCGCTGTGGGCGTCTCCGTCGGTGTCTCGGTGGGGACAGGTGTCTCCGTGGGCGTCGCTGTCGGCGTCGCGGTGGGCTGCACGCGATAGTAGCGGATCGCCAGGCCGCTAAACACCACCGCCTGGTTATAGCTGTACTGGAAGGCGATCGTCCCATTCTGGATGCCCAAGGTGGCCGAACTGCCGTTGAAGTCGGAGCTCATGTTCTGGTACACCACCCAGATGTCCCCTGTGGCTTCCTCAAGCTGCACCTCAAACGTAGAGCGGGCCGTCCCGCCGAGACGGCGGATATTGCGGAACTCAAACACAAAGGTGCGGTTGGGGGCGCTGCCTACGGTGGTGTACATGCCCACGCAGGGCGAGTCGCAGACCAGGTCATCCCAGTAGGGCGCGATCATGAAGCCCATTGAGGCGTTGGGCAGCGTTGTATTCGCATAGGCCGTGTTCGCTGTGGTGAACTGCAGATTGCCGTTCGTGCTCACGTTCGTGCGCGTGAACACCTGGCCATAGAAGCTGAAGTCAAACCCCAGGGGGATGTTGGTGGCGATCTGGTCATCGCCGGCCAGTGTGCTGGTGATCGTCCCGGCGATGAAGGCGCGGGTCTGGGTATCGTCACAGGCGTAGCCGAAGGGGTCCGGGGTGAGCGCGGCGCAGCGCGGCGGCACCGGCGTGGCTGTGTTGGTCGGCGTCGGCGTGTTGGTGGGGGTAGGCGAGGGGCCAGTTGTCGGCGTGAAGGTGGCCGTCGGCGTGCGTGTGGGCGTGCGCGTGGCTGTGGGTGTGCGCGTGGCCGTCGGTGTGGGCGGCACAGGCGTCTCGGTCGGGGTCTCGGTGGGCGTCTCCGTCTGCAGCGGAGCCAACTCCAGGTTGAGCACAGACGGCAGATTCTGCGCGCTTTCCCTGGAGGGGTTCTGGGTGCGGAAAGCCCAGGGTTGTTGTGGACAGTCGGCATAGCCGGTGATGAAGCTGGCGATGCCATCACCCCCATTCGCTGGCCGCTGGCTGTTAATAAAGCCGACCAGCGCTGACGTGCTTTCAAAGATGAGAGGCTCGTTCTGGGCAGGTAAAGGCAGGGGCCGGGTGGATAGCGGCGCACCACTGCTGATGGGCCGGGTGTTCCAGGTCACGCTGGCTTCGTCCCACGTGTCGGCGTCCGGCCCGGACAGCCCCCACAGGCCGACGATAACGCCGCTGGGGGGAGCAATATAACTGGTTCGCTCCAATCTCAGGCTGGCACTGACGACATCGCCGGCCAGCCCCGACACATCAAACTTGAGCAGCGCCTGCCGGTTGGTTTCGCAGGGGAAGCCAATGCGACGTTGACCTTGCGTCTCCAGGTTCTCTATGTCTGTTGTCCCAAAGGGGGTGTCGGGCTGGTCTTGGCGGACATAGGCATCTGCGATGGGCACAAGCGGGGTTGTGAGGGGCGCTGGCGCCGCCCAGACGGAGATGCCTACGGCGATGAGCACAAGGGCCGGGCCAGGTAGCAAGAGCTTAGAGGGTTGCATATAAGTCCTCCTTTCCAGCACACGTTGCTTGAACATTCGCGCAGACAGGGCGCGATCCACACCAGGGTCGCTCCTCCAGCCAGCACGCCGAGGAGATGCGGTGGGGGGCTCCATCTCACCAGGCCGGGCTGGCCAGACCGAATTGGCTGGGATGCACCAGGGCATCCCTTTACTTACACGATATGCTACCCAGCTCAAGACCGGGGTCGGGTTGAGACATTCACATTATATCACAAAAATGCGGGCTTGTCATCATCTATTTTACGTATTTTTTTCACCAACGTGGCCTTCAGGCTGGGGATAAACGGCTGTCGGGGGCCTCGGCCCGCCCCTTATCAGGGGAGAATGTCAGCGGGGCGAGCCGATCTAAGCGCGAGCCGCCACCCTGATGCCCCCCACCGGCGCGGGCGGCGGCTCATGCGGCACTCTCACCGTTCGTGTCGGTTGAGAAGTGCGCTATTTATAGAGACGCACGCGCCAGCGAAATGTGACGCGCATTCGTACAGCCATTTGAGGATTTCGCGGAAATCCGGTAGAATCTATCCCCAATAGGCCGTGAGGGTTAATCATCAAGGAGGCCCTATGTCTAGCACTATCCGTCCCTCGCCAGGGCGGGCGGGCAGCATCCTGGTCGGCGTCGTTCTGATCGGGTTAGGCGTCCTCTTCCTGGCGATCAACTTCCTCTCCATCACCCTGAACGTTAACCTGGTGGCGCGGCTGTGGCCCACGATCTTCTTTATCGGCGCGCTGATCTTCTACGTTCCGGCGCTGGCGGCGGGCGAGAACCGCCGGGAGCTGGCCGGCCTGTTTGTCCCCGGCACCATCCTGCTCACCCTGGGCCTGATCTTCCTGTACAACACCTTCACCGGCGATTGGGGGAGCTGGGCCTACGCCTGGACGTTGATCCCGGCGGGCGTCGGGCTGGGGATTGCCCTGGGCGCGGTCTTCGGCGGCTGGGGGCGCAACGCCATCACGACCGGCCTGGCCATGGCCGCGATCAGCGTGGGCGCGTTCGCCTTCTTCGCCTCGCTCTTCGGTGGCTTCCTGCTCAAAGTGCTGGGGCCGACGCTGATCATCCTGCTCGGCCTGCTCCTGCTCGTCCGCGCCCTGTGGCCCCGCTAGGTCATCGGCTTCGCTGAAGCCTGGCTTCAGCAGCCCTAAAGACATGTAGGGGCACGGCATGCCGTGCCCCTACATCGGTTGCGAGGCACAACGTAGGGCGGATCTCACGCCCGCCCCACCTCCCGCTCCAGCTATGGACGGGTCATCCCCGACACATCTGCCCCCATACTCTCCAGGGAATCGTACAGCACCTGGAGGATATACTTGCCGTTGTGGGCAAACTGGCCAGGGTCTTTGGTGGCATACTGGTAGTTGTACGCTGCCTGCAACAGACGTGGCGTCCACCGGTTGTAGACATTCTCGCTCTTGACCTCATCAGGGTCCGCTTGGCCGTTGCCATTGGTGTCGGTGAACCAGTACGGATAGGCCACCGGCGAATACACGATCGCCGTCCCGACTTTGGTCTTGGCATAATCTACGATGGCCTTGTAAAGGGCCTCGCGCAGGGTGTCCCCTTCCCCTGCCAGGCCCTCGGTGGTGTCGCCATCGCCATCATAGTCCACAGGCGACATGCGGATCTTCTGGAGATCCTCCAGGGTCTTCACACCCGTATGGCAGGCGCCGCAGGCTTGCGCCTTCACCGTCAAGGCATGTGTATCGTGGCAGGCGGTGCAGGTGTTGAAGCCCTCCACATGCGTGTTCCGCCCGACGTAGGTCTTGCCCTCATACTCGTAGGCGCCTCTGGCTTCGCCGCCGAAGAGGGTAGCACCCGCCGCGAAGTAGTGGATGTTGAGGAAGCGAAGCTTCTCAGAGGTTGCATCCGGCTCCAGTCCCTTAATCAGGTTGTTGACGCTGACCGTAGATTCGCGGCCCTGATGGCAGTTCAGGCACAGGTTGTTATCGTTCCCCTCGCCAAAGGTCAGCTTGGCTCCGCTGGGGAAGGTCACCGTGTTCACCGTGTAGCGGGCGAAGGTGGTCACATCGCTGTGGCAGGTGTCGCAGCGGAAGCCATTAGAAGGCGGCTGAGTGATGCTGGTGGCATCCCGCACGAACAGCGGCAGGCCCGCCGCCGTGTGGCACTTGCTGCAGCTAGGCGGCACAGCGCCTTGCTCGTCCCAGTGGCGGAAAGGCTCCTCGGACCCGGCGAAGTGGCCCGCATCCACGCGATGCGCTTTAGACAGGTCCACCGGCGTAGACAGTTTGGTGTTCAAATCCTCTATGGAATCGTAGAGGAGTTGAATGACGTACTTACCGCCATGCGCATACGCGCCGGGGTCTTTGATGGACGTCTGGTAGTTATAGGCCGCCTTGGCCAGGCGGGCGGTCCAGGCATTATACCTATTCTGCGGCTTTGCCTCGTCGGCATCTACCTTCCCGTTGCCGTTTGTATCCACGAAGAAGTAGGGATACACGGCCGGATCGTAGGCGATGGGCTTCTTAGAGACCTCATTAGCGTAGGCCTGGATAGCCTGATAGAGCAGGGTGCGCAGGCCGTCAATTTCAAAGTAAATCCCCTCGTCCGTGTTCCCATCGCCATCATAATCCACCAGGGACCCCGGCATACGGATGTTCTTCAGGTCCTCGCGCGTGGAGACCCCGGTGTGGCAGGTCTGGCACTCCTCCACTTTGATCTCCAGGCTGTGTACATTGTGGCAGCCGATGCAGGTGTTATAGCCGGCCACATGCTCCAGCTTGGCATCATAGGACTTGCCGGGGTACTGATAGCCGCCTTTGGTGATCCCGCCCTCCAGGCTGGCCGCCGCAGCGAAGTAGTGGATGTTGGTGAAGCCCAGGTCTTCGCTGACAGTATCCGGATCGGTCAGGCCCGCCTTGGTGATGGACTCGTCCACCTGCACGGTGGAGGCCCGCCCCTGGTGGCACTGCATACAGCGCGCCTCCCGTCCGAGGCCGGTGACCTCCACCCCAGAGGGGAAGGTCACGCTGGTCATCTTCAGGGTGACATCGTTGTGGCAGGTGACACAGGTGATCACGGTGCCGATCGGCGCCGCCTTATCCACCACCCCCGCAGCGCTGCCATCGGCGCCGATGAAGTCCAGGTAGCCGGGCGAGCTATGGCACTTGGCACAGGCGACCGGGACTTCTTTCGGGTCCGCCTCGTTCCAGTGCGTGAATGCCTCGGCGGTGGCGTCGGCATGCCCGGACCCCGCCCAGAGGTCCTGGAAGGGGATTTCCAGCGCCAGCGCCGGAGGCGCGGTGGGGCTGGGCTGAACCCCTAGAGGGGTCGCTGCCGGTGTCGGGGTGGGCGGCGGGGGAGGCGCTGTGGGCGTGGGCGTGGGCGCGGTCTGACAGGCCACCAGTGCCAGCCCCAGCGCCAACAGCAGAGCGCCTAAAAGCAGTAACGTGCGATTCACCACACTGATCTCTCCTTTCCTCGTCATAGACTCCCTACGAGACCTTCAGGTTGTTGCAGAGGGCGCGATGATCTCCAGCAGATCGCGCACTTCGCCAGCCGGGCGCTGCTCGCTGGTCACGATCCGCACCTGCTTTCGCTGCAGGTCCAGGTGAATGACTTTGAGCGCGGGCAGCGCCTGCAACAGCGTGTTCAGCGTGCAGCCCTGTGTGGCGTCGGGGTCTGTAGCGTCCAGGATGACCGCAGCCGGGCGGGCAGCAATGACCTGCGCCAGCACCTGCGGCGCATGCGCGTCCATCGTCACCACCTCCACGCGCGCCTCATCCTGCCGCAGCCGGCTGGCCACACCCTCCATAAACAATGAGCGCCTGGATAAGATCACCACACGTGTACGCGCCACAATGCCCCCGACACTCTGTCACAGAACCGCTACCATGCAAATTAACAGAAAGTGACGCCCTGCACAACCCTCACCAGGCTAAACCTGAAGACGAAAAAGGGTAGGGGAAAGGGGGCTGAATTCCTACCCTTCTGGGTAGGTCGGGTAGGGCCCAAAGGGATAGGGGAAGCACACAGGTATAAGCTTAGTTCAGGTGAATATCAGTTTCAGGCCGGCGATGGCCAGGACGACGGCCAGCAGGCGCCGCAGCGTGGCCGTGTTCAGCCGCCGGCTGCCGTATTCTGCGCCTACCCACCCCCCCACCAGCACCGCTGCCGCCCAAATGGGGATGGTGGAGGGCACAGCGGCCAGGCTGGAGAGTTGCCCCAACAGGCCGGCGAGGGAATTGACCAGGATAAATGCGGCGGCAATGCCCGAGGTCTGGCGTATCTCGGCCCAGCCCAGCATCAATAACAGCGGGCTGAGGAAGATACCGCCCCCCACCCCGGTCAGCCCGGAAAGCAATCCGATGCCCGCACCCAGGATGAGAGCGGCCCAAAGCGGCGGTGGCTTGATCGCTGTGGCCGCCCCCCGGGCTGCGCGGAAAAGCCGGTAAGCGGCGTACACCAGCACCAGGCCGACGATGACTTTATACGCCGAGGTGGGCAACGTCAGCGCGCCGCCGATGAAGGCGAAGGGGATAGAGGTCAGGGCAAATGGCCAGAAGAGCGGCCAGGAGAAACAGCCAGCGCGATAGAACTTTATCGTGACGACCAGGGCGACCAGGATGTTCAGCGTCAAGGCGGTGGGGCGCATCACCTGCGGCGCCACGCCCAGCAGGGCCATGGCCGCCAGGTAGCCGGAGGCGCCCGCATGACCGACCGAGGAATACAGCGCAGCCGCAATAAGGAACAGGAAGGTCAGTATGGTGTTGGCGATGATGGGTTAGCCTCCAGAAGAGCGCCGGTATCCATATATAGCCGCTATAAGGCTGATTCTCTTGATGCCTGTCGCTCGCATATGCGCTTCTCCAGCGCAAAGTATATAATGGGTCGTGGAGGAGTCAACTATGCGCGAAGCACTGATCATTGACGCCGTGCGCACCCCGGTGGGGCGGCACGGGGGCATCCTGAAGGATGTGCGGCCCGATGATATGGCCGCACTGGTCATCCGCGAGATCGTCCGACGCACCGGCATTGACCCGGCGCGGATTGAAGAGGTCTACATGGGCTGCGCCAACCAGGCGGGCGAGGACAACCGCAACGTGGCCCGTATGGCCGCACTCCTGGCCGGGCTGCCGGTGGACGTGGCCGCCGTGACCTTCAACCGGCTGTGCGCCTCCGGCCTGACCGCGATCAACCAGGCGGCACGCGCCATCAAGGTCGGCGAGGGCGATGTATTTATCGCCGGGGGTGTGGAGAGCATGACGCGCGCCCCCTGGGCCGTGCCCAAATCCTCCGAGCCTTTCCAGCGCGGCAACGTGACCATGTACGATACTACGCTCGGCTGGCGCTTCCCCAACCCCCGCCTGGAGGCCATGTTCCCGCTGGAAAGCATGGGCGAGACGGCCGAGAATGTGTACGAACGCTACCCGGACATCAGCCGCGAGGCGCAGGACGAATTTGCCCTGATGAGCCAGCAGCGCGCCGCCGCCGCCATCCGCGAAGGCCGCTTCAAGGACGAGATCGTCCCGGTGGTTATCCCCCAGAAGAAAGGCGACCCCATCGTCGTGGACACGGACGAGCACCCCCGCCCCGATACGACGCTGGAGAAGCTGGCCAGGCTGCCACCCGCCTTCCGCAAAAACGGCACAGTCACCGCTGGCAATTCGTCCGGCATCAATGACGGCGCGGCGGCGCTCCTGTTGACCAGCGCCGCGGCCGCCCGCGAACTGGAGCTTAAGCCCATAGCGCGCATCATCGCCTCGGCTGCGGCGGGTGTGGACCCGCGCACGATGGGGTTGGGGCCCATCCCGGCGGTGCGCAAGGCGCTGCAACGCGCCGGGCTGACGATTGGCCAGATGGACCTGGTGGAGATTAACGAAGCCTTCGCCGTGCAGGTGCTGGCCTGCGCCCGCGAACTGGGCCTGGACCTGTCTAAGACCAACGTCAACGGCGGTGCCATCGCGCTGGGCCACCCCCTGGGCTGCTCCGGCGCCCGCCTGATGACTACACTCGTCCACGAGATGCGCCGCCGCCGCGCCCGCTACGGCCTGGTCACGCTGTGCGTTGGTGTGGGCCAGGGCGAGGCGACCATCATTGAACGGATAGAGTGATAGTGAAAGGGGCTAACGGATTCGCCTTGGAGTTAAGGCGATTAAGACGCAGAAAACCAAAGCTGTGTATCTATCCATGATTGTAGAGCCTAATGATGGTGGCTATCTGGCCCGCTGTCCTGGTATCCAGGGCGCGTTCGCGGAGGGCGATACGATAAAGGAGGCGATCTTCAACTGCGTGGATGTCGTCAAGATGATCGCCGATTATCGCGCCGAGCGGGGTGGGCCTCTGGGAATTCAGGAAATTGAGCTAACGGCCGAGTTACAGTTGGCCGTCTCAATTCCTATTGGGGTCGCTTGATGGCTAAACTCCGGGAACTGAGCTACGAGGAATCAACCCGGCGGCTACGAGACTTAGGCTTCAGGTTTTACCGACAGGGAAAGGGATCTCATGAACTATGAGTGCGCGATACAGATGGCCGCGTCATCCCAGTCCCCCGCTACCGAGGCAAGAACATCCGCAAAGGGACAGTGAGGGCTATTATCCGTGAAATAGGTCTGTCGGTGGAGGAATTCATGGATTTGTAACCGTCTGGTATCCCGCTTCGTGGTTTTATACGCCGCGAGACAGAGAACAACTGGAAAGATAGCAACGATGAACTGAAAGGAAACCTTGACTGAATGGACCTGAACGCCTATCCACAACGTGCCGAAGCGTTCCTGAATGAGATCGGCCGCGAGTACTACACGGTCGGCGCGGGGCTGAAGGACCGGCTGGAGATCGCGGCGATTTATGATCGCTACGCCGATCTGTTCGCTGAATCTGCGGTGCGTGGCCTGCTGGACCAGATGGACGGCAAGGAAACGCGCTACCTGGCCGAGTTTGCCGTCGGCGGCTACCTGGATAACCGCGTCAAGGCCCTGTCCGAGGCCATCACCAACGCCGAACTGGCGGCCACCGTCCTCTGGGATGGCGAGGAGGTGCCTTACCAGCAGGTGCCGGTGCTCTTGCGCAACGAGCCGGACCGTGCCCGCCGCCAGGCCCTGGGCGACCTGTACTACAGCCGCATGGCCGAGGCGAACCCTCTGCGCGCCGAACGCTGGAATACCCTGCACGACGAGGCCCAGCGCCTGGGCTTTGCCGATTACGTGGCCCTATGTGATCGGCTGCGTTGGCTGAACCTGCGCCCGCTCGCCCGGCAGATGGTCCGTTTTCTGGATGAAACGGAGGCGGTCTATGAGGCGCGCCTGGCTGCCCGCTTGGAGGCCATAGGCGTGCCCCGCGAGGAGGCCCACATCAACGACATCGCCCGCCTGTTCCGCGCCGACGAGTTTGACCGCCTCTTCCCGGCGGAGCGCCTGGTGGATGCGTTGCGCCGCACGCTGGCAGGGATGGGCATTGACCTGGACGCCCAGCCCAACCTCAAGCTGGACCTGGAGATGCGCCCACTCAAGTCACCGCGCGCCTTCTGCTCGCCCGTGCGCGTCCCCACAGAGGTCTATCTGGTGATCAAGCCCCAGGGCGGTCAGGACGACTACAGCGCACTGCTGCATGAGGCCGGCCACGCCGAGCACTATACCCATGTGGAGGCGGACCTGCCCTTTGCCTTCCGCTACCTGGGGGATAACTCGGTCACGGAGAGCTACGCCTTCCTTATGGAGCACCTGCTACATAACCGCCGCTGGCTGCAAGAGGTACTTGGGGCTTCCGCGGAGGACGCCGAAGCTTTTATCCGCTTCTCGCTCTTCCAGAAGTTGTGGTTCCTGCGCCGCTATGCCGCCAAGCTCAATTACGAGCTGGAACTGCACAGTGGGCCGGTGGATGGCCAGGGGGGCGCCTACGTGTACTGGCTGGAGCGCGCCGGGCGCGTCCGCGTACCGGAGGAGCGCTACCTGAGCGACGTGGACGATGCCTTCTACGTGGCCCAATACCTGCGCGCCTGGATCCTGGAGATGCACTGGCGCGGTCACCTGGAGCGAACTTACGGGGAGGATTGGTACAACCGGCCTGAGGCAGGCGAATTCATTATCAGCCAATGGCGCCTCGGGCAACGGGATAACGCGGACGAATTGGCCGCACGCCTGGGGAGCGCCGGCCTGGATGTGACGCCGTTGATTGAGGAGGCGCTGGCAGCAGAATCCTGACGGTCTCACCCCCGCAAATGCGCCCTTCATCAGGCGAAGGGCAGATGCGAACAGTAAGGGCGCACGGCCATGCACCCCTACGCTCCCTGGCATGCAGGGGACGATAAGTCGTGTCCCGGCACAGCTAGGTCATTTCAACGTCCGCAGATAGGCGAGGAGGTCGGCGAGTTGTTGCTCGCTGAGCATGTCTTCGGTGAAAGCTGGCATGGGATCGCGACCAGCGCGGATGACCTGGATCAGGGCATCATCGTCCGGATACTTTGCCAGGGTGGCCGCAGTGTGGGGCGGGGCAAAGCGGGCCTCCGGCGCATGACAACCCAGACAGCGCGAACGGTAGACAGCCTCCCCCCGCGCTGCATCACCCGGCTGGGCGCCGGAAGGGGCGATTGCCCCCGGCCCAATCGCCTGTTCCGCCGGGCCAGCGAACAAGGGAAGCAGCAGGCTGAGCAGCATGGCCAGCGGGATGACGACGGCGATAGCGATCACCCAGAATCTCACAGTTCGGTCTCCTCTCTTTCGCTCTCCAGAAAGGCACGGATCAGGCGGGCGATCAGCCGATAGAAAAGATGGATGCCCTCAGAATCCAGCCGGGCGCAAAAGGCGGGCGCCCAGGGGAGCAGGTGATGGCGCAGGAAGGCAGCCTGTCGCGCCCGCCAGGCTGCGGCTGCATCGCTCTCCCCCCGGCTCAATGCCCCGGCCTCACAGGCGCACAGGTGCTGCATAAACTGCAACTCCAGCCCGATATGGTCGGGCACCTGTGGGCCGCCTGGCGCCAGCGCCAGCCCGGCCTCACGGTAAGCCTGGGCCACCGCTACCGACGACGGCCCCCACAAGGTCGGCCGCCCCTGCCACGTTCCTGGCGGGCCATTGGGGCCATCCCGATACACCGAGCCGTAAGGAGGCACGTAGTCCGGCCCCGGCACGACCAGGTGCCGGGTATAGGCACGTGCCAGCTCCTCCCGCCATCCACCTGCGTCGCCGCAGGCCATCCGGTCGATCAGGGCCTTCGCTTCGTCGGCTGTGGCCACCAGCGCCAGCACTTCCGCCAGCCCACCGTCCCGCAGGCTATCGGCCCAGCGCTCATCCGGCGGTTCCAAGAAGACCGCCGCCAGAAAGTTGTACAGTGCGGCCCGACCCCAGGCCAGGATCGCCTCTTCCTCTTGCCAACAACCGGGCTGAAGCCCGGCACTGGGAAGCCCAGCACTGAGGGAGGGGTCAGAAGCCGGAGGTGAGAGCCTCTCATTCATGCTTTATACACCCGCACGCAGGCTTCTTTATTCAGCGACATCCCTGAAATCGGATCGGACTTCATGGGCAGGAGCACATTGTCATGAGCGCCCTTGCCACGCGCGATCTTGCCCAGCGCCCAGTGACCGAACCCCCGCATCCAGCCCACCACCTCCGGGTGGATACCCTCGGTGACCTCGGCTACCGCCTTCACCCGGCCATAGGGCGATTCCACCCACACCTCGTCGCCGGTGTGGATGCCCAGCCGGGCAGCCGTCTGGGTGTTGATGCGCAAGGGGTTCCAGCCGCGTAGCTCCATCAGGTAGGGGTTATTGAACGTGCGCGTGTGGGTGTGCGGCGCCTCCTTCCATGAGATGAAGTACAGCGGGTACTCCGGGCTGGGGAACCAATCGCGGGGGACGTAAACCGGCAGGGCGTCAATCATATCACCGTTGGCGTCCTTTTTAGCCGCCGCTTGCTCCGAGACGAACTCACACAGGCGCGAGGGCGTGTTCCAGCCCTTGACGAAGTGGCCCTGGCGCAGCAGGCCGGCGCCCTTACCGTTCTTATCCTTCAGGATGCTCCTGGCGTCCACATAGCCCCACAGCCTGCCATCCTGTTCAACGATGACCTGCTGCACACTGGCATCCACCTGGGCATCCTGGGGGACCTGTAGAGGTCGCCCATCTGGCCCGAACGCCTTCCCCCGCTCGTCCTGATAGCCCAGGACCGCCTTCCCATCGGCGCTTTTGAGGAGTGCCCAGCCACTGTACGCACGTGCGCCTTCCGGGGGCCTGACCTCGCTTTTCCATTTCTCGTAAGTCGTGCCCTTCGGGTCCACCCAGGTGGCGCCGGGCAGGGCCTTAAGTTGCTCCAGGCTCATCGCCGGGCCGCCCTTCTCCAGTTGCACAGACAGATACTCTTCGTACCATGCCTTCGTGCTCTCTATACGCTGGCCCGACTTCGGCCCCAGCCAGAACCACTCCTTGCCCTCGGCATCGGCCAGTCCCAACCGTCGGCCCAATGCCACCACGAATTCGTACTCCGGCAACTGGCCGAAGATCGGCTCTACCACCGGCTGGCGCAACCCTAGCGTGGGCCAGGTCACCCAATTGTTGTTCAGGTCATAGCGCTCCAGATAGACCGTCCCCGGCAGGACGATGTCGGCCAGTTGGGCCGTCTCCGACAGGTGCGTGTCCACCACCACCAGGTACTCCAGCTTCCTCAGCGCCCTGGCCACGTCGGAGCTACCCGGCACCGACATGGCCATGTTCTGGAAGATGATCACACCGACCTTGGGCATATACAGTTCCCTGCCATGGCGGTCCTTGCCATCGTTGAGCAGGACCTGGAGGACCTCGGTGTAGATGCCGGAGCTGTGGGCGAAGGGGTAGAGCGTGTCGCGCCCGTCCAGGCGCGGTTGGGTGATCTTCGGGCCTTTCACCGGCTGGTGCGCGCCGCCCTTGCGTTCGGGGTTGATCATCGTCCCCGGCCGGTCCACAGCGCCTAAGAGCACGTTGAGCAGGGCAATCGCCCGTCCGCTCTGGACAGCATTGGAGTGCTGGCCGGGGCCGCTCCACATGTCCACCACCGCCGGCTTGATCGTCCCCAGGTCGCGGGCGATGTGGCGGATGGTGGCGGCGGGGACGCTGGTGATATGCTCGGCCCATTCGGGCGTCTTATCAGCGACGTAGTCGGCGAAAGCCTCAAAACCGACCGTCCAATTCTGAACGAAATCCTTGTCGTATAGGTCCCACTTGATCAGCAGGTGGGCCAGCGCTAAGGCCAGCGCCCCGTCAGTCGCCGGGCGAATTGGCACCCACTCGTGGGCGCGGGCGGCAGTGTTGCTCAGGTTGGGGTCCACCACGACCAGCTTGGCGCCGCGCTCAATGGCGCGGGTGAAGATGCGCGGCAGGTGCGACCACTTAGTGGCGGAAAGGGGGTTCCAGCCGAAAAGCAGGATGTAGCGGGCGTTGGCGAAATCGCCCAGGGGGCGCTCGTCGCCCATGACCAGCTTGAAGCTGGCCTTGCGGGAGACATCGCACAGGTTGGAGTGATTGTGATAGTTGGGCGTGCCGTACAACGCACAGAAGTCCTGCTGGATGTCCACGAAGGAGTGGTCTTCGCTGAACCAGATGAGCTTGTGGGCCTCGCCCGCGTCGCGCAGCGCCTTCAGCCGCGCGGCGATCTCGTCCAACGCCTGCTCCCAGGAGATGGCGATCCAGCCGGGGTCGGCGCCGGGGCTTTTGTCGGGGTTGGTGCGCTTAAGCGGCGTCTTGAGTCGGTCGGGGTCGTACAGCGCCATGATGCCGGCGTTGCCCTTGGGGCACATGGCGGCGCCGTCGGTGTTCTTCCAGCGCCAGAAGTCGGTGGAGACGTTGGCCACGCCAATGGGGTTATCGGGGTTCGGCTCAATCTTGGCCACGCGGCCATGCTCCACGCGCACCAGCACGCCGGTCTGCCCGCCGCACATGTTGCAGCAGGTGGGGATCCAGGTCGCGTTCCCATTCCCTGTTGCTGTGGAGGCGGTGAGGAGAGGGACAAAGCGGTTGCCCACCACGGCAAGTCCGGCGGTGGCGGCCAGCGCTTTGAGGAAATCGCGACGGGTGAGGGTGGTTGTGCTCATCTTCTCCCCTGAGTGTCCTTACAGATTACATCTCACTTGCCTGGGGCTCAAACCCCGGGAAACGGCGCGGCTGAGGCGAGGGTGGCTCCGCCTCGGCCTCCAGGGGCAGGAGCAGTTTGCCCGCTGTGAACGCCATCACCGCCAACGCTACCAGCCCCATAGAGGAGAGCCATTCAATCGGACTAGGTGAATAGAAGGTCGGGTCTTGCGCTCGCAGCGAGCCACCGAAGAAGAGGGGCAGCCGGGCCGGGGCGCCGGAGAGCGCCACGACTTCGGGCGCAATGCCCACATCCAGGAAGCGCAGCCCCATGAACACGAAGCCGGCCACGACGGCCAGCCCGGCGGCACGGGCCAGCCAGCGCTCCACTGGGAGGCGTGGCAGACGGGTCAAATAGGCAATGATCCAGCCGGAGGCGATCACGAAGGCAGCGATGGCCAGCGCGAACAGCGTCCCCGCCAGGCCAGTGAATTCAAACGTGGAGAAGCGCCCCAGGGGGTAGGCGCTGTCAATGCCGGGCATGAGCGGCACGGTCAACGGTGGGATGACGATATTCAGGCGCACCCCCAGGATGCCCACGACGATCAGCGCCCCGGCCACGCCAATCCAGCCCACGGAGGCACGTGTATGGCGGGACAGAATCAAAGCCAGGGGGACAATCGCCCCCAGGCCGAGTTGGCCGATCCAGAACACGTACCAGAACGGCCCGGTGAGGATCGCCTGGTAGGTCGCCAGATGGTCGGGCACCGCACCATACAGCCCCACCAACATCTCGCTGGCCAGGAAGATCAGGTCCAGCGCCAGGAAACCCGCGACCATCTGGCCCAGGCTCACCACCAGGTCGCGATGGTGCTTGTCGCGGCGGCCAAAGAAGGCGTAGAGGAAGGTGAGCAACGCCCCGCCCGAGGCCAGCGCCGAGACGATGAAGATGAGCGGGAACAGGCCGGTGTACCAATAAGGGCGCGCCTTGACCACGGCGAAGATCGCTCCGGTACCGCCGTGCACCGCCAGCGCCACCGGCACGCCCAACATCCCCAGCAGACGCACCGCCCGCATGTCCTGCGCTGCCGATGCCTCGGACAGGTCTGTACTGCCCAAGGCCAGCAGCCGGCATAGGCTGGCTTTCAGGCCCCGTCCCTGCCCCCAGCGGATCAGGTCACGGCGCATAAGCAGCCAAAGCTCGGAGAGCAGGATAACGATGTAGAGGTTATAGAAATGGATCTCCCACTCCAGTACCGAACGGCTGTTGCGACGGAAGAACACCGTCCAGAAGCGCTCCATGTGGCCCAGGTCCAGCAGGATGAACAGCAGGCCGGTGAGCATGGCGATAAAAGCGACGAAGATGGCCAGCCGCCCCACCGGCTCAAAGCGCTTGACGCCGAAGACGTAGATCAACGTGGAGATCAGGAACGACCCGGCGGACAGGCCGATGAAGGAGATGTAAAAGGCCACCCACAGGCCCCAAGGCACCAGGCTGGTCAGGTTGGTCACGCGCAGGCCCTGGCTGGTACGCACAGCGATGGCGGCGACGCCGACCAGGGCGACGACCGCCAGCAAAGCCCAGTAGGCGATGATGACGGTTCGGTTGAGCTTCATCCCCATCCTCCTCTCAGACCAGGTAGTAAACGTTCGGCCCAGTGCCCAGTTCTTCCTTCAAGCGGAAGTGGCGGCGCTCGGCGATCAAGCGCGAGACCTCGCTATCGGGGTCGTTGAGGTCGCCGAAGATACGGGCGCGGGCCATGCAGGTCTGGACACAGGCGGGCTCCTCGCCGCGGGCCAGCCGGTGCAGGCAGAAGGTGCACTTGCGCACGTTGCCGATAGGGCTGCCGCCGTTCGTCCGATCCCAGGTCTTGCCGTATTCGTGGGAAGGCTGCTCCTCAAAGGCGTTCATCGGCTCATAATAGTTGTCGCCGAAATCAAAATAGCGGGCGCCATAGGGACAGGCCGTCACGCAGTAGCGGCAGCCGATGCACACGTCATAGTCTACCACGACGATGCCGTCCTCCTCGCGCTTCCAGGTGGCCCCGACCGGGCACACAGGCACACAGGGCGGGTCGTCACAGTGGTTGCACAAGATGGGCAGGAAAGTGCGGCGGACGTGAGGGTACGTGCCGGTCTCCTGCTTGATCACCTTGGCATAGGCCACGCCGGGCGGGGTATGGTTCTCCTGCTTACAGGCGATGGTGCAGGCTTCGCAGCCGACGCAGCGGCGCAAGTCAATCGCCATGCCATAGCGCTTCTTCGCCATGCACGCCTCCGAGAGGTAAACGGCTGCCGAGTAGGGGCACACGGCTGTGCGCCCTTACAGACTATTATGGGGTGGAATGGGGGCGGTGTGTATCAGGTCGGACACTGATCTTGCCGGGGCAGGCATCGGGGCACACCCTGATTTCAGGCGGCTACCATTAGGGAATTCCCTGATAGCGCCGGGGTGCCCTGGCCGGATTCAGCCTGAAGGCGTGCTCAAGACCTGCCCCAGCGGATAAAACGAGGGACCTATTCGGGTATAGAGGCGGTCTGCCAGTCTGCGGCCTGGCTACTCAGCCAGCAAGCCCTTCTCCAGAGCATAGCGCACGAGTTCCACCCGGCTGCGCCTGCCCAGCTTGTCCATGATATGCGCCTTATGCGTCTCCACCGTCTTGACGCTGATGACCAGCCGCTCGGCGATCTCCGCATTGGTATAGCCCTGGGCGATCAGGCGCAACACCTCAATCTCACGCGCGGTGAGGCCATCGTAGTCCACCTGTGGAGCAGCCTGCCGGGGGGTGTGGCCCTGCTCCTCAGCCAGGTAGCCGTCAATCAGCGCCCGCGTCAGCGCCGGGTCCAAGAAGGCTTCGCCCCGGGCCACGGCGCGCAGCGCTGCCAGCAGGTCCCCCTCAGCGCTACGTTTAAGGAGATAACCGGCGGCCCCCTCGGCCAGCGCCGCCCGCAGAAAGCTTTCCTCAGCGTGCATGGTGAGAATGAGCACACGCGCGGAGGGAGCCACCTGGCGCACCTGGCGCAACGCTGCCAGGCCGTCTGGCCCCGGCATGCTGATGTCCAAAAGCACAATGTCGGGCTGTAAGCCCTGCGCCAGGCGCAACGCCTCTGCAGTGTTGCCCGCCTCCCCCCCCACCACCAGGTCGGGCTGCATCCCCAGCAAAGCCCTCAGCCCGGCGCGCAGGACGGCATGGTCGTCAACCAACAGGATGCGGCTCCGAGACATCCTTTTTCTTCACCCCTTCGGATACTCCCTCAAGCGCCTTTACTCCCAAGGGTATCTCCACGAAGACAGTCGTCCCCTGGCCCGGCGCCGACTCCAGCGTCAGCCGGCCGCCAACCAGCGCGGCCCGTTCCTGCATGCCGAACAGGCCCAGCCGTTGCCCCTCGCCAGCGCCGGCCAACGTCGCGGGCACATCAAAGCCCCGTCCATCGTCCTCAACAATGGCCACGACCGACCCCTGGCGCCGTTCCAGGATAACGCCCACATGGGTGGCCGCCGCATGGCGGACGACATTGGTCAACGCCTCCTGAACGATGCGGTACAAGGCCATCTCCACCTCCGCTGGCAGGCGCAGCCCAGGCGGGCACGCCGCCTGGAAATCGGCTCTCAGCCCGTGCTTACGGCCATAATCGCGGACGAACTGTTCCAACGCCATTACCAGGCCCAGCCGGTCAAGCGCACTCGGCCGCAGTTCCACCGACAATCGGTGCAGGTCATCCAGGATCTGTCCCGCCAGCGCCTTGAGATCGGCAGCCTGAGCGCGTAGTGCCTCGTTCCCCTCAGCGCGCGTCTCAATCAAACGCAGTCCAACGATGAGCGAGGTCAGCGCGCTCCCAGCTTCGTCGTGGAGTTCGCGGGCGATGCGTTGGCGCTCTGCCTCCTGCGCCGTAATGATCTGATTGAGCAGGCGGGCACGTAAGGCGGACTGGCGCTGCACTTCCTCCCAAAGCCAGGCGCTCTCCACGGCCACACCCACCTGTTGGCCAATCGCTGCCAGCAAGGCCATCTCCTCAGGTGTGAAGGCGCCGCGCGCCGAATTGCTGGCGATGTTCATCGCCCCAACTGCGCGCCCACGCGCCAGCAGGGGCACACTCACGTGGCAACACAGATCGCTACCACAACGCCGTAGCCGAACCAGGCGGGGACAATCGTAGCGCACCTCAGGCAGGCCGGCTGCGGCATAGCCCACCACCTGTCGGCACAGACACTCTGCCAGATCAGCGGCCTTTTCCCCTTGGACAAAACCGTCAGGCAGGCCCTGATAGGCCACAATACTCAGCCGCCCCCCTTCTCTCTCAGGTAAAACCACCCACCCTGCCGGGGCGCCGATCACTTCCAGCGTCGTGCCCAACGCCGCAGTCAACATCTCATCTAGCCCGTGAGCGCCGCTGATCGCCGCCGCCACGCTGTTGAGCGCCACGAGCTTGCGGTTGTGGCGTAGCAGGTCATCCCGATGACGGGCCAGGTCAGCCGTCATGCGGTTGAATGCCGCGGACAGTTCGCCGATCTCATCGGCCATCCACACCTTCACCTGCCTGGAGAGGTCACCCTGGCCGACAGCGCGGGCCAGGTCCACCAGATCAAAGACTGGCCGGGTGAGGATGTGGGTGAGGAACAATGCCAGGGTCACCCCCAGCGCCAGCGCCGCCGCTGTCGCCGCGATCAACTCCCACGTCGCCCGGATCTCTGCCGCGCTCAGGCGGTTTTGCGATAGCCCCACGCGCGCCACCCCGACCTGACCACCGAAGATAGGCACAGCCACATCTTGGATCAGGCCCTCTTCGCTGTCCAGGACTTGCACCTGATAGGGGACATCTGCGGCCAGCGCGTTGACGCTAAGCAGGTCAGGGGGGACACCCTGTTCAAAGGAGTGCACCAGCACCTGGCCCTCCGGCCCCAGGATAAACACATAGCGCACATCGGCATTGTTCTCCAGCGTGTCGCGCACCAGCGCGTACAGGGCGAAGGTGTTGCCCGTCAGGATCAGGTCGGTGCTGCGGGCAGCCAGGTCGCGGGTGATGGCGATGCCACGTTCTTGCAGGCTCTGCCCCAGGTCAGCCGCCAGCCGCGCTCGCACCTGAAGCGTCACCCCCAGCCCCAGGAGCAACACCACCCCCACCACCATGCCGGCGATCTTGACACGGATGCTCACGGCGGTAATGGCGTGCCACAGGCGTAGAGCCAGGTTAGCGTTCCTCATGCCACCTTCGCACCTGTGCCGCCATGAGGCGGATGCTGTCATAACTGCTGTCATCCACCTGCACGAAACGGTCAATCAGCAAAGCCTGAAGAGCCTGGCGCCCCTGCGGGTCAGTGTGCAGATTCAGCAGGATAGCTCGCAGCCGATCTTTGAGGGCCGGGTCCAGGTCGGGATGGACAACCACTGGCGGGATACCGTAGGCGGGCGATTTCTCAATGATGCGCGTCCGGCCGCTATCTATAGGGTTGCGGGCGATGGCATAATCGTACACCAGGCTATCTACTGCTGCGCCGTCGGCCAAATGCTCGGCCACAGCTTTGATGGAGTTGTCGTGGCTGTAGGTGAAGAACGTGCTGCGGAAGAAGCTCTCAGCGGTCTCGCCCATTTGGGAGAGCCGGTAGATCGGGAAGAGATAGCCGGAGTTGGACAGCGGATCGCTGAAGGCGAAGGTCTTGCCGCGCAGGTCGGCCAGGCTTTGGGCGGGGCTGTCACGGGGCACGATAATATAGGAATAATACACCGTTTGGCCACGCACCTGCGGCGCCACCAGCAACTCCATGCCGAAATCGCGCTGGCCCTCCACATAAGCCCCACCGCAGACAAAGGCCAGGTCGGCCCCGCCGGTGCGGATTAACTCATTGATCTCGGCATAAGTGTTGCGTTGAATCAGCCGAACAGGGCGGTTAAGCTGCCTGCCCAGGACATCCAGCAACGGCTTATAAGCGTCCAGAGTCGCCTTCGGGGAGACCACCGCGGCGACCGCCACCCGCAGCGGCAGCTTGCGCGACGCAGCCTCGGCCACGGCTGGCTGCCCTTCCTGCGTCAAGCGCACGCGCGGATAGGCAGGGCCGCCGCAGGCCAGCAGTGAGGCTGTTAACACCAGGCCTGCTAACGCTGTCACATATCCTCTGGCCCTCATCGCTTCCCCTGGCTGTCGTCCGTCATCGGACTATGAGAATTTTAACCCGAATTATCCTTAGAATAGGGGGACAACCGTCACTTTTTATGATGTCAAATGTCATTAGAATCATCCGGTCAGGAGGTCATCCCCTCCCTGGCCCTCCCCCTAGATGGGGGAGGGAACAAATGTTACCCCCTCCCCCCTTGCGGGGGGGCTGAAAGGATAGCGAGTGGCGAAGGTGAGGGCGTTGACCGTCACGAAGACGGCACTCATGCCCGCCAGCAGCACCTACAAGCCGCCTGAGCCCAAGGCCAGCCCCAGTTTCCCTCCCAGGCGGCGCAACCATAGGATGGCCTGTGCGGGCAGGATGCCCGTCATCCCCGTAGACACCCCTTCCGGTGCCCGCGTGTAGGGGTTCTCGCAGTTGACCGGGGCGAGCGCAACCACGAGATAGGCTTGGGATGTCGGGCGACCGTCGTTGGGCGATGGCCTACCGTCCTTTGAGCAGGTGGCGCCGGGTAAAGCGCGGATTCCACAGGCAGCGCACCGGTCGCCGTGCCACAGGCCAGGTGGTTTCAGCCTTGCGCCCCTTCCTGCTGCGGGCCATCTCCAGCCTGCTCCAACCCTTCCCCAGGTAAGTTGGCAAGTGCCTGATGCTCGGTTACGCTGGTCATGGTTGCGCCCCCCGTGTTGTGGTAGGATGTCCACATCCCTAACCTTGCCACAGAGGGCGTTTCTTTTCAAATCCCCGCCACTTGTGGATAATCACCAGATATATCCCCCCCCTTGACAGCCAGGCTGTTTCTGCTAAAATCTCCTATTGAAAATCTTTTTCAACTGTCGCTCCCCCGCTGAGAGCGGGAAGGAGGTCGGAGGGTGCGTTCTGAGAGTGAGCACCTGGCGCAGGCGCTGGCGCAGGCCGGCTACCGGCTCACCCGGCCACGCCATGCCGTCCTGGAGGTTATGGCTGCCAGTTCCGATACGCTCGGCCCGATGGAGATCCTCAGCCGGGCCCGGCGCCTATATCCCAAGGTCGGCCTGACCACAGTCTATCGCACCATGGAGCTATTGGCTGACCTGGGCCTGGTGCGCCGCATCCACACCGAGGATGGCTGTCACAGCTACGCCTTGCGCGGCGCAGACCACGGCCACTACCTGATCTGCCGGGGGTGCAATCAGGTGGTGGAATTTGAGGACTGCGATCTCAGCCCGATCATCAGCGCGGTCGCCCGGCACACCGGCTTCACCATTCAAGACCACTGGCTGGAGTTATTCGGCCTCTGTCCCAATTGCCAGGCACAGGCAGGGTGACGCCATGACCGTATTGCAACGGGATCATCCCCACAGACATGACCAGCCGGTGATTGAACTGGACGGCGTAAGCGTGGCCTATCGCGGCCAGCCGGCGCTGGAGGACCTCTCTCTGAAAGTCTATTGCGGCGAACGCATCGCCGTCATCGGGCCGAACGGCGCGGGCAAGACCACACTGTTCAAGGCGGTCCTGGGCCTGGTGCCGCTGTCATCGGGCCGCATCCGCCTGTTCGGCGGCGAGGTCAAGCGCGGCTGCATGCGCGTGGGCTACGTGCCGCAGCGCGAGGCCGTGAACTGGGATTTCCCCATCACGGTGGCGGAGGTCGTCATGATGGGGCGCTATGGCCGCCTGGGCTGGCTACGTCAGCCGACCGCGGCGGATTGGGCGGCGGTCCAGGACGCACTGGCTCAGGTGGAGATGGGGGCGTTCGCCGGGCGGCAGATCGGCCAACTCTCTGCGGGCCAACAGCAACGCGTGTTCATCGCCCGCGCCCTGGCCCAAGAGGCTGAGGTCCTCTTGCTGGATGAGCCATTCACCGGCGTGGACGTGACCACCCAACACACGCTGTTTGAGCTGATCGCCCGCTTTCGCCGGAAGGGATGCGCGGTTTTAGTGGCGACCCACGATCTCAACACCGTGATGGGCAATTTTGACCGGGTATTGTGCCTGAACCGTCGCGCCATTGCCTACGGCCCGCCGGACGAGGTGTTCAACACTGATGTGCTCTCGGAAACCTATGGCAGCCAGCTCGTCGTGCTGCCCGCCGAACTGACGCGGCTGGTCGTGGACGACGCACATGGGCATTTTGGTTAGGCAACGGACAACAGACGAGGGACGACGATGATGGACTGGCTGCTTCTCCCGCTCCAACAGGGCTTCATGCAACGCGGCTTAGTCGCCGCGGTGATGGTGGCGATTGTGTGCAGCCTGGTGGGCACGTATGTGGTTCTGCGCGGCATGTCCTTCATCGGCGACGCCATGGCCCATGCCATCTTGCCCGGCGTGGCTGCCGCCTTCCTCAGCGGCGGCAATCTCTTCGTCGGTGCGTTCCTGGCGGGTCTCTTCGTCGCCTTCGCCATCGGCTTGATCAGCCGGACGGCCCGGCTGCGCGAGGACGCGGCCATCGGCGTGGTCTTCGTGGGGGCCTTTGCGTTGGGCGTGCTGTTGATCAGCACGGTGCGGGGCTACACGGTGGACCTGGCCCACATCCTATTCGGCAACGTGCTGGGGGTATCGCCTGAGGATTTGGCATGGATTGCCCTGGTCGGCGGGGTAGTCCTGGTGCTCCTCTTCGCCTTCCGTAAAGAGCTTCTCCTGCTCTCGTTTGACCCCGCGCACGGCAGCGCCCTGGGCCTGCCTATGGACGCCCTGAATTACGGCTTCTTGGTGCTCCTGGCGCTGACGATCGTCATCGCCATGCGCACGGTGGGCAATATCCTCTCCGTGGCCATGCTGATCACGCCAGCGGCAACCGCTTATCTATTGACCGATCGCCTGCGGCGGATGCTGCTGATCGCCGCAGGGGTGGGGACGGCTTCGGCGCTGGTCGGCCTGTACCTGTCCTATTACCTGAACGTGGCTTCGGGCGCGGCCATCGTGGTGACGGCGACGGCCTTCTTCCTTATCGCGCTGCTGCTCTCGCCCAGGAGTGGGTTGCTGGCGCGTTAGTCGGGCAGGGCCGCCCTTAAGACCCGCAGCCAGTTCCCCCCCATAATCGCAGCGATGTCCTCATCGCCATAGCCCATCTCGCCCAGCGCCGGGGCGATCTTCGCCAGATCGGCCACCGTGTCTATCTCCACTGGCGCCTGGTCCGCGCCGAAGCCGCCGTCAAAATCGCTGCCGATACCCACATGGCGGGCATCGCCGACGCGCTGGCAGACATAGTCAATCGCGGCAGCCACATCGCGCACGGTCACCTCGGCACGGTTGTCGCCACGGCGCCAACCCGCTTTGAGCATCCGGTTGTAGGGGACGATCCCGATCACGCCGTCGCGCTCGGCCAGGCGCACGATCTGCGTATCGGAGAGTTGCCGGTCGCCGGGGACAAACGCCTGGGGGTTGGAGTGGCTGGCGATGACCGCGCCTTCGTAGCGGTCCAGTTCCTCAAAGAAGGCCCTTTCCGAGGCATGGCTCAGGTCCAAGATCGCGCCCAGGTCGGCCAGCACCTCCAAAAGTTCGCGGCCCAGGGGGGTCAACGGGCCAGGTTCGCCTGTGCCCCCGGCGTAGCGCGTCCCCACCCAGGACAGGCCAAAGATACGCACGTCGCGCTCAAACCAGCCCTCAGCCTCCTTCGGCTCTAAAATGGGGTCTGCCCCCTCCATAACCACGACAATCCCGACCTGGCGGTTCTGCAGGTCGCTGCCCTCAGCCCAGGTCGCCAGCACCGCCTCCAGATCGCTCTTAGAGCGGATCAGGCGGATCGCGGGCGTGTCGTCGGCCAGGCGGTGGTAGTAATCCAGTTGGACAGAGGCGCGGTGGTGGGCTTCCTGCGGCGTGCGGTAAGTTTGCAGGTCCCACAGGCCCTGGCGTTTGTGCTCCGGCGCCACAAACAGCGTGCCGAAGACGACGGCAATACCCCCGGCGAGCCAGTCGGGCAGGCCCAACATAGCCGGGCCACACACGCGGGGCGCGTCACTGCGTGCTTCCAGGCCACGCGTTTGGTGGGCGCTGCGGCGCACATCGCGGGCAAAGGTCAGCGCGTTCCAGGCAATGTCTTCGTGAGCGTCTACAATGAGCATAGGCGACCAAAGGGGATATTGTACCTGTGTGCGCCGCCTGGGGCAAATAGAAGTGGCTCCTGTTGACAAATCCGGCGGGCGGTTGTATCGTTAGGCCACGATGTCCGGTCGTCTCGGTCGCCTGGTGCAGGAGCTGTTCCGGCTGATCGCCAGCCTGCTGTCCATCGCCCTGATCGTTCTCATCCCCCTGGTGGTGTACAGCGCCGTCCTGGAGCGCACGCTGTTCACCCCCGACTTCTACAAAGCCGCGCTCGTCCGGCACGATGCCTATAACCGCCTCCCGCTGGAACTGGTGGATGAGGTCGTCAGGCGGACGCTGACGCAGGCTGCGCCGATAGGGGTGCGTTCGCTTCTTAACAACGTGAGCAGCGAGGACTGGCGGATCATCGTCCCCGCCATCGCTCCCCCGGAGTGGCTGCGCGGCGTGATAGAGAGCAACATTGACGCCCTGTTCGTCTGGGCAGCGGGCAACGCCCCCTACCCGCGCCTCTCTATCCCCGTCGGCCCGGTTCGCGACCGCCTGCGCACTGGCCCAGGGGGACGGCAACTCATCAACGCCATGCTGGAGGATCAACCCCCCTGCACGCCGCAACAGGTTCAGGCCATGCTCGCGACCAACAGCCTGGCGGCCTGCGCCCCCCCGGCCAGTTTGCTTGACCGGGTGGCGGTTCTGCTTCTGCCACAAATTGAGGGCCTCGTGGGGGAGATCGTCACGGCCACCGATCCGGGTGCGTCCCCCTCGGCGCGTGAGGTGGACCTGGTGGCCGCGATCCGCGCCCGCGTCGGCGGCGAGGAGTTGTTTCAGCGGCTGCGTAGCCTGCGCACCGCAGCCGGCCTGATCCGCGCAGCGCTGCCCCTGGGCATGGCGACGGTCCTCCTTTTCTTGGGGCTGGTTCACCTGTTAGCGGTGCGGAGTTGGCAGGGTTGGGCGCAATGGTTGGGGGTGCTCCTGTTCATCACAGGCGGTGTCACGCTCCTCCCGCTGCTGCTTGTGCCCGCCTGGCTGGAGCAAACCTTCGCGGAGTTGATCGCCCGCCCACTATCCGGGCGCCCGCTTCTGGCGGTGATCCACCTGGGGCAATGGCTGGCGGAGGATTTCTCGGCTGAGATGGTTCGGCTCGCCGGGCTGGCCGGGGGCGGCATGGTTCTGGTGGGGCTGTTCCTGCTGATCCTCTCTATTTTCCTCCCCGCCGGGGAGCACGAGGCGTACGACTACGAAGAGGAATTGGAGACCTTCTAGCGCCTGTTGCGCTCTCCGCCTATCTCATCGGACCAAGCAAAATCAGGGAGGAGCAGGCTTACAAGGCACACATCAGGACATGAAGCCCCGGGACACGCTGGAAGTCGCGGTCGGTAGGCGCCGGCGAGATGAAGCGCCCTTTGAATGCTCGCTTCAGGGGAGGCCATGTCCACTGCCTGTTCATCCACAAAATAGCGCACGATCTCTTCCCCGCCTTCCTGCAGGATGACACCGTGGTGACCGACCTCAAGCGTCAGCCCGACTACACTTGGCTGAAGGAGGCGGACAGCCAGGTGTTGCAGGCCAAGATTGAAGACCTTGACCGCGCCTTCGAGAACCTCTTTGAGCGGCGAGCCAATTATCCGCGCTTCAAGAGCAAGAAGGATCAACAGTCCATCCGTTATCCGCAGCGTTTCAAGTTTAACGGCAACCGCATCTACCTGCCCAAAGTCGGTTGGGTGAAGGCCGTCTTTCATCGGTCACTGGAAGGCATGCCCAAGAACATCACCGTCTCGAAAACCAAGAGCGGTGAATACTACGTGTCCGTTCAGTGTGAGATGGAGATGGATGTCTCTCCCAACGGCAAGCCTGCGGTGGGAGTAGACTTGGGCTTGAAACACTTTGCCGTCCTCAGTACGGGCGAGAAGGTCGAACATCCGCAATATCTCAGACGGTCGGAGCAAAGGTTGAGGCGATTGCAACGTCGCCTATCTCGCAAGAAGAAAGGCAGCCACAACCGCGAGAAGGCACGGCTCCTTGTGGCTCGTCAGCATGAGCATGTCGCTCGCCAGCGAGCCGACTTCCTGCACAAACTCAGCCATCGGCTTGTCACCCAATATGGCATGATCAGGCTGGAAACCTTGAACGTCAATGGGATGCTCAAGAACCGCTCGCTTGCCAAGTCCATCTCCGATAGCGGGTGGGGGATGTTCGGTCAGTTCTGCGAGTACAAGGCTGCTTGGTACGGGTCGGACGTTCAACGGGTAGGCCGTTTCTTCCCATCATCCAAAGCCTGCCACGTCTGCGGTTTGATTAACGACAAACTCTCGCTACCTGACCGTTTTTGGACGTGCCAGGGCTGCGGAACTGAACATGACCGCGACTGCAACGCCGCTATTAACTTGTTAAACAGACCTACGGTGGGAGCCATCGGAAGGAAAAGCCCGGGGAGACCGTGTAAGACGAGTGAGCCTATCGGCAAAGCGCAACGGTCGCCGAACCGGGAAGCCAAAGGCAGGCACAGGGGCCTGCCCCTACTTCTAGCCTTTGGTAGCTCACGGGACCCTTCAGGGACGAGAGGCCAGTTCAGGCCGGACAACATAAACGAGCAGGTAGCGGTGCACGATCTCAAGATACTCTCCAGACTCACCGCTTGACGGCTCCTCCGGCACGACGACCACAATCTCCTTAAGAGCCAGGCCCGACTGCCCGACCCTATCCTCATAGAGCAGCAGGCCCATCGGCCAGAGCACCCCGTCGGCGCGAACATCTTGTGCTTCCACCACCAGGAAGCCACCATGAGGAAGCAGACTCGTAGCCTGCTCCGCGATCCGCCGGATCACTGTGCGGTAACCCGCCAGGGCCGAAGCGGCAGGTCTCAGATCAGGCCAGCGGACAGCCACCACAGAGGCACCCCGCTCACCCTGAGCAACATCCGTGGTCCTGTCACCCCCTCCCTGTCCCTCCCCCATCAAAGGGGAGGGCAGCGCCCTGTCCCCCCTCCCCCCTTGTGGGAGGGGGCTGGGGTGGGAGGTAAACCCATGCACCTGGGTTTGTGTCTGAGCAGCGCCAGTGAAGCGAATCTCCATAAGCCGCCCATTGGGGCTTGCGAAGCGTCTCAGCAGGTTGCGCCTGACCTCGGCTTCCAAGTGTTCCTGTGGGAAAATCCACACTGTTGTCGTTTCCAGCGTATCGTCCCTCGCGCTCCAGGCCGGCTCTATAGCGATCTGATAAGGCATCCCGGATTCCCAGGCCAGGTGTCCTTCGGCGACGTGTCCGGCAGCCGGTTTCTCAAACACCGGCAGATACTCGTGGGCCAACAGGAGGAAATTGTGCTGGAGGCTGCGAGCGTACCAGAAGCCGGTGGCCTTGCAGTGGTGCTGACACTTGATGACCAGTTCCCGCAGGATGAAACCGGCGTCCAGAAAGACGCGCATTGTCTGAAAGCCGATGGGGACGACATGCCTGAATTTGCGCGTGTCGCCGATCAGGATGGCGCACTTGCCGCCGGGCTTCAGCACGCGCAGGCTTTCGCGGGCGACCCTGCCCATCTCGCTGAGAAAGGCCGGGAGCGGCAGTTGGGAGAGGTCGCCTTCCGCTGCTGCGCTGTAGCCGATGACGCCCGCATAGGGGGGGTGCGCGCAGATCAGGTCCACGCTACTATCCGGTATATCGGACAGGTCGCGGGCGTCCCCCACTGCGACCTGCGGCTCATAGATTGGCCCCTTAAACAAGCTCAAGGGCACGTGGAAGTTGAGATTATCCAGGGCCAGAGCGACGGCAGCGGGATTGATGTCCCTGGCCATACAGCGCCGCCCCAGCAGTTTGGCCTCAATCGCTGTCGTGCCCCCACCCACAAAGTGATCCAGGACAATATCGCCGGGCTTAGAATACTTGAGGATGACGTTCCGCGGGATATACGGCGACCAGTTCCCCCGATAGCGCCCGTCGTGCGTGGCCCAATTCCCTCGCTGCCGGAAGCTCCACACGCTGCGCGTCTCCTCCCGAAAGTTCCTCGGCTGCCAGGCCCGGACCGTCTTGGGTCGTCTGAGCGCACTGACGTTAACGCTATACGTCTCCGTGATCAGGCGCTCAAGCTGCCGGAAGGAGATGCCAAACTGTGCCCCGATCTCCGCATCGGGCATACCGCCTGCTTTGGCCTTCAGCACTGCCTGGCGAAAGCGATCCTCGCCGTGCGCTTCGCGGATATGACCACCCAATCGGTTGACCAACGGCTGCCCGCAGAATGGGCATATGGCTCTAACAGCCTGTCGTTCGTCGTTCATTGTCCATCGCAGGATTATAGCACGCCCACAAGTTCGGGCCTATCCTCCTCCCCTCCAACCGGAATTGGAATTTTCCCATAATTCGGCTACAATACCCTCATACGGAGCTGGGGAAGGATGAAGATCAACATCATCGGCGGGGGGCCAGCGGGCCTGTACTTCGCTATCCTCATGAAGAAACTGGACCCTGCCCACGACATCACCGTCGTGGAGCGCGATGGACCAAACGACACCTTCGGCTGGGGCATCGTCTTCTCCGAAAGGACGCTCACCTTCCTGGACGAGTACGATCATGAAACCTACACTGCCATCAGCCGCGCCTCCCAGTCCTGGGATAACGTCGTCGTTGTCCACAAGGGCGAGACCATTAAAGTCGCGGGCAACCCCATCTCCGGCATCGCCCGCATCACCTTCTTGAACATCCTGCATGACCGCTGCCGCCAACTCGGCGTGCACCTGCGCTTCCACACCAACGTCACCTCTGTCGCCGACTACGCCGATTGCGACCTGCTGGTGGGCGCGGATGGCATCAACAGCCTGGTGCGCCGCACCTATGAGGGCTTCTTCTATCCCTCGGTGGACGTGCGCCAGAACAAGTACATCTGGCTGGGCACGGAGCAGCCGTTTGACGGCCTGACGATGATCTTCCGCCAGACCGAGGCTGGCCTGTTCATCGCCCACGCCTACCGCTTCAGCCCGACCCTCTCCACCTTCATCGTGGAGTGCCCGCCGGAGACCTGGGCCAACATGGGCTTCGCCCAGATGTCCGACGCCGAGACCTGCGCCACCCTGGCCGAGGTCTTCCGCGAGGACCTGGGCGGCCATATGCTCCTCTCCAACAACTTCGTCAAATGGTTCAACTTCGCCCTGGTCAAAAACAAGCGCTGGTTCCATCAAAACGTTGTCCTGCTCGGCGATGCGCTCCACACCGCCCACTTCTCCATCGGCTCCGGCACCAAGCTCGCCCTGGAGGATGCCATTGCGCTCGCCACGGCCTTCGCCGAGCACCGCACCGTCGCTCAGACCCTGCCTGCTTTTGAACGTGCCCGCAAGCCGCCGGTGGAACGCTTCCAGGCTGCCGCGCTGAACAGTCTGCTCTGGCTGGAAAACGTCCAGAACCACCTCCACCTGGACCCGGTCCCCTTCACCTACCGCCTGCTCCTGCGCAGCAGGCGGGTGAGCTTCAACCGCATCCGGCGCGGTGACCCCGAATTCGCTGCCCGCTACGACGCTTGGCGCCAGGCCCAACCGGAGGCCGGCCCCATCCCGGCGGACTTCCTGGACCTGTTCCAGAAGCCCTCTATCGGCCACCTGGCCACGCTCATGCCTGACGGCACGCCCCACGTCACCTCAGTCTGGGTGGACTACGACGGGAAGCATGTGATCATCAACTCGGCCAGGGGGCGGCTCAAGGACCGCAACATGCGCGAACGGCCCTTTGTCGCCCTGCAAATCCCCGACCCCGATGACATCAACCGCTATCTGCTCATTCGCGGCCCGGTGGTGGAGATCACCGAGGAGGGCGCGGATGAGCACCTGGATAAGCTCTCGCCGCGCTACTTGGGCCGCGACAAATACCCCCCCGCCATGCGCTACCCCGGCGAGGTGCGTGTGCTGTATAAAATTGAGCCGCAACGGGTCACCACCTGGAACCCCTTCGGCTGATGACCTTCTCCCGTGAGGCACCATGACGAAGGTGGCACTGGTCACAGGCGGCAGCCGGGGCATCGGCGAAGCGATTGCGCTCGCTCTCGCGGGCAAAGGTATCGCCGTCGCCGTCGCCGCCCGCACCGCCGCCGATGTTCAACGCGTAGCTGCGTCCATCCGTGAACGAGGCGGAGCGGCGTTGGCGGTCGTGTGCGATGTGACCCAGCCTGAGAGCGTTAACGCCGCTGTGGCCCAGGTGCGGCAGGCGCTCGGCCCGATCACCATCCTGGTGAACAACGCCGGCGCCGCCGACTCGCATAAATTCCTCGGCCATCCCGACGCGCTCTGGCATCAGATGATCAACGTGAACCTGAACTCGGTGTATTATGTCACCAAAGCCGTCGTGCCCATGATGGTTGAAGCCAAGTGGGGCCGGATCATCAACATCGCCTCCATTGCCGCCAAGACCGGTGGCAAGTACATCGTCGCCTACACTGCCTCTAAGCACGGCGTGCTCGGCCTGACCCGCGCCCTGGCGCTTGAACTCGTGCCTTACAACATTACCGTGAACGCCATCTGCCCCGGCTACGTGGACACGCCCATGACCGACCGGGCCATCGCCAACATCGCCGCCCGCACCGGCATGTCCCAGGCCGAAGCGCGCGCGGCGCTGGAGAAGATCAGCCCGCAGAACCGGCTGATGACCCCCGCAGAAGTCGCCCACGTCGCGCTCATGCTCATCGGCGATGAAGCGCGCGGCATCACCGGCCAGGCGATCAACGTGGATGGCGGGGCGGTGATGTTTTGAATGGACGGAGGACGAAGGGGGACCCCTATGAGCGATGACTTTCTCTACACAGTGGACGAAGGGATCGCCACGATCACGCTGAACCGCCCGGAGGTGCTCAACGCGCTCACGCTGGAGATGTACGCCCAACTGCGCGACCTGTTTGAGGCGCTCCGCGACGATGGGAGCGTGCAGGCTGTGGTGATCACCGGCGCGGGCCGGGCGTTTTGCTCCGGCGGCGATGTCCACAAGATCATCGGCGTTGTGCTGGAGCGCGACATGCGTGGCCATCTGGAGTTTTGCCGCATGACCGGGCACCTGGTGCGCAACATGCGCCTGCTGGCCAAGCCGATCATCGCCGCCGTGAACGGCATGGCCGCCGGCGCCGGGGCGGTGATCGCCCTGGCCTCCGATCTGCGCGTTGTGGCCGAGGAGGCGAGGTTCGCCTTTCTGTTCACGCGCGTTGGCCTGACGGGGGCAGACATGGGCGCGGCCTTCCTGCTCCCCCGCGTGGTCGGCCAGGGCCGGGCGTTGGAACTCCTCCTCTTGGGCGACGACGTGGACGCACACACCGCCGAGCGCTACGGCCTGGCCAACTGGGTCGTCCCCCGCGATCAACTCCTGCCCAAAGCCTACGAGATCGCCCGCCGCCTGGCGCAAGGCCCCACCTTCGCCCTGGGCATGACCAAGCTCATGGTCAACAACGAATGGACGATGGACCTGATCGCCGCATTGGAGGCCGAGGCCCAGGCCCAGGCGCTGATGATGATGGGCGAGGACCATCGCGCTTTCTATGAAGCCTTCACACAGAAACGGAAACCGGCATTCAAGGGGCGCTGAAGGGGCAACCCTGTGATCTGCTGAGTATAATATAGGACTCAGGTGAGATAGTGACCTGCGCAGTATAATCTGGAGTATGTGGAGCAAGGATTAAATGTTGCAACTGGCATCCTATTTCGCCTCACTGGACCACGTGCTGCTGGCTTATATATTCGGCTCACAGGCGCGCGGGCAGGCCGGGCCGCTTTCAGACCTGGATATTGCCGTGCTGTTAGATGAGACATTGGATGCCGATCGGTCTTTTGATATGCGTCTGGAGATCATCGGCGGCGTGATGGACATCCTGCGGATCAAGGATATAGATGTGGTGATTCTGAACCAGGCCCCCCTGGCTTTGCGCTATCGCGTCTTGCGCGACGGCGTGCTCCTGTATTGCCACGACCCCAATGCCAGGGTTGAGTTTACCGCGCGTACGGTGAGTGCCTATCTGGATTTCAAACCGGTGATTGAGCGACACGAACGCGCGATTTTGGAACGCGCACGGAAAGGAGAACTGCTGCATGGATATAACCCCCATCGTGGCGCGCTTGAGCGTTATCGCCGACTCCGTGAACGCCTTAAAAGCGCTCCAAAGCCTGACCTATGAAGAGTTCGCGCATGACCACATTCTGCACAGCTCCGCCGAGCGCGATTTTCAGATCGCCATTCAAGCTATCCTTGATATTGGCGCGATGCTTCTCGCCGAACTCTCAGCCAAAGTGCCAGAGGATTACACAGGCATCTGTCTGGGGCTGGCCGAGGTCGGTATCCTGCCGGCCGACTTCGCTCAGAAGCTTGTGGGGATGGCAAAGTTCCGCAATGTGCTGGTTCATTTGTACCTGGAGGTGGACCTGAGGCGTGTCTATCACTATCTGCAGCACAACCTGGGCGACTTTGAACTTTTTGCGCAGTACATCAGCGAGTATCTTGCGAAATTGAAGTGAAGGGCCATTAACATTGTCACAGGACGGCTTGAGCGGATGGCAAAGGTATTGATCAATCTACCCTCACTGGTAGTCCCCTCCGGCTACAGCCACGCCATCGTCACCAAAGGCGGGCGGCTCGTCTTCCTGGCCGGGCAGACCGGCATGGACGCGACCGGCCGTATCGCTAGCCCCGGCGATCTGGTGGCGCAATTCCACCAGGCCCTCGCCAATATACAGACCATCCTGGCCGAGGCGGGCGGGACAATGACCGACATCGTCCAGATGACGTTCTTCGTCACCGATAAAGCCGCCTATCGCGCCAGCCTCACGCCCATCGGCGAGGTCTATCGCGCCTTCTTTGGCCGCTATTATCCAGCGATCACGCTGGTGGAGGTCAACAGCCTGTTTGATGACGAGGCCCTGATTGAGATTGCGGCGGTAGCGGTGATCGCAGAGGGAGAATAGGGGCAGGCATAAAGCTATCCCCCGACTAACGAACCGCCGTGGTCACCTGAGGCTGAGTAGGGACGGGCGCCCAATTGCCTGCGCGGTCCAGCGGGCGGATGGCGAAGCCGTAGGTGTGGCCGGGGGTGCCGTAAAATATCGCGCTGATCGCCCTCGTCTCTTGCCAGAGGAACAGAGGCCCCCCGTCCAGATTGACCCAGATTTGGTAGCGATCAATGCCGGAGCCGGGGTCCGAGCCGATCCAGGCCAGGATGATCTCCGGCGGGCTGGTGGGCGGCAGCGGGGCGACCAGGACGTTCGGTGGCTGGGTATCGCTCTCTATCAGGAGGTAAGGGCGCCCCCCAATCGGAGCGCTGCCGTCATTAGTGCCGGTCAGGCGATTCGTGGCCGCAGGCAGTTGCAATGTGTAGAAGCCGTTGACGGGGTAGATGGTCATAGCCGCGCCGGTCTGATCCACCAACAGCGCGCTAGGGCCAACGGCGGGCACCTGCGCCGTCTCCGGCTGGTAGTAGCGCGCCCACAGGGCCAGCACCCGCTGGCGCGTAGAGGGGCGATAAAAGGCGATCCACTCCTGCGTTCCGCCGGGGCGCTGCCACCACAGCCCCTCGGCATCGCCGAAGTTCGCTGTGACCACCTGATAAGCGTTGTACAGCGGGCGGGGCGTGTCCGGGTCGGGGTGCTGGTTATGGCAGGGCGCGCTGGCCGGGTTGCGATACATCCCCCAGGCGGTATCACCGCAGTCATCGTAGAACTGGAAATGGAATACCGCCGTCGCACCGCCATAGATAGCGTACACGGCGTTCTGGATGGTGAAGGCGGCCTGCTCCTCCAGGTTGGCGTGATAGGCCGGGTTGGTGTTGCAAGGCGGGCCGGGATAGTCATCGCAGGCCGGGACGCCGCTCTCGTTTACCCAGATCGGCTTGAACAGGCCGTAAGAGGCCAGCAGGGCGCTATCCTGGTTGACGAATGACCAGGTGGCCCAGGCCCAGCTATAGTTATGCCGGGCGTGGATGGTGAAGTACCAGCGCATGGCGTCACGCAGGGCCGGGTCGGGGTCGGCGGCGATCAGGTTGAGGGTGTCATTCAGCCAGGTGGGTCGGCCGCCGGGCGCCCCCACATTAGACAGCCCGCCGAAGAGCACCTCGGCGGAGGGGTCGGCCTGATAGGTCGCCAGGTAGCCCACCTTGAGCAGGCGGGCATAGTGTTGCACATCGCCGTTCCAGAAGAAGGGCAGATCAGGCTCGTTCCACATCTCCCAGTAGCGGATGCCCACACCGGGGGGCCAGCCTTGCTGCTGCGCCAGGACACCACCGGGCTTATAGCGCTGGACGGTCTCATAGACAAAGCGCGCCCAGGGGTTGTTGGGGTTGATGCTCTTGCCGGGGCCAGGCCAGTCTGTGCCGTCGCTGAACACCGGCTGTTCCAGGTCGCGCGGCGTGGTGCAGTCGCTCCCCGGCGGCAGCTTCGCCAGATCAGCCGCCGAAGGCCGCCGGCCCACGCGGATGACCTCTATCGGCTCCAGCGGGCAGGGGCCAATCAGGTAAAAGCCGGGCGGGATCATCAGGATAGCGTTAACAGAAAAGCCGTGAGCCACATCGCCGATGACCGCCTGGTCAATGCGGTTCCAGTCAAACACGCCCGGCGCGACCTCAATGCGTGCCCAATAGAAGGGCCAGCGGTCCAGCCACGCGCCGGTGGAGATGGCGTGGGCGAAGCGGCGCTCACCGGCGAGCACGTCGTCCGAGGTGACGAAATCCAGGCCGAAGGCCACCGCGTGCGGCGGGCTAGGGGGAATAGCACGGCCCACGACGGGGAGGTAGGCCCGAACCGGCGGGGGATCGGAAGAGGCGCCGCTGGCACTGCTCAGCCCCATCAACACCACGAGCACCCACGCAAACCGTGACCAGAGGCGAATACGGCGCCCCCATAGCAAAGGCCCTCGCCCCATCATAGCCAAAAGTATAGCATGAGAATGATCGGGGGGACAAGGCACCGATAGCACAAATGTCTTAAAGAATTCGCGCTTCAGCCGGCCCGGGCGATACACCCAGGCCGCGTATCCCGTGAGGCGAAGTGTCCCCGCCCCGTCCAGCCGCTACGCGAGGGATGCCGGAGGCGGTTTAAGATATGGCGCATATGGATTTAATAGAGAGCCCCACGAGACCCTTGCGCCTTTCATCACTTTCAGGTACAATGACTGCCGACGTTAGGAAGGGAGACGCACTTCGTTATGAAGGTCGTATTGACGCAGGATATGCCTAAGCTGGGCCGCGCCGGCGAGGTCAAGAAAGTGGCCGACGGCTACGCCCGAAACTATCTTATCCCGCACGGGTTCGCCATCCCCGCCACGCCTGCCGCGCTAAAGCAGGTGGAAGAGATCAAGCGCCGCGTGGCCAAAGAGCAAGAGCGCCTGGCCGCCGAACTGGCCCAAGTGGCCGCGCGCATCCAGGGCATGACCCTGACCTTCCATGCCCGTGCCGCCGAGAGCGGCAAGCTCTACGGCTCCATCACGCCCGCCCAGATCGTGGAGGCCCTGGCCGAACAGACCGGCGTTGAAATTGACCGGCGCAAGGTGGAGAGCGAGCCCCTGCGTGAACTGGGGGCGCACCCAGTCAAAATCCGTCTCGCCCCTGACCTGCAGCCAGAAATCACCGTGGTGATCCTGCGCGAGGGCGAGGAGGCCCCGGCACCGACGTCAACCGAAACCACCGCGCCGGCACAGCCGGCGCCTTCAGCGGCGCCAACGCCTGCAGCCGAGGCGTTGGAACAGCCAGAGGAAACAGCAGCGTGAACCTGTATGACTCCGAGCCGGAAGGCTATGAACCGGAAGGCGAAGATAGCCCACTGATCCAATACCTTGTCGCTACGGTCGGTTGTGCCGTATGCGGCCAATCATACACCGCCAAGGACATTGATATCCTGGACCATCGCGGTGACGCCTGGATCATTATGCTGGCCTGCCCGCACTGCGGCACGCGGGGGCTGGTCCTGGCAATGGTCACGGACCGGGAGCACCCGCATGTAATCAGCGAACTGGACGAGGAGGAACTGGAAAGCTTCGCCGATTTACCGCCGATCAGCGACGACGACGTGTTGGATTGGCACGAATTCCTGCGCAATTACGCAGGCGATTTGCATGGCCTGTTGAAGGCCACCGACTAGCGATCCGTTGCCTGTGCCCGTCCGCTGCGTGGGGTGACATGCCCGCAGAGGGCGGGGGATTAGATCATACCTATGCGCGAACTGGGGCAGATCCTGCAGGAAGCTCGCGAAGCCAAAGGGGTTACGCTAGAAGAAGTTGAGAGCGCAACCCACATGCGGGTCAAGTTTCTGCGGGCCCTGGAGCAGGGCCAGCCGGAGGTCTTCCTCACGCCCCTGCAACTGCGTGGCTTCCTGCGCAACTACGCCACCTACCTGGGCCTGGACCCCGAACCCCTACTGGAACGCTACATCCTGACCAATGGGAGCAAGCCGGTCCAGGTCCAGCCGGGCACGAATGGTGAATGGCGGGTGCTGTTCCGCCATCCCGCCGACATCTCGCGCCACCGCCCCTCCCTGCTTTCCTGGGACCTGCTCATCAGCGTCATTATCTTGGCCGCCGTCGCTGGCTTCGTCCTGTGGTACGGCAGCCAACTGCTCAACGGCACAATGCCCAACCTCCCCTTCAACCTGGACGCGCTGGGGCTGGCGCCGGCGGCCACTGCCACGAGCGCCCCCTTCCCGGCGGGGGCGGCACCTCAGCCCACCGCCGAAAGCCTGCCCACCGCCTCGCCTTCCGCCGAGCCGGGCCAGGAGGCCACCAACCCACCTGCAGCGTCTATCCCGCCGGGCGTGGCCCAACTGGATGTCACCGCCACCGAGCGCACCTGGGTGCGTGTCGTAGTGGACGGCGCAGTCGCCTTTGAGGGCCTGCTCATGCCGGAGGAGCACAGGACCTGGCAGGGGCAGCAAAACATCCAGCTTTTGACCGGCAACGCCGCCGGCCTGACCGTCTCCTTTAACGGTCGCCCCCTCGGAACGTTGGGCACGCGCGGCCAGGTGGTCCAGCGCACCTGGACGCCCGCCGGTGAGGTCGCCCCTACAGCCACGCCCGCGCGCTAACCCGCCACCCCACACCCAGACCAGGATATAAGGATGACCGGGAGATGAACACTCACCAACGCTTCTATTTGCTTTCCCTGGGCTGCGCCAAGAACACGGTGGACTCCGAAAGCATGGCGCAACTTCTGACCGCCGCCGGTTATCGCAGCGTGACCTCACCGGACCGCGCCGAAGTGATGATCGTGAATACCTGCGGCTTCATTGGCCCGGCGCGCCAGGAGTCGCTCAACGCCCTGCGCGAACTGGCCGAGGCCAAGCGCCCCGGCCAGTTGCTTATCGCTGCAGGCTGCTTGCCCGCCCGCGTCGGTATGGCCCTCGCCCAGGAGGTCCCCGCCCTGGACGGTATCCTCAGCACGCGCCGCTGGATGGACATCGTGGACCTGATCGCCCGGCTGCGCCAACGCCCCCGGCCCGAACCCATCTACGAACTGCCGGAGACCGGCGTTATCGGCAGCGACGAGCGCGGCGTACTCCGTGCAGCCGTCCAGGGGGCCAGCGCCTATCTCAAGATCGCCGATGGCTGCCGCCGCCCCTGCGCCTTTTGCAGCATCCCGCTGATCAAGGGCACAATGGTCAGCCGCCCGCCGGAGACCATCGTCGCCGAGGCGCGGCAACTCGTCACCCTGGGCGTGAAGGAGATCATCCTCATCGCCCAAGACACGACGGACTACGGCCACGACCTGGGGATCAAAGATGGGCTGGCATATCTGATTGACCGCATCATTGAGGCCGCGCCGGAGATCCGCTGGCTGCGCCTCCTGTACGCCTACCCCGGCTACGTCACACCGCGCCTGATTGAGACCATGGCCCGCTACCCCCAGGTGTGCCACTACCTGGACATCCCACTCCAGCACGGCCACCCCCAGACACTGCGCCGGATGCGCCGCCCCAGCAACATCGCCTGGGTCTACCGCACCCTGGCCCGCCTGCGCGAAGCCATGCCCGACATCGCCATCCGCACCACCTTCATCGTGGGCTACCCCGGCGAAACCGAGGCGGAATTCCAGGCGCTGCTTGATTTCATGCGCGACCTGCGCTTTGACCGCGTGGGCTGCTTCACCTACTCCTACGAGCCGGGGACGCCCTCGGCGTCCCTCCCCGACCATATCCCGGAGGAGGTCAAAGAGGAACGGCGCGAACGGCTGATGGCGCTGCAACAATCCATCTCACTGGCCTGCAACCAGGCCCAGGTGGGCCGCACGCTGGAGGTGCTCATTGAGGGGTATGGTAAAGGGATCAGCATCGGCCGGACCTATCGCGACGCGCCGGAGATTGACGGCCTGGTGCTCATCCCCGGCAAGCTGCCGGTGGGCGAGATGCTGCCGGTGCGCATCACCGGCGCGACCACCTACGATCTCATCGGCACAGTGGAGGCGCAGAGCGCAGGGGCAAATGGACGACAAACGCTGGATGACAGTGGATTAAGCGCGAGAGCACCGCGAACCGCTAGCCCGGTTCTCGCCCCCACCCCCCGACCCTCCCCCATCAAGGGGGAGGGATAGGGAGGGGGTGACAGTTTTGCAACCGTCACCCCTTCCTGGAGAGGAGAGGAGAAAAGCGATGAGTAGCCTATATCCAGCCTACAAGGCGGATGAGAAGTTTAACGACGCGCAATTGAGGGCCTTTATCCAGGATATCCTCGCCACCCTGACCAGGCGGAAGTCGGCCAGCTCTCTGCTCTCCTATGAGGAGATCCGCTCGCATCTTAAGACATTGGAGGAGCGCCCTCGCGGCACCCAACTCATCCCCATTGACCAGATCGTGGGCAGTGTGGGGCGCTACCGTGACTTCACCCGCGAGTTTTTGCCCCGCCGCGGCGCCAACCGTGAACGCTGGAAGCAATTGGATGTGGCCATCAACCGCCTGCAAGACATCCCCCCGATTGAGGTCTATAAGATCGGCGACGTGTACTTCGTGAAGGACGGCAACCACCGCGTCTCCGTGGCCCGCGCCAATGGCTTCACGCACATTGAGGCCATCGTCACCGAAATCCGCACCCGCGCCCCCTTCACGCCCGACATGGACCCCCAGGAGTTCATCCTGCGCGAGGAATACGCCGCCTTCTTGGAACGCACCCACCTGGATAAGCTGCGACCGGAGCAGCACATCGTCTTCAGTACACCGGGGCGCTACGCCGAACTGCTTGATCACATCTCTGTCCATCGCTACTATCTGGGGATAGAGCAGAACCGCGAGATCCCTTACAAGGAAGCAGTCACCAGTTGGTACGATAACGTCTACAAGCCCGCCGTGGAGGTCATCCGCCGCCGGGGGATTCTGCGCTATTTTCCAGGGCGCACCGAGGCCGACCTTTACGTCTGGGTCATCAAGTATCTGGGGTATCTGCGCGAAGCCTACGATAACAGTGCTGATCTGGACCAAGCCGCAGACGAACTGATTGAATTGGCAGAACTGGCAGAAGAAGTGACAGAAAAATCGCTGCCGGGCAAGGTAGTTGGGCCTCTGGTTAATGTGGTCAACGTGATTAAAGAGAAGGTGGAGGAACTGGCAGGCGCGGAGAAAGCCGGGGAACAACACCCATCTACACAATCACAGGATGAAGAATAGCCCCCGTTCCCTTTAGGAAAACGGGGGCGCTCTGTTGTAAACAGAGGAGAAAGGCGTCCCACGTTGGTGGATGCCCGGCGGCACGTCCCCCAGGGGCGACGCTCAGCCGCCCGCCTAAGTCGCCTCGAATCTGAAATGCACCCCCAACTTGACTATCAGGGGCTTGACAGTATACTTAGGCCCTGGATCAGCACATTGTGCCCCAGTGCAACCCAGATCAAGTCAAAGGAGGAATCCTATGAGAACGCGATTATATCTTATTCTTATCCTGGCCCTGATCCTGGCGATCAGCCTAAGCGCGACCGCCCAGGGGGCCAGGAACGGGGACCAAGGCCCAGGGAACGACGCCCCCTCCCCCGCCTTCCAGCCCCCGCCCTCGGACAAGATTGACCCCGATGTCCTGGAACGCCTGAAGCAGGACGGGCAGGCCGATGTCCTGGTCCTGATGAGCGAGCAGGCCGACACCAGCGGCGCTAACGCCCTCAAGACCAAAGAGGAAAAAGGCTGGTACGTGTACATCCAGCTGACCGAGGTCGCCCAGCGCACCCAGGCCGACCTGCTCGCCAGCCTGCGCGCTCAGAACATCCCCTACCAGCCCTTCTGGGTCTATAACATGGTCCATCTCAGCGCACCCGCCGACGTCATCGCCGCCATCGCCAGCCGCTCCGAGGTTCAGCGTATCGTCCTCAACCAGGAGACCCAACTGGATGTCATTATCGGCCCACCTCCGCCCCTCACCGAGCGCCTCTCCACCGTAGAGTGGAACATCGCCTGGATCAACGCCGATGACGTGTGGAATCAGTTCGGCGTCACCGGCGCAGGCGCGGTCGTCGGCGACCTGGATACCGGCGTGCAATGGGACCACCCTGCCCTCAAGCCCGACTATCGCGGCTGGAATGGGACCACCGCCGACCACAACTACAACTGGAAAGACGCCATCAACAATCGGCCCGCCCCCTACGACGGGCACGGGCACGGCACACACACCACCGGCACCGCCATCGGCGGCGATGGGCCTGGCCCCTTCCCCAACGACATCGGCGTGGCCCCAGGGGCCAGGTGGATCGCCTGCAAGAACATGACCGACAGCGGCAGCGGCAGCACCGCCACTTTCACCGCCTGCTTCCAGTTCGCCCTGGCCCCCACCGACCTGAACGGCCAGAACCCCCGCCCCGACCTGGCGCCGGACGTGGTCAACAACTCCTGGGGCTACTTCGGCGGCAACAACTCCGTCTTCTACACCATCATCCAGAACCTGCGCAACGCGGGCATCTTCGTGGAGGTCTCGGCGGGGAACGAGGGCCCCGGCTGCGCCACGCTGCGCTCGCCAGGCGACTACAATAACGTGTTCACCACCGGCGCCACCGGCAACCGCACCGAGGCCATCGCCAGCTACAGCAGCCGTGGCCCCTCGGACCTGTACCCCAGCATCATCAAGCCGGATGTGGTGGCACCAGGCTCAAACATCAACTCCTCGCTGCCTGGCAACACCTATTCGGGGGAGACCTGGAGTGGGACGAGCATGGCCGGGCCGCACGTGACCGGTCTGGTGGCGCTGATCATCTCGGCCAACCCCAGCCTGCGCGGCCAGGTCGCCCAGATTGAGAACATCATCCGCAACACCGCCTTCCCCACCTCGGTCACAGCCTGTAACACCAGCGGCGTGCCCAACAACGTCTACGGCTGGGGGCGCATTGACGCGTTGGCGGCGGTCCAGGCGGTCATGACCACGCCCACGCCCACACCCCCGCCCGGCCCATCGCCGACGCCGACCTCCACGCCCACGCCGGCACCCACGAATACCCCTGCCCCGCCCACGCCCACGCCTGCCGGTCGTTGTGCCAGCATCCCGCCCGACCCCTTCGGCTATCGTTGCGATGACACGGTGAGCCGGGCGTGGATCAACGGCACGACCAACACCGGCCTCACCGGCGATGACCAGACCGTTGTCCTGAGCCTGCCGTTCAGCTTCAACTTCTACGGCACGAACTACACCTCGGTCAAGGTCAGCTCCAACGGCAACCTGCACTTCGGCTTCAGGAACACCGCCTATGCCAACACCTGTCTCCCTGGTTCCACTTCCGGCCCCAGGGCGATGATCGCGCCCTTCTGGGATGACCTATATCTACCGGCGGGGGGCGCGGTGTACTACGCCGTGACAGGCGCGGCGCCGAACCGGGTGTTCACCGTGGAGTGGCGCAATGTGCCGCACTATCCCGGCACCCCGTCCGGGGCAACGTTTGAGGTGCAACTGGTGGAGGGGAGCAACGACATCTATGTCCTGTACCAGGACGTGGATTTCGGCGACGCCTCGTACAACAACGGTGCTTCGGCGACGGTGGGCATCCGCAACAACAATTACACGAGCGCGCTGCAATATAGCTGCAACCAAGCCGTCCTCGCCGCCGGTCGTGTGATCCGCTTCTATCGCTAGCGGGCCGGCGATTACACCTGGCTCTCCGGTAGGGGCACGGCGCCGCCGTGCCCCTACGCCGCACCGTTTACGGTGCGGTGGCAACGAATTCAAGTAGGGGCGCAGCGCCGCTGCGCCCCTACTGCGGCTGCCTGCATCTCACAGCCAAACACCTGGCCGAACGCCGCGATCACGGCGGGGATCACCTCATCCACCGTCACCGGCCTGCCCAGCACGCGCTCAAGCGAGGTTACCCCCCGGTCGGGGATGCCGCAGGGAATGATACCCGCGAAATAGCTCAAATCGGGGCAAACGTTCAGCGCGAAGCCGTGGCTGGAGATGCCCCGCGCATTGACCCTGACGCCGATAGCGGCGATCTTCTCCCCGCCAACCCACACGCCGGTATAGCCGGCCACGCGCTCCCCCCGCACGCCGAACGTCGCCAACGCCCGGATGATCACCTCCTCCATATCGCGGAGGTAGCGCACATAATCCGCCTGGGGGATGCGGTCGCGCCCATCCTGGGAGATGAGGGCAGCCAGCGCATAAGGGACCAGGATGATCGGATAGCCGACGAGTTGCCCCGGCCCGTGATATGTGATGTCGCCGCCCCGATCCACCCAATGGACGGAGACGCCCCGCGCTTGGCGTTCGGCCTGGCTCATCAACAGGTGTTCCAGCTTGCCGCTGCGCCCCAACGTGTATGTGTGCGGATGTTCCAGGAGGAGGAGCGTGTCGCCGATGCGCCCCTCGGCGCGCTCAACGACCAGCCGCTTTTGCAGCGCCCAGGCTTCAGCATAGTCCACCAGGCCCAGGCGGATCACGGTGCAAATGGACATACGCCTCATCCTCTGCGCCAGCGCGGGCCTTGAGGCGTATCCTCAATGATCAGGCCCCGCGCCGCGAGTTCGGCGCGCAGGCGGTCGGCGGTAGCCCAATCGCGGGCCTTGCGGGCGGCCTCGCGCTGTTCAATCAGCGTTCGCTCCTCCTCGGTCAATTGCACCGGCGCGGCGGGCGGGACCTCCGCCAGCTTCAGCCCCAAAACGCGGTCGAAATCCAGGATCAGCGCCAGTTTGTCCTGCGGCGGCAGGTCTGACTTCTCCACATCCCAGACCACCGTCAGCGCTGTCGGCAGCGACAGATCGTCATTGATCTCAGCCAGGAAGGCGTTGGCGTATTTCTCGCGCTCAGCCCGCCGTCGTCCATCGTCCGTCGTCCGCCGTTCGCCTGCGGCCTGCTTCCACTCTGCCACATTGCGGCGCAGCCGTTCCAGGCGGGCCTGGGCCGCGCGCAGGCTCTCCCAGGTGACGTTCATATGGGCGCGATACACTACGCCCAGGCACAACAGACGATAGGCCAGAGGCTCAATGCCTTCAGCGGCCAAGTCCTTGAGGTGCAGCACGTTGCCTGTGGACTTGGCCATCTTGCGCCCCTCGGCGAGCACATGGGCGCCATGCATCCAATAGCGCACGAAGGGCAACCCGGTCGCCCCCTCGCTCTGAGCGATCTCGTTCTCATGGTGCGGGAAGATCAGGTCCTCGCCGCCGGTATGGATGTCAAGCTGTGGCCCCAGGTACGCCATAGACATGGCCGAGCACTCAATGTGCCAGCCCGGATACCCCGGCCCCCAGGGGCTTTCCCACACCAGCGTTTGCCCCGGCTTCGCCCCCCGCCACAGGGCGAAATCCGCCGGGTCCTCCTTGGCCTCATCCACGTCAATGCGGTAGCCTGCGCGCAGTTCATCCAGGCTATGGCCGGAGAGCTGGCCATAGCCGGGGAAGGCGCTCACATCAAAGAAGACCGACCCCGCACGCGCATAGGCCAGCCCTTTCTCCATCAGCTTCTGGATGAGCGCCAGCATCTGCGGCACATGCTCACTGGCCTTGGGGTAGCGGTGCGCCGGCTGGATATTCATCGCCGCCACATCGGCCAGGAACGCCTGGGTGTAATGTTCGGCGATCTCCTGGGGGGTCTTGCGTTCCAGCCGCGCCGCCGCCAGCACCCGATCCTCCCCAGCTTCAATCCCCAGGGCGCTCTCATCCGCCAGGTGGCCGATGTCCGTGATGTTCATGATCTGGGTGACCTGATAGCCGTTGTACTCCAACACGCGGCGGATCAGGTCGGCCATGAGGAAGCTACGCAGGTTGCCGATATGAACGTAGCGGTACACCGTCGGGCCGCACGAGTACATCCTCACCTGGCCCGGCGTCAGGGGCGAAAAGACCTCTTTGCGTCTGCCGAGTGAATTGAAGAATTGAATCTCCGCCACCGCTGTTCTCCTTTGCGCCCCTAATGATACATGACGCATTAGGGAAGGTCAAGGCGATCGTGCTATACTTCTTCCCCATCCAATATCGGGCTTGGCTCAGTACCGGGCTTTGGCCCGGTTAGGACAATGCACCTATGCGCAATGTTTTAAACAGCCTGCGTCGCACGGATAAATTCAGCCTGGGCGGCGGGAAGATGGTCCTCTGGGCGCCGGAATTCCCCCTATGGGCCGAACGCGCCCTCGGCTTCTGGGACCATGCCTGCTTTCTGGAGCACCGCGTGGAGCCGCTGTTCACCATCACGCTATTGGATGAGCGGCTGCGCCCCCTGGAATTTGCCCCCAGCACCGGCGACTGGACCCCGGCGCGGCGGCTGGACATCGGCACACTCAAAGGGACAGGGATTGAGGTGCTTCAGGAGCGCATGCTGACCGACGACGATGTGCTGGTGGCCCGCCTCAGCCTGATGAACCATCAAGCGCAACCGACCCAACTGTTCGCTGTTGTCTGGACCGCGCAGACCACCGGCCCGGAGACGACCGGCCCCTGGCTGGGCCAGCCGCGCATTGAAGGCGGGCGCATCGCCTTCACGCGCCGGACGGCAGGGGGCGCCGATGCTGCCCCCGCCCACTACGCCGTCGCCATCGGCGCCGACCGGCTGCCGCGCTCCTGGGCCATTAACCTCTCCGACTTCGCCGCAGCCCGGGCCAACTATCCGCGCTGGGAGCTGACGCCTTTCTCCGAGAAGATGACGGCAAACGGCCTGCCCCGCGACCGCCATATCCGGGGCGGCCCCTGGGCGAGCCGCGCCAACGCCGTGATCTTCTTCGGCCTGGACTACCCCCTCAGGCTTCAGCCGGGCCAGCCGACGACGTTCACCGTCGGCTGCGCCATCGCACCCACCAAGCGCGAGGCCGACCTGGCGCTGGACCACACCCTCAGCCTGCGCGACCCCCTCACCCTCAGCGCCGCCGCCTGGGAGGAATGGTTCGCCGTTGTGCCCCAATTCGTCTGCTCCGACCCCTATCTGGAACGGGCCTACTGGTATCGCTGGTTCGGTCTGCGCCTGAACGCCATAGACACGGGAGGCCGCTTTAACCTGCCCCACCCCTGCATTTACGAGGGCGTCAACGCTGGCTGGTTCCGCCACGCCATCAGCTACAGCGCCCAGGCACACATCCGCGAACTGCGCTGGCGCCACGATCCAGCGCTGGCCCAGGGCAGCCTGCTCAACTTCATCGCCCACCAGCGCGAAGACGGCAGCTTTCCCGGCGCGATCCTCACCGGCGCCCAGGCCAGCCTGCCGGGCCTGATTTACCACGCCGACTGGGGCGGCGCGGTCCAGGCGCTCCACGCCATCCACCCCGACCCGGCCTTCCTCCGTCAGGTGTATGAGCCGCTCTCGCGCTACGCCGCCTACTTCCAACGCGAACGCGATCCAGAGGGCTGGGGGCTGTTTGATGTGCGCAACCAGGCCGAGACCGGCCAGGAGTACAACAGCCGCTATCTATTCGCCGATCCCCAGGCCGACCAATGGGGGCAATTCCGGCTCAAGGGCGTGGACGCCACCGTGTACATCTACGCGCTTTTCCAGGCGCTCGCCTGGATGGCCGTTGAGGTGGGCCGCCCGGCTGAGGCTGAACGCTGGGCGGAGGCGGCGGCCAGGACCCGGGCCGCCGTGCAAACGCGCCTGTGGGATGCCCAGGCCGCCTGGTTCTGCGACGTGCATCCGGTCACCGGCGAACGCTCGCCCGCCCGTCCCGCCACCGGCTTCTATCCCTTCCTGACCGACCTGGCCGGGCCAGAGCACCTGGCCGCCTTGACGCGCTACCTGCTCAACCCCGACGCCTTCTGGACGCCCTATCCCGTGCCCTCGGCGGCGCTCAACGCGCCCCTCTCCAGCGCCTTCGGCGAGTGGAAAGGCAGGCGCATGAACTGCCCCTGGAACGGGCGCAGTTGGCTGATGACCAATAGCCACATCTGCCAGGCCTTCGCCCAGGCCACCCAACGCCTGGCCCCAGAACTGCGCCCCCAGGCCGCCGAACTGATCCGCCGCTGCATCCTGGAAACCTTCCTGGACGGCGACCCGGCCCGCCCCACCTCGTATGAATACTACAACCCGCTGACCGGCCAGCCGCCCTTCTTTCGCGGCACGGATGACTCCATGCACTCGTGGATCGCCGATCTCATCCTTCAATTTGTCGCCGGCCTCCAGCCCACCGTGGACGGCTCACAGCTTGTGGTGGACCCCTTGCCCTTCGGCCTGGAGCACTTTACAGTGGAAGCTGCCCGTATCGCCGGGCAGCGCGTGGACGTGACCTGGCGGGTCGGCCAGGGCCTGCGCCTGTTTGTGGAGGGCCGCCTGGCCGCGCACAACGACCGCTTAGAGCGGATGATAATCAGCGGGCGATCCCTATCATGACAAGCGCTTATCTGAGCTTACTGGCTCTCGGCGACCGCCGACCGGAAAAAGCGCCGGCGGTAGATCAGGAGCGTCAGGATGCCCAGGCTCACCCCGAACCACAGTGTACAGAAGCGGATGATCAGCGTCGCCGCCACCGCAATATCCTGGCTGGGGATAACCAGCGCCAGCATCAGGCCGGTGATACTCAGATCGGCGGCGCCCAGCCCGCCAGGTAGCGCCGTTACCGCGCCGGTCAGCGTAGCAATCGCCAGGATGAAGACCCCCTTCTGCAACAGCGTGAGATCGGGTGGGAAGGCCGGGCCTAACCCCAGGCCGCTCAAGACCAGATAGAAGGCGATGGATTCGCCACCCCAGGAGAGCACGCCAATGGCAATGCCCAGCGCCAGATTGCGCCACGTAAGAAGCTGGTAGCTGCTCTCATAGAAGTTGCGCAATGGCTGAATGAACCGTCGCACAAACGGCAATCGCCCGGCCCAATCCAGCAGCCGTAAGCTGAGCGGGCGGACCTGGACGACGATCACCCCCCCTATCATCAGGGCCACCAGTGCGATGACAAACGGCCAGGCCGGACGGTACAGCGTCACGCCGATCAGTGCCAGGATCACCGTAGCGAACCCATCCGTCAGCCGCTCGGCCATGACAACGGGCGCCGCGCTGCTGATAGCCACCCCATGCATCTGCTTGAGGGCATAGGCTTTGAACAGTTCGCCCAGCTTACCCGGCGTCATCGCCATCGTGAAGCCAGCAACGAAGACGATGGCACTATCGCGCAGGCGCATGTTTTTAACGCCGATCTGCCCCAGATAATAGTGCCACTTGAAAAAGCGCAGGATATAGTTGTAGGCAGTCAAGGCCAGGATGGCGGGGAGATAAGCCCAGGTGAAATCGGCCAGGACCTGGCTCAGCCTGGAGATGTCGGCGATCAGCGCCAGGACAACCAGGACCAGGAAGCCGAAGAGGAACGAGACGATCAGCCGATTGCGCAGGTGAGCCATAAGCGATCAGCGGTCAGCCAGAAGCTATCCACCAGGGGCAGGCACTGACCACCGATCGCTGACGGCTGACCGCCAATGAGCGGAGAGGGTGGGATTTGAACCCACGAGGCATTTCTGCCTACCCGCTTTCGAGGCGGGCGCACTCGACCAGGCTATGCGACCTCTCCCAGAACAGACCACATATTCCAGGAGCCGGGTGACCGGCCCAAGACGGATTATAACATAAGCTGATCGCGGCGACAAGGGCACGAGGACATGGGCTCCAAACCCCTCTACGCATGACGGCGCTGCCCAATTTGAAGATGGCGTTGCGCTCAGCGGTTGCCGAAGAACAGCGCCCACCAGGCTTCCCAGGGCGCCGGGGTGGGTGTGGGCGGCGGTGTAGGCACGGCCTCCGGCGTCGGGGGCAGGGCCAACGGCACGACCAGGACCTCGCCTGGCTTCACCATCTTGGCCTCGTAGCGCGCCCACCGCTCCACATAGGCATCGCTCTGCACGGCCTCCATCTGCGCCAGAAGCTCGGCCTGATACGCCTGCGCTGTAGCCACCTCCTGACGCAGGGCCTCCTCATCCGCCACGATGCGCCGGTTCAGCGCCAGCCGCCGGTTGAAATCTGCGGTGAGAAACAGCCCCGCCAGGAGAACCAGGATGATGATGAGTTGAGGCCCAGAGAGCCAGAAGCGTCGTTCAAACGCCGCACTCGTGCGGGGGGCGGTCTCATCGGTCGTCATGGGCGAAACATTAAATTACAAAACGTAAAACGTCATGTCCCCATGACGTTTCACGTTTCACGCATCACAGGCCAGTGCCGAAGGTGGGATTTGAACCCACACGGGGGTAATCCCCACTGCGCCCTGAACGCAGCGCGTCTGCCAGTTCCGCCACTTCGGCCTGTACTATATATTCTACTCACCCCCCCAAATTTGTCAACCCCGCCGCCCCGACTGGCTGATCACCACCCGCCTGCGCACGACGTACCAGTCCGCGATATTACGGAAGCGATCGCTGGGCGCATTCAGCGGCCTGATCTGGACGCCCCCCACCTTCTCGTCCACCGCATAGGTATAGACCGGATAGTAGAGCAATAAGGCCGGCACCTGCTCGGCGAACAAGGTCTGGAAACGCTGGTAGAGCGCTGCCCGCTGTGCCTGGTCGGTCGCCCGCCGCGCCTGCTCCACGATCTCGCTCAGTGTGCGGCTCTTCAGCCCGGCATAATTCTGCCCGTGCTCAATCTGGCTCTCATGCCAGAAGACGTACGGGTCCGGGTCGCCGGGGACCTCCAGGTCCACCAGGATCGCCTGGAAGCGCCGTTCGGCCAGGACAGCGTGAAATTCGCCTGGGGGAATGACCTGGACGTTGGCCGCGATGCCCAGGTTGCGCCATTGATGGACGATCTCCTCGGCCAGCGCCCGATGCAGCGGGTCATCCGCCACCGACAGGGCAAACACCATCTCATTGCCATCCCGCTGCCGCATCCGCCCCTGGGCCTGTATAGACCCGGCGTCCTGGCCTTCCACCTCACCACTGCTCCTGGGGAGTGTCCAACCGACCTCGTTGAGCAGCGCCGCCGCCCGCTCCGGATCATAAGGATATGCCGGCACGCCGGGATCATGGGCCCAACTGCCTGGCAAGATCGGGCTGTTGGCCACGGCGCCCTGTCCATCCAGCACACGGTCAATCAACGCCTGGCGGTCCAGCCCATAGAGCAGGGCCTGGCGCACCCGCCGGTCCTGGAAGAAGGCCACGTTGGGGTCATCCAGCCGCAGAAAGATCAGCGTCATCTCCGAGGACAGCGCCGAGAACAGATTCAGATGCGGCTCGGCACGCACGCGGGCCAGATCGGAAGGCAAGACCCGGCCAATGCCCTGAATCTCGCCCGCCTGGTAAGCCGCCACCACACTGGCATGGTCCGGGTAGAAGCGAAAGGCTATCTTGCTCAGATAAGGGCGGCGACCGGAATAGGTGGGGTTGGCACTCAAGGTGATCTGGCTGATGTGCCCACCCGCGTTGACCACCTCCTCCACCACAAACGGGCCGGTGCCAATCGGCCTGGTATTGAAAGGATGCCCCGGTAGCTCAGAGGCCGACACGCCTTTGAGGATGTGCTGCGGCAGGAGGCCAATGGTCAGGTAATCCAGGAAAGGGGCAAACGGCTCCGGGATAATGAACCGGACCACATCGGAGCGGAGCGCCTCCACCTTCACCTGTCGCCAGAACTGGGCGATGTCCGCCGGGCCGGTGTAGCCGGGGTCTTGCAGCAGATCAACTGTGAACAGGACATCGTCGGCGGTGAAGGGCACACCATCCTGCCAGCGCACATCCGTGCGCAGCGTGACGGTATAGGCACGCCCATCCGGCGAGATCTCCCAACGCGAGGCCAGGTCAGGCGCGGGTTTGCCGCCCACATCCAGGCGTACCAGGCCATTAAAGATCAAAGACACCAGGTCACGGTCTACATCATTGTACACGCTGAGCAGGGGGTTAAGGTATTGGGGTGAGCCAGCCAGCCCTTCAATGTAGATACCGCCCTCCGCCGGCACAAGGATCGTCGTCAGGCCAATCGCCTGATAGACCAAAACGATGACAAGCAAGGCCACTCCTAGGGTGATCAAGAGCGCCTGCCAGCGGATGTGAATGGACATGGATTGACGACGATAGGCGAGAGACGATGAACGCTGGGCAGCGGACAAATGAGGCTATCGTCTACCGTCCACTATCCATCGTCACCCCGAGATTTTGGCGTTAATCAGCGCGACGATAAAGAAGGCCACCGCCAGGCCGATGGTGATGTTGAAGAGCAACTTCTCCACGCCCCGGCGGGTCTTCACAATGCCAGCATCGCCGCCGAACACAGCCCCCAGGCCGGAACCGCGCACCTGGAGCAGAACGGCCACAGTCAGGGCGATGGAGAGAATGATTTGCGCCAGATTAACGAAGTCACGCACAGGACAACCTCCCCCCTACCCAATGCCAACCAGGCTGAAGCCCGGCGCTGGCATCCCGGTTGCAGGGCATTATACCTGATCCCGGCCATTTGAGCAAGGGGCAGCCTCATGCTTTCAGGCGCATCATGGAGATTGCAGAATTGACCGCTGGCCCGTGCCCGGTTATAATCGCGCCTGAGTGACCTTGATCCCTGTAGAATCTGTCCTGAGCGTAGCGAAGGATAATCCGTTGAGCACCTTATGAACCTGAGCCGCTTTGAGGAACTGGCCGAGCGCCTGATTGAAGGCTCACTGACCCGTCTGTTCCTCGGCCAACTGCAACCACGTGCCATTGCCGTCCAACTGGCCCGCGCCCTGGAAGACGCCGCCAATGCGCCCGAGCCGCCCTCCCTGGCCGAAGAAGAGAGGGCAGTCCCCAACGCCTATCTCGTCAAGCTGCACCCGGAGGACTATGCCGACATCGCCGAGCGCCGCGCCGAGATTGAGGCAGCCCTGGCCGGGCATGTCCTGGAACTCGCCCGTCAAGGCGGGCTGACCCTGGCAGGGATGCCCCGCGTGACGCTGCAGCCAGATAGCGCCGTACCCAGGCTCTCGGCTGTGGTTCACGTTGATCTGGACGATGCAGATACCCGCTTCCACACCCAGGCCTTTGAACGCCAGGAACTGGCGCCTGAGCCGCCGTCGCGACCAGCCTGGCTGATCGTGGACGGGCGGCGCAACATGCCCCTGACGAAACCCCTGATCACCCTGGGTAGGCGGCTGGACAACGACATCATCCTGGACGACCCCCGCGTCTCCCGCCAGCACGCCCAACTGCGTTACCGCTATGGGCACTATGTCCTCTACGATCTGGGCAGCAGCGGTGGCACGCGCGTCAACGGTGTCCCGGTCCAGGAATGCCTCCTGCAATCGGGCGACGTCATCTCCCTGGCGGGCGTGGAAGTGATTTACATTGAAGATGAGAACCCGGCCCAGCGCCCATCCGCCGGACAGGACACCACCCCTGGCCCTCCCGTCGTCGGCCCTCCCTCTGCTCCTGAAGCCTCCCCCTGAGAGCGCCCATCCCGTTCAGGGGAGAAAGACCTGACATTGCGCCTCCCGAACGCAGCTTGTCTCCCTCCCCGGCTTATGCTAAGATAAAGTTATGGACGTTGAATTGGTCCGGCGGCGCAAAAGCCTGGAGGAGCGTCAGCGCGAACGCCAGCGGGAGCGGCTGATCTTTTTCACCGTGCTCCTCTGGGTGGCGCTCTTCCTGGCAGGCTGGGCGGCGTTGCCGCGCGCCCTGCGCGCCCTCCCGCCGCGCTACGTGGCACGCCTGCCTGAGCCGATCCAGGCGTTAGTGCGTGAGCCGGCGGATAGCCGCGTGCCCACGCCGGCCATCCCCGTCGCCAGCCAAGCTGACCTTTTACGCCTGATGGCCTCGCTGCCGGTGGCGACGCCGACCCACACGGCGACGCCTCGCCCCACCCCCAGCAGCAGCATCGGCGGGGGGCCATCGCCGGACATGAAGCCGCCCGCGCCAGATACTGCCACGCCCCTGCCGACCCTGCCGCCTACCGCCACGCCGACCGAAGCCCCCAGCGGCTTCCGGCTGACCGGCTTCCGCCTGGTCTATCAGACCTGGAACAACTGCGGCCCGGCGACGCTCACGGTCAACCTGAGTTACTACGGCTGGACGGGCACCCAGGCCGATGCTGCCGCCGTCCTCAAACCCGATCGCGAGGACAAGAACGTCGGCCCTGAGGAGATGGCCGCGTTTGCCCGCTCGGTCCTCGGCCTCCAGGCTATTGTGCGCGTGAACGGCACACTGGACCGCCTCAAGGCCCTCCTGCGCGCAGGCATCCCGGTGATCGTGGAAACCGGCTACGACCCCGACCCGGAGACGCTGGGCTGGATGGGCCACTACCGCCTGGCCATCGGCTATGATGATGCCCAGGGACATGTTATCGTGCACGATGTCTATCAGGGCGGCGGGGATAAAGGCGATGGTGTACCTCACCCTTACGAGGACTTTGACAGGTTCTGGCGCCACTTCAACCGCACCTACATCATCGTGCACCGGCCGGATCAGGCGCAGACGGTTGCCGCCATCCTGGGCGCCGACATGGACGATACGGCCATGTACACAGGCGCGCTGGCGCGGGCGCAGGCCGAGGCGGCGGCCCACCCTAAAGACGCCTTCGCCTGGTTCAATATCGGCTCCAGCCTGGTGGGGCTGGGCCGCTATGAGGAGGCCGCCGCCGCCTATGATCAGGCGCGCATCCTGGGCCTGCCCTGGCGCATGCTGTGGTACCAGTTCGGCCCGTTTGAAGCCTACTACCGCGTTGGCCGCTACGACGATGTGCTGGCGCTGGCTCAGGCCAACCTGCGGGTGACGCCCTACGTGGAGGAGACGTTCTACTATAAGGGGCTGGTGTACCAGGCGCAGGGCGACCTGAACGCCGCCCGTGAGAACTTCCAGCTCGCGCTGCGCTACAACCCGAACTTCCAGCGGGCCAGCGCTGCGCTGGCTGCCTTGCCCCCCGGATAACCCCTGTGCAGGCTCGCCGTCTGGCCGGTTCAACCGCCATTGTGATGTTGGCCTTTGGCCTGGACAAGGTCATCGGTCTGGCCCGCCAGGCGATCATCGGCCACGCCTTCGGCACGGGCAGCGAACTGGATGCTTACTACGCCGCTTTCAACGTCCCCGATCTGCTGTTCACGCTGATCTCCGGCGGCGCCCTGGCCACCGCTTTCCTGCCGGTCCTGGCCACCTATCTGGCCCAAGACGACCGCACAGCGGCCTGGCGGCTGGTCAGCACGGTCATTAACGTCGCCTTTAGTCTGACGCTGCTCATCGCCGTAATCGTGGCCGTTCTCGCGCCGGCATTGGTGCGCACCCTTGTCGCGCCGGGCTTCACGCCCGAAAACCAGGCGCTCACCGCTAACCTGATGCGCCTGATCCTGATTTCCACAGTGATCTTCGCGGTCAGCGGGTTGCTCATGACGGTGCTGCACGCACACCAGCATTTCCTCCTGCCCGCGCTGGCGCCACTCCTGTACGATCTGGGCATCATCGGCGGGGCGCTGTTCCTGGTGCCGCGTTGGGGCGTGTACGGCCTGGCGGTAGGTGTGATCGCCGGAGCGTTGCTCCACCTGGGCATCCAACTGCCGGGGCTGCTGCACTACCATGTCCGCTGGTTCCCGCTGCTCAACCTGCGCCATCCGGGGCTGACGCGGGTGGCGGCGCTGCTGGGGCCGCGCGTGCTGGGGCTGGCGGTGGTGAAGATCAACCTGCTGATCACCACCAACCTGGCTTCGCGGCTGGGCGAGGGCGCGGTCTCTGCGCTAAACTACGGCTGGATTTTGATGCAGGTGCCCGAGACAATCTTCGGCACGGCGATTGCGACGGTGGTCTTCCCCACGTTGGCCGACCGGGCCGCGCGCGGGGACCGGGATGGGTTGCGCCTGGCGGCGACGGCGACCTTGCGCGTCATCCTGGCCCTGACCATCCCGGCGGCGGTGGGGCTGATCGTCCTGGGCCATCCGCTCATCCAACTATTTCTAGAGCGGGGCGAGTTCGGCCCGGAGTCCACACAGGCGGTCTATTGGGCGTTGATCTTTTACGCCCCTGGGGTGATCGTGCACGCCGCGCTGGAAGTGGTGGCGCGGCTGTTCTACGCCCAGCAGGACACCCGCACGCCGTTCCTGGTCGCCTCGGCCTCCATGCTGGTCAACGTGCTCCTGGCGCTCACTCTAATGGGGCCACTGAGCTACGGCGGGCTGGCGCTGGCGAACTCGTTGGCTGTGGGGCTGGAGGTCAGCTTGCTGCTCCTGATCGCTCGGCGGCGGCTGGACGGTGTGGAAGGGGCGCGGCTGGCGCGCACGGGCCTGCGCTCACTGCTGGGAGCTGGCGCGATGGCCCTGACCATTGTGGTCGTTGTGGGGCGGCTGGCAGAGACCAGGCCCATTCTGGTAGGGCTGGGCGGCACGGCCATGGGGACATTGGTCTATCTGGCGGTCGTCCTGGCGTTGGGGTCAGAAGAGGTGCGTGCCTTGCCCCAACTGGTGCGGCAACGCAGGGCCATGTGATGCTGATCGGGATTGACGCCAGCCGGACCACGCGAGCGGTGCGCACGGGCACGGAGGGCTATGCGCTGCACCTGATCCGGGCGCTGTTGCGCCTGGATGGCGCCCAGCGTTACCGGCTGTATTTCAATCAGGCCCCGCCGCCCGGCCTGTTCCCCGAAGGCACGTATGAGGCGCGCCTGATCCCCTTCCCCCGCCTGTGGACGCATGTCCGGCTGGCTATTGAGGTGACCCGGCATCCGGTGGATGTGCTGTTTGTCCCGGCGCACGTCCTGCCCCTGATCGGCGCCGGGCGCAGCGTCGTCACAGTGCACGACCTGGGCTACCTGACCTTTCCACAGGCACATCGCCCGCTGGACCGGCTTTACCTGGACCTCTCCACGCGCTGGAACGTCACTCGTGCCACGCGGGTCCTGGCCGATTCGGAGGCCACGCGGCGCGACCTGATCGCCCGCTACCGCGCCCCGGCGGAGAAGATTGAGGTGGCCTACCCTGGCTGGGATGAGGCCCTGTGGCGGCCTGCACCGCAGGCGCAGGTCGCCGCCGTCAAAGCGCGCTACGGCATCGCAGGCGATTACATCCTTTACCTGGGCACGTTGCAGCCGCGCAAGAACCTGGTGCGCCTGGTGCGCGCCTTTGCCCGGCTGCTGGGCAGCGGCTTGGCGCAGGCTGAAAACAGGCTACAATTGGTTCTGGCCGGCCAGGCGGGTTGGCTCGCCCAGGAGGTGTTTGAGGCGGTGCGGCGGCTGGGGTTGGGGTCCGCCGTGGTGTTCACCGGCTATGTCGCCGATGAGGAGGCCGTGGCGCTGATGAGCGGGGCGCAGGCGTTCGTCTTCCCCTCGCTTTACGAGGGGTTCGGCTTCCCCGTGCTGGAGGCGATGGCCTGTGGCGTGCCGGTGGTGTGCTCCAACGCCTCGTCGCTCCCCGAAGTGGCTGGCGAGGCCGCGCTCCTGGTGGACCCGACGGATGTGGACGCGCTGGCCCAGGCCATCCAGCGCATTCTGACGGACATGGCCCTGCGCGAGAGGCTGGTTGCGCACGGCTATCGTCAGATCACGTGTTTCTCCTGGGAACGCTGCGCCCGCCAGGTCAAAGACGTTTTGGAGGCCGTAGGGCGTCCATAGGGCGCGTATGCCTATCCCGCGTCGCATCCTGGTCGTCAAGCTGGCCGATCTGGGGGACGTGATCACCTCAGGCCCGGCGCTGCGGGCGTTGCGCACGACTTTCCCTCATGCCCGCATCGTCGCCTTGGTCACGGCAGCGACCGTGCCGGTTCTGGCGGGTTCGCCTTATGTAGACGGCGTCCTCACCTTTGACAAGTTCGCCTATGACCGCCCCCTGAGCGCGCTGCACCCCGCCAATCTCCTGGCGGCGGTGCGCCTGGCCTGGGAATTGCGCCGTCAACGCTTTGATACCGTCGTCATCCTGCACCACCTGACCACGCGCTGGGGGGCGCTCAAATACGCTGCGTTGGCCTTCGCCACAGGGGCCCGCCGCCGCCTGGGGTTGGACAACGGCCGGGGTTGGTTCCTGACGCACCGGGCCAAAGACGGCGGATTCGGCGCCCGGCACGAGGTGGAGTACGCGCTGGAGGTGGTGGGGCTGTTGGGCGCGCACACGGATGACCCCCGGCTGGAGGTCCCCATCTCCCCCGCCGACGCTGCCTACGCCAGAGAGGTGCTCGGACCCGACGGCCCGCGCCCCCTCGTCGCCATTCACCCCGGCTCCGGCGGCTGGAGCCTGGCCCGCCGCTGGGAGCCTGGCGGATTCGCCGCCGTCGCCGATGCGCTGGCAGAACGCTATGGGGCACGCATTGTGCTGGTGGGCACGGCCTCTGATGACGTAGACCGGGTAGCAGACGCGATGCGCACGATGCCGCTCAATCTGGCGGGCCGCACGACCATCGGGCAACTTGCGGCGGTGCTGCGCCACTGCGACCTGTTCATCGGGGCGGACTCCGGTGTGATGCACGCGGCGGCGGCTGCCGGGACGCCGACGGTGGCCATCTTCGGCCCGACGAACCCGCTGGCCTGGGGCCCCTGGTTGCCGCCGGAACACTATCGCATTGTGCGCAGCGCGCCCCTGTGCAGCCCCTGCGCCTACACGGACACCGGCCTGGGGCAGCCCTGGGGCTGCCCCGAACGCACGTGTATGCGCATGGTCACGGTGAAGCAGGTTCTGGCGGCAGCGGAGGCGCTATTGGCAGGGGGGGAGAGCCTGGAGTATGAAGCACAGCATAGGGAGCGAACGACCCAGGTGGCGCGGCCCGTTGGGCTGTGGGACCATGTGACCCTGGATCAGGCGATGGAGCGCATCCAGCACTTCATTGAAGGGGGGCAGGCGCGGCAGGTGGTGTTGGTGAGCCTGGATAGCGTTATCGCCTCCAGGCGCGATCCCATCCTGTTCCAGGTGCTGCGGCGCGCTGCGCTCCGGCTCGCTATAGGGCCTGAGCTTCCCCCTTCGTCACGCCCGCCCGGTCAGCCGCCCCCGGTCGTGCTGGATGCGCGGGACCTGGTGGAGGAGGTCGCCGCGCGGGCAGCGGCGGCAGGCTGGCGGCTGTTTCTCCTGGGCACCAGGCCAGAGGGCGTGGCCGGGGCGGCGGGCGCGCTGGCCGAACGTCATCCGGGGTTGGTGATCGCCGGGACGCACGCTGGCTCCCCTGCCGGCGAGGAGGAGGACGCGATTGTAGAGGCGATCCGGCAGGCGCAGCCGACCCTCCTGTTGGTAGGCTTCGGCGTGCCGGAGCAGGAGAAATGGATTGCGCGCAACCTGCCGCGCTTAGATGTACCGGTAGCTATCGGCGTCGGTGCCGCGCTGGAGCGTATAGCGGGCGGAAGCATATCCCCGTCGCTCACCGCCGACCTGCGCCGCCGCCTGGGTCGCTTGCGGGCGCTGGTTGGGCTGGCCGTCAATGGAGGGCTGGGCGGGCGTTAGCTTCAATACCTCGCCGCGGCTTTCGCTGAAAGCACAAGACGGTGTTATAATCTCTTCGTATGGACATCCGGCTTATCCGGGAAGCAGCCCGCCAGGCTCACCTGTTCTTTACCGAGACTTTTTAACACTAGCACCAGTGGTTCAATAGACCGAGGAGGAAGGCAGTTGACATGCAAGGGACAAGAACTGTCTACCTGTCATTAATTGTAGAAGCCAATGACGATGGCTATTTAGTGCTCGTGTTACTATCCGTTCAATCCGTTCCCCCAATCCGTTGACAGCCGCCCCAGGAAAGGAGCCCCATGCCTGACGAACCCTTGAAGATCGGGCTGATTGTGGGACGCGAGTGGTCATGGCCTCCTGCCTTCATTGAAGAGGTCAACCGGCGCAACGAGGGCGTCATCGCCGAGTACGTCAAGCTCGGCGGCACGCGCATGAATGAGCCTTGCCCCTATCGCGTCATTGTGGACCGCATCTCCCACGAAGTGCCCTACTACCGCACCTATCTCAAAAACGCCGTCCTGCAAGGCACTTATGTCATTAACGACCCCTTCATGTGGTCGGCGGACGATAAGTTCTTTGAGGCCTCGCTCGCGGATAAGCTGGGCGTGGCCCATCCCAAGACCATCGTCCTCCCCAACAAGGACTACGTGGAGGGCATCGTCCCCACCGAATCGCTGCGCAACCTGATCTACCCGCTGGACTGGCAGGCCATCGCCGATTATGTGGGCCTGCCCGCCATCCTCAAGGATGCCTGGGGCGGCGGCTGGAAACAGGTGTACCGCGTCCACTCGGTGGAGGAGTTGATCTGGCGCTACGATCAGACCGGGCGGCTGACCATGATCCTCCAGGAGTGGATTGAATGGGATCACTACGTGCGCTGCATCTGCCTGGGGCGCGAAAAGGTCCTGCCCATCAAGTACGACCCCCTCAACCGGCGCTATCTTGTGGAGCACGAGCACCTGACGCCGGAGCTGGGGGAGCGCATCGTCAGCGATGCCCTCAAGCTCAACCGGGCGCTCGGCTACGACATGAACACGATTGAGTTCGCCATCCGCGATGGCGTGCCCTACGCCATTGACTTCATGAACCCTGCGCCGGATTTTGACATTTATTCGCTGACGCCGCACTACTTTGAATGGGTGGTCAAGGAAATGGCCGACCTGACCATCAGCATCGCCAAGAGCGAGCGGAGGATGGGCGAGCATTATCTCTGGGCTAAGGCTGTGGATGCCGAGCAGAAAGCCAGGAGCCGCAAAGGACAGCGGGGGGGAAAAGCCCCCGCCGGGGCAAGGTAGAAGGGGGACAACGATGGACGCGATGTTGGAGCAGATCATTGAGGATTACCATGACCTGCTCACGCCCCAGGTGGCCCAGGAGACCTGGGAGCGACTGGTGGAGGGGATGACGGCGCGCCGGATCGGGTTCGGCGACCGCCTGCTGTGCACCGTGCTCAGGCCGCGCTTCCTCACGCGGGAGCAGTATGCATGGATTGAGCAGGAGTGCAGGCTGTTGCTGCGCGCCTTCGCCACAGCTTACCAGGCGCTCCTGCACGACGCCAGCCTGCGGGCCCAACTGGCCCTGACCCAGGCGGAGGAACAACTGCTCGCCCTGGATCCGGGGTTTGAGCCGCCCACCGTGAGCAGCCGCCTGGATTGCTTTATCACACCGGACGGCGGCTTTCAGAGTGTGGAGTATAACGCGGAAACGCCCGCCGGGATCGCTTACGCGGACGCGCTATCGCAACTGTTCCTGGAGTTGCCCGTCATGCAGGATTTCCAACGGCGCTACCGCCTCCAGGCGCTTAACATCCGCCCGTACCAACTGGAGGCCATGCTGGCGGCCTGGCGTGCCTGGGGCGGGCAGGGCCAGCCGCGCATCGGCATCATTGACTGGGTGGGCGTGCCCACAACCAATGAGTTTCTCCTGTTTCAGGAATTCTTCGCCCAGAACGGGCTGGAAGCGATCATCGCCTCGCCGGAGGAACTGGAGTATAGCGGCGGTAAGCTGCGCGCACGCGGGCAGGTGATTGACTTCCTTTACAAGCGCGTGCTGGCGAGCGAACTCCTGGAGAAGTACGGGCTAGACCAGCCGATTGTGCGGGCGCTGCGCGACCGTGCGGTGTGCATGGGCAACGGCTTCCGCGCCAAACTGCTGCACAAGAAATCCATCCACGCCTTCCTCACGGAGGAGCGCAACGCCCACCTGTTCAGCGCCGAGGAGCAGGCGGCGATTGCGCGCCACATCCCCTGGACGCGGAAGGTGGAGGAACGCAAAACGCGCTATCACGGCCAGACGATTGACTTGCTGCCGTTCATCGCCGATCACCGCGAGCGGCTGGTGTTAAAGCCGAACGACGAGTATGGGGGGAAGGGCGTGGTTATCGGCTGGGAGATGACGGCAGAGGATTGGGTGCGGTCGGTGAAGGAGGCGCTGAATGAGCCGACGGTCGTGCAGGAACGGGTGCCGGTGGCCACCGAGCCTTACGCGGCCTTCGCCGATGGGACAGTAGACATTAGCCCGCGCCTGGTGGACCTGGACCCCTATTTCTTCTCCGGCCAGACGGTCTATGGGATGTTGACACGGCTCTCTACAGTCGCCTTGCTGAATGTGACCGCCGGGGGAGGCTCGGTGGTGCCCACGTTCATCGTGGAGTAGCGCCACGCCCTCAATAGAGATGCGACAAATGTCATATAAAAAATGTGATAAGTGTCACTGACATAGAGGGGGAATTCAGTATTAAGATGTGCTGTGGAAGCATGAGCCAGGCCCCCCTTCCCCGGCCGGTTCATCGCGACTCCTCCTTTGGCGACCGCTCCCACCGGGGACTCCCCACTCCGGTGGGAGCCGCTTTTAAGCCAGGGCGCTATGGGGCACCGCCCGGAGATTTAAGATCAAAGCGCCTCAGGCCATTGACATGGGCAGTGTATCTCCGTATTGTGGGGTCTGATCTCGCATGGAGTCCGCTACGCTGGTCCTGGAAGACGGCACGATATGCCACGGGGCTGCCTTTGGCGCGGCAGCGGATGCCGTCTTTGAACTCGTCTTTAATACGGCCATGACGGGATACCAGGAGATCCTCACTGACCCGTCGTATCGCGGTCAAGGGGTCCTGTTCACCGCTCCCCACATCGGCAATGTGGGCATCAACCCAGAGGATATAGAGGCGGAGGGGCCGCAGGTATCAGCGGTGGTCGTGCGTGCTCTCAGCTCGGCCGTATCCAACTGGCGGGCGACGCAGCCGCTGGGGGACTGGCTGGCCGCGCACGGCGTGCCGGGGATCAGCGAGGTGGATACACGCTATCTGACGCGCAAGCTGCGCGATGGCGGCACACTGCGGGCGGCGCTGTCCACACAGGGGACACCCGCGGAAGCCCTATTGGAGATGGCCCGCGCCTGGCCTGGGCTGGATGGCGCGGATATGGTGAAGCAGGTCACCTGTGCCGCGCCTTATGCATGGACCGGCGATAGAGCGCAGCCCTGGGTGCAGGTCGCCGATGTCTATGCTGAGATCGGCGGTGAACGACCACAGGTGGTTGTATATGACTTTGGGGTCAAGCGGAACATCGTTCGGCATCTGGCGGCGCACGGCGCGCGGGTAACGGTGTTGCCCGCCACCGCTCCGGCGGAGCAGGCGTTGGCACTCCAGCCGCACGGCGTTCTGCTCTCCAATGGGCCAGGCGATCCCGCCGGGCTGCCCTACGCTGTGGAGACAACGCGCCGGCTGATTGAGAGCGGCGTGCCCATGCTGGGCATCTGTCTGGGGCATCAATTGATCGGCCTGGCGTTGGGCGGGCGGACGCGGCGGCTCAAGTTCGGCCATCACGGCGGCAACCACCCGGTCAAAGACCTGCGCAGCGGGCAGGTATGGATCACCGCCCAGAATCACAACTACCACGTGGACATGGAGACCCTGCCCAGGAACGCGGAGATCACGCACATCAGCCTGAACGACGGCTCGCTGGAGGGCCTGGCCTTGCGCGACAGGCCGGTGTTCAGCGTGCAGTTTCACCCGGAGGCCAGCCCCGGCCCGCACGACGCGCATGGCGTGTTCACGGCCTTCTTCCGCCTCATGGCAGACTTCTGGTCCGACACCAGGTTCTGAACGGACCTCCTATGCCCAGGCGCACGGATATTCACTCAGTGTTCGTCATCGGCTCCGGCCCGATTGTGATCGGACAGGCGGCGGAGTTTGACTACTCCGGCACCCAGGCGATTAAGGCGCTGCGGGCGGAGGGCTTCCGCGTCATCCTGGTCAACTCCAACCCTGCCACGATCATGACCGATCCGGAGCTGGCCGATGCGACCTACATTGAACCGCTGATCCCGGAGGCCCTGGAAGCGATCATCGCGCAGGAGCGCCCGGATGCGCTCTTGCCCACGGTGGGCGGGCAGACCGGCCTGAACCTGGCGCAGGCCCTGGCCGAACGCGGCGCGCTGGAACGCTATGGCGTCAGGCTGATCGGCGCCTCGCGCCAGGCAATCCGCATGGCCGAGGACCGCGCCCTGTTCCGCCAGACCATGCTGGCGCACGGCATCCCCGTGCCGCAGGGCGGCGCGGCCGCTTCGCCGGCCGAAGCGCGGCGGCTGGCCGAGGCCATCGGCTACCCACTCATCGTGCGCTCATCGTTTGCGCTGGGGGGGACAGGGGCGAGTTGGGTGAGCGGGCCGGAACAGTTGAACGCGGCTGTTGAGAAGGCCCTGAACGCCTCGCCGGTGCGCCAGGCCTGGCTGGAAGAATCGGTCCTGGGCTGGAAGGAATACGAGTTGGAGGTGATGCGCGACTGCGCCGATAACTTCGTGGTCGTGTGCAGCATTGAGAACCTGGACCCCATGGGGGTGCACACGGGCGACAGCATCACGGTGGCGCCGGCGCAGACCCTGACCGACCGTGAGTATCAGGTGCTGCGCGACCTGGCGCGGCGGGTGATGAGCGCGGTGGGCGTGGAGACCGGCGGGGCCAACGTGCAGTTCGCGGTTCACCCCAGGGATGGGCGGGCGCTGGTGATTGAGATGAATCCGCGCGTGTCGCGCTCCTCAGCGCTGGCCTCCAAAGCCACCGGCTTTGCGATTGCGAAGGTGGCCACGCTGGTGGCGGTGGGCTACACGCTGGATGAGATCACCAACGACATTACCCAACAGACAAAGGCCTCGTTTGAACCCTCGTTGGATTACGTCGTGGTCAAGATCCCGCGTTGGGCGTTTGAGAAGCTGCCCGGTGCGGATCGCACACTCGGCCCGCAGATGAAATCGGTGGGCGAGGTCATGGCGCTGGGGCGAACCTTCGTGGAGGCGCTGCACAAGGCGGTGCAGTCGCTGGAGATCGGCGTGGATGCGCTGGATGGCTCCGGGGAGAAGGGCGTTCAGGTGGGGCAGCTACGCCCGCTGGAGGCGCTGGCCGTGCCTGGGCCGACGCGCCTGTTTGACGTGTATTGTGCCCTGCAGAGCGGTGTATCCCCCGAAGCCATCGCCCAGGCCACCGGCTATGACCCCTGGTTCCTGGCGCAGATGGCCGAGGTGGTGGAGTTGGAGCGGGAGATCAGAGATTGGAGATGGGGATCCATCTCTAATCTCCGATCCCTACTCCGGCGGGCGAAGCGGGCGGGGATCGCGGATAGCCGCATTGCGCGGCTGCTCACGACCCCAGAACGGCCGATGAGCGCGTTGGAGGTGCGGGCGTTGCGAAAACAGATGGATATCCTGCCCACCTTTCTACGCGTGGATACGTGCGCGGCGGAGTTTGAAGCCCAGACGCCGTACCTGTACAGCACGTATGAGACAGAGGACGAGGCCCAGCCGACCGAGAGGCGCAAGGTCCTCATCCTGGGCAGCGGGCCGAACCGCATCGGGCAGGGGATTGAGTTTGATTATTGCTGTTGCCAGGCGGTGTTTGCCCTGCGCGAACTGGGCTACGAGACGATCATGGTGAATTGCAACCCGGAGACGGTCTCTACAGATTACGACACCGCCGACCGGCTGTACTTTGAGCCGTTGACGCTGGAGCACGTGCTGAATATCGTTGAAGGGGAGCAACCCCAGGGCGTGATCGTGCAGTTGGGTGGGCAAACGCCGCTCAACCTGGCGCAGGCGCTGGCCGCGGCGGGCGTGCCCATCATCGGCACCTCGCCGGAGGCGATTGACCTGGCGGAGGACCGCCAGCGGTTCGCGCAGTTGCTGCGAGAACTGGATATTCCCCAGCCGGAGCACGGCATCGCGCACGGACTGGAAGAGGCCCGCGCTATCGCCCGGCAGTTGGGCTATCCCCTGCTGGTGCGGCCTTCCTATGTCCTCGGCGGGCGGGCCATGCGCATCGTGGAGGACGATGGGCAACTGGAGAACGTGTTGGAGGAGGCGATGGCGGCTGCTCCGGGGCAACCCCTCCTGGTAGACCGCTTCCTGGAGGATGCCTATGAAGCCGATGTGGACGCGCTGTGTGACGGCGAGCGGGTAGTGATCGGCGCGATCATGCAGCACATTGAGGAGGCAGGCGTCCATTCGGGCGATTCGGCCTGCGTGCTGCCGCCCTATCGCATCAGCGCCTACCATCTGGAGACGATGCGTGAGTATGTGGAGCAGTTGGGGCTGGCGCTTGGGGTGCGTGGGCTGATGAATGTGCAGTTTGCTATCAGGGACGATATTGTGTACGTGCTGGAGGTCAACCCGCGCGCCTCACGGACGGTGCCGTATGCCAGCAAGGCCACAGGCGTGCCTTTGGCGCGGCTGGCGACGAAGGTGATGGTCGGACAGTCGCTGGCGGAATTGGGCGTTACCGCGGAGCCGAAGGTGGACGGCTTTTTCGTGAAGGAGGCGGTGTTGCCGTTCAAGAAGCTGCCGGGGAGCGACGCAGTGTTGGGGCCGGAGATGCGCAGCACAGGCGAGGTCATGGGACACGCCTCCAACTTCGGCCACGCCTTCGCTAAGTCGCAGCTTGCCGCCGGGGCCGGGCTGCCCCTGGAGGGCAACGCGCTCATCAGCGTGAACGATTACGATAAAGGGGCGGCCCTGAAGATCGCCCGCGATTTATGGCGGATGGGGTTTGGGCTGTACGCCACGCCGGGGACGGCGGAGTTTCTGCGCCGGGTGGGGTTGCCGGTAGAGGCGGTCAACAAGGTGTCGCAAGGCTCGCCGCATGTGGTGGACCTGATCCGGGCGGGGCAGGTGCATCTCATCCTGAACACGCCGCGCGGGCCACACGCGCACTCCGATGGGGCGCAGATTCGGCAGGCAGCGCTGGCGATGGACGTGCCGCTGCTCACCACGCTCTCGGCGGCAGCGGCGGCGGTGGCGGGGATCCGGGCGCTGCGGGCGAAAGCGCTCAAGTACCGGAGCCTGCAGGCGCATTTCGGTGGGTAAGCTCTGGCCCCTTCTCAGGCTGTGATGGCAAGCGGTTTGGCTTTGGTCGTGGGTTCAGGCACCGGCTGGTTGGTCTCTTTGAGAGCCTGGATATACAACTCTATAGCCTCTTTCATGAGCTTTTCGGTCTCTTCAAGGGTGTCGGCTGCGGCAATACAGCCAGGAAGGTCGGGGACGTAAGCGGAGTAATTCTTGCCGGTCCATTCGTAGATGACTATGTATTCCTTCATGCTCCATCCTCCAGTTCAGCCTGTTTCCAGATGCTCTTCAACGTGCCTGGAGCGACCTCTTTGCCTGGATGCCCGGCGACTACGACAATTCCTTTCTTGGTTGGATGTTTGAGTACACGATGGCTGCCTCGGATACGGGCCACATACCAGCCATCTTCCTCTAATCGCCTCAACACATCCCGCACCTTCATTATCGCTCCGGAAGCCATATTACTATATGAGCCAGCCGGATGGCAAATCGGGCGCGGATTAGGCGGGCGGTGGCGGGGATCCGGGCGCTACGGGCGAAAGCGCTCAAGTACCGGAGCCTGCAGGCGCATTTCGGTAGGTAGGCTCTGGCCCCTTCTCAGGCTGTGATGGCAAGCGGTTTGGCTTTGGTCGTGGGTTCAGGCACCGGCTGATGGGCTGGGTTTTTCTTCCGTTCCTCGGTGGCTTCTGGCAAGCCCTGCGGCTCAAAAGTGCCCTATTTCTCCAACAACACCCCAAAGGGGAACTACCAAGGCGAAAGACTTTTCAAATCTCAGACTCCATCAGTTGCTTCCTGATCTGGGCGGCGTGCTCCAGTCGGCTGTTTAAAAAAGTCTTGTCCGCGTTTTCGTCCATCCAGGGTATATCAATAATGGTCGTGATCTTTGTCTGATTCTCGTTGATTGCTTCAAACGTAGTCCTGCCATACATGACAGCAGGACCATCATGGATAACCATCGCAATCACACGATTCGGTTCAAATTCCACAACTTCCATCGTGCCTTCTACAGGGATCCCACTGCGTTTGTTGCTCCTGTGGATGATCGTTCCAACACCAATGGGAGCTTCAGAATCCAGCCAGAGTTTAATGTCTGAATCCCAGCGGGGGTGATTGCGAACATGTTCCACCGCGAAAAAGTGGAACACCTTATTGATTGGACGGTCGATCACTTGTGAGGATTCAAATTGTAGAGCCATCGTTTTCTCCTTTTACCGTTTCAACTCACCGAATAAAGCCGCCCATGTAAATTGGGCTGATACTCACAGCAACGCCCGATCCCGCTATCTTCTTCATCTTCTCCAAAGTGGCAGGGTTGGGCGCTCCAAAAATCTCAATGCCGATGGGCTCGATAAATTCATACGTTTTCTTAGAACGCTCATCGGCTCCCTGTATTTGTTGATCAAGCGCGTCCGCATTGGGAAAGAGACGGACAATCGTAACTTCAGCGGTCTCTTCATTCTCGTAAGCCAGTTGGGCTATCGTGCCTGGTTTACCGCTAAAGATCGGCTGGATACTTTCCTGATAATGTACTCTGAATTCATCGGTCTTGCCTTCCTTTATCTATCTTGTTGCGACTGATGAAAACAATTGGTTCAGTCATCCGTGCCCCTTATCCTGCCTAATTCGTCTGTGCGCTGGTGAGCTAAGGAGCAGCCGGCGCCAGCCGGACCTGCCAGGCGCCCAGGCTTTGCAGGCGGCCCTGGATCAGGCGGCCAGGCCGGACCTCAATATCCACCAGACGGGCCAGCCCCTCCAGGCCACCGGCCAACTGCACCCAGGCCAGCCCCTGCTTGAGCAGGGCCACAAAGGGCTGGACCTCCTCCAAAACGTAAAACTCGGCCCGGTAGAGAACGACGCTGTCGGCATCCCGGCCCGCACTGATGCCGCCATGCTCAATGCGGGCTACCAGTTCATGGGTTTCAGGGTCATATAACGTTCCCCGACGCGGCATCGTTATCTCCTATCGGAGGTGAGGCCCTGGTGAACCGGCGCGCTGTTTCAGTTGCTCAATTTCGCGCTGGATCGCCGCCCGCGCCTCCTCGCGATCAATGCCATCCACCAGCGCAGCCTCGGCGCTCAGGCGTTCATGGGCACCGGCCAGCCACTTCTTATCGGCGGGGGTCAGGTTGCGTGTGTGGCTGCGGTTGACCAAGTCGCGCACGGTCTCAATCAGCACCTGCGGCTGGGAGGCACGCCAACGCGCACTGAGTTCAACGACGCGTTCACGGGTGTCGTCGGGGAGGGGACACGCCGGGGAGTGCAGACAGGCCACAATGGCGGCCAGGCCATTCACAGCGCGACGCAAGCCGATGGCCTCGGCTTGAGCGATGGGGAGCGATAACAGGCCATCGCCACTCAGCCGGATGGTGTAGTAATCGGTGGCCTGGCCCTTCTGGCTGCGCGTCATCACCCCTTCAATGACCCCCAGCCCAAATAGCGGATGAACCACCGGCTCCCCTGGCTGGAGCAGGTCAGCGCTCATGGGTATCCTCCTTTGAGGAGGGCGGGTTGCGGTCTGCGACCCGCCCCCATCGTAGGCTGGTTAGCGGCGGCGACGGCCGCCACCGTAGCCACCGCGGCTGCTGCCGCCATAGCCACCGCGATTGCTGTCCGCGCTGTAGCGCGGGGCCTGCGGACGCGCCTCGGCGACCGTGATCGTGCGGTCATCCAAGGTCTTGCCGTCAAGCTGGTGAATGGCCTGCCGGGCAGCCGCGTCTGTGGCCATCTCCACGAAGGCGAAGCCGCGGGGGCGGCCTGTATCGCGGTCGGTGATAATGGCGACGTCAGTGACCTCGCCGGCCTGGGCAAACAGTTCGCGCAGCATGGTCTCGGTCGTGCTGTAGGGCAGGTTGCCGATGTATAGTTTTTTCGTCATGAAAGTCTCCTTAGATTTTGAGATACGTAGGTCGGAGCGAGGTCGAGGCCGGGGAGAAACACGACCGCCCAGGTCGATCCTGCCTGGGCGGTGATAACTCGCTGACCGAGACAGAACTTACTTCGTCCTACTAAAAGCAAGTATACCACACAATTGGGGTTTTGTCAAAGCGACTTTGGGCTGGTGGCCAAGATCAGGTCTGTAGGGGCAAGCGTGCCTTGCCCCTACAGACACAACCCCAGTCGGGGGCTACCTGGCGTCCCTCCCCGAAGTGTGGTATAATATTTAGGCCCGCCAAGGCGGGCTTTTGATTTGTCGCTCCTGATAGGGAATAATCACATATGAGCGATCTCGTCAAAGCACTGGAAGCGAAGCCAAATGAGAATATCCCGGAGTTGCGACCGGGCGATACCGTGAAGGTGCACGTCCGCATTGTGGAGGGCGACCGCGAGCGCACTCAGGTGTTTCAGGGCACGGTCATCCGCGTCCGCAAGGGGGGCAACGATGCCAGCTTTACGGTGCGCCGCATCGCCGCGCATGGCATCGGCGTGGAGCGTACCTTCCTGCTGCGCTCGCCCCGTCTGGAGAAGGTGGAGATCGTTCGCCGGGCGAAAGTACGCCGGGCGCGGCTGTATTATCTGCGCGGGTTGCACGGCAAGGCCTCACGCCTAAAGGAGCACCGCGAGCAACAGCCTGCCGGGGCGAATGCGCAGCCAGCGGGCTGATCCGGCCCTGAGGCGGACCAGACATCTTATGAGCCAGAACCACCGGCGGCCCCTCATCGGTATTACCTCCCGCCGCGACCAGACCCTCTCGCCGGTCGTGTTGCCGACCTTTGCCTTAAGCCAGGCCTACGTGAGGGCCATCTCCCTGGCCGGTGGTGCGCCCCTGATGATCCCCATCACCCCAGATGAGGAGCAACTGCGCAGCATCTACGCCGGACTGGACGGCATTCTCCTCTCTGGCGGGGGCGATATTTCGCCGCACCTGTACGGGGAGGAAGCTCACCAAAGCGTCTGGGGCGTGGACGAGGAGCGCGACGCGGTGGAACTGACCCTGGCGCGCTGGGCACTGGCCGAGGGGAAACCGCTCCTGGCGATCTGTCGTGGCGTCCAAGTGATGAACGTCGCTGCCGGGGGCAATCTCTATCAAGATATCCTCTCCCAAATCCCCCAGGCGATTGAGCACGTGTACTATCCCGGCTACCCGCGCAACCACATTGCGCATCCGGTCCGGCTCATGCCCGATTCCCTTTTGGCTGGCATCCTGGGCGCGACCGAGGTCGGTGTGAATAGCCTGCACCACCAGGCGGCCAGGGCCATCGCGCCCGGCCTGGTGAAGGTCGCCGAGGCCCCGGACGGGGTCACCGAGGGCCTGGAGAAGCCGGACCATCCCTTCGCCCTCGGCGTCCAATGGCACCCGGAAGAGTTAACCGACCATAGGCCCATGCGCCGCCTGTTTGAGGCGTTCATCGCAGCAGCCAGCGGCCAGTAGTCCATCGCCGGACGGATGGCTGAAATGAGCGATCCGCGCCCTATCGGTATTTTGGACTCCGGCGTGGGCGGGCTGTCCGTCCTGCGCGAGATCGCCCGCCAGCTTCCCCATGAGGACGTGCTGTACGTGGCCGACCAGGCCCACATCCCCTACGGCCCGCGCCCGCTGGGCGACATCCGCGCCCTGACCCTGGGCATTGTCCGCTTCCTCCGCGCCCAGGGGGCCAAAGCTATCGTGATCGCCTGCAACACCGCCTCTGCCGCCGCACTTTATACGGTCCGCGCGGCCTTCCCGGACCTGCCCATCGTGGGCATGGAACCGGCGGTGAAGCCCGCCGCCGAACGCAGCCGGGCACGGCGCGTCGCTGTCCTGGCGACACCGGCCACCTTTCAGGGGGAATTGTTCGCCAGCCTGATTGAGCGCTTCGCCCAGGACGTGGAGGTGCTGCCTCAAGTCTGCCCCGGCCTGGTGGAACAGGTGGAGGCCGGGGACTTGGATGGTCCGCAGACGCAGGCGCTGTTGCGCACCTACCTCAGCCCACTCCTGGCGGCGGGCGCCGACACCTTGGTCTTAGGCTGCACGCACTACCCCTTCCTCCTCCCCGCCATCGCCCAGATCGCCGGCCCCCAGATGGAGGTGATTGACCCCAGCCCCGCTGTAGCCCGGCAGACGGGCCGCGTCCTGGCGGCCAGAGGCCTAGAGAACACGCTAGGCCGCCAGGCGAGCTATACCTTCTGCACCACCGGCGATGTCCCCGCTTTCCGTGCCCTGGTCAAGCGGCTGATCGATCTCCCTGGGACGTTTGTGGAATTGGCGTGGCAAGAAGGGGGCGAACTTGCCATACTGAGCGGGGGAAGAGGAGACGCTTCCCCTCCCCCTTGACGGGGGAGGGCGGAGCTCCCGGCGGGGAGATTTACGCCATATTCCGGCTGGCCGGTGGCTGGAGCGGCAGGACGATATGGAAGGAACTGCCCGGTAGATTCACGGGGTCATATCCGGCGCTCTCGGCCCAAATGCGCCCACCGTGCGCCTCAATCACGCCTTTGGCGATGCGCAGCCCCAGCCCCGGCCCGCCACCCATGAACTTCGTTGCCCCGGTGGAGTGCAGCAGCGCGCGGCTGGCCCGGTAAAACGTCTCAAAGATCAGGTCAAGCTGGTCACGGTCAATCCCCACGCCCGTATCCGTAATCACGACCTCCACGCGGTCGTTGTCCAATCTGCGCCCTGAAAGGGTGATGCGCCCGCCGTCAGGGGTATACTTGATGGCATTGCCGATGACGTTACAAAAAGCCTGCGTTAGCCGCTGCACATCCACGCGCACGGGGGGCAGATCGCTAATGCCGCGCATCACAAACACGTGACGGCGCTCGCGCATGGCCCCCGTCATGCGCTCCAGACACAGCCAGAGCACAGCTTCCAACGTGGTCTCGCTGTACTGCAACTTGAGCGCCTGGATGTCAATCTGCGAGGCATCCAGCATGGCGGCAACCAACTCTTCCAAGCGTTGCGCCGCCCGGTCCATGCGCGTGACGATCTCCGCGACCTGGTCAGGCCGCAACTGCCCCTGCTGACTCATGGCGGCCAACAGGTCCACATAGCCGCGCACCTGGGTCAGCGGCGTGCGCAATTCGTGGGAGGCGATGGTGATGAAGTCCGCCTTGGCCGCGTCCACCCGTTGCAGGCGCTCGTTGGCCTCGCGCAACTCGCGGTTCAGTGCCATGATCTCGCTGTTCAACGCCTTAAGATTGGTGGAAAGTTGCAGGTGATGCAGAGTGGTGGCCGTCTGCTGCGCCAGCGTTCTCAGCAGGGCAAGCTCATGCGCCCCATACCCGCGCGGGGCCTGGCCCAGGGCCAGGATACCGATGAGTTGGTCGCCGCTGATCATGGGGACATAGACGGCCATGGCCAGCGCCTCCAGCCAGGCGCGCTCTTCAGCCGCCATCCCCGTATAAGCCGGGTCTGTGGCGATGGCGCTGTAGAAGACAGGCGCCTGGCGTTCGCGCAGGGCGCGCAGGAAGGGGCTATTCCCGGCCAGCGGGGCCTCCTCGGTGGGAATGCTGCCCAGGACAGGGAGGGGATGGAGGCGATAGGTCCAGGCCACCTCGTGCACGAGCAACAGGGCGCCACGTTCAGCACCGCAAAGCGCTGCCGCCGTGCGCACCAGCGCCTCGGCTACCTGCTGCACGTCGGTAGCTTCGCCCAGGGCCCGGTGATAGGCACGGAGGAAGGTCAGCGACTCCAGGCCCCAGCGCTCCTGCCAGCGGGATTGCCGCACCCACACGATGGCGACGAGGGCGGGGAGGAGCGCCCCGGCGAGCACGAGCATGGTCATCCTGAACGCCAGCGAGGGAACGGCGCCGGCCGGTGGTGCCCACAGAGGCACGGCGATGAAGGCCGCCAGTCCGACGAACAGGGCCACAGCCAGCAGCGTCAGGAGCACAGGTCCCACCCAGCTCGCTGTGCGGGGGACAGTTTGACCAACCTGAGGATGCGTTGTCACGAAGCTCCGATGGCCTGACTACCGCCGGCCTCATCCGGCGGTGGCTCATTTCAACTCCACGCCGTGGGTTGTTTGTTCCCCCGTTCTGACCGTCAATCCTGCGTGTAGCGAAGAAGGCATGCCTCAACAAGGGCCACTAAGGCCTATAGGGGGGCAGGGCTGCCTGCAAATGCTCCGATTACCGGATACTAAGCTTCGTTCCCGTGTCTACTGGGTCTCGCCACCCTAGCCGGTCTTGTCGCCATCGCGGCCATCGCCAGAGGGGGGGCGGCTTTGCCGGGCGTCAAGCCGGGCCAAAGAGGCGACACTATCGCCATCCTTAAGATCCATAATACGGGCGCCACGCGCCGAACGGCCCATCTGGGGAATATTCTTGACCGCCGTACGCAGCACCAAGCCCTGGGCAGAGATGATCGTCACCTCGTCGTCGGGCCGAACCACACGCGCCGCCGCAACCACGCCAGTCACGTCCAGGCTCTTCGCCAGGGTTACCACGCCTCCACCGGCCCGGCCCTGTGTGGGATAGTCCGAGAGGGGAACGCGCTTGCCATAGCCCCTGGTAGTCACAACCAGCAATTCAGCCCCTGGCTCAACTACGTCCATGCTGGCCACCGCATCGCCCGGCTCCAGACGGATGGCGTTTACGCCAGCGGCGGCGCGCCCCATAGGGCGCACTGTGGCTTCATTGAAGCGCAACGCCTTGCCGCGTTCGGTCACAAGGATGAGGTCCTGATCCCCGCGCGTCAGCCTCACCCACCCCAGTTCATCATCCGCCTCCAGGCTTATGGCGACAATACCGGCGCGACGGGCGCTCTCAATCTCCGACAAGGCCATGCGCTTCACCCGTCCCAGCCGTGTGACCATCGTCAAATACCTGGCGGCCAAGCCATTCTGCGGGCGGGCGACCACAGCGGTGACGCGTTCGCCAGGCGCGAGCGCCAACAGGTTGGTGATGGGGAGACCCTTCGCCTGGCGGTCGGCGTCGGGGATCTGATAGGCGCGTTCCATATACACCCGCCCCCGGTCGCTGAAGAACAGGATAGAATCCAACGACCCCGCCGCCAGCAGGTAGAGGACGGCATCCTCCTCCCGCGTGGTCATGCCTGTGATGCCCCTGCCGCCCCGCGCCTGGGATTTGTACACCCGCGCCGGGACGCGCTTGACGTAGCCGCGCTGGGTGATGGAGATCAGCACCTCCTCGTCGGGCACCAGGTCTTCCTCGCGGAATTCCTCCTCGGCTTCAGGGACAATGCGCGTGCGCCGCTCGTCACCGTATTTCTCTTTGAGCTGGCGCATGTCGTCCTTAATCAGCCCCAGAATCTTGCGCGGGTGGGCCAGCAGGTCCTGGAGATAGGCGATGCGCTGCGTGACCTCGGCGTATTCCTCCTCAATTTTCTGGCGCTCCAGCGCGGCCAGGCGGCGCAACTGCATGTCCAAAATAGCCTGGGCCTGGGCCTCGGTCAACCTGAACTTCTTGATGAGGTTGGCCCGCGCCGTCTCCGCATCCCTCGCCTGGCGGATCGTGGCGATCACCGCATCCAGGTTGGCCAAGGCAATGCGCAGGCCCTCCAGGACATGGGCCCGCTGGCGGGCGCGCTCCAGTTCAAAACGGCTGCGCCGGGCGATGACCTCGCGCCGGTGTTCAATATAGACCTGGAGCGCCTTCTTCAGGCTGAGCATGCGCGGCTCGCCATCTACCAGGGCAAGCATCTGCACGCCGAATGTCGTCTGCAAGGGCGTGTACTTGAAGAGTTGGTTCAGGACGGCACGCGGCTGTGCCCCGCGCTTGAGTTCAATGATCAGGCTCATGCCGCGCCGGTCGGACTCATCGCGCACCTCTGAAAGGTCGCTCAGACGGCCCTCACGGGCCAGTTCCGCGATGCGCTCAATCAGCCCGGTCTTGTTCACCTGATAGGGGAGTTCGGTGATCACGATGCGATGGCGGCCACCGCGCATCTCCTCAATATGGGCGACCGCGCGCACCACCAGTCGCCCCCGCCCGGTGGCGTAGGCGTGCTGGATGCCCTCACCGCCGACAATCAGGCCGCCCGTGGGGAAGTCCGGGCCTTTGACGAAACGCATCAAATCTTCAACGGTGACTTCATCCTGCTGCTCCCAGTGGTCAATCAGGTAGCCGATCGCGTCGGCAAGCTCGCCCAGGTTATGGGGGGGGATGTTCGTCGCCATGCCCACAGCGATGCCGGAGGAACCGTTGAGAAGCAAATTGGGCAGCCGCGCCGGCAACACCTCAGGCTCTTTGAGCGTCCCATCAAAGTTATCTACAA
>Ga0101945_1000261_pt1 | contig 108274 bp, 107 predicted proteins | sample DewCreD2012metaG_2_FD_75246 | JGI IMG/M metagenome (GOLD analysis project Ga0101945, IMG submission 75246) | Hot spring sediment bacterial and archeal communities from British Columbia, Canada, to study Microbial Dark Matter (Phase II) - Dewar... ... | reverse complement strand
GTATCCTCTTTATTGACGAAATCGGTGAACTCCATCCCGTGCAAATGAACAAGCTGCTCAAGGTGCTGGAAGATCGCAAGGTCTTCCTGGAAAGCTCCTACTATAATCCTGACGATCCCAAAATTCCGGCGCATATTCACGACATTTTTCAAAACGGGCTGCCGGCGGACTTTCGCCTCATAGGCGCCACTACTCGCTCCCCGGAAGAAATACCGCCTGCCCTCAGGTCAAGGTGCGTGGAAATCTTCTTCCGCCCCCTCTTACCTGACGAAGTGGCGGTTATCGCGGCCAACGCGGCGACCAAGCTCGGCCTCGGCCTCAAGTTCGCGGCGCTCGAGCGGATCAAGGATTATGCCACCAACGGGCGAGACGCGGTGAACATCGTCCAACTTGCCGGCAGTCTCGCCATTACCGAAGGCCGGTCAACCATCGACGAAGTAGACGTGGAGTGGGTCATTGCCAGCGGCCAGTACGCTCCCCGGCCCCAGTGGAAAATTCCGGCGCAGCCGGAGGTGGGCACCGTCCTGGGTCTGGGAGTGCAGGGCCCCAATCTGGGTATGGTGCTGGAGGTAGAAGCGGTGTCGGTGGCAGCTCCTCCCGGAAAAGGGCGGCTCACCCTAACCGGCCTCGTGGAGGAGGAGGAAGTCCAGCTGGGTGGGCGCCGTGTACGGCGCAAGAGCATGATCAAGAGCGCCGCAGAGAACGTTCTGACCGCGCTCCGCCTCGCCGCCGGCATCACGCCGGACGATTACCATATTCACCTGAATTTCCCCGGCGGTATGCCGGTGGACGGACCGTCGGCCGGTCTGGCGATGGCCACTGCGATTTACTCGGCCATAACCGGTGTTCCGGTCAGCAACAAGGTGGCAATGACGGGCGAACTCTCCATTCACGGCCGGGTCAAACCCGTTGGCGGCGTCATTCCCAAGGTGGACGCGGCGGCGCAGGCCGGCGTAGAAAAAGTGTTTATCCCGGCGGAGAACAACCACCAGGAGTTGTTGCTGGGGCGCAAGGACATTGAGGTGGTACCGGTGCGGCATCTGAACGAGGTGCTGGAAGCGGCTTTGCTGTATTAACACCGACCCGGTAAACGGAGGCCGAAGAGAATGGAAAAGTACGGAGAAATGGCATTGCAGGACGCCTTGGCCGGCGAGACACCGGGCAGCGCACCGGGACGCGCCGGCCGGGAGCACCACATATGCGGTATGGTACTCAGGTGCGACGGGGCGCAACAGGATGTCGGCGCGGCGGCGTCTGCCCGGCGAATGTGCGAGGTGCTCTTTATCGAAGCCGACCGGGAGCGAAACGGTACGCGTTTGCCCCGGCTCGTCTGTCTTTACGAGGGGAGGCAAGGAGACACCCTGATTCATCCTTATTATTTTGCTGCCGAAGCAGCGGTAGCGGCGGAGGCACTATGGCAGGCTGTGTGGCGGTATATCCGGCATCAGTATGAACCGACCTGCTTGCAGCGCATCTTCCTATACGGTGACGGCGCACCGTGGGTGCGCGCGGGTACGTCCATCCTGCCCAAAAGTGTCTTTGTGCTGCATCCCTTTTACCTTCGCCAGTGGCTTACTCCTGCTCTGGTGCTCCAGGAAGATGACTTCGGCCGGGCGGTTTGGTCGTCAATCGAGGCAGGCGACCAGATTGGCATAGAGCGGTTACTCAGAGAGGCGGAGGCCAGGGCCCCTAACCTGGCCTTCCGCCAGGCGATACGCAACTGCCGACGCTCCATGCGTAAACAGTGGGACGGAATTGCTGCCTACCATCTTTTTCCGGAAGCCCGGCAGGGTACCGGGGTATAAAAAATTTTTTCGGGCGTATTGACATTAAAAGATCACTTTGTTATTGAGAAGGCAGAAGAAACGGCCGGGGTGCTGCCCGGATAGAGACGGGAAATACCCGGAGCGGAACCGGCCGTAAGACACCGAAGAACAGCTTCTTTTTCAAGTTGTGTGAAAATTAACACAATCACATAAGCTCTGAAGGACGCCGTGGGCGGCGCAGGGAGCCTCCGGGAGGCCGAATCGAACAACGATAGGCCGGTACACCTTGACGTGTGCCGGCCTGTTTTTTCTGAGATCTGAGGTGACCGAGACTTGGGATTCCGGTTTGCAATTTGAGATTTGCAATTCTTGGGGGTGAGAACCTTCTGGTAAGGGCGGTAAGCACGCGGGGCCACAGGACCTAGTTCTCTGAGGAGGTGTTTATATAATGCTAGGGAAAATAGGAAGGGCGTTTTTATCGGCGGGTTCATTCTTACAGGCGGGGGCCGAAGCACAGGCCCGGTGGGAACTGGAAGTTAGCAGGGTTATTCTCACCCGAAGGTGGAAGGTTCTTTTGCTGGCCTTATTGCCGGTGCTTGTTGGCGTAGGTGTAGAGCTGGCGTTTGCCGGCAACCTGCCGGAGACCATTGGCGGGTCGAAAGCCTACATGCCGACCTTTGTTACCAGTCAGATGTTCTTTGGCTCGATTCTCGTCGGTCTTCTGGCCGGACTTATCACCGGTGTTATCGGGGCCGGCGGCGGCTATATCTTGACGCCGGCGCTGATGAGCTTCGGTGTGAAGGGTATCATGGCCGTGGGCACGGACCAGTTCCACCTCTTCGCCAAGGCCATCATGGGTACCACCATTCACAGGAAGCTCGGCAACGTGAACGCGTGGCTTGCCGTCTGGTTTGTGGTTGGTTCCTTCTGCGGCGTCACCGTGGGCGGTATGATCAACCGCGCCATCTACCACAAGAGTCCGGCGCTCAGCGATGCCGTGATCAGCGCCGTGTACGTGGTGATTCTGGGCACGCTTGGCGCGTACGCCCTGGCCGACTGGCTCCGGCTGCGCCGGGGAGAGGTGGCGGCCAAGGCGAGCACGGAGGCGACCACGCGTTTCGCCAAGTGGCTGCAGGCCGTCCCGCTGGCGCCGCGGGTAAAGTTTGACCAGGATATCGTTCCCGGAGGCCGCAGCATCTCCGTGTACCCGGTTATTGTCACCGGCTTCATCGTCGGTTTCGTAGCCGCGATCATGGGCGTGGGCGGCGGCTTCCTCACCTTCCCGATGTTCGTCTACGGTTTGGGCGTCTCGACCTTTACCACGGTGGGTACGGATATTCTGCAGATCATCTTCACGACGTTCTACTCCTCGATTTTCCAGTACGCGATTTACGGGTTCGTGTTCTACACCGTGGCCATGGGCATGCTGCTCGGTTCGCTGCTGGGCGTGCAAATTGGGGCGCTGGTGACCATCGTGGTCAAGGGTGCGGTCATCCGGGCGTTTTACGCCATTACCATCCTGGCCGGGTTTGTAAACCGGGCCTGCGCACTGCCAAAGAAGCTCACCGAGGCGGGTTACATTACCCTGGCTGAGGCCACTGGCAGGTCGATTGACCTCGTGGGTATGGTTGTCTTCTGGCTCCTGGTCGGCACGTTTGGTATTTGGATTCTGTCTGTTTTCGTAAAGAACGTCAACAGGATCCGTGCGGGGGCAGTGACGGCCTCCGCCGGCGGCGGCCACTAACCGAGGAGGTGTTGTGCAGATGCTGGTAACAGACGCCAGAAAGTTCTGGATCGGACTGATAGGGTTGGTGACCTTCTTCGTCGTCCTGGCCGTATGGGTCAGTCCGGTGATAAACGGGAAGACGGGTTTGGAGTGGGCCGACGACCTCTTTAACCAGCTGGCCAAGAACTCGGCCTACTACATCCCGGAGCAAGCCGAGAAGGCGGCAGAATTCGAGGGCACACCCGTGGATGCGACCGTGAAGGCGAGGAGCCCCGGTGAAGCCGAGAAGATCGCCCGGCTGGCCGCGTCTGCCGGGGCCGAGACCACGGTCGACGGCCAGAAGGTGAAAATCAAGGGCGACCTCGGACGTCTCTCAGAGGCGGCCCTGGCTGATGCGGATGCCCTCCACCACGGTCAGGAACAGGCGTTCCTGAGCAAGTACGGGATGAGCGGCCGTGAGGTCGTCTATTACTGGTGGACCGCGTTCAAGGGGATTAACAAGCAGTATCTCAAGGAGGACAAGGGGCCGGAAGCCAACTACACGAAGTCGATAATAACGAAGGGGCTCGAGCCGGCTTACAACTTCGCGGGTTTCCAGGCGGCCAAGTTTTCGGAACGGGCCGGTGTCGCGAGCTTCCTGCTGGTATTCTATCTTATCTACACCATCTGGTACGGCTTCTCTATCTGGTATCTCTTTGAAGGGCTCGGCGTCGTGGCCAGGGCGGGCGAAAAGAAAGAAGCATAGTCCGGGATCTTCAACCCGGGCCCAATCGGACAACGATAGGCCGGTGTGCGAAAGCGTATACCGGCCTTTTATTTCAGAGGCTTGAGCTTATAAACCATTCTGGGGTGGGAGGGGGCCTAACGGTGCACGACGATCTTGCGCGGAAGCTGGCCGTCGTGCTGACGGCGGTGCGGGACAAACTTCCGGCGGAGGAGATCTGCCGCCGGTACGGTATTGAGCGCCGGACCTATTACAGGTGGCGGCGGGAACTTACCCGGGCTGGTCTGGTCTGGCTGCAAAGGCGATTGGCACCGCAGCCGGCCGCAGACCCGGTCGTTGGCGATCTTGAGCGGCAGAAGGCCGAATTGGAACAGCGTATCCTGGAACTGGAGCGGTCGAAAATAATCTGGGAACTCAGGTACAAGTTGCTCCGGTGGCGGCTGGAAGGTACCGGTGATACCCGTGTCCAGAAAATCATCGCCGACATCAACCGTCTGCTGCCGGAACGTATAGAAGAGGGTGTCTGACCGTGTAGGGCTGTGCCGGAATACCGTCATGGAGTATTCGCGCCCGTCGGCTATCCTCACCCCGTCTAAAATAGTTCAAGGGCACCCCGAGAAGGGGTGCTTTTTTATGGAGCAAAAGTTTTGGATACAGTATTGACAATATAGGTGCAGTTTGCTAGGGTTAAATCGAAGCAAGATCTCAGGTGTGAACGGCTTTCTGACGGTTGATTTAGGCCGGAACCTGTGAAAAAGACAACAGTCACTTTCTGTAGTGATAATCGTTCTGTGATTTTTTCTGAAATATCGGTGGGTTAGCGGCAATTCTGAACGGTCAAAAGTAACAATCTAAGGGGCCGAATCGAACAACGATAGGCCGGTAGTCGTTGCGCAGCAAGGGCTACCGGCTTTTTAGTTGCCGGCGGGCGTCTGGCACAACTGGATAGAGTAGGCCGAATCGAACAACGATAGGCCGACAAACGGGGATACCGGTTGTCGGCCTATCGCTTTCGAGGCCGCGAGTCGGGTAAAGGGAGGTGGTACATGGGGAGCCCATCTACAGGGCGCTTTACCGAATCCGGGTATTTCGTCAGGAGGTGATTCAAGATGAAATTTATGCAACCGTTGACACGCGGTAGCCGGACGGCATTTGAATGGCTGATGGCGGCCCAGAGGGCGCACGCCAGGTGGGAGTACGACGTCAGCACCGTGATCCTGACGAAGAGGAGAAAGCTGCTGCTCGCCGTGCTTCTGCCTTTGATCGCCGTCATAGGCCTGGAATGGGCGTACGCCTTTGAAGTTCCGCACATCATAGGGGGTAAAACGGCCTACGCACCTTCTTTTGCCACCACGGAGATGTTTCTTGTTTCCCTGGTCATCGGTCTGTGCGCCGGTATGATCACCGGCTGCATCGGGGCGGGCGGCGGCTTCATTCTGACGCCGGCGTTGATGAGCGTCGGGGTCAAGGGGATCATGTCCGTCGGCACCGATATGTTTCACATCTTCGCCAAGGCCATCATGGGAACCACATTGCACCGGAAGATGGGAAACGTCTCCATCGGCCTGGCGCTGACTTTCGTTATCGGTTCCGTCACCGGGGCGACCGTGGGCGGCATTGTAAACCGGGGTTTCTATGAAAAGAATCCCGCACTGAGCGACGCCTTTATCAGTTCCGTCTACGTAGTCATCCTCGGGTTCCTTTCCTTCTACACCCTGTACGACTTTATGCGGGCCCGGCGAAGCACGGGCGCCGGCAGTACGGCGCAGGTCGGGGAGTTAACAAGACTCGCGCGGGCGGCGCAATCGATCAAGGCTCCGCCAATGATCGGCTTTGACCACCACGTCGTAGCCGGTGGGCGGCGCATCTCGGTTTATCCCGTGATCGCTGCCGGTTTCATTATCGGCTTCATTGCGTCCATCATGGGCGTGGGCGGCGGCTTCCTCTTCTTCCCAACGTTCGTGTACGGTCTCGGTGTTTCCACCCTGACGACGGTTGGCACCGACCTGTTGCAGATTATCATTACCGCGGCCTATACTTCGGTTGTCCAGTACGCGATTTACGGGTTTGTGTTCTACACCCTGGCCATGGGGTTGCTTCTGGGCTCACTGATCGGCATCCAGATCGGCGCCATCACCACCAAGCTCGTGCGGCCGATCGTGATCACCGGGTTTTACGGTCTGACCACCTTTGCCGGGTTTGTGAACCGCGGCTTCTCCCTGCCGGGTAGCCTGTCGAAGGCCGGCTACTTCACCCTGAATCCCGCTACGGCCAAGGTGCTCGACGTCGTGGGGCTGATCATCTTCTTCGCCATCGTTGGCGCCTTCGGGCTGTGGGTGCTGGTGTCCTTCATCAGGGGTGTGGGCCGTTACCGCGCCGGCGAGATCCCGGTTTCCACCGGTGGCGTCCACTAAAGGGGGTGTAAATGATGGCTGCTGCAGGGGATAAGCGTTACCTGGTGCTCGGTATTGTGTCCCTGGCCGTCTTTGCCGTGGTCCTGGTCGTATTTTTCACACCCCTGTTTGGCGGGAGAACGGGAATGGAGGCGGCCGACGATCTTTTCAACTCCCTTTCCAAGGGATCGTCGTACTACATCCCGGCGGTTGCCGAACAGGCGGGAGAGTTCAAGGGTACGGAAGTGGCCTGGAAGGTGAAAGTCGAGGATGAAGAGCTGGGCGCCGCGGTGGCCAGGGTATTTGCGGCAGCGGGTGCCCAGACCGAGACCGGAGCCGGCAAGGTAACCATAAAAGGCGACCTGGGCCGGTTGGCGGCAGCCGCTGCGGCCGACGCCGATGCCCTGTACAAGGGCGACCCCGCTATTGAGGGCAAATACGGGCTGGATGGCCGCAGGGCGGTCTACTGCTGGTACGAAGGGTTCAAGGCGCTTGAGAAAACGGCACGGGCCGATGGGCAAATCGAGACGGCCAACTTTGCCAAGAAGGTGATGACCAAGGCCCTCGAACCGGCTTTCAATTTCGCCGGGATACCGGCGGCCAAGTTCAGCGAGCGTCTGGGCGTTGCCCTGTTCCTGCTGGTTTTCTACGTCATCTATACGGTTTGGTACGGCTTTGCCATCATGTTCATTTTCGAAGGCCTCGGGATTTCGGCCAGCAAGTCCCACTGACAACCGGGGCGGAATCCAGGCGATTTGTCCGGCCGGTACACCACCGCGTGTACCGGCCGAATTTTTGCAAGGCGAAGGTAAAAAGTCCGCCGGCGCGAAGTAAGTATTAAGTATTAAGATCAAAGCTGACTGTATACTGCGGGGAGGAAGAGTTGGTGCTGCCGCTAACAGGCAAAAGCCTCAAGTTCCAGGTCGTCGCCGTTGTAGCCGCGGGCTTGCTTGTGCCCGTCCTAGTTATGCTCTACGACATCATTTTCGCCTCGCAAAGCGATGACGTGCTCCTGGGAAACATGCAAGAACGGCTTGGCGGCATGGCCTTCTACGTGGCCAGCACCATCGAGGCGCGGGCGGGTTCGAACCCTGACCCGGCCGTGCTGGGGGCAGCCTTTAACGAGATTGCCGGCCGGATGGCGCGAAGTTATCCGGGTGTCAGGCTGGGCCTGTACCTGGTTGGCGAGGATCGTATTTTGGTCCAGGGCTTCCTGCACGAGTACCGGCAGTTGTCACCCGAGGAAGCCAGGCGCCGGGAAGCGCGGGTCTACAGGGAGGCTGCCGAAGGGATTAACGCGGTCAAGGCCACCGGCAAGCCGGTGGCGCGGGTAGGTGAAACCTGGGACGATCGCTTTTTTGAGCAGCTGGTACCCGTACATGTGAATGGCAAGTTGGTGGGCGTCGCCTGGGCCGAGGAGCGGATGCACCCCATTTTCGCCCAGAGTACCCGGATGCGCCTCATGATCAGGTATGCAACCCTTTTTGCCTTCGGCGCGGGTGCTTTTGGCATGCTGAGTATTATCCTGACCCTGACGCGACGTGTCGGTCAGATCCAGCGCGGCCTGGCCAGGCTGGAGCAGGATCTTTCGCAAACCCTGCCCGAGATGCCGGGAGAGATGGGCCAGATCAGCCGCGCGATAAATCATTTGGCTCGCAGCCTGGTTGAGAAGGAGCAGTTGCTGGAGGAGTACCGCCGCTCACAATGCCTGGTGGCCCTGGGCCGGCTGGTAACCAATATCGCGCACGAGCTCAAAAACCCGGTAAGCATTATTAAGGCAACGGCGCAGATAATGGCCTCCAATCTCAAGCACGTCCCGGCTCTAGATGAATACGTTAAAATGATCGAGGAGCAGGCTGACCGCCATAACCAACTGATCAGGGAGCTTATAGAATTCGGGCGACCGAACGACGTACGCTTTGAGGAAGTTAAGCCCGGCGAGCTGGTTTCCGAGGTTTTGCAGTCGACCGCGCCGCTTCTCCGACAGCACAACATTATCCTCGATCTCGATATTGAACCGTCGCTTCCTGCGATAAAAGGGGACCGCGAGCGGTTAAAGCAGGTATTTGTAAACCTGATTCTCAATGCGGTACAGGTGATGCCGGATGGGGGCCGTTTGTCGGTATGTGGGTTTGCAACCCAGGAGGCGGTCTGTATTTCTTTCCAGGACACGGGTCCGGGTATTGCCGAGGAAGACCTGAAACAGATCTTCCAACCTTTTTACACCACGAAACCGGGCGGCGGAGGACTGGGTCTGGCCTTAAGCGATCAGATTGTAAAGATCCACGGCGGGGAAATCAGGGCCGAAAGCGGTCCCGAGGGCGGCGCTACTTTCACCGTTTGTCTGCCGCGCAGTTCAGAACACGAGGTCCGGGAGGATTAAGGCGATGCCGATTCCCAGGATTGTAGTTATTGACGACGAGGAAGGCATGTGCTGGGCGGTAGCCAGGGCGTTGCAGGAGGAAGGTTATTTTGTAAGAACCGCCACCAGTGGCCCTGATGGACTGGCGCTGCTCGAACAGGAGGGGGCCGACCTGGTCCTGCTGGACATTAGAATGCCGCGGATGAGCGGCCTTGAGGTACTGAAGCGCATTAAGCTTTTGTATCCCGCCATGCCGGTAATTATCATGACCGGTTTTGGGAGTATGCCAACGGCCCTCGAGGCCATCGAAAAGGGGGCCGTCGGTTACATTACCAAACCCTTCAATATTGCTGATCTCAAGGCGGCGGTCAGGAAAACGCTCGACGCCGGCAGCCACTGGATCGAATGCTGATTCCCGGTGCCCTCTGACGTCTGACGGCCGACGTCTGTTCAATCCAGGCCGAACTTATGCATGCGGTAAAGCAGCGCCGAGCGACTGATACCCAGGAGGCGCGCAGCCCGCGTCCGGTTCCCGCCGGTCTTGGCCAGCGCCCGCTGAATAAGCAATTTTTCTACCTGCTCCAGGGTCATGTCTTCGTCCCCTACCAGGGCGGAAGGAAGCAAGGACAGTGAGGGAGCACTCTCCTGCAGTTCCTTTGGTAGATGGCGGGGCTGAATCTCTTCTCCCTGGCAAAGAATCAATGCCCGCTCGATAACGTTTTGTAACTCACGCACGTTGCCCGGCCAATGGTAACGGTACAGAAGGGCCATCGCCTCGTCGGTGATGCCGGGACTCTGGTAATAAGGCCGGAACCGTCGCAGGAAGTGCTGCACCAGTAACGGGATGTCCTCCTTGCGCTCGCGCAAGGGAGGGATATGGATGCGCACCACATTCAGCCGGTAATACAGGTCCTCGCGGAAGCGACCCTCGGCCACCTCTTCGTCGATCGGAAGGTTGGTGGCCGCGATGACGCGGATGTCAACCTGCAGGGTTTCGTTACCGCCGACGCGGGTGAACGATTTATCCTGTAACACCCGCAGAAGTTTCGCCTGCATTACCGGGGACATTTCCCCCACTTCGTCCAGGAAAATGGTACCGCGATGGGCCACCTCGAACCTCCCAATGTGGCGTTTAATGGCGCCGGTGAAAGCCCCCTTTTCGTGGCCGAAAAGTTCACTCTCCAGCAGGTGCTCGGGTACGGCGGCACAGTTTACCGGGACGAAGGGCCCATCCCTGCGGGGGCTCAACCGGTGGATGGCCACGGCGACGACCTCCTTGCCGGTGCCGCTTTCGCCGGTAATGAGCACCGTGGCGTCGGTGGGGGCCACCCGGCTAATCAGCTCGCGCAGTTCCAGAATGGCCTTACTGCACCCGACGAGATCCTGGTAGTTTTTAGTTAACTCGCTCCGGAGGAAATCCAGTTCGTTGTGCAGTTGGTTGATCTCCAGGATTCTCTTAACTACCAGCTTCAATTCGTGCAGGTCGAAGGGCTTGGTTACGTACCCCGCCGCGCCGCGCTTCAGCGCCTGTACGGCGGTTTCGATGGTGCCGTAGCCGGTAATCATAATGACGGGTAGCCCGGGGTGCGTTTGTTTAATCCTTCGCAGCACCTCCAACCCGTCCATGTCCGGAAGCTTCAGGTCAAGCAAGACGAGAGAGACACTATGGCGGCGAAGGGTTTCTAACCCCTGCCCGGCGTACCCCGCCGACACTACCGTGTACCCGTCCTGCGAAAGGGCCTTGGCCAGCGCCCAGCGCAGATCTTCTTCGTCGTCAATTACCAGTATCTGTGGGACCAATGTTCCCCGGCCTCCTTGGTGTGGCAAATAGTATTTCTGCGGTACCGTTACAAACCCTGCAAAAATATTTTTGATACGGTATTGACAATAAAAAAGCAGTTTGCTACGGTGGAGGCAAAGATGAACGGTGATTTCGTTCGCCTGTAGGCCTGTGAAAGGTATAACAATCACATTTGTAGTGACAACTGACTTGTGATCTTTCCCCGTCGTTACGGCGATTTCTGGCCATGACATACGGTCAAAAGGACAGCCGGGGTGCACTTCGACGAGCTAAGGAGGGCGGGAGCATGTCCGTGGGTGTTGAAAAGCGCGAAAAGGATGAGCTAACCCTTACGCAGCGCGAAGAGTTGCTACTCCGCTTTATACGGCGACTGGGATGGGGAGACTTAAAAATTCGGGTCGAAAACGGCCAACCGGTTGTCATATACGAGGCTATTCGCACTTTTAAGCTGGAAGAGGATGTTGCCTGTGACATACCCCTACGGGAAAGTGAAGCGTCCCGCAGACCCGTTGCTTACCGGGCTAACGACAATCTGCGACGTAGTGCATATAGATAATCAAGAACAATAAGGATAATATGGCCGAATCGAACAACGATAGGCCGGGACACCACCAGCCGGTGGTTACCCGGCCTTTTTCGTCTGCGGGTTCGCCAGGCGGGGAGGAGGGGGACGATGGGCCTTCCGGATCTCACAAACCGGGAAAAACAGTTAATCCTGTTCATTCGGCAGCTTGGATGGGGCGAGGTTAAGATTCGGGTCGAAAACGGCCAGCCGGTGGTGATCCAGGAAGCGATCAGGACGTACAAGCTGGAGGAAGAAAAAACGCCAGGGGTCAAGAAAAAAGCTCCGGGTTGAGACGGGGGTGGTACAGATGACGGAACTGGCCAGGGTTTTCGAAGTCTTGGAAAAGGCCGGCTTTGAGGTATTGCCGGTGCCGGGTGTGTGCTGGCTTGAATTGCGGAAGGCGGGAACGGTTCGGATCTGTATAAAGGAGAAAATATTGCGCGAACTGGTGGCCGCCCTTGGTGAGGATCCGGAGCTGGTAGCGCGGTGCCTGACGGACCCGATGATGGTCTGGATGCTTAAGGAGGAGGCCAGGACGGCCCTGGAGGCCTGAAAATCGGCCGGTAGAAAAAAACCAGAGAGGCTGAATCGAACAACGATAGGCCGGATGTAACTTAACCTGGTTAAGGGTACATTCGGCCTTGGTTTTTCTGGCAAGTGTTAGAAAACCAGGCGGTCGGCAACGGAGGCCGGCAATTCGGAAAACACGGGCAAGATAGGAAATGGAGGTGGGAAAGGGATGAGCGGAGTGAGTTTCCGAGCTCCGCGAACCCGGAACAGGGGGTGGGACGTTGTTAGAAGCCTTCAATGACTTTGTGGTCCAAATGTACCATGCGAGCAAGGTGAGTTACGGCCTTTTTACTCTTGGCGTAATGATTGCTACCGGCTGCGTGGTGGCTATCGTAACCGGACTTATTCTGAAGGCGCGGGGTACACGCCTGTAACAAGCCCGGCAATATTGGGCTGGGCAGCCTAACGTGGCGTTTTCCGGTGGGTTGGCCGGGCATATTGCTCGCGTGGGGTGGCGCGGTAAAAGCGAACGCCTTGTGAGGATGGTGTCCAAAGCAATGAGAAAGGGGAGGGGACAACAGTGCGCGCCGATCTCGAACGGAAGCTGGCGATTGTTCTTGAGGCCGAACGGGGCGGGCTTTCCGCCGATGAGGTCTGCCGCAAGTACGGTATCAGGCGCCAGACCTATTATAACTGGCGGCGGGAGATTACGCGTGCCGGGCTGCTTCTGATGCAGGAGCGACTCGCACAAGACCAGGAGGGCAAGGAGGTCGCGGCGCTTGTTGCCCATCTCCAGGAGGCCAAGGCACAACTAGAAGAAAGGGTAGCGCAGTTGGAGCGTGCGCGCATGGTCTGGGAGCTGCGGTACAAACTCCTTCGCTGGCATCTGGAAAAGACGGGTGATGCGCGCCTGCAAAAGATCCTGGGCGAGGTCGCCAAACTGGTGCCCGAACGCCTGGAAAACGGCGCGTGAGCTAGGTTGATAGAAGGGGGGGATCATCGATGAGTGAAAAATGCGTCCGCGATATTATGGTACCGCCAGACGGCATGATCGGGTTGGATAGCACCGTAGAGGACCTGGTGCAAAGCCTGGCGGCCGCAGGTGGCGGCCCGACCGAGGAACGGCCGGTGCTGTTAGTGACGGGAAGAGATGGCAAGGGAATGGCGCTTGTCACGCCCCTGGACGTCTTTGAAGCTCTCCAGCCACCTTATGCTAAAGGCGAATGGCCCATAGAGTTCTTCTGGGAGGGTTTGTTGGAGCAGAGGTGCAGGAACGTGGCCAACAAGCGCATCGGCGATATCGTTAAGTCGCCGGTTACCATTAAGGCGACGGCAACTCTTGGCGCTGCCATCCACCTCTTTGCCACGCGGAAGGTGCAGGTGGCTGCGGTAACGCAGAACGGTCGCATCATCGGCGTGCTCAGGGCGTCGGATGTCTTCAAGGTGATTGCGGACACAATGAAAGACAACGCGAGGGAAGCGGCGGAGCACGTGGTTGCCTAGCAGCGGATAAGTACGTAACCCCGGGAAATTCCCGGGGTTACTCTCATTTTACGAGGAATACGGGGCATTGCGCCAGGTGGACAACCTTTCGGGCCACGCTGCCCAGGAGGAGACCGGTCAACGCACCCGCGCCGCGTGTTCCCATGACGATCAGGTCAAATCCCCGGTTATTGGCAAATTCCGCGATTTCGGTGCCGGGATCCCCCCACTTGAAGACCTTCTCTACTTTGATCCCGGCCTTTTCGAAAACGGCGGCGGTCTTGGCCATCATGTCCTCGCCGTATTTTTCCAGTTCTTCACGGTAGGCCACGAAAGGTGCTTCGATGTCGAGCGGTACGTAGGGCTGATGAACCAAGAGCAAGGTGATTTCGGTGCCCGGCTTAAGCCGTGCCAGCTCTATAGCATAATTTGCCGCCTTTAGAGCATGTTCGGAACCGTCTGTAGGGACCAGTACCTTCCTGTACATCCGCCTCCCTCCTTACAATAAAAACTTGTGATTTTAGGTACATGATAACCGGCAACTAACCGGCGCCAGGAGAGGAAACCCCTGCAGGTCACTTTGGATGCTGCCTGCTTTGTCTTGCGCGTATGCTACCAACTTGTCATAATGGGTGCAAATGCCGCGGGGCGGCATTTTCCCCTTTGTGACCAGAATAACATGGCCACACGTCTTGTTTTGCTGAATTACTGCCCTACAGGAGGAGTTTCCTTTCCTGAAAAACTTGCGAGTTGGGTAACGTAACCCGTCCGGCTACCCGCCAACATTCTACGCCGCATAGCGTTGACTTTTGGCGCCGCTTTTTATATACTAGAGGTGGTCCTACGGTGGAGCTGTGGTGTAGCCAGGTTTAACATACCTGCCTGTCACGCAGGAGATCGCGGGTTCAAATCCCGTCAGCTCCGCCATAAATGCCAAGGTAGCTCAGTTGGTAGAGCAGGGGACTGAAAATCCCCGTGTCGGCGGTTCGATTCCGTCCCTTGGCACCATAAGTGTGCGGAAGTGGCTCAGTGGTAGAGCATCGCCTTGCCAAGGCGAGGGCCGCGGGTTCGAATCCCGTCTTCCGCTCCATAAGCAAAAAACGGGGGCCTAATAAGGCTCCCATTTTCTCATATAGTTATTAAACAGGGCGGTGAAAGCAGGTCTGCGGAATTGAAGGAGGAGGTGCAGATATTATGGGTGGTAGCGCGTACAGAAGCGTGCTGGCGCAGATGCTGCGTGAGCGGGCGCAACTCGAGGAGGAGCTTGCGCGTACTTGCTGCGAACGGGGCCGCGATATTCTGGATCGGCTGAAGCAACTGGACGAGGCGATTGCCCGGGAGGTCGACCGGGGGGCGCAGGTCTACCTGGATCACCTGCGGGTGAGTGGGGGGCCGGGTTAGACCGGCGTCACGCCCAAAAGGGCTTGCAGCAAACAAGCTCTTTTTATTTTGTTCCCCGGCACGCGCAGGCCGCTTGCTCTTGCCAGGCTGCGCGTTCTCGTGTATAATAGGGCTGCGAGGCGGCATAGCCAAGTGGTTAAGGCGGCGGTCTGCAAAACCGCTATTCTCCGGTTCGAGTCCGGATGCCGCCTCCATAAAGGAAAGAAAAGGCAAGGGTTTCCGGGTTGGAAATCCTTGCCTTTTCTTTCACGAGCGGGAGAAACGGGGACGGGCACCAAACAGGCACGGACCGTCCACGAAAAAAAAAGCCGAGGCCGCAAATTGCCACGGCGTCCAGAAGATACGCCAGAGGCCACAACGACTAAAAGACGCCTCTCGCCCGGAGCCACAACATGAATGCAAAGAAGAGACCAATGGCCACAATCAGCGCGATCATTAATCCCCACTCGTACGCCTGGCCTTTCTGGTCGGTCAGCAGTCTTTTGAAGGCACGCAGCATGCGACCTCACCTCCTTTGCTCCCAATACCCGGGGTCTTTGCTGGGGGAGCCTATATAGTTAATTACCAATATGGATGGCAAAATCCTGCTCTTTAACCGTAGATAACCGGGCCGAGTCTTTGATAAGGCAGGGAAAGGAGACCGCAAGACGAAATGTCCTAAGAGTTGACCGACCGCTACCAGGATCCATTTGAGCAACCGGGTCACCTCCAAGAATTTCTGCGGTAAAATAGACTTATGCGCACAAACCCGGTTTTTGCCTTCTTATTTGCCCATTGTTACCCCCGCCTCGAGCCGGCGGTGGTGCGTGAGTGGCGTCGCGCGCTCGTTGGGCGGGGAACAGGGCGCATCCTGGAAATCGGCGTCGGCCCCGGCCTCAACCTCCCCTTTTACCGCCGGGGCGTGGAACTGTTCGGCCTGGACCCCGACCCGGCCATGCTGCGCTACGCGCATAGGAGGGCGCTGCGCCTGGGTTTTCCGGTAACCCTGGTTTGTGCCGAGGCGGAAGCGGTACCGTTCCCCGACGGTTTCTTTGACGCCGTCATCAGCATCTTTACCTTCTGCAGCGTCCGCCGGCCGGAGGCAGCGGCCCGGGAGATCTTCCGGATATTGCGTTCGGGTGGCCGGCTCTTTTTCATGGAGCACGTGCGTGCCGTGCATCCGGTATGGGCCGGCATCCAGCGGCTCATCACTCCGGCCTGGTGCCTGTGTGCCGGTGGTTGCCATCTCGACCGGGATACGCCGGCGCATCTTCGCCGCGCCGGGTTTGTTCTTGATGAACCGGTAGCCCGCGCCGGGGGAGGCATTCTACCTATAGTGCGCGGTACGGCCCTCAAGCATGATTAACCGCAAGAAAGGCGGCCAGGATGCGACGAGGCCTCCTCCTCTTGCGCTACGGGCACCCAGACCTCCACTTCCACTACCGGGCCCAGGAAAACCTTGAGGTACTGCCCGGCGCAAGGGCACCTCTTTGCACGGGCGGCCATCGCTTGCGCAGCGGTGGAGGCCGATGACAGGTTGCCCAAAAAGGTCTTGCCCTGGACGGGCGGGGCGTAGTAAAATAGCGGCAACGCGAAAAAATGAATAAGCGAGACGAGGGGAGATGAGAATGAGCCAGGCCGACGAGTGGAGCTCAGTAGGGCTTGTTGCTTGCGCGGCCGGGTTCAACACCCGGCCTTAAAATTTCTCAAGGGGGCGAAAAGCGTGAACAGATCGTCTACGGAAACCCGGACCGGGGCCGGAACGGTGGCCGGCCGGACGAGGGAAATAGCGGTGGTGGCCGTCCTGATTGCCATTGGGGCGGTGCTGCGCATGTTCACCCCGAACGTGGCCGGCATCACCCCGAATTTCGTTATTGCCATGTACTGCCTTTCCATCCTGCTGATTCGGCCCGGTATTGGCGGCGCCCTGGGCATAGGAATTGTGGGCGGCGCAGTCTGCATGCTTTTTTCCAAGTCACCGATTCCGTACCTGAACCTTGTTTCCGAACCGGCCGGCGCGCTGGCCTGCGCCTTGCTGGCGAGGTACATGCCGGAACTGGCCATCAAGAACTACGCCTTCAAGCCGGCGGTAGCCACGGTCGTCGGCACGCTGGTGAGCGGGTTGACCTACATCACTCTCAACTTTACGCTGGCGCTAAAGATGCCGTTCGCGGGTGGCTGACGGCGCTGGTCACGGTGGTTATCCCGGTAGCCGTCATTAACGCCATCCTGGCCCAAATCCTCTATCTCCCGGCGAAGCGCTTCCTGCGTTTCTAAAGGTGTGGAAGGGAGTAGAGCAGGTCTTGATTACGATTGAGCGCCTTTCCTTCCAATATGCGGGCGCCACAACGCCGGCGTTGCAAGACGTGAACCTTACCATTGCGGCGGGCGAGTTTGTGGGCCTGGTGGGGGCCGCGGGCGCGGGTAAGACCACGCTCCTCAGGTGTATAAACGGCCTTATTCCGCATTTTTACACCGGGACGCTGACGGGCCGCGTCTATCTTGCCGGGGTGGCGGTGGACACCGAGCCCGTCGCGAAGCTCGCGCGGCTGGTCGGGACGGTGCTGGAGGACGCCGAAAACCAGCTGATTTGCGCGGAAGTGGAAGAAGAAGTGGCCTTTGCCCTGGAGAACCTGCAGCTCGACCCGGCGCTGATCCGGGTCCGCGTAAACTGGGCCCTGGAGATGGTGGGGGCGGCGCACCTGCGCCGCCGCCCCACGGCCTCCCTTTCCGGGGGCGAGAAGCAGCGGGTGGCCATTGCCACCGTCCTGGCGCTCCAGCCCCGGGTCCTCGTCCTGGATGAGCCCACCTCGGAACTAGACCCGCTGGGAACGGAAGACGTTTTTGCGGTCCTCGGGCGACTGCACCGGGAACTGGGGATAACGGTGGTCGTGGCGGAGCAGAAAACCAGGCCCCTGGCGCAGTATGCCGGCCGCATCGTGGTCCTCGACCGCGGGCGCATAGTGATGGACGGCCCCCCGCGCGCGGTTTTCGCGCGTGGCGAAGAACTGGCGGCGTACGGGGTGCGCCTGCCCCAGGTGGCCGCGCTGGCGGCCGTCCTGGGTGGCGCGGGCAAGGCGACGCCCCTCACACCCGCAGAGGGCCGGGCGTGGTTGGAACACTTGCTGCGGAGTGAAAGCAGTGTCCGGGCCGCCGGTGGTTGAAATTGAAGATCTCTATTACCGCTACCCGGGCGGCTTTACGGCGCTTCGGGGCATAACCCTGACCGTCAACGCCGGCGAAATGGTGGCCCTGGTCGGCCAGAACGGGGCGGGGAAAAGCACCCTGGCCAGGCACCTGAACGGGCTCTTGCGCCCCGCGTCGGGCCGCATTCGGATTTGCGGGCAGGATGCAGCCCGGCTCCGCGTTTCCGACCTGGCCCGCTACGTGGGGTACGTCTTTCAGAACCCGGACCACCAGATCTTCCGGGAGACGGTGGCCGAGGAAGTGGCTTTCGGACCGGCCAACCTGGAATTGGCGCCGGCGGAAGTAGCGGCGCGGGTGGATGCCGCCCTGCGCTTCGTGGGGCTCGCGGACAAGCGCGACGTCCACCCGTACGCGCTGAGCCGGGGCGAGCGCCAGCGGGTGGCCCTGGCTTCCGTGCTGGCCATGCAGACGCCGGTGATCGTCCTCGACGAGCCTACCACGGGCCAGGATTACCGGGCCTCCCTGGAGATCATGGACCGGGTGCGGGAATTGAACGCAGCCGGGCACACCATCATCTTCATCACGCACGACATGGAACTCGTGGCGCAGTACGCGTCCCGCGTTATCGTAATGGCCCAGGGGAAGGTCCTGGCAGACGGCGGCATCCGGGAAGTCTTTCGGTGCCCCGACATCCTGGCCGCTTCCCGTCTGGCACCGCCGGACATCACCTGTCTGGCGCAGGAACTGGCACCCTTTGGCGTTTCGGGGGATATCCTGACGGTGGGCGAGATGGTTGACGTCCTTACACCGCGGCTGGGGAAGGTGAGGTGCTGAAATGTCCGGCGCGGTTGGGTACGTAGCCCAGGACTCGCCGATCCACCGCCTGCACGCGCTGACCAAGGTGGTGTGGGCCCTGGGCGTTTTTGCAGCGGCGCTCGCTTTCGTAGACGTGCGATACCTGGCGGCGCTCCTGGCCTCCGTACTGGCCGTGGCCGCGGCGGCGCGGGTGCTGACGCGCCTTCTGCCGGCCATGGGCGGATTATTGGTTTTCGCCCTCATACTCGTTTTCTTCCAGGCGGTTTTCCTTGACCGGGGACGAGTTTTGTTTTACATTATTCCCTGGGTGGATGCCCTGCCGGTCACGGATGCGGGACTGGTGCTGGGCGTGGCCATGGGACTGCGGATGATGGCCGTGGTTTTGAGCTTTCTGGTCTTGCTGGCCACCACCCAGGTAAAGGACATTACGACGATGCTTGTCGCGCGGTTGCGCATCCCGTACGACTACGCCTTTCTTTTTTCCATCGTTCTGCGGTTTATCCCGGTCTTCATGCGCGAGGCGCGGCAGGTTGACCAGGCGCAGCGGGCGCGGGGCCTGGTGCTGGAAGGATGGAACCCGTTGCGCAAGCTGCGGGGGTACGCGCCCCTGGCGGTGCCGCTGGTGCTGCTTTCTTTGCGCCGCGCAGAACAGCTGGCGGTGGCCCTGGAGATGCGGGGCTGCGGCCGGGGCGGCGGGGCGGTAACCGATCGCCCCCTGAAAATCGCGGACCGTTTGCTGGTTGCCGTTTTGCTGCTGGCCACCGGCGCGGCGCTTGCGGCCCGCATAGCTGGATACGGAACATAGGAACGAGCGGGGGTAGGAGAACCTTGGCGTTAAAGGTCTTATTGGGGAACGAGGCCATCGCCTACGGCGCGGTAGAGGCAGGCGTGCACGTGGCTACGGGGTATCCCGGTACCCCTTCTTCCGAGGTCTTAGGTACGTTAGCGGTACTGGCCCGGGAGAAGGGGTTTTACGCTGAGTGGTCAACCAATGAGAAGGTAGCCCTGGAGGTAGCTACGGGCGCAGCCCTTGCCGGTGCCAGGGCCATCGTAACTATGAAGCACGTGGGGCTAAACGTGGCGGCCGACGCCCTCATGACGCTGGCGTACCTCGGCGTGGAGGGCGGGCTGGTCCTGGTGGTGGCCGACGACCCGGGCCCCCACAGTTCCCAGAACGAGCAGGACACGCGGCTTTTCGGCCGCTTTGCCAAGGTGCCGGTGCTTGACCCGGCCACCCCGCGGGAAGCCAAGGAAATGACCGTCTATGCCTTCGATCTCTCGGAGAAGCTGCATCTGCCGGTGATCATCCGACCCACCACCCGGGTTTCCCACGTATGCCAGGAAGTGGAAGTCAGCGAGGAATATAACCCCCGGCCGGTACGGGGGTTTAAAATAGACCCCCGCTGGGTATGCATGCCTTCCCTGGCCGCGCAGAAGCACCCCTGGCTGAACGCGCAACAGGAGAAGGCGCAGGAGCTTTTTGTCACCGCCCCCTTTAATGAGGTTCAACTGGTCAGCAAGTCAGGGATTATAGCGTCTGGTGTCAGCTACAATTACGTCCGCGAGGCCCTTGACCGGCTGGGAGCAGAAGCGTCGCTCTTGAAAATCGGCACGCCGTACCCCCTGCCGGAAAGCCTGGTGGTCGATTTCCTGCGGCAGGTCGAGCGCGTCCTGGTGGTTGAGGAGCTGGAACCGGTGGTCGAGGAACAGGTGGTGGCGGCCGCGTTCCGGCACAATCTGTGCCTCCCCATAGCGGGCAAGCGCGACCGAATGGTTCCCCGCGAAGGAGAGCTGGATGTGGACCGGGTGACGCCGGTGGTGGCCAGATTTTTGGGTGTCAAGTATGTGCCTCCGGAGGGGTCCGCGCTGCCGCCGCTGCCGCAGCGGGGGCCGATCCTGTGCGCCGGCTGCCCGCACCGCGCTTCCTTCTACATCTTCAAGGAGGCGGCGCGCGGGATGAACGCCGTCTTCACCGGCGATATCGGTTGTTACACGCTGGGCATCGCGCCGCCGCTGGGGACGGTGCACACCTGCCTCTGCATGGGGGCCAGCATCGGGATGGCCATGGGTCTCTGGCGGGCGGAGCCCAGGCGCAAGTGCGTTGCCTTCCTTGGCGACTCGACCTTCTTCCACAACGGGATCCCCGGCCTGATCGATGCCGTTTACAACCAGGCGGATATTGTGGTGGTTGTCCTTGATAACTGCACTACCGCCATGACCGGCCATCAACCGCATCCCGGGACGGGTCGCACAGCAGCCGGCGACGCGACGAGGGAGATCAATATCGCGGAACTGGCACGGGCGTGCGGTGTGGCGTACGTCCGCGAGGTTGACCCCTTGAACTCCAGAGAGGCGTTTGCCGTGGCCCTCGAGGCGCTGCGGCGGCGGGGGCCGTCGGTCGTGGTTATGAAAAGCCCCTGTACCCAGCTTATTAAGCCCCAGGGTCGCTACCAGGTGAATCCGGCGAAGTGTGCGCAGTACAAGTTCTGCGTCGATACCGTGGGCTGCCCCGCCATCCTCCCGGGGGAGGAGCACCCGGTCATCACCGACAAGTGCGTGGGGTGCGGCTTCTGCGCCACCATTTGTCCTGCGGACGCCATCGAGAGGGTGGGAGAGTGAAGTTCGACATCGTGATTGCCGGTGTAGGTGGGCAGGGAAACGTCCTGGCCTCGCGGGTACTGGCCCGGGCGGCACTTGCGGCCGGGCTGGAGGTGCGCACGTCGGAAAGTATCGGGATGGCGCAGCGCGAGGGGCAGGTGGCCAGCCACGTTCGCATGGGGAAGGGGCTGGCCGGCGGGATCATCCCGCGCGGCGAGGCGGACCTGCTGATAGGCCTGGAGCTGGCGGAGGCGGTGCGCGCCCTGCCCAAGCTGCGTGCGGGAGGCAAGGCGGTGGTGAGCACTACCGTGATCCGGCCCCTGAGCGTCCTGCTCGGTAACTCCCTCTACGATGATGCGGCCCTGCTGGGGTACCTGAAGGAGCGCGTGCCGGATGTTATCTTTGTTAACGCGGAAGATCTGGCCGTCCAGGCCGGGAACCGGAAGGCGGCCAACAGCGTCCTCCTGGGGGCCGTGAGCACCCTGGACGGTTTTGTACCGGTAAGCGCCGAGTTGCTTCTTGACGCCCTGCTGCAAACCTTGCTGCCGCGCTTGCACGAGGTTAACCGGCGCGCTTTTGCCCTGGGGCAGCAGGCGGTTAGCAAACCGTAAATTTGTAAGGAGGAAAGAGCTGTGGGTGAGCCGAGACGAGAGATCCTGTTTGGGGACCGGATGGTCGAGAACCAGGAGAGACTTCTCAGGCAACTCGTGACCCGCCTTTTCCTCCAGTCTCCCTTCTACCGGGCCAAACTTACCGCCGCGGGCATCGAACCGGGAGACATCAGGACGCTGGAAGACCTGGCCCGCGTTCCCTTCACCACCAAGGACGAACTGCGCAACGGCTATCCCCTGGGTTTGCTCGCCGTACCCGAGGAGGAGGTGGTGCGGATCCACTCTTCTTCCGGCACCACCGGCAAGCCGATCATTGTTCCCTATACGGCCCGGGACGTGGCCGACTGGACGGAGATGTTTGCCCGCTGTTACGCCCTGGCCGGGGTAACGCGCCGGGACCGCGTGCAGGTTACGCCGGGGTACGGCCTGTGGACGGCAGGCATCGGTTTCCAGGCCGGGGCCGAGCGCGTGGGGGCGATGGTAGTGCCGATGGGGCCGGGCAACACCGAGAAGCAGCTGCAGATGATGGTAGATCTCCAGACGACCGTACTCACGGCCACTTCATCCTATGCGCTGCTTCTGGCCGAAGAGGTGGAAAGGCGCGGGCTTCGGGATAAAATCGGCCTCCGGATCGGCATTTTCGGTTCCAAGCGCTGGAGCGACAGGATGCGGGCCCGCATTGAGGAAATCCTGGGGATTGAAAGCTTTGACATTTACGGCCTGACCGAGGTTTACGGTCCGGGTATCGCCCTGGACTGCCCGTTGCACAGGGGACTGCACTACTGGTCCGATTACCTGCTTTTTGAGATCATCGACCCGGTCACGGGCGAGGTCCTGCCGCCCGGCAGGGAAGGGGAACTGGTGATCACCACCCTGGTCAAGGAAGGCATGCCGCTCCTCCGCTACCGGACGCGGGACATCACGCGCCTCGTCCCGGAGCCCTGTCCCTGCGGCAGCCCGTACCCCATGATCGACCGGATCCTGGGCCGCTCGGACGACATGGTCAAGGTAAAGGGCGTCAACATCTACCCCGGACAGATCGACTATGTCCTCAAGATGGTGCCCGGCCTGTGCAGCGAGTACCAGATTATCGTCACCCGCGAGGCCGGGCACGACCGGATGCTTGTCAGGGTAGAAGGGGAGCCGGGGTGCGACTTCGCCGCCGCGGCGGCCGCATGCCGCCGGCATATCAAGACCCACATCGGCGTCGGCGTGGAAGTGGAAGTAGTCCCGCGCGGCGTGCTGCCTCGCAGCGAGAAGAAAACCAAGCGGGTTTTTGATTTGCGGGATACGTGAGGCGGCCCCTGCGTTCCACTATCTTCAGCCGGGCGTCGTTGTCCACTCTCGGCGAGGAGAAGGCCCGGGTACCTAGTAGCGTACCCCCGGCGGCAAGCACGGCCGGCGCCAGGCGCAGCCCGATCCGGAAGCTCCCGCCTTCTCCTCTCTTGTTCAAGAGAACACCTCCTTTGGATTGAGACAACGTACCGTGCATCCTGTGCGAGAAATCCGGGTAGTACGACCCGGGATTCAATGCAGAGAACAAAAAAGCCGAAGGCACATGACCTGCCTTCGGCTGCCGGTCGTGCAGGGATCTCTCCTGAAAACCTCTTACAATACCAGTCCCCTCCGAGTTAAGCCGGTGGCTCAAAGCAGGAATAACCTCCCGGCCGTCGAATAACGCCATAAGCATAAATATCTCTCCGAGTCCCCCGGCCTAAGGCGCCGGCTATGGCGGGCGGACCGATAGGGTGTACCGGGAAACGGGTGCGCCTCCCAGTGCGGAAAGGAGAGCAAGCACCGGAGTCGAAGGGCCGGGTTTTGCCGCTTTCCGCGGTGCCCGGCCTTAACAATTCTATACGTTTCTTCTCCGGCCTTTGCCGCGTGCGGCGGTGAAAGCAGGCCGCGAGGTTTATGGGGGATGCACCTCCCGGCAAAGAAATTAAGAGTGATTAGCAGGAAGGGGAGCTTAAGTGTGGTTAAAAAAGCCGCGGCCTTGTTTGTGATATTGGTTTTTGCCCTGGCGGCAAGCGCGGGATGCGACGGCACGCCCCGGACCAAAGGACAGGCGCCTACCGGGGTGGAGCCCAAGGCTAAGGACCTGATCCTGGCGACTACCACGTCCACGGTGGATTCGGGCCTCCTGGATGTTTTGGTTCCGGAGTTCGAAAAGCAAACCGGTTACCGGGTGAAGGTAATCGCTGCAGGGACAGGGCAGGCACTGGCGATGGGGGAAAAGGGCGAGGCCGACGTGCTTCTTTGTCATGCGCCGGAGGCGGAAAAGAAGCTGGTCGACGCCGGAATCGTTACCAACTATCGGCTCGTGATGCACAACGACTTTGTCATCGTGGGTCCTCCGGATGACCCCGCCGGAATAAGGGGTAAAACCGGGGTCGAAGCCTTCAAGGCCATAGCGACCAGGAAGGCGCTCTTTATTTCCCGCGGCGACGATTCGGGTACTCACAAGAAGGAACTCGCGCTCTGGAAAGAGGCGGGCATCACCCCGGCCGGTACCTGGTACCAAGAGTCCGGGCAGGGTATGGGGGCGACCCTACTGCAGGCCTCGGAGAAGAACGGCTACACCCTGACGGACCGCGCCACTTTCCTGGCGCAGAAGGAAAACATCAAGCTTGACATCCTTTCCGAGGGCGGTAGGTCGCTGCTGAACATCTACCACGTGATGCAGGTGAACCCGGAAAAGTTCGGCAAGGTCAACGCGGCGGGCGGCAAGGCCTTTGTGGAGTTCATGGTCGCGCCGGAGACGCAGAAGATGATCGGTGAATTCGGCAAGGGTAAGTTCGGGCAGCCCCTGTTCGTCCCCGACGCCGGCAAGCAGATGGATGACCTGGGTTAACCGGGGAGGAGGGAAGACGCTTGAGCGTAATCGGTGCGGGGCTGGTCGAGGCGGTAAGACTTCTGGTTACCGGGGACCCCGAGGTGGTGAACATTATGCTGCGCACCCTGCAGGTTTCCGGAACGGCAACCTGCGTCGCGGTACTCATCGGGGTTCCCGCAGGGACCTTCCTGGCCCTGACCAGGTTTTTCGGCCGCGGGCTGGTGGTCAGTGTGGTCAACTTCGGCATGGGGTTGCCGCCGGTGGTGGTGGGGCTGGTTACCTGGCTGTGTTTAACCCGGTACGGACCGCTGGGGTTCCTGGGTCTTTTGTACACGCCGACGGCCATGATTATCGCCCAGGCCATCATTGCAGCGCCGATTATCGCCGGGTTTACTATCGCGGCCATCCAGGCGGTAAGCCCGAAGCTGCGCCTGCAGATGCTGGCGCTGGGGGCCAACCGCTGGCAGTATCTCTGGCTCTTGCTGCGGGAGGCCCGCCTGGGTATCCTGGCAGCGGTCATCGCGGGTTTCGGCGGCGCCGTCTCCGAGGTGGGAGCCTCCTCGATGGTCGGCGGCAACGTGCGGGGCTACACGCGGGTGGCCACGACGGCCACCGTGCTCGAGGTCTCCAAGGGCAACTTTGAAATGGCCACCGCGCTGAGCATTATCCTGCTGCTCATTGCGTTTGCCATCACGGCCGCCCTGACCTACCTGCAGCAGCGGGGGAGGCAGCCGGCGTGATCGTGGCGGAGAACCTCAGGCTTGAACTCGGCGGCCGGGAAGTCCTGAACGTCGACCACTTCGCCCTGCCCCGGGGCGAGGTGCTGGCCCTGGTGGGGCCGAACGGGGCCGGCAAGACGAGCCTTCTGCTCACCTTGGCGCTGCTGCAGAAGCCCACAAGCGGCGTCATCCGCTTCGACGGCCAGGTGGCCGGCAAGGATAACCTGGTCGAGTTGCGCCGGCGAATGGCAGTGGTTTTCCAGGAAGCGTTGTTGCTGGATACCACCGTCGAGGGGAATTTAATGACCGCCCTGCGCATCCGCAGGGTACCGCGCCGGGAAGCCAGGTCCAGAACGGAAAAGTGGCTGGCGCGGTTCGGTATCGCCCACCTGGCGCGTCGGCCTGCCCGCCAGCTTTCCGGCGGGGAGGCGCAGCGGGTTAACCTGGCCCGCGCCTTCGCCCTGGAACCGGAAGTGCTTTTTTTAGACGAGCCCTTCGCGGCGCTGGATTACCCGACACGCAACGCGCTCCTGGAGGAGTTAGGCGCGCTTTTAAGAGATACGGGCATCACCACGCTTTTCGTGACGCACGACTACACCGAGATACCGTATCTTGCGGAACGCCTCGCCGTGATGTACGCGGGACAGATCGTTAAAAGCGGGACCGTCCGCCAGGTTTTCGGAGACGAGGTGCTCGCACGCAAAGCCTGGGTTCCCTGGGATACCTGAAGTTTTATGATGAACAAAGGCCCCGGTTAAGCCGGGGCCTTAATTTTAGACTCTTAGTTCAGGAAAGAATGTTAGAAGGGCATTAGCCGACGCAACCTCTCCACGCGTTCCCTGATGGGCGGGTGGGTCGCGAAGAGGCGGGCGACGCTCTCCGCCGACAGCGGGTTCACGATGAACAGGTGCGAGGTGGCCGGGTTGACGTGCATCGGGATCCGCTGGGCCGCCGCCTCGAGTTTCAGCAAGGCGTTGGCCAGGCCGTCGGCACGGCCGGCAATCTGCGCCCCTGTCGCATCGGCCTGAAATTCCCTGGCGCGCGAAATGGCCAGCTGGATCAGCATCGCGGCGATGGGGGCGAGAATGATCATCAGCAGTGAGCCGACAAGGCCCGCAGGACTATTTTCTTCATCACCGCGGCCCGTGCCGAAGATCATTCCCCACTGCGCGATGTGGGCAATCCAGGTGATGGCTCCCGCGAGGGCGGCGGCAATGGTGGCGATTAAAGTGTCACGGTTCTTAATATGGGCTAATTCGTGCGCCAGCACACCCTCGATCTCGGTGCGATTCAAGAGGCGCACCAGGCCATCCGTGACGGCCACCGCCGCGTTGGCCGGGTTGCGCCCGGTCGCAAAGGCGTTGGGTTGCGGCGAAGGCGTATAGTACACCCGCGGCTTCGGCAAGCCGGCGCGGTAAGAAAGTTCTTCCACGATGGCATGAATCTCCGGGGCTTCCTCCGGCGGCAGGGGCCGCGACCCGGTAGCGGCGATGGCGATCTTGTCGCTGTAATAGTAGCTGACGAAGTTCATCGCCAGTGCGATCAGGAGGAAAATAAATGCCCCCTGTTGCCCGAGAAGGGCGTTCCCAATTAGCACCAACAGTACCGTTAGACCCGCCATCAGGATCCAAACTTTGAGCGTGTTCATCGATCCACCTTCCTTGCATTTGCAGAATCCGCTTCTAATTCTACCATATACCTGGTATGCACGTCAAAACAGCGCTGGATGGCGAATTTTGGCCGGTGGTTGTGCGAGGGCGTGATAAACGGAGTATAAACCGGGTGAACCCAACAAAGATTAAGAAAGGTGATTTTCTATGGACCGTCGGCAGCCCTCGGTGCAGCAAAGGAACTACCTGATTCTCGACAAATTCGTGGAGCGCTACCGTGGCCGGCCGGGAGGGCTGGTCCGCATCCTATTCAAGGCCCAGGAGCTTTTCGGCCATCTTTCGCCCGAGGTACAGGCTTATGTCGCGGAAAAAATGGACCTCCCGGTGAGCCATATTTACGGGGTGGCTACTTTTTACAGCCATTTCATAACCAGGCCCCCCGGGAAGTACAGCATCGGCGTCTGCACGGGAACGGCCTGCTACGTCAAAAATGCCCAGACCGTCCTGGAACGTCTTCAGACGCTTCTGGGTATTAAGAAGGGGGATACCACGCCCGACGGCACGTTCTCGCTGCGGACCACCCGTTGTCTCGGAGCGTGCAGTCTTTCGCCGGTGATCACGGTCAATGACGACCTGGTGGGCGAGGTGACGCCGGACAAGCTGGCCGATATTATCCGGCGCTGCCGCGAAGTAGAAACGAAGGAGGAAAAGGAGCGTGTACCGGAGCGCCGCGGACCTCAACGCGACGAAAGAGCGGCTCCGCCCGGTCCTTGAAGAGCGGCTCCAGGAGGGGCAACTGGCGATGCCAACACAGGTCCTGGTCTGCACCGGTGTCGGGTGCCTGTCGGCCGGTAGCCAGGAAGTTATGGCGGCTCTCAAGCGCGAAATAAAGAGCCGCGGGCTGAACGTAACCGTCACCCACACGGGCTGCTACGGGTATTGCAAGATGGGACCCCTGCTCCTGGTGTACCCGGGCGGTGTCTTCTACCGGCAGGTAAGCCCCGGTGACGCGCCGCGCCTGGTTCAACAGCACCTCGCCGGGGGTGAACCAGTGGAAAACCTGTTGTACCGGGAACCCGGCCGGGAGCCGGTTCTTTTTGTGGGCGACGTACCTTTCTTCCGGAAGCAGATGCGGGTGGTGCTGGCCAACGCCGGGCTTATTAATCCCGAAGACATAGAGGAGTATATTGCCCGTGACGGGTACGCGGCCCTGTCCCGGGTGCTGGCCGAATACTCGCCGGAAGAAGTAATCGATGTCGTTACCCGGTCCGGTTTGCGGGGGCGAGGCGGGGCCGGCTTCTCAACGGGGAAAAAATGGGCCTTCACCCGGGAAGCCAAAGCCCACCCCAAGTACATTGTTTGCAACGCCGACGAGGGCGACCCCGGCGCCTTTATGGACCGTGCCATCCTGGAGGGCGACCCCCATGGGGTGCTGGAGGGCATGCTCATCGCCGGGTACGCGGTAGGGGCCAGCGAAGGGTGGGTTTACGTCCGCGCCGAGTACCCGCTGGCGGTGCGTCGCCTGGAGATCGCCGTACGGCAGGCCCGCCATGCGGGACTGCTCGGTAAAAACATTCTGGGTAGCGGGTTTAGCTTTGATATCGACCTGTGTTTGGGGGCTGGGGCTTTCGTCTGCGGCGAGGAAACCGCCCTCTTGCGCTCCGCCATGGGCGAGCGGGGTGAGCCGCGCCCGCGACCGCCCTACCCGGCCGAAGCCGGGTTGTGGGGCAAGCCAACGGTGATTAACAACGTGGAAACCCTGGCCAACATCCCCCTTATCCTGCGGCGGGGCTGGGAGTGGTTTGCGGCCATCGGTACCGAGCGTTCGAAGGGTACCAAGATATTTTCTATCGCCGGCCAGATCAACAATACCGGCCTGATTGAGGTACCCATGGGAACCTCGTTGCGCACCATCGTCTACGATATCGGCGGGGGTGTGCCGGCGGGAAGAAATCTTAAGGCCGTTCAGACCGGTGGACCCTCCGGCGGATGTGTACCCGCCGAACTCCTGGACGTACCCGTCGACTACGAATCACTGGCCGAACTTGGAACAATAATGGGCTCCGGCGGCTTGATCGTCCTGGACGAGAGCAACTGCATGGTGGACATTACCAGGTTTTACCTGGATTTTGCCGGGGAGGAGTCGTGCGGGCAGTGCACCCCGTGCCGCGTGGGTGTTCAGCGGATGGTGGAAATCCTTGACCGCATTACGGGAGGCCGGGCGCGGGAGGAAGACCTGCGCGAGCTGGAAGACCTGGCGCACGACGTCAAGGAGACCTCTCTTTGCGGGCTGGGCCAAACGGCCCCCAACGTTGTGCTTTCGACGCTCCGGTATTTCAGGCCCGAGTACTTGGCCCACATCAGAGAGCGCCGCTGTCCGGCAGGCGTCTGCAAGCAACTACTGTGCTAAAGTCCTCTTACATTTATCTGCGGAAGGCCCACCCTCATAGTTAATCAGTTGACGGTCAAGACGTATAAACATATAATCGTAATATACAGATAATGTGAAGGAGGCGCTTATGGCAATGATGGTTGAAGCTCGGAAGCGTGTAACCCTCATCTGCGCACGCAACACCCTGGACGGTGTCTATCCCCCTTTGATCCTGGCGTTGCAGGCGGTGCGGGCCGGTGCGGAAGCGGCCATCTTCTTCACCTTCGACGGCATCAACGCCATCCGCCGAGGGGGTACAAAGAAAGCCAAGTACCACCTGCCGGGGCTCCTCGGTGCGATACCGGGGGTGGCGGCGCTGGCTACGACTGTAATGCGGCGGCTGGCGGAAAAGCGGGCCAACGTGCCGCCGCCCGAGGATCTTCTCGAAATGTGCCGGCACGAAGGCGTAAAGCTTTACGGTTGCAAAATGACGATAGACATGCTGGGGCTTGAGCCAGGGGATTTCGTTGAAGGGGTAGAATTTATTGATGCCCAGGGATACATGCAGCTTGCCCTGCGGGCGGATATCAATATGTTCATCTGAAAGCAGGTGGTTTTTTGGCCGAGCTCGGTAAGTACGAGGAAGTGGCGGCGCTGTTGAAGGCGCTTGGCCACCCCGCCCGCCTGTGCATTGTCCACGGCCTGTTAGAGGGTCCGTGCAACGTGGGGACCATAAAAGACTGCCTGGGCTTGCCACAATCAACCATTTCCCAACACCTGATGGTGCTGCGCGCTGCCGGGATCGTGGAGGGGGTGCGCAGGGGAACCGAGATCCGGTACCACGTTAGAGACGAACGGGTGCGGGTGCTTCTTGAGACCATGCTACCTTTTTTGCCGGTGTCCCCTCGCCGTTGATTTTCGACGGTGCGGATCCGTGGTCTGCCGCAGGAAATCGGCTGAACGCATAAGGTGTTTAAGAAGGCGTTCACGAAGGGGATTTTAATCGTTCCACCGGATGTTGGAGTGGCTGCGCCGGGGCCACGCACCGGTACTGACCGTAGTGGCTGGGCCCGGGGCCGGTCTTCCTCGCGGTTCTGGGCGTTATTACCTCCCTGGTCCGCGGCGACGGCGACCACCCCACCGGCAGACCCTATTTTTGCCGCCGCGGGTCCCATTCGTGCTTGCACTCGTCGCAGACGTAGAGGGGCCGGGAGATGTAGAAATAAAGCACGCCCAGCATCCAGAGGGGGATAAACAACCAGAGCCCCTGGGCCCAAAACCCGGCAACACCGAGGACCAACGCTCCCCCCAGGGACCACTTGATAAACCAGTCATACCGCCCCATTTTAACCACCTTGTCCGAACCACACGCCGGGCAACGTACCGCCATTGCCGGGGCCTCCTTTTTGGGTAATTGCAAGTTGAAGCTATTATAACATGCGTCCGTCCCCGGCAGAAGCTCGAAAATTTCGTATGGTACCAAACAAACGGAAGGCTGCGAAAAACGAGCATCGCACAGACGCGAAGACCGGCACGGAGCGAACCGGGTAGTGCGTGAACAGCCGACGGGGAGCAGAACAAAGCCAGGCGAAATTTTGCGGCGGCCTTCCTAGTACCAGAGGACTACCGCGGCCAGGGCGCAGCCGGTGCGGACAACCTTGTGCTCAACCGCCTTTACCTCCGTGCCGGTGGGCCGCATATTCCGGGCAGCGAAGGCGGCCAGGAGCATCTCCCGGACGATACGCGCGGCCTCGTCCTGGGTGGTGCGCGCGGCGTACTCCATGATGATCCCGTAAGAAGGCGGCGCCAGGCCAACGGCCACCGCCGCGGCAATTGTCTCGCCCGGCTCAGCAGAGGTTACGGCGCCGTAGGCCACCGGCACCAGCGAGCCCGGCGGGACCGTCAGCCTTTCTACCCGCTGGGCCCCCGGTGGAAGGATACTTGATACGCGGATCAGGTTCAGGTTGCCGATACCTGCGTCGAGGAGGGCGTTATCGAACGCCACCAGCGGTGTAAGGCCTTCACCATGGCCGGCAACCAGCGCAAACTTGGTCGGGGTTGGCAGCATGCAGATCTCTCCCTATCTTAACCTACTTTTTTGAGCACCACGATGGGTGTCTGCTGATCGTCGTTACCGAACGGGTTGTCGAGCAGGGCTTCCTCAACCATTTTCGGATCCACGCCCTTGCTGGCGCCAAGGATATCTACGCGCCTGGCGTCGTTGACATCGGTAATTACCGCGTCGATGCCGGTCTTTTCTTTGATGGCCTCTGCCACCCGTTGGGGGTCTTGCGGTCCCAGGACGATGAAACTCTCGTAATTGCACATGGTCCCGGCTACGTCATCGATGAGGGCCAGATGGCGGCCGGCTACGCGGTAAAAATCGCCCCGACGTCCTACAAGGCGTCCCAGGGCGGCGGCGATACAACCGGCCAGGATGCGCCAGACACCTGCCTCCTGGATCGCCAGTTGCATGGCCTGCGGGGTGGCCAGGCTTCCCTCCTTGCCGGCAAAGCGGCAGATAAAGGCGGCAAGCCAACCGTACCGGACCCTGGCCGAGGGAACCGCGCGGCCCTGGGCAATGGCCACGGCGCTCTCGGCCACGGCGACGATGTCCCCAGGCGCGGCCACCTCGCCGGCGTAACGCTTTACCACCTCGACGATGTCGTCGGACGGCGTGATAACGTGGGTGCGGATCGGTATTTTACCCAGGGTCATTCATCTTCACCAGCCATCTGAGAATACCGTTGAAAATGCCCAGGGCGGTTTTTTCGTGAAAGCGTGGCATGCGTAGAAGACCTTCTTCTACCCAGTTGGAGATGGTTACGATCTCCACCGTGATGCCCGGAATATTACCGAGGTGGCCGAGGTACAGCGGGTCCGGCCGGAGGGCCTTGCCTTTCAGGCTTACCTGCTCCCGAAGCGCGTCCCGCACCAGTTCGGCCAGGAGCGCACTCCGGGGTTCGCCGGGGTTGTAGAGCACCCGGTTCCCGCCGACCCAGGTTTGCGGCGCAAAGCCGGTATGTAGGCTGACGAACACATCTGCCCCGTGCTCTTTAGCCATCCTGATCCGCGCGGGGCCGTCTATCTCGCCGTCACCGGTACGGGTAAACAGGACCTCGCCGCTGGCGCCGGTCAGCAATTCCTTAAGTTTTGCCGCCGTGATAAGCACGACGTCCTTTTCCCAGAGGTTGACCGGCCCCCGGTGACCCCGGTCCGTCCCCCCGTGTCCCGGATCGAGCATAATTCGCTTTCCGGCCAGGATGGCTTCCAGGGGGGCGCGGTCAAGACACACGATTAACCGGGCAGGGAGCGTGTTGCACGTCGCGACCCTGTACGGTCCGGAATACTCCCATTCCAGGGTGAGCCGGGCCGTCCTGGCATCGATTTGCTGGAGCGCGACCGTTTTCAGCAACCCGTCGTAGACGGGGATGGTGCCTTCGGGCATTACGGCCCGGGCCTGGGTATCGATGCACAGGGTGCCCGGCCTGCTGCTGTTGGCGAGTTTGTAGGCGAAAGGTGCGTTGGCTTCGATAACCACCTGGGTTTCGCACTTACCCTCCGCCTCACCGGCAATCCGTGACCAGATGTTGGTAATCCGCGGTAGATTCCGGTCGGCCACGCTTTCGCCTCCATCCGCCCCGCCAAGGGATGCACAAGAGGGTTCTACGCCAGTATATGCTACCCGGTAGGCGATGCCACGCGGGCGGGAAAGGCAATTTCTGGCGTTGCAATATTCTTCTCGGCGTTGAGCAGGTCGAAAACAATCCTGGCCCCATCGTCCACGCCCTGAGCGCCGAGGAGCAGCAGAATCCCGTCGGGCCGGGCGGCGTCCAGCCCGGCGGCAATGGCGACGGGGAGGGCGGCAAAATGGTTGAAGCGAATGCCGTAACGGCGCAGGGTAGCGTGAAAGGTCTCCTCTTCTTCGCGCGTGACGGTGTCGTTGGGGCCCACGTTGCCGCTACTTGACGTAGAAATCAGGCGGCCACCCGGGAACCTCCCGAGCCAGGAGGCCAGAATCACGGCGTTGCGACGATTGATTTCCGGCCCGCGCCCGCCCCTGATGGCGTAAACGATGGTTACCTTGTGGCTGCCAAGTGTCTCGCGGATCGTGGCCAGGACCGCGTCGATACTGGCGGGGTTCAGGGCCGTGTCGTCGACAATGGTGAGGGCACCGGCCCGGAAGACCTGCATCCGGCGGTCAACGCCCCTGAAGGACCGGAGGGCGTGGGTCACGGTATGGGGTGTCACACCCGCGATAAGAGCGGCGGTTGCTGCCAGCAGGGCGTTGTACGCGTTTTGCTTCCCGAGGAGCGGTACCTTGACGGCCAGGCGGAGGGGGCCGCAAAGGCCGCCGGCCGGACGGGGGAGAGGATGGTGAACGGTCAGATCGAAGGACATGCCGCGCCTCCCGAGGACCAACCGGTCGGCGGTAACGTCGGCGGGATAATCAACCGCGTAGGTGATGATGCTACCGGGGTGATAGGCCCTGGCCAGGGTAAGGGACAGGGGGTCGTCGGCATTTACCAGCACCGGTTTGTCCGGCGGCACCATCGCCAGGAATCTCCCCTTGGTATGTATATACGCGGTCGGTGACGGATAGAAATCGAGGTGATCGGTGGTAACGTTGGTGATGCCGCCCATGCTGAACGCGATCCCGGTCACGCGCTCGAGCTCCACGCCCTGGGCCGATACTTCCATAACGGCGTACCGCAGGCCGGTCGCGAGCATCTCCCGCAGGTAAGCCTGGATTTCGGGGGCCTCGGGGGTGGTGAGCCTGGCCGGCAGGCGCTGTTGTCCGGTAATGACCTCTACGGTGCCGATCAGGCCGCAACCACTTCCGGAAGCCGCGAGGATGGCGTGCAGCATGGTGGTCGCAGTCGTCTTGCCGTTTGTGCCCGTGATGCCGCATACCTTGAGCTCCCGTGACGGGTGGGCAAAAAAGTGGCAGGCAAGAATGGCGAGGGCGCGGCGGGCGTTCTTGACGCGCACAACGGGGACGCCAGGGGCGGAAACCTCGCGCTCGGTAACCAGTGCCGCGGCGCCCTTTTCCAGGGCTTGCGGGATGAAAGCGTGGCCATCCTGCTTGAAGCCGGGGATGGCCACGAAGATGTCGCCTCTGTTGACGTGCCGGGAATCAAAAGCCACACCGGTAACCGGAACGTTGTAGACGTGGCGGGTAGCAATGGTCAGTGGTTCCAGGGCGTCCAACAGGTGGGCCAGCGGCACCGGTTGGGACGGCACGGCCGTCATCTCCTTTCCAGGTGATGCACTCCGTGGCATAAAGCGGGATATAGATATTATATGGATGGTTACCGAGCGGTGGTGCCGGGGAAAATTCTTTACCGGGGAGGTATCTGCTTGCGCAAGCTCAGTAGAGGACTAATGGTCGTGGCGGCGCTGGGCGTGCTCCTGGGAGGTGGTGCCTGGGCGGACCGAAGGCATTTTTCCTCGCCGCACGTGGTAGTGCGCGGTACGGTGACCGGCGTTTATGCGGCTCCGGAAGAAGGTGCCGAGATGGTAACCCAGGTCATCACGGGCGAGAAACTTGTGGTACGCAAACGCAGCGGCAACTGGCTGCAGGTGGAGGTCCCCGACGGGTATACCGGTTGGGTCTGTGCCCGGGACATCCTCCCGTACCGGCATGGTAAAGGCCCCCTGGACGGCGTAACCCACAAGGTCCTGGTAACGGCGCCGGTCGCCGGCGTTGCCGCCGGGGCCGGCGGCCCGGCCGTAATGCAGGTGACCATGGGAAGCGAACTGGGACTTCTGGGTGTCGGGAAAGGCTGGTACCAGGTCAAGCTACCGGGCGGCCAGGGGTGGTTGGGCGCCGACGCCGGTCGCGTGCTGCCGGTGGGCGCCGGGCCGCCCCGCGGGACACGCGCCGATATCCTCGCCACGGCGCAAAAGTTTTTGGGCGTACCTTACGTCTGGGGTGGTACCACGGCTCTCGGGATCGACTGTTCCGGTTTTACCTACCGGGTCTACCAGGTGAACGGGATTAAACTCCTCCGGGACGCCGACCAGCAGTTTGCCATGCCCGAAGCGCGTGCCGTCGACGACCCCTTGCCGGGAGACCTGGTTTTCTTTTCCGGCCGGGAACCGGTGAGCCACGTCGGCATTTACCTAGGCGAAGGAGAGTTCATCCACGCGTCTTCCGGGCGGGGGGTGGTTATAAATCGCCTTGATGATCCGTACTACCGGGACCGCTACCTCGGAGCGCGATCCTTTATAACCTCTTGATAATCCCCTTTACGACGCCAACGATACTGACATCTTCCGGATTGGCTTCCAGTGACTGGTAGGCGGGGTTGGCCGGCTCCAGCCTTACCCGGCCGCCGGCGTAATAAATTCGCTTGCAGGTAACCTCGCCACGCACCCTGGCGATCACCACCTGGCCGTTGTCGGCTGCGTCCTGGGCGCGCACGATTAAGTAGTCACCGCCCGAGATTCCCATATCCCGCATGCTGTCGCCAACTACTTCCAGGCAGAAAGTGTGCGGTCCGGCCAGGCGCGGCGGGAGTACCAGGTAAGCCAGGACGTTCTCCTCGCCGGCATTTGGCAGCCCCCCGGGGACGCGCCCGAGCAGGGGTACGGAGCCGGGCGGGCCGGACGTTCGCTGGCCAGAAGCTTGCAAAAGGGCCGCCGTCGGAATTTTAAGCGCGGCAGCAATCATTTCCAGGGCGCGGAGGCTTGGTCGATGCCGGCCGGTTTCGATGTCGCTCAGGTACTGTTGCGAAAGGCCCGCGGCCGCCGCCAGTTGCGCCTGTGTGTACCCGGCAGCCTGCCGGAGTTTCTTTATCTTTCTTCCGGGGTGCAATGCCATCCCCTCGCTCATACCTATTCTCACCCTAGGGGCTTTTCCGCTATGGGTCAAGGCGCGGTGTGTACTGAAAATACCAGTAAGTAACTCTGACCTCGTGCAAATTCCTGGTACAAGCTTCCTCCCGGCTACTTGCGTTTTTGCGCCTCCTTGGGACCCGGCATAGAATAGGGGAAGCGAAAGGAGGGGGCGGCGTGCCCGGTACGAACGAGAACTACCTGGAACTGGCGGCGGCCATTCTCGCCCAGGCCGTTGAAGACATCAAGGAGGGGCCCCGGGGCGCCAACCGCGGCCATTACCTTTCGGCGCGGCGTTTCTTGCGCTCGGACCTGTTCTGCCTGATATGCGAGTGTCTTAAAATCAGCCCTTCCCTGGTCCGCCGCCTCATCCTGGAGGCGTCGGCCACGAAAAAGCCGGCACGGCTAATGAATGAGAACCGGTGAAAAGCAGAAGAAGGACGGATTTCTTATGGACAAAACGGCCGTGTGAGGCGTAACATTATAGTTAACTGGGGTTGGAAAAATGAGCGAAAACAAGAGTGCGCGCTCAACGTGGCGGTTCTTGCAGGTGCTGGTAAATCCCGGCCGGGCTTTTGAGAAGATCGTTGCCGAGCCGGTTTTCATTAAGGCGGCGTTCGGCCTCTGTGGGATTAACCTCCTTCTGGCAATCATCCTGGCGCCCAAAATGCAGGCGTTGACCACGTGGATGTTGACGCACGGCCGGGTTACCATGCCGCCGGAAGAGATGGAGCGAGTGCTGGCGGTAGCGCCCAAGGCGGCAGCAGGGGGAAGCGTGGTTGCGGCGGCAGTAACCCCCTGGTTTATCTGGCTGCTTATTGCCGGCCTGCTGAAACTTTTCGCCATGTTTTCCGCCAGAGACGTTGCTTTTAAAACCCTCTTAGCGGTGGCGGTTTAGGGGTATCTTCCCGTCTTTCTCGGGGGCGCCATCGCCTCGGTGCTTCTCCTGGGTGTGCCGGTGGAAAACGTCGAGCGCGTTAGCCTGAGTCTGGCGGCATTTCTACCGTTCCAGAGAAGTTTTCTTTATTTCTTCCTTACCAAATGTAGCCCCTTCACCTGGTGGAGCCTGATCCTCTGGGGTATCGGCGGCGCGGCTGCGTTAAAAACCCGACCCGGCGGCGTTACGGCCTACCTTTTTGTGCTCTGGTTCCTGGAAGCCCTGGCGATGGCCGCAATTACCGCTTTGAACACGCCTGCGGGTTTGGGTTAAGGAAAGGAGCAAGATGGTTGCAGGGGAGAAAAACTTGGGTCGCTTTGGCAGGCGTTCTGCTGATCGCGGCTGTCGTGGCGGCCGCCGTCTACCGCGGATTTAATAAGCCGGCTACGGAGGTAAAGGTCGCCGTCGCGGAGGAGCGGCTTTTTGAGGACAAGGTACTGGCCACCGGCAAGGTGGAACCCCTGCGCCAGGCAGAGGTCGTGGCTCCCTTTGCGGCCAGGCTTTTGCGCCTCCAGGTGCAGGAGGGGGACCGTGTTGCTACCGGGCAGGTGCTGGCCGAATTGGATACAGGCGATGTGGTCGACCGGGTGAAAGAAGCCGAGGCGGCGCTGGCCGTGGCGGAAGCGGAGCTGGCAGAGATCGGCGTAATGCTGGAAGCTGCCGAAGCCCAGGCGGAAGCGGCCCGCAAAAAGGCGGAGCGCTACCGCTGTTTGTTCGAACAAAACGCCGTTTCGCAGGCGGAGTTGGAGGCGGCGGAAGTAGAATATGCCAGGGCGAAGGCGGAGGCGGCGGCCGCTGCCCGCAATATCCAGGCTCTCCAGGCCCGGGCGAACCAGGCCCGGGTGGCCGCAGATAGCGCCCGTCGGGCGGTGGCAAAGGGGCGTCCGACCGCTCCCTTCGCCGGCGTGGTTCTCGAAACTGCCGCGAGGGAAGGGACTTATCTGCAACCCGGCGCGCGTATTTTGACCCTGGGGAGCCCTGAACGGTTGCGCGTTGTGGCCGACCTGAGCGAGCAGGACGTCGGCGGTGTTGCTGCCGGGCAGGAGGCCGAGATCAACTGGGCCGCACGCCCCGATAAAACCTGGCAGGGAAAGGTTTCCCGCGTATCTCCCGCGGTGGTGAAAAAGAGCGAGCGCGAAGCGGAGAACGTGGTACGGGTCTACATAACGCTCGACGGGACCGGGCTCCTCCCGGGGGCCACGGTGGACGTGGTCATTCACCGCGTAAGACCTCATGAAGCAGTGCTGGTGCCCAACGAAGCTGTGGTAGATGAAGGCAAGACAAAGGTCGTCTTTACCGTGGAAAAGGGCGTAGCCCGCAAGCGGACGGTTACCGTGGGCGATGCAAATGAGCTCTACACGGAAATCCGGGAAGGTCTCGACCCGGGCATGCAGGTGATTCTAAATCCCAAAGACATCCGGGACGGCCAGCCGGTGCGGGCTGCCGGCGGTGCAGGCAAGTGATTAAAGTTGAAGGCCTGTCCAAGGTTTACGGCCACGGCCCCGCCCGCGTCGTCGCCTTAAGCAATGTTTCCCTGGAGATCAGGACCGGCGAGTTTGTGGCTGTGATGGGCCCGTCAGGTTCCGGCAAGTCCACCTTCCTGAACATCCTGGGCTGCCTGGAGCGACCCAGCGCGGGGCGGTATTTTCTCGACGGGCGCGACACGACCTTGCTTGACGAAGACGAACTGGCCCATCTTCGCAACCGGCGATTCGGCTTTGTTTTTCAAACCTTCAACCTCCTGCCTCGCCACAGTGTGCTGCGCAACGTGGAACTGCCGCTCGTATACGCCGGCGCTTCTCCCGGAGAACGCCGGGAGCGGGCGACGGTTATGCTCGAGCGGGTGGGGCTCGGCCACCGGTTGAAGCACAAACCCCCGACCCTTTCCGGCGGCGAGCAGCAGCGGGTGGCCATTGCTCGCGCCCTCGTCAACGACCCGGCCGTAATCCTGGCCGACGAGCCGACGGGGAATCTCGACAGCCGGAACAGCCACGAGATCATGGCCCTCTTCCGGGAACTGCACAACGAAGGCCGCACCATCGTCATGGTGACCCATGAACCGGACATCGCCCGCTACGCCGGCCGCATTCTCTACTTCCTGGACGGTGCGGTGGTGCGGGAGGAGGCGGTGACCGCGTGAGATTCGCGGATCTATTGCGTCTGACCGTCGAGAATCTTGCGGTGCACCGGCTGCGGGCCGCACTCACCATCCTGGGGATCGCGATCGGCATCGCGGCGGTCATTGCCGTGGTAGCCATCGGCCAGGGCGGACAGGCGGTGCTGCTGTCCGAAATCGAGAAGCTCGGCAGCAGCCGCGCTTTCAACATTTCGGTGGACGTACTCCGGGGAGAGGCCCCCACCGCCGACACCTTCAAGCTAGAAGACATCGCGATCATTAAGGAACTTTCACCGGCGGTGGAGAAACTGGCTCCCGTCACCTCCGGGATGATGATCAGCATCCGGCGGCCGCACAGCCAGGCAAAACCCGTTCTGTCGCAACTTGTTGGCACCACGCCCGACCTCACCGCCGTGATGAACTTGCCTGTCGCATCCGGGCGGTTCTTTTCGGCGGCCGACGTGACGGCGCGACGCCGGGTGGTGGTGCTGGACGGCGGCCTGGCGGAAATCCTTTTCCCCAACGGAGACGCCCTTGGCAGGCAGGTCTTCGTCCAGGACGTGCCCGCAACGGTGATCGGGGTGACGGAAAAACAGTCGTCGCAGCTTCTGGGTGCCATGAGCCTGAACAAGTACGCCTTTGTGCCGATAACCTTCGCCCAGGATATCCTCAATACCCGGGTGATTCACGAGTTGGATGGGGTTGCGGTAACCGAAGCGGCCGTTCCCCAGGCTATCGAAGACAGCATTAAGATCTTCCGGAAAAGACACCCTGCCGCCGGTGTCCACTACACCGGGATGTCCAAGAAAGAAGGCCTTGCCCTTATCGGCAAAGTCACGGGGGTGATGACCCTGATTGTCGGGGCGGTGGCGGCCATCGCCCTCCTGGTCGGCGGCGTAGGAGTCATGAATATCATGCTGGTGGCGGTCACGGAACGCACCCGCGAGGTCGGCCTGCTGATGGCCATCGGTGCCCGGCGCCGGGATATCCTGCAGCAGTTTCTGGCCGAAGCGGTGGCCCTCTGCCTGGTTGGCGGCGCGTTCGGGGTGCTGTTCGGCGCGGGCGGCGCCCTGGCCATCGCCCGCTTCGCCCACTGGCCACCGCTTGTCTCCGTCTGGACGGTGCTTTTGGCCTTCGGTTTCGCCGCCGCTGTGGGCCTTTTCTTCGGCCTTTACCCCGCCAGCCGGGCGGCGTCTTTTAGCCCGGCCGAGGCGCTCCGGCAACTCTAGGATGGCCGGCGCGTCGGCCGACCCCCCCGGAGGTAAGTCCGGAGCAGGAGGCATCGGCTGTGAAAAATCGAGCGCTGCTAATAGAAAAGGAGCTACAATAAGATAAAGGGAGGTCATCCTTGCAGATAGCTAGAGAACGCCCGTCACGGTTTTGACCCGGGTTATACACGCCGGCTAAATTATAACCCAGGACCGGCAGTTGCGATTGACTGCCGGTCTTATTTTTCTCGCGGCCCCATCTGCCGGTCCGGGGCCGCGACCAAACCAAAGGAAGGGAGGTGCCGGGATGGCCGTAACTTCCACACCTCTGGGGAGTGTCGTCGAGCTCGCGGTACAGGCGGGTACCGACGCTGCCGGGGCGCCGGTGTACGCCCGCATCCGGTTCCGCAACGTCAAGGCGGCGGCTACCGACGAGGATGTGTACGTGGTAGGCGAGATGCTGGCCGGCCTGCAGGTGTACCCGCTGGCCGAGGTGCGCCGGGTAGACACCGAGGAACTGGCCAACGCGTAAGGGCGGTGAACCGATTGTGTTGAGCGAAGGGAGGTGAGGCAGGTGGCTATAACGAGGCGACTGGAAATGCGGTTTACGAACGCCGCAGGGCGGACCGTAACCCTGAGCCTTCCCGATCCCCGGGAAAACCTGACGGCCGCCGAGGTCGAGATGGCCATGAACGCCGTCATCGGCAGGAATATCTTTACCTCTGTCGGCGGGGATTTGACCGCAGGACGTCGGCTACCACTTCGTTATCGAGCGTTCCGGCGCGGTTGTGGCGGGGCGGCCGCTGGCGCTTCCGGGCGCGCACTGCCTGGCCGGCGGCATGAACCGGCGCGGCATCGGCATTGCCCTGATCGGCAATCTGGATGCGCACCCGCCCCTGCCGGCCCAGTTTACCGCCCTGGTAGAGGTGCTGCGTACCCTGGCTGCCGCGCACGGGATTCCGCCCGCAGACGTCCTGGGGCACCGGGAGGTGCCGGGGGCGGCCACCCTGTGCCCCGGCCGTTACGTTGATATGGAGGAAGTCCGCCGACGGCTCTTTTCCCCTTCTCCCTCCGACGGCCGACGGCCGACGACCGTTTATGGCGCGTACAGGTGGGTGCCTTCCGCGACCGCCGGCAGGCCGAGCACCTGGCTGCCAGGCTGAGGGCGATGGGACTGGAGGCGCTAATAATATAGCGCCTCCATTTATTTCTTGCACCTATTTACACCTTGACTTTCGCGGGCCGGCGGGTATACTTTTAGTGTCTACCACTCTGGCCGGTTTCTCCCGGCGGTCGCCGGGAAGAAAGGGTGAATGGTACGACCGGCATCTTTTTAGCATACCTGTTAATCTTTCTGGCCCGCGTTGCCGACGTGTCGCTGGATGTGGTGCGCGTCTTGCTTCTCACCCGCGGGAAAAGATTCCTTGCTGCCCTCACCGGTTTTATTGAGGTCAGCATTTTTATTGTCGTATTAAACGAAGTTCTGCGCCAGGGTCTCACCGACCCCGGCAAAATCGTGGCCTACGCCGCGGGCTTTGCCACCGGCAATTACGTGGGGAGCCTTATCGAAGAGTACCTGGCACTGGGCTACATGTCGCTGCAGATTTTCCCGCCTGCCCGGCTGGTGGCGGAGATCACCGGCGGTTTGCGGGAACAGGGCTTCGGCGTGACCCAGGTGGTAGGCGAAGGCCGGCACGGGCCGCGGACCGTCCTTTTTGTTACCCTGAAACGGAGGGATCTGGGCAAAGTACTCAACTTCCTGGACGGCCTGGAGGCGGAGATCTTTTATAACGTTTCGGATGCCCGGGCCATTCGGGGGGGAACCTTCCCGCTCCGTCGCGGCAACGGGAAGTAGGGAAGTGTTGCGAAATTTCAAAATAGCGTGGTAGGATACAAAGAGATTTAAATCGCGGGAGCGAGGCAATATGCGCCTGTTCCAGGTACAGACGGCGGCCGAAGCGGTAGAAGTCTTGCGGCGGTATGCAGACCTCAACCGCCCGGCCTGCGAATGCGATCTTCTGGAAGCTCTCGGTCTGGTGGTGGCCCGGGATATCGTGGCCCCGGAAGACGTACCCGGGTTCGACCGCTCGACCATGGATGGCTTTGCCGTGCGGGCAAGCGATACCTTTGGTGCTTCGGAGGGACTGCCCGCGTATCTTGAGGTAGTCGGCGAGGTGCGCATGGGGGAGGCTCCCGGAGGTGAACTTGCCCCGGGCCAGGCTTACCGGATTGCCACCGGCGGGATGCTCCCGTCCGGGGCGGATGCGGTGGTGATGATGGAATACACCGAACCGGTGGACGAGCGTACGGTAGGTGTTACCCGCCCCGTGGCGCCGGGCGAAAACACCGTCCGCCGGGGTGACGACATTCGGGCGGGGGAGGTACTTTTTACCGCCGGCCACCGGTTGCGGCCGCAGGACCTCGGTCTGCTGGCGGCCGCCGGTGTAAGCAGGGTACCGGTGTTGCGCCGCCCCCGCGTGGGGGTTATTACTACCGGTGACGAAATCGTTCCCGTGGACCAGGTGCCCGGTCCGGGGCAGGTACGGGACGTAAACTCCTTTACCAATTTTGGCCTTGTTGCCGCCTGCGGCGGCATCCCGGTGCTTTACGGGATCGTCCGGGATGATTTTGGTGCCCTGCATCGCACGGTGGCCAGGGCCCTGGATGAGACGGATATGGTGGTTATCTCCGGTGGCAGTTCTGTCGGGACGCGCGATATGACCGCCCGGGTCATCGACGCGCTGGGCGAGCCGGGAGTGCTGTTCCACGGCCTGGCGGTACGGCCCGGCAAGCCGACGATTGGGGCCGTGGTCGGCGGAAAACCGGTAATCGGCCTACCGGGCCATCCCGTCTCGGCCATGGTGGTTTTCGACCTGATTGTCAGGCCCCTGCTTAACCCGAGCGAGCGCCGGTTTCCCGTCCGGGCGCGCATAACGCGCCAGCTCCGCTCGGCCCCCGGCCGGGAGGACTACGTCCGCGTCCGCCTGCGGCGCGAGGACGGTGCGCTGGTGGCGGAGCCGATCCTGGGCAAGTCCGGGTTGATTGCCACCATGGCGCGGGCCGACGGACTGGCCAGGATCCCGCTTGACAGCGAGGGTGTGCAGGCCGGGGAAACCGTGGAGGTCATTCTGTTCTAAACATTTCTTCGAGGTAGGTAAATATGGCGGCGACCAGGCAGAGAGCATTCTTGACCGAAACACCGTGGGAGGAGGCGCTCGCCGGGTACCTGGAGTTCTTGCGCAAGCGGGGAGCCCTCGAGCCGGGACCGCCGGAGGAGGTTCCGGTTATCGAGGCCGCGGGCCGGGTAACGGCGGCCCCGGTCTTCGCGCGGGTTTCATCCCCGCATTTTCACGCGGCGGCCATGGACGGCTTCGCCGTGCGCAGCCGCGAGACCTTCGGCGCGGCGGAAAACCAGCCGGTGCAGTTGAAAATCGGCGTCCAGGCCTTCCCCGTGGATACCGGGGACGTGATGCCCGAGGGTTGCGACGCGGTAATTATGATCGAGGACGTCCACTTCCCGGACGAGGATACCATCGAGATTATCGCCGCCGCCTTTCCCTGGCAGAACGTCCGCGTCATCGGAGAAGATATCGTGGCCACAGAGTTGATCGTTCCCGCCAATCACCTCATCCGGCCGATCGACATCGGCGGGTTGCTTGCCGGCGGGGTGACACATGTACCGGTGCACCCCCGCCCGCGCGTCACCTTTATCCCCACGGGCACGGAGGTCGTTGAGCCCGGCGGCGAACTCAAGCCGGGCGACATCGTAGAATACAACACCAGGGTGCTGGGGAGCCTGGCCCGGGAGTGGGGGGCGGAGGTGATCCGGCATCCCATCGTGCCGGACGACTACCCGCGCCTGCGGGAGGCGCTCGCGCAGGCGGTGGCCTCCTCCGATATCGTCGTGCTCAATGCCGGCGCCTCCGCCGGGCGGGAGGATTTCAGCGCGGCACTGATAAGCGATCTCGGAAGCGTGCACATCCACGGAGTGGCGACCAAGCCGGGCAAGCCCGTTATCCTGGGAGCGATCGACAACAAGCCCGTTTTCGGCATTCCGGGTTATCCCGTTTCCGCGGTCTTAACCTTCGAGCTTTTTGCCAAACCCGTAATCTTTGCCAAGCTGGGCCGCTCGGTACCACCGCCCTCGCGGATCAAGGCGATGCTATCGCGGCGGGTGGTATCGCCGGCCGGCGTCGACGAGTTCGTCCGCGTCAAGCTGGGTAAGGTCGGCGACAAGGTTATCGCTACCCCTCTGGGGCGGGGGGCGGGCCTGATTCTCACCCTGATCCGGGCCGACGGCATTTTGCGCGTGCCCCGGTTCACGGAAGGCTTTGAAGCCGGGCAGGAGGTAACCGTCGACCTGGTGCGGCCGGTAAACGAGATTGAGGAAACCACGGTGGTCATCGGTAGCCACGATATCGCCCTTGATGTCCTCGCCAATTTCCTGAAAGTGAAGCACCCGGAAGCCAGCCTTTCGTCCGCGCACGTGGGCAGCCTAGGCGGGCTCCTGGCCCTGGAGCGCGGAGAGGCGCACATGGCCGGCACGCACCTCCTGGACGAAGAGACCGGGGAGTACAACGTTTCTTACGTCAGGAAATATCTGGCGGGACGCGGCGTGAAGCTTGTCAATCTTGCCTACCGCGAGCAGGGATTTATCGTGGCTCCCGGGAACCCGAAGGGGATTAAGGGGTTTCCCGATTTGGCGCGGGACGACATCCGCTTTGTCAACCGGCAGCGGGGTGCCGGTACGCGGGTACTCCTGGACTATCACCTCAAGCAGCTGGGCATCGACCCGCGATGCATCAACGGGTACACCCGGGAGGAGTATACCCACATGGCGGTAGCGGCGGCGGTGGCCAGCGGTGCCTGCGATGTGGGGTTGGGTATCCGCGCGGCGGCAGCCGCCCTCGGGCTCGGGTTTGTGCCGGTGGCGGAGGAGCGTTACGACCTCTGCATCCCGGACATGTTCTGGGAAACCCCTCAGGTCACGCGGGTAATGGAGGTCCTGGCCGACCCGGCTTTCCGGGAAGCTGTGCGCAGGCTAGGCGGTTACGACCTTCGCGACTGCGGCAAGGTCGTGTACCGGTCGTCGGATGTCGGTCGTCGGACGTCTTGAAATTTTTCTGAAACCGACGGCTGAAATGGCCGGCGGCACTGGCGGGAGGAGGCAGATGCCGTGGGCGAGAAAACGGAACTGACCCACGTCGACCGGCGCGGCCGGGTCAGGATGGTGGAAGTTACCGAGAAGCCGGTAACCGTTCGCGAGGCGGTGGCGCGGGGCGAGGTATGGATGCGGCCGGCGACGCTCGCGCTTGTCCTGGAAAACCGCATTGCTAAAGGAGAGGTCCTGGCGGTGGCCCGCACGGCGGCGATTATGGCCGCCAAGGAGACGTCCCGTCTCGTCCCGCTGTGTCACCCGCTACCGCTGACGGGCGTTGAGGTGCGTTTCCTGCCCGAGGCCGGGACCGGCTGCCTCTCTATAGAGGCGCGGGTGCGCACGGCGGCCCAGACCGGCGTGGAAATGGAGGCCCTCACCGCGGTAGCGGTGGCGGCCCTCACCGTCTACGACATGTGCAAGGCGGTGGACCGGGAGATGATCATCGGCAACATAAGGCTCGTCGCCAAAGCGGGCGGGCGTTCGGGAACTTTCCGGAGGGAGGGGGAAGAGGATTGGTCGGACGCGTGGTAGCGGTTTCTGTTGGCGAACGCAAGGGAGAGCAGAAGCGCAACGTCCCGGAGATCGTCCTGCGGGAAGAGTACGGCGTCGTCGGCGACGCGCACGCCGGCCCCGGGCCGCGCCAGGTAAGTCTTCTGGCCCTTGAAAGCATTGACCGCATCCGGGCGCGGGGATACCAGGTCAATCCGGGAGATTTTGCCGAAAACATCACTACGGAAGGGATCGATTTGCCGTCCCTCCCTGTGGGTACCCGCCTACGGATTGGGTCCGAGGTAGTCGGGGAGGTTGCCCAGATTGGCAAGAAGTGTCATACCGGTTGCGCCGTGTTCCGGCGGGTGGGCGACTGTGTCATGCCGCAGGAGGGCATCTTTATCCGGGTGGTTAAGGGTGGCACCGTCCGGACAGGCGATAGAATCGAGGTGATGCAGGGTGTACCGGGTGGCGATCATGATCGCCAGTGACAGCGCGGCGCGTGGCGAGCGGGCCGACGCGGCTGGGCGTGTTCTGGCCGAGATAGTCGCGGCCCAGGGCTGGGAACTGGTTGAGCGGCGCCTGGTCAGTGACGATTACGACACGCTGGTGGAGACCCTGGTGGAGCTGTGCGAGCACAAGGTGAACCTTATTCTTACCTCCGGGGGCACGGGGCTTGCCCCGCGGGATAACACGCCCGAGGCCACCCTGGCCGTAATCGACCGCGAGGTGCCCGGGCTGGCCGAAGCCATGCGCCGGGAAACCGCCCGCTTCACACCAAGGGCCATACTCAGCAGGGGGGTTTGCGGCATCCGGCACGGCACACTCATTGTCAATCTTCCCGGCAGTCCTCAGGCGGTGCGCGAATGCCTGGAGGTCATTATGCCGGTCCTGCCGCACGCCCTGGATACCCTTGCCGGTCGCGTGCGGGAGTGTGCGCGCGAGAGGACAGACGCCTGATGCATCCTGAGCTGATCCGGATCGGGCCTCTAAGCATTCACAGCTACGGGGTAATGCTGGCCCTGGCGGTGCTGGCCGGGCTCCTGGTAGCAAGACGTGAGGCGGCGCGGCAGGGGTACGACCGGGACGCCATTCTGGAACTGGGTATTTACCTGATCGTTGCCGGGCTTTTCGGCAGCCGCATCCTGTACGTTCTCCTTGAGTGGCGTAATTTCGCCGGCGATCCTCTGGCCGTGCTGCGGGTCTGGGAACCCGGCCTCTCATATTACGGCGCCATCGGGGCCGGCGTCCTGGTTGCCATATGGTTTGCCCGCCGCCGCAAGTGGCAATTTAGCCGCTTGGGCGATATCCTGGCGCTCGCCGTCGCCGCGGGGTACCCTGTCGCCCGCGTCGGGTGCTTCCTGAACGGCTGCTGCTACGGCAAGCCGGCCACCGTCCCGTGGGCCGTGGCGTTTCCCTTTGACGGGGTGCCCCGCCATCCGACGCAGTTGTACTCCCTGGCTTTTGGCCTGCTTATCCTCGGTATCCTCTGGTGGCGGCGCAGGGCTGCCCTGCCGCCCGGATGCCTCATGTGGTTGTATTTCTTCCTGTACGCAGCGTACCGGTTCGTTCTGGATTTCTGGCGGGTCGCGCCTCCCGGGGTAGGCGGACTCACGCTCGCCCAGGTGGTGGCGTTGCCGATTATGCTCGTGGCGGGAGTTGCGCTTATTTACTTAAGGAAACGGGCTGCGTCGTAACGTGCACGGCTAAAAAGCCCGGTTGCAAAAATTAGGACTTGTCAGATAGACGGTGAACGTGATATACTTTATTCAACGCTGGGCATGGGTGCGTCCGGTTCGGTGGTGATTCCTGCGTAAGCGCAGGTTTTCTAAATACGCGGTTATGTGCACGAGTTCACAAAAGTTTTTGTTTGTCGGCAAAAGTTCCCGTTATAACAAAATGTATTAAGGCCGCAGTGGCAGCAGGAATTTGCGCTTTGATGTCAAATAACCAGTTGAATGAAGCTTAGCCAACGTGCAGGCCTGTTGCAGCCCTATGCTAGACGCCCGCGCCCGCGGGTGCCAGAAAAGATAGACCACGCAGCATGGGGAAGGGGTGATAGAGAAGACAAGAGCAGTCTCTCCGGTTTATAGTTCCCCCAAGAGCTTCTTCCGGGTGGGAGGAGCGTCAAGAATTCAGCTTAAGGAGGTTGAACTATGCCCACTTACGTAATCGCGGAAAAGTGCGACGGCTGCAAGGGACAGGACAAGACGGCGTGCATGTACATCTGCCCGAACGACCTCATGGTTCTCGACAAGGAGAGAATGAAGGCCTATAACCGCAACCCCTGGTACTGCTGGGAGTGCCTCTGCTGCGGTAAGATTTGCCCCCAACAGGCCATTGAGCTGAGAGGGTACGCCGACTTTGTCCCGCTTGGTGCGTCCTGCACCCCGTTGCGTGGTTCCGAAGACATCATGTGGACCATCAAGTTCCGCGACGGCGAGATCAAGCGCTTCAAGTTCCCCATCAGGACCACGCCGGAAGGGTCGGCACAACCGGACGGCGGGTACGGCGTTGGGGCCGACGACATCAACAGCCTCAACCTGTTCACCGAGCCCGCGTCGCTGGGTACCGAAGTACCCACCATCAAAAAGTAACAAGAGGGGGTTAGTAGCATGACCGTGCCGAATTTCGAAACCGTAGAAGTCACTACCGACCTGCTAATTCTTGGCGGCGGCATGTCGGCCTGCGGTGCGGCCCTGGAAGCGGCCCACTGGGCCAAGAAGCATGGTATTAAGGTCACCCTGGTGGACAAGGCGGCTATGGACCGGAGCGGCGCCGTGGCCCAGGGTCTGTCGGCGATTAACCAGTACCTCGGCATCGCGGCAGGCGAAAACACGCCGGAAGACTATGTCCGGTACGTGCGGCAGGACCTCATGGGCGTCAGCCGTGAGGACCTGGTTTACAGCATTGCCCGCCACGTTGACTCCTCGGTGCACCTCTTCGAGAAATGGGGCCTGCCGATCTGGCGCGACGAAAACGGCAAGGTCGTCCGCTCGGGTCGCTGGCAGGTTATGATCAGCGGCGAGTCCTACAAGATCATCGTTGCCGAGGCGGCAAAGAACGCCCTGGGTACGGAGAACATCATCGAGCGCGTTTTCGTCGTGGAGCCGTTGCTGGACGGCGACCGCATCGCGGGCGCGGTGGGGTTCAGCGTGCGCGAGCCGAAGTTCTACGTTTTCCGGGCCAAGGCAATGATGGTCTGCATGGGCGGCGCCGTGCACGTATTCCGGCCGCGGTCGACCGGTGAGGGTCTCGGCCGGTCCTGGTATCCGCCGTTCAACGCCGGGGCCAGCGCGTACTTCACCATCCGGGCGGGCGCGGAGATGACCTGCCAGGAGGTCCGGTTCATCCCGGTGCGGTTCAAGGACGCGTACGGCCCGGTAGGCGCCTGGTTCCTGCTCTTCAACTCCCGTGCCACCAGCGCCGGTACCGGCGAAGACTACATGGTCCGGAACAAGGCGATCCTCGAGCAGTACCCGCCGTACGGCTTGACCAAGCCGATCCCGGCCAACCTGCGCAACTACCTCGGCATGATCGACGAGAACCAGGGCCTCGGCCCGCTGTACATGAGAACCGAGGAAGCCATCGCAAACCTCGCCAAGGCCTACGAGGGCGACGAGAAGGCCTTCAAGAAGAAGCTGAAGGAACTCGAGTCCGAGGCCTGGGAGGACTTCCTGGACATGACCATCGGCCAGGCGCTGCTGTGGGCGGCCCACAACGTGCGGCCTGAGCAGAAGCCGTCCGAGATTGCGGCTGCCGAGCCGTACTTCATCGGCTCCCACTCCGGTGCGTCCGGCGCCTGGGTGAGCGGTCCGGCCGACCTGGCTCCGCCCGAATACTTCTGGGGCTACGAGAATATGACCACCGTCAAGGGTCTGTTCGCGGCCGGCGACGCTTCCGGCGCGTGCCCGCACAAGTTCTCGTCCGGTTCCTTCACCGAGGGCCGTATCGCGGCGAGGGCTGCGTGCCGGTTCATTATGGACAACAACACCCTGCCGAACATCGACATGGCCGAAGTCGAGAAGTACAAGGAGCGCATCTTGCGGCCGCTCGCCCTGTACGAGCAGTACAAGAACTACTCCACCGACCCGAACGTCAACCCGAACTACATCCGCCCGATGATGTACATGTACCGGCTGCAGAAGCTGATGGACGAGTACTGCGGCGGCGTGAGCATGCGCTTCATGACCAGCAAGACGTTGCTTGAACGCGGCCTCGAGTTGCTCCAGATGCTGAAGGAAGACTCCGAGAAGCTGGCGGCGGAAGACCTGCACGAACTCATGCGCTGCTGGGAGAATATCCACCGTACGTACCAGGCGGAGGCGCACATGCGGAGCGTCCTGTTCCGCGAAGAGACCAGGTGGCCCGGCTACTACTTCCGTGCCGACTTCCCGAAGATGGACAACGAGAACTGGCTGTGCTTCGTCAACTGCAAGTACGACCGCAACACCGACACCTGGGAGATCTTCAAGCGGCCCATCATCAACATCGTCGAGTAGTTCAGAGTACAAGCGGGGCGGCAACGTTGCGTCGCCCCGCCGTCTTTTTCCGGGGCGCCTGCGTGGCGCCCGCAATTTTTGGTGGGCGGCAGGGGAAATTTACGGCCCTGGCGAATTCTCCCGTTACATTTTGTAGATCGACCGGAGGGGGAACAGCATGGCACGCCCCAGAGTTTATATCGATACGGATATCCTGATCATCGGCGGCGGGACCGCGGGCTGCTTGGCCGCATGGGAGGCGCGGAACGTGGGCGGGCCTCGTCTCAAGATCACCATTCTCGAAAAGGGCTTTATTCGCCACAGCGGCTGCCTGGCCGCAGGCATGAACGCCCTTAACATGTACCTTAACCAGGGGACACCGGAAGACTACGTGCGGTACGTGCGGTACGACATGGGCGGCGCACCAATCCGGGAGGACATCCTGCTGAGCGTGGCCCGGGAGGTCAACGAGACGGTGGCGATCATGGAAGCCCAGGGCCTCCCGATCAAGAAGCGTCCCGACGGCAAGTACCTGAACCGGGGCAAGTGGAACATCGAGGTTAACGGTGCCCTCCTCAAGCCGATTACCGCGGGCATGGCCTACCAGGCCAACGCCGAGATTTACAACCGGGTCTATGTGACCGATCTCCTGAAGAAGGACGGACGGTGTGTCGGCGCGGTCGGGTTCGGTATCCGGGACGGAAAGTTCTATATTGCCCGCGCCAGGGCGGTTCTGGTGTGCGCGGGGGGCGCGGCGGGTCTCTGGCGGCCCCGCAACGGCGGCGACGCGCATCACCGCATCTGGTACTACCCCTTCAACTGTGGTTCGAGCTATGCCGTTGCTAAGCGGGCCGGCGCCGAGATGACCGGCTTCGACATGCGGCTGGTTACCCTGCGAACGAAAGACACCTACTCGCCCACGGGCACACTGGCCATCGGTGTGGGTGCGCCCATGGTCAACGCCGCCGGCGAGGCTTTCATGAAGGAAAGGGAAGAATATGTGAAACTCGGCGGTCACACCGCCCCGACCATTTACCGTCTGTGGGCGGCGATGCGCGAAATTGAGGAACATCGCGGGCCCATTTACATGGACACCAGGAAGGGGAACCCGCAGCGTGTGGCCGGCCTCAAGGCGCAGTACCTGGATATGGCGCCCATCATCGTGCTTTACTGGGGAGCGCACGACCTGGATCCGGCCAGAGAGCCGATAGAAATCGACGCCGATTCTCCCGTGCTGGTCGGTGCCCACGCCGGGGTTACCGGCATATGGACCACCGGCACTACCCGGATGAGCACGGTGCCGGGACTTTTTGCCTCCGGGGAAGCGCTGGGCCAGGCACCGTCACGCTTCATTTCCGGGTCCTGGACCTGCGGCCGCATTGCCGCGCGGCACATGGTTGAATACGTGCGGCAAAACCCGGAGCCGGTTGAGCTCGAGGAGGCCGAGCTGGCCCGCTTGGAGGCGGAGATTTTTGCCCCGCTCGAACGCTGGGACCAGGCCGGCCGGGCCGGTCGGTTGTTCACCAGCGGCAAACCGATAGAAGGCATCCTGCCCCGGGAGATGGAGGAGCGCATGCAGAACGTCATGGAGGAATACGCCGGCGGGCGCGCACGCCTCTTCTACGTCAACGAAACGCACCTGAACATCGCCGGGAAGCACATCAACCGCCTCCGCCGGGAACAGCTTCAGTATCTCATGGCCAGGGACCTGCACGAGCTGCAGCTGGCCTGGGACGTCATCCACCGGCTCGAATGTTGCCAGCTGGTCGTCGAGCACATCAATTACCGGAAGGAAACCCGCTACCCGGGGTACGTTAACCGGTCGGATTACCCGGAAAAGAACGATGCGGAATACGATTGCTTCATAAACTCCGTCTGGGACCCGGCCACCGACAGAATCACCTTTATCAAGCGACCTTACGAGCAGATTGTTCCCGGGGACAGGACCAGGGAATCGATTTGACGAAGGGGTGCTGAGTGCATGCCGCCATACGTAATACCGGAAAAGTGCGATGCCTGCCAGGGCGAAGAAGAGCCGCTTTGCGTGCAGGTTTGCCCGGGCGACCTGATGATGGTCGATCCGGCCAGCAATAAGGCTATCTGCAGGGAACCGGGCGACTGCTGGGATTGCATGATCTGTGTGAAGAGCTGCACGCGGCAGGCCGTCCAGACCGTCATTCAGTACCAGCTCGCGCCGGTGCCGGCGAAGCTGATCCCCTTGATCCGTCCGGACGCCATCACCTGGACGCTGGTGGACTGTCACGGACGCATTGAGCGTTTCGTTATGAAGACCCTCACGGGGGAAGAAGAGGAAGAAGTGTAGCATTTGGTGCAACAGGTGTAGCGTAAGCTGCACGATTGAAACCCGCGGTAAAGAAGGGCGGGAAGCCTTGCGGCTTCCCGCCCTGTTTGTTCTGGCACGCCGGTTGCTAAGGCAATGAAATAGCAGCCTGCGGCGTTCTTCCCGGGGGTGAGAGAGAGTAGAACCCAGAGCGTTATTGAGCACCTTGGGACTGGCAGAAATCCAGGCAAGGAGGGATGCGTCTTGAGTTTGTATCTGGCGGTAGCCGGTATGCCGGTCAATGTGTTTATGATCCTGGGCCTGGGGGCCACGGTTGGCGTCCTCTCAGGCCTCTTCGGCGTTGGCGGCGGGTTTCTCTTGACGCCGCTCCTTATGACGTATGGCATCCCGCCGGCGGTGGCGGCGGCCTCAGACTCGAACCAGATTGTTGCGGCCTCTTGTTCCGGCGCCCTTGCCCATAAGCGTTTGGGCAACGTCGACGTTAAAATGGGGCTCACCTTTCTCGCGGGCAGTATTCTGGGGGGCACCGCGGGCACGCAGCTGGTAAGGGTATTGCGGGGCTTTGGCAACTACGACGTGGTGGTCAAAATCGTCTACGTCCTGTTGCTGGCCGCTATCGGCGGATTCATGTTCTGGGAGAGCCTCCAGGCGCTGCGCGGCAAAACAAAAAATGTGCAGGGCAAGGGTTTCTTCGCCCGGCTGGTAGGCCGCCTGCCCTGGCAGGTCTACTTCCCCGTTAGCGGGGTGCGCGTGTCGGTCCTTTTTGTGGTCGGGCTTGGTTTCCTGGTGGGGGCCCTCGCGGCGTTGCTGGGCGTAGGTGGTGGCTTCATCACCGTGCCGGCGATGATCTACCTTCTGAGGATGCCTACCATTGTGGCCATCGGCACCGACCTCTTTCAGATTGTGTTTACGAGTATGAACGTTACCTTCCAGCAGGCGATAACCAACCACACCGTTGACGTGGTTCTGGCCGTGCTTCTTTTCTGCGGTTCGACGGTCGGTGCCCAGGTGGGGGCGCGTCTCTCGCGGCTCTTCCGGGGGGAGCAATTGCGCATCATTCTGGCGGTTATCGTCTTACTGGTCATGTTGAAGCTGTTTGTTGACCTGGTAAGCGCACCGGCAGACTTAATCACCCTGACGACAGGAGGAGGGGGCCATTAATGTTGCGCAGGGTTGCCATTATCGTGACCGTTGCCTTGCTCCTGGGTGTACTTTCCGGTCCGGCTGCGGCCCTGGCGGCGCCGGCCGTTACGCTGACCACCGATACCCCCGCCGTGGAAGTCGGCCTGCGGTATGCGGGCACCACGGTGCGGTTTGCGGGGAAGTGTCCGCCCGGCAGCGACGTGTATGTGCGGGTGTTGGGGCCGGTGGGCAAGACTTCGCTGAGCAAGCGTGGCCAGAAGGGAGGCGTATGGTTGACCGTGGAAACGGTTACCGTAAGCAATGCACCGCGTTTCTTCTGGCTTTTGGGCTCGGCCGACCCGGCTGCCCTGCCGGCGGGTCTGCAGCAGGCCACGGGTCTTGCGCCCGGTTACCGCGCCCTTTACGAGCAGGTTAAGGTAACTGCCCTGTCCGGCGAGGAGCCGGTACGCGTTCCCCCGCGCGAGGCAGAAGCTTACATAACCGGACTTATCAAAATCAACGAGCGGCGCGGGCTATACGGTTTCGCCCCGCAAGCCATCAGGGTAAACGGCGACTCCTTCATGGGCACGCTTCACCTGCCGGCCGGCGTACCGCGCGGTGACCTGCAGATGGTTGCTTACGCCGTGAAGGACGGGCGGCTTCTGGGCACGGCCTCCGCCACCCTCCCGGTACAAGGTGTTGGGTTTGTGAAGTGGCTCGGGGAGACGGCTCAGCACCGCGCGGTCCAGTACGGGGCGATGGCTATCGTGGTGGCCCTGGCTGCCGGACTCACCGTAGCCGAGCTCTTCCGGCGCATCAACGCCTGTCTCGGCGGGAAGGGCGAGGGCGAGCTGACCGGCGGGCACTGAAGCAAGGCGGAGGCAGGGGGGGAGACCCCTGCCCCTGGGGTCACTAGGCAGTAATCCAACGGAGGGGTTGAAATGGATGAAAAAAAGCGGGTGAGATAATGCGACCGGCCGACATGTACCCCCGGGTACGGGCCAATGCGTCGCTCAAGGAAACGCTGATCAGGATAAGGGAACAACTACCCGGTGGGGCGGCCAAGGCGGCGCTCGTGGTAGATGCCGCCGACCGCCCGGTCGGGTTCATCACCCTGCGCGGCATCTTCAAGGCGCTGGAACCACCATACAGCAAGGTACAGGACTGGCCGGTGCCGATCTTTTGGAGCGGGATTGCCGCGGAGAGGTGCGCCAGAAGCGACACGATCAGGATCAGCGACTATGTAGAGCCGCTCCGGGCCGTTTCCGTACAGGTTACCGATAACCTCCTTAAGGTGGTCCATACCATGCGGCAGACGAAACACCACGTTCTGCCGGTGCTGGACGGCGACGACCTGGTCGGCATGATCGACGCGGGGGCCGTCTTTGAGGAACTCTGCCGGATGATAAGTCAACGCTAATGAAGGCCGTATTTCTGCATCCTGTATAGCAGGGTGGCCCGGCTGATACCCAGCAGTTGGGCGGCCCTGCTCTGATTTCCCCTGCTTTTCTCCAGGGCTTGCAAAATCAACTGTATTTCCACTTCTTCCAGTGATATCCCTTCGTCAGGCAGGTTGACCACCGGGCACGGCGGCCGCGCTGCCGGCCGGTGCAGCTCCTTGGGCAGGTGGGCGGGCTTGATCTCCGCCTCGTGGCACAGGATAAGCGCCCGCTCGATCACGTTTTGCAGTTCCCTGATGTTGCCCGGCCAGTCGTAGCGGCAGAGAAGGTCCAGCGCCTCCGGCGAAATGGTACACGGGTGATAAAGCGGGGCGAATTTCTTCAGGAAGTGCTCGGACAGGAGCGGGATGTCTTCGCGCCTGTCCCGCAGCGGCGGCAGGTGGATGCTGAAAACGTTCAGCCGGTAGTAGAGGTCCTGGCGGAAGCGCCCTTCGCGCACACAGGCCGCCAGGTCGCGGTTGGTGGCCGCGATGATCCGGGTATCCACCTGGATCGTTTGGGTGCCGCCTACGCGCTCGAAGGTTTTGTCCTGCAGGACCCGCAGGAGCTTAGCCTGCATGGTCGGCGACATCTCGGCGATCTCGTCGAGAAAAATGGTTCCCCTGGCGGCCATCTCGAACCGGCCCGGTTTGCGGGTGGTGGCGCCTGTGAAGGCGCCTTTCTCGTGGCCGAAGAGTTCGCTTTCCAGGAGCTGTTCCGGCAAGGCGGCACAGTTGACGGCGATGAAGGGACCGTCGGCGCGGGGGCTCTGGCGGTGGATGGCCACGGCGACGACCTCCTTGCCGGTGCCGCTTTCGCCGGTTATCAACACCGTGGCCTCGGTAGGGGCGACCCGCCGGATTAACCGGCGCACCTCCATAATGGCGGGGCTCTTGCCGACCATTTCCCCGTGCTCCTTCATCAGCTCGGCACGGAGGAAACTGACCTCGTGCATCAACTGGCTCATCTGCAGCGTCTTGCGGATCACGATTTTCAGCTCGTCCAGGTCGAAGGGTTTGGTTATATAATCTGCCGCACCTATTTTCATCGCCTCGATGGCCGTCTGGATCGTGCCATGGGCGGTGATCATAATCACCGGGAGGCGCGGGTAGGCTTCCCGGATACGCTTTAAAACCTCGAGTCCGTCAAGGTCGGGCATTTTCAGGTCCAGGATTACCAGGGAGGCACCCTCACGGTGCAAGGCCTCCAGGCCCTCGCGCCCGCCGGCTGCCGTGATCACCCCGTAACCCTCCTGCTTCATTGCTTTCTCCAGCGCCCACCGCATGTGCTCCTCGTCATCGATCACCAGGATCCTGGGTGCCAGCATCCGTCCCGCCTCCTTCCTCGTGACGCTTCTGCGGGCAGAAAGTCACCGCTCCGGAGAAAGACGGTTTTGGCCTCCGGTATCCGCTACCGGTAGGCGTACGGTGAAAGTCGCTCCCCGGCCCGGCTCACTTTCAACCTCGATATGCCCCCCGTGGAGCTCGACGATCCGGTGCGTGATGGCAAGGCCGAGCCCGCTGCCGTTCTTCTTCGTGGTGTAATAGGGGTCGAACAGGTGCGGGATATCGGCGGGTTCGATACCCGCGCCGGTGTCCGTAAAGCGAACAAATACCCGGTCATTCCCGCCGGTCTCGATGACCAGTTTGCCGCCGCCGGGCATGGCCTCAACGGCGTTGAGAATTAAGTTCAGGAAGACCTGCTTCAGCTTTTCGCCGTCTCCCTGGACCTGCGGCAAATTTTCGGCCAGGGAAAGGCGCAACTCCACTCCCTGCTGCCGCAAGAGGGGTTGCGCAAAGGTTAGAACGCCTTGCACCAGCCTGTTTACGTTGAGGGGCTGGACGATGCCGCGGGAGGGGCGGCCGAATTCCAGCAGTTCCTGCAGGACGTGGTTCTGCCGGTTGACCTGCTCCTTGATTACCCGCGCGTAGTCCTGCACCTCGGGTACGTGCTGTAGTTCCTTTTCCATAACCTGGACGGCGGCCTTGATAATGGCGATCGGGTTCCGAAGTTCGTGGGCGATGCCGGTAACCAGGCGTCCGAGGGCGGCAAGGCGTTCTGCCCGCCGTAACTCCGTTTCCAACCTTTCCTTTTCCGCGAGTCCCAGGGCCATTTTGTTGATGGCCTGCACAATCTGTCCCATTTCGCCCGGCATCGGGGGCAGAAGCTGGTGAATGTCGCTCTCCAGGCGGGCCAGTCCCCGCTTTATGGCACTGACCCCGCTGGTCAGGTTCAGGATCACCATCAGGGTTCCGATGGTGCCGAAGAAAAAGCCGAGGAGAGTCAGGTAGCGCGTTATGAGGCGGAAATTGCGGCTCTGGGTAAAGATGGGGTTGATGCGTTCTTCTGCCCAGACCACGCCCACCACCTGACCCCGGGCCAGAAGAGGCACCAGGTGTTCGAAGAACTGGTCGTCCGGTGCGCCGGCGATGCGGGCCAGGGGCTCCTTGCTGGCCATCACGGCGTTGATCCCGGAGGAGGCCTCGCGCAGGATCCGCTGCTCGCGGGCCTTCCTTTCTTCCGGGGTAAGCTGGCGATATTCGTGCAGGAACCCTTCGACCACGATTTGTTGGGTGGTGGGGATGTAGAGACCGAGCCGTACCCCCTCGTGACGCTCCGCCAGCGGCCGGGCAATTTCTTTAAAGGCCTGCTGCAGCCGGTCGGGCGGTATCGCGGCGCCCTGATCCAGCTGGGCCTCGGGTTTCATCCCCGCCGCCAGGAACTGCACGACGGTGGCCAGACGTTCCTCCTTATGCACCAGAAGCATCTGGTCGGTCCTGCTGGCGTAGATCAGGTCGTAGACCATCACCAGGATGGGGATGATGAGGATGCCCGTGATGATCGCCAGGATTTGAAAACGCAGGCTGCGACCCGAAAGGAGCATTACAAGTGCCTCCCGTGGCACGCCGGTTGTCGGACCGGCCTTTGCCAAAAGGCGACTCTGCGGAACGCCGGGGACAAACCACCAACCGTTCCGCCGGCTGACGACTGACGGCCGACCGCCGTTTTTCGTGGGCGCGGAGCATCAGGAGCCGGCGGCGAACGGCCGGCTCCTGGGTGCCCGGAACGCCTCCGCCGGCGTCCTCGCCTCGCTAAGATGTATTAAGTCGTCCTGTACAGTCGCCTGTTGAACAGGCTCAGGACGATGCCCACCAGCACGGCCAGCCCCAGCACCGCGATCAGGGTCGGCCCCGTGGGCAGGATGTACCAGAGCAGCATGTAGCCGCTGGAAATAATTATGGACATAATCATCAGCGGAAAGGCGATCTTCAGGAAACCGACGAAAGTAATCGGCTGGCCGCGCTTCTCCGCCATGCCCACCACGACCACGTTCGCCGAGGCACCGATTATGGTGCCGTTGCCGCCCAGACAGGCTCCCAGGGAAAGGCACCACCAGAGATAATCCAGGCAATCCCCCGTGATGTTCCCGATCTCCGCCATGTCCTTTATTAAGGGAATCATGGTGGCCACGAACGGGATGTTGTCCACGAAGGCCGAGGCGATGGCCGAGAGCCACATGATCAGCATCCCGGTGGGGATGATCACCCCGCCGGTGACTTCCATGGCGTATTCGGCTAGCATCTTGATTACCCCGACCTCTTCCAGGGCGCCTACCACCACGAAAAGCCCGATGAAAAAGAAGATAACGGGCCACTCCACCGCGTGCAGCGGATGCTCCGGCTCGGCGCGGGTCACGAGCAAAAGCAGGCTGGCCCCGGAAAGGGCGATAACGCTCGACTCCAGGTGAAGGTACTGGTGCAGGACGAACCCCAGGATGGTCAGGCCCAGGACGACCAGGCACTTGCGGAGCAGGATCATGTCTTTAAGCTCCTGCCGCTCGTCGAACTCGAAGATACGGTTCTGAACTTCCGGCGGCACACGGAACTGCTTCCGGTAAATTATTTGCAGGATAAAAATGGTCACGACGTGGATCAGTACGACCACCGGCGTCAGGTTGATGACGAAATCCATAAAGCCCAGGTGGGTGGCGCTGCCGATCATGATGTTCGGCGGGTCGCCGATCAGGGTGGCCGTGCCGCCGATGTTCGAGGCCAGGATCTCGGTGATCAGAAAGGGGAGGGGGCTGACCTCGAGTTTGCGGGCGATGGCAAAGGTTACCGGCACGATCAGGAGCACGGTGGTCACGTTGTCGAGAAAGGCTGACAGGATGGCCGTGACCGCGGCCAGCGCGGCCAGGATGGCCAGCGGGCGGCCCCTGGCCATTTTAGCGGCCCTGATGGCCAGGTACTCGAACACGCCCGTCTCCCGGGTGACACCGACGATGATCATCATGCCGACCAAAAGACCGATGGTGTTCCAGTCGATGGCGTGCACCGCCCGCTCCGGGGTCATAATACCGGCCAGCACCAGGATGGCGGCGCCGCAGAAGGCCGCGACCGCCCTGTGGATCTTTTCGGAAACGATGACCGCATAGGTGACGAGGAAGACGGCTGAAGCCAGCCAGACCTGGGCCTGTTCGTGCATTGGGTTCATACCTCCTTAAGTTCCCTCAAGGATGATTAAGGCGCTTGGCTTAAGGTCGTAAGCCCCTGTATCCTTTGGCAAGTTCCAAATTCACTTCTACCACTTCTTCGGCAAAAGCCCGCAGTTCTTCCGGGACGGGCAAGAGTTTTTCTACGTCAGCCTGCTTTGTCAATAGCGTTCCAGGCGGTACGTAAAGGCCGTCGGGTATGTCAACGCCGAGAACGACTGCGCCGTGCCCGATAAAGCAGTAGCTGCCGATGTTCGTCCTTAACAGGACGGCGCGGAAGCCGACAAAGGTGCCGGAACCGATGGTGCAGGGGCCGTGCACGATGGCTCCGTGAGCCAGGCTAACCCGCGGGCCGACCTCGACCCCTGACCCCTTGAGGGCGTGGACGATCACGCCGTCCTGGATATTGCATGCTTCGCCTATCACGATGGGAAACCCTTCGTCGGCGCGCAGAACGGCGTACGGGCATACAATCGCTCGCGGGCCAATGGTCACCGCCCCTATGATCACCGCCGTTTCGTCCACGTAGGCGGTCCTGTCTACCGAGGGCTGCACGGGGGTGCATGCCCAGGATGTAAGCGGGTTTTTGCGCAACATACAGGCGTTCCTCCTTTACACTTATACCGGGTTGGGGGCGGGCCACGCGGCCCGCCCTTTTTCTACCTGACTTTCTACCTAACCAGAGCCGGGATGCCCAGCAATGGCCAGACGGTAACGGCGAATAAGGCGACTAAAAGTACGGCAATAACCGTGAACGGAATACCCGTTATAAAGAATTCTGCCGTGGAAAACTGCCTCGACTGGTAGGCGATGGCGTTTGGCGCAGCCCCAACCAAAAGCATGAAGGGGAGCGCTGCCATGGCCAGGGAAGCCCACAAGATGAGTTCCGGGTTGACGCCAAGGTAGCCGGCGATTACCAACCCCACCGGCAGGGTTATGGCGATGGCGGCCACGTTCATGATAAAGTTAGTTAACGCGATAACCAGCACGGACATGGCGGATACGAAGAACAGCCAGGGAGCATCTTTAAACATTGCCAGCCACTTGACGGCCATCCATTGCGCTGCCCCGGTTTGCCAGAGGCAGAAGCCCATACTCATGGCGCCGCCGAAGAGAAGCAGGATGTTCCACGGAATGCGCTTTTCGAGGTCTTCTACGGTAAACATCCTGGTCAGGAAGAAGAGCGCGCCCGCGATCAACATCGGTACTGAGCGGTTTACTTCGGCCAGCGCAGGGACAAAATTTTGTATTGCCAGCGTAATGACAACACCGGCAGTAACAACTATTACGAATATCTCCTGCCAGGTGATCGGTCCCAGCTGCGCGCACATTTCCTTGACCCGCTCTCTGAGGCCGGGAATGCGGTTTTCCTCCGGACGGAAGAAGACGTAGGCCAGCAGAACCCAGATGATGAACACCATTACCCAGCCGTACGGCACCATGGCCTTGGAGACCTGGAGAAACGTTAATTCCTGGCCGGTGAACTCCTTGTAGAACCCCGCCGCCACCGGGGTGCGGGCGGCGCCCAGGAAGGTGCACATGCTGCCGGCTCCGGCCGCATACGCCATGCCGATGAACAGCGCTTTGCCGAACCGGCAGGGCTCTTCTTCCTTGCCGTAGAGGCTCATGATCACCATCAAGAGCGGAAACATGGTGGCGGCCACAGCCGTATGGGCCATCAGGTGCGTCAGGGCCGCCGTGACCACGAAGGTACCCAGCAGAATGAGCCTGGTGTTCTCGCCCACGACGCTCAGCATCCTGAACGCCAGTCTGCGGGTCAGTCCCGCCTTGGTGAACGCCAGTCCGAGCATCAGCGAACCGAGAATAAACATAACCGAGGGATCGAAAAAGTCCCGGAACGCCTCTTTTGCCGGACGAATCAGGAACATGGCCTGCACGATGCCGATGACGATACTGGTGGCGCCGATGGGGATGACCTCAAAAACCCACCAGGTGCCGGCCAAAAGAAACAGGCCGATGGCCAGCTGGGCCTCACGCGAGAGGGGAAAGGCCTTGCCCGCCGGGTCGATAGCAGGCGAGAGCGGCGGCAAGAAATAGAAAAGAGCGAACAAGGCCAGGCCCAGCAGAATGAAGGTTATTCTCCGCCAATCTGTCCGCTGTGTGTTAAGCATCATTCCTGCTCACTCCTTTTAGGAGACCGCTCAAAACTTCGCCTTACGCTCGTTTTTCGCGGTCCCTGGGCTTTTCTAAAAGCGGGCGATCTCTTTTTTGGCTGATAGAGTTTTGCAACCTCTCCTGAAAACGTAGTGACAACCCGGGCATGACAACACGCCGCCGGCCCGGGCCTAGTACCGGTTGTTACCGAGCGGGGCCGCGACCGGGGCCGGTTGCGGCGTGCCGACAAGCGCCCGGATGAGCGCGGCCATAAAACAGATCCCCATCGCTCCCCACAGCAAATACCCGGCGGGGGTTGTAAAACCGAAGTGACGCAAAACTACCGCGGCGCAGACCGCGAAAAGCGCTGCCGCGATGGAGGAGCGTGCCACCGGACGCGACATCTTGCGCGCGGCAAGCGCACCCAGAGTACTGCCGCCGCAGGTGCCGACCACCAGCAAGAGCGCGACGAGAACTTCGGCCCGCCCGCCGAAGGCGAAGGTGAACGTCCCCCAGGCGTAGGCCAGGATGGCCGCCAGCGTTCCCGCACTCCGTGCCGTCACGGGTTGAACACCGAGCCGGATTAAGCCGGGAATGAGGTAGAGCACCACGGGTACCGCGGCCAGCCCCGTAAGGAACCCCGTACCGAGACTGAGGAAAGGGATTAATGCCGATCTTTGCCGGCTGGTAACGGCCGCGGCCGCACGCGGCCGAAAAAGCGCCGCGATCGCTACCAGGAGCACCGTGACGTATAGCCACCGGAGAACCGGGCCGCTGGTATTCGCGGCAGCCAGGGTGAGAAGCACCACCTTACCCAGGCTGACGCCGGCGGCGGCTTGCATCCCCAGCGTAATGCCCAGGCGCCAGTCGAAACCGGTGAACAGGTTTTCCCTGAAGGTGCTTACAATACCGCGTCCGAACAGGTGGGCGATACCGGTACCAACCGAGAAACTCGGCGGCATTCCGAAAACCGTAAGGGCGGGAACGACGGCAAGCAATCCTGCAGGACTGCTGAGCCGGGTCAGCACCCCTATCCCCAGGGCGATCGTGAATAACGCCAGAGGATTGATAAACATCTCAGCCAGAGGTAGGTACATCGGGATACCCCCTTCCCTCTAGCTTCCGGAGCAGGACCTCCTGGCCCACTCCCAAACCGGCACCGAGGGCGACGACCATCGCAAGCACAAAGAGACCGTACACATATCCGCCGGTATCGTACAACTCGCGCACGTAAAGATACAGGCTATCGAGCACGGGCATCAACCCTTTCGGGGCTAATTTTTTCCACCAGGTAACTCAATAAATAGATGAAGGCCTGGCCGGAAATAAACGCCGGGCCGTGTTGATGGTCGGCATAGGGATAAATAACGGGAATGCGCGTGCAGTCGGCAACGATAGCCAACCGCTGCTTCAGTTCCTGGCACCGGCGATGGGCCCCGACGATCTCCGGCGCCGGCAGGGTCGCCAGATTGGTTTTCAATACCTCCGTCCGACCAAGCGCCTTATCTCTCTTAATCACCTCCTCCCGCCGCCGGACCTGCAGCGTATTCTTTTCCCGGTTATATGTGCAGGTAAGATATTGCTCGCAATTGTACTTGGCCAGTACCGCGGCTGTTTTCTTGAGGATGGTCTTCTCCCGCTTCAGCGAGCGGTTTTTTACCGCCGTCTTAAGCCGCTCCAGTTCGGCGAGCGCGTGGGCGATGCGCTCTTCAATTGCCTGATCAGATGGAGCCTCTGGCGAAAGGTCGTAGCAAACCAGGTACCGCGCCTGCGGCTGCTTGATGTCGCGTGCCCAGAGAGTTTCGCCAAAGCGGAAGGCGCTTTCGTCGCGCCAGACTTCGGCGTTGCCCAGGGGGATCTCATCGAACCGCGCGGGTGGAAGCGTGGTAATGTACGGGTAGGCCGGTGCCTCTTCCAGGCCGTTGCGGTGGTCGATAACGATACAGGACAGCCCGTAACGCTGCTTGAGTTCCTCTACCAGCGTGGCCACAACCTCGCCCGACAGGCTGCCTTTCTGGAACACGCGGAGACCCGCCGGCAATCCGCGAGGATGAACGATAACGGCCATCTCAAGCGACTTGCGGTACGGTCTAACCTGGTAAGTGGTGCCGGTCGTGGTAATGCCGCATTCATTGCCCACAAACTCGCCGTTGATCAGTTTCAGGAACAGCATTTCTGCCGGCTGCGTATTGTACAGGAGATCCAGCAAGTGCTTTTCGATGCGGTCGCTGAGCTCGTGCAGGGCAAGGATGGCGTGGTAAAACTCGATTCCTGGTACGTCGCGTCCACGAAGAGCCGGAACCATTCCCGGGCAGCAGCGATCGATGGGGCGAGTTTCGTTAGGGTGCAAGACGAGGTGTAAAACCATGGCCTCGACGAGTTCGGCAAGGTGTCTACGGTGGGAGACGTGCTGGTTGATTACTTCGCTGAGACGGAGATGCTGCCAGGCCCGGCGTGCCGGTTCGACCGCCTCCTGGACGCGCGCCCGGCGAGGACCGCCCTCGGTCGTGGCCGCGGTCTCACAGATCTTGCTCAGGCCGGCAATAAGGGCTTGAATCTTCTCCGGCGAGAGGTGATCGATGTTGCCGAGGTTGGCGATAACCCGTTGCTTGATTTTGCCTCCCTCGCGGTAGTTTTCAATAAGTTTCAGGTAGGCGTACTCACGCCCCTGCCTCCGCGTAACCACCTTGCGAAAGAACATCCTGCTCACCGCCTTGCCAAATACTGGCACTGCCCAGGCAAAAAAGAAACCCTCTAGGGCGCTGCCGGCGTCCCTTGCCAGATAATACCTATGGTTACCGCTGCGCGCCCACGCTGCCGGTGACCAGGGGGCAAACCTTTACCGGTCGGCGCGGGGTACCTGAACCAGGCTCTGCGGGAGGGACCACTCCTTTTTCAGTCGTTGTTACACGTGTAGTGTCAAAAAGTCGTATGCTCGGGTCGCAGGCATTGCTTGAGAAAGAATACGCGTGTATTATCTAATGGGAAGAACCTGCGTTGCCGCGATGACCATGCTGTAATGACAAAACTTTGTGAAATTCATCACTTACCTTACGCTGATGGTAGCATGGTGGTGTAATGACGTCAAGTATTTTTTAAAAAAATTTTACCCTACAGTTTTCACTGCAGGGTAAAGAGAACGGGCGGTTAATTTGCGGGTTCCGGAGGCGGTGGCGAGATCCGCAGAGGCGTCAGTTGGCGGCGGCCCAGAACCCGGAGGCCGGCGGCCAGCACGGCAGCAGTTGCCAGGGCGATGCAGATGGCCATCTTTTGCGTCAGGGCCAACCACAGGAGGAGGTAGCCGGTGCTCAGAACGATGGATAGGAGCATGAGGGGGAAGGCAACACGCATGTACTTAACAAAAGTGATCGGTAAGCCCCGCTTTTCGGCCATGCCGACGACGACCACGTTGGCCGACGCGCCGATAATGGTACCATTCCCGCCCAGGCAGGCTCCCAGGGACAGCGCCCACCAGAGAAAGTTAACATCGCCGATATGCGCCAGCCGCCCCATGTCCTGAATGAGCGGAATCATGGTAGCGACGAACGGAATGTTATCCACAAAGGCCGATAGGATGGCCGAGAGCCAGAGGATGAGCATGCCGGTAGGGAGCAATATCCCGCCGGTCACGTCGAGTGCGAAGCGGGCCATCATTTCGATAATCCCGACCGCTTCCAGGGCGCCCACCACCACGAAGAGGCCGATAAAGAAGAAGATCACCGGCCATTCCACGGCGTGGAGCGGGTGCTCGGGTTCTACGCGGGTAATTAAGAGCAGGAGGCTGGCCCCGGAAAGGGCGATGACGCTCGACTCCAGGTGCACGTACTGGTGCAGCAGGAAACCGAGAATGGTTAACCCGAGGACAAAGAGACACCGGCGGAGGAGACGGTAATCCTTAAGCTCCGCCCGTTCGTCGAAGTCGAAAACGCGCTGCTGGACCTCCGGGGCAACAGCCAGCTGCTTCCGGTAAATAAGCTGGAGGATAAAGATGGTCGTCACGTGGATAACAATGATGATCGGGGTCAGGTTGATGACGAAATCCATGAATCCCAACCCGGTGGCGCTGCCGATCATAATGTTCGGCGGATCCCCGATGAGGGTGGCCGTGCCGCCGATGTTCGAAGCCAGGATCTCCGCAACGAGAAAGGGGAGCGGGTTAAGTTCCAGCTTGCGGGCGATGGCAAAGGTGACGGGGACAAGCAAGAGAACGGTCGTTACATTATCAAGCAAAGCGGAGGTGACGGCGGTCACCGTAGCAAGGGAAGCCATAATGGCCAGCGGCTGCCCCCGTGCCAGTTTGGCCGCCTTGATAGCCAGGTATTCGAAGACCCCGGTCTCTCTGGTAATGCCCACAATGATCATCATGCCGACCAGCAACCCGATGGTATTCCAGTCGATGGCTTCCACCGCTTCTTCCGGCGTGAGGAGGCCCGTGATCACGATTAGAGCGGCGCCGGCAAACGCCGCTACCGCCCGGTGGATCTTCTCGGAAACGATCACCGCGTAGGTGATCAGGAAGACCGCTCCTGCGAAAATGGTCTGCAGGTACGCGGGCATGGAGATTCCCTCCTCTTAGAATTATCCAATAGCTTTCCCGATGGCTTCAAAGAGCTCGTTGATTCGCAATACACCGATTATACGCCCATCCTTGGCTACCGGCAAGAGAGGCAGGCCCGAAGTCACCATCACGTGCAGGGCTTTCGGCAAGGGATCGCGTGCTTCCACGGTCGCAACGCATTCGAGGGGTTGCATTACATCCCGCACCTTGCGCCTGACCTGTTCCCGGCACTTATCATCGAAAAAGGTGTTCCAGAACACCGGAAGTTTCCACGTGGATGTCTCCACAAAATCCGGCTCAAAGGCCTGCAGCAACAGCTCAAGGGTCAGAATGCCTACCGGCTGCCCCTCTTCGCCCACTACCAGCAGGGCCGTTTCGCCTTTGGTGGCTCCCGCCCGGAGGACGGCCACGGCCTCTTTCAGCGTGTCCTCCGCGTGTACCGCCGGGCACGCCTCCAGGGGGAGCGTGAGGTCGAGAACCTTCCTTACGGGCGGCATAGTCTCCCTTCTCGTCCTGTTTTTGTTTACTCGCGGCACGGCCAGGTTCTACGGTTGCAGCGTTGTCTCGCCGAACAGGGTGTCTGCTACCTCCAAGAAGATTTCGCTGATGCGGATCACGCCTATTACCCTGCCGGCCTCCATCACGGGTAACGTACCGACGTTGTGTTCCACCATCAGGTGGACCGCCTTCATGAGCGGGGCGTCGGCGTCAACCGTTACCAGGTTAATGGGGCGCATTATTTCTTTAACCTTTCGTTTGGCTTCGGCGCGAGTGCGCTCGCTAAAGAACCCTTCCCAGGGGATTTCCGGGATGTCCACCGGCCAGGAAATGCGCTCTTCAAGCTTGGGTGGGTACAAAAACCAGGGTTCGATGGCCCGTATCAACTCGCGGTAAGTTAAAATGCCTACCGGGCGTTGTTCTCTGTCCACAACAAGTACCGAGCGGTGACCTTCGTATTCACCGGTGTCCTGCCGCCGGAAGCTCTTGCGCAGCAGCGCGATGGCCTCGCCCACCGTGTCCTCCGTAGAAACGGTACTGTACTGGGAGATGGGTATCATTAAATCCCTTACTTTCTTTTCCGGCATTGGTTCTAACCCCCTTTATTGACGAATTCGGGAGGAGGGGGACATCGCGCCCCCCTCAGGCGGTTACCTGATAACCGGCGGTATGCCGAGAAGCGGCCATACTCCCAGAATAACCAGGGCCAGAATTCCTATGGTGATGATACTGATTACCGTCCCGTAGGTAAAGAACTCACCCGTGGTAAATTGTTTTGACTCGTAGGCGATGGCGTTCGGTGCGGCCCCGATGAGGAGCATGTACGGCACGGCAGCCATGGAGGTGCAGGCAAAGAGCACGAGCTCGGGATTAACGTGCATGTACTTGGCCATAACCAGGGCGATCGGCAGGGTTATGGAAATGGCGGCCACGTTCATGATGAAGTTGGTCAACATCAAAACCAGAAAGGCCATAGCCAGGACGAAAATCAGCCAGTGCGCGTGCTGAAACAGAGCCAGCCAGTTGATGGCCAGCCACTGGGCGGCACCGGTCTTCCAGAGCGCGAAGCCGATGCTCATGGCACCGGAAAAGAGCAGGAGGATGTTCCAGGAAATGCGCTTTTCGAGATCTTCAACGGTGAAGAACCTGGTTAGGAAGAAGATCAGGCCGGCCACCAGCAGAACGGCGCTGCGGTTGAGGGGTTGCAAGACCGGCACAAACTGCTGGACGATCAGCACCAGCAGGACCAGGCCGGTCACCACGGCCACGAAGATCTCCTGGCGGCTTACGGGGCCGAGCTCCTTCGCCAGCTGCTCGACTTTCTCGCGCAGGCCCTCGATGCGACCTCTTTCGGGTTTAAAGAAGACGAGGCAAAATACCCAAACCAGCAAAACCAGTAGCCAGCCGAACGGGGCCATGTACTTGGAGAAGGCCAAGAAGGTAATGTCCTGGCCGGTAAACTCCTTGAACATGCCGACCGCTGCCGGGTTGCGCGCACCGCCCATCATGGTACACATGCTGCCCGCGCCTGCGGCCCAGGCCATGCCGATAAAGAGCGCCTTCCCGAACCGGGTAGGCTGTTCCGTTTCACCGTACAGGGTGAGGATAACCATCAGGATAGGAAACATGGCCGCGGCTACGGCGGTGTGGGCCATGAGGTGTGTAAGGAGCGCGGTCACCACAAAAGTCCCCAAAAGAATCCACCTGGTCTCTTCTCCGGCCACCCGGAGCATGCCGATGGCCATGCGCTTGGTCAGTCCGGCTTTGGAAAAGGCCAGGCCGACGAACAGCGAACCCAGGATGAAAAGGACGGTGGGATCCATAAAGTCCTTGAACGCCTCCGATGCGGGGCGGATGGCAAACAAGGCCTGGAAGACGCCGATGGCAAGGCTGGTAACACCAATCGGTACAACCTCGAAAACCCACCAGATGCCGGCCAAAAGAAACAGCCCTATCGCCCGCTGTCCTTCTGCCGAAAGGGCAAACGTTTTCCCGGCGGGATCGACCGCCGGTGGCAGGGGCGGCAGAAAGTAGAAAAGAAAGAACAGCGCCAGGCCCAAGCAGATAAAAAAGGTTTTCTGCCGGTCAACGTGCATCTCGAACTTGGGGGCCGAGGTCCTCGAGACCTTTGCTCTTACGGCTTCTGCCGCTGTTGTAGCCATTACCGATCAACTCCTTTCTGGGTGCGCGACAAGTGCTTACGCGGTCTACGCCTGCTAACAGGCCTCTGGGTTACGGTACTTGCGGCGGAGGATGATTGGCAAAGTTTTGCGCCGCGAGACCTTTGAGACGCCTTCGGCCGTAGCTGTTGTCATCACAACCCAACTCTCTTCTGGTTCATCAGGGCGCTCAGAAACTTTAACTTGCCACGAAGCGAGATGTATGTTACACTACTTCCAGTTGCCATAATTTTTGTAGTGACAAAATTAAAAGTCCTTGCGGGGGCGCATCACCTCCTTGCACGGCGCTGCCCGTAAGGCAAGAATCCCTCTCGGGCGCAAGCCTGACCGGCCCGGCTAACCTGATGGTTACCGCTGCGCGCCCGGGTGTTCGTGACCAGGGGGCAAGCTGATCGGCGAACACCAGGGCTCCGTCGCCAGGCTCGGCGGGAGGGATTTCTTTTTTAGACGCCGTAGTGACAACCTTGTGAAACTTATCACTTGCTGCGATAATGCTAGCACGGGATGGGAATAACGTCAATACCCTCTGTTGAACAAATTGATAAAGTAGTCGTTACTTTTCTCATGACCCAAAACCGCCTGCGCAGGCCGGCCGGTCTCTCGAGAAAAAAGCACCCTCAGGACGAGGGTGTTATCGTTTTGTCTACTATGTACCTGCGTCAATCGTATTAGGTTATTACCTCGTGTAGCCCAGCTTCTTGGCCGCCTCGCGCAACCCGTCGCGGTAGTTCGGGTGCGCGAGTTCGATCAGGGCTTCGGCGCGCTGGCGAATTGTTTTGCCGCGCAGGCGGGCCACCCCGTATTCGGTCACCACGTAGTCAATATCGTTCTTGCCTATGGAGACCACGGCGCCCTGGCGGAGTTGCGGCACGATGTTCGATTGCCCTTTGGGATTCGTGGCGCGGAGCGCCACGATGAACTTACCGCCCGGGGCCATCGCCGTGCCGCGGGCAAAGTCAACCTGACCACCGGTGCCGGCCAGGCTTTTGGGGCCGATGGTTTCCGCGGTGCACTGCCCCAGAAGGTCCATTTCCGCGGCGCTGGTGATGGCAATCATGTTGGCGTTCAGGCTGATGATTTCGGGGTCGTTAGTGTAGGAAACGGGCCGCATCTCGATCATAGGGTTGTCGTCCAGAAAGTCGTACAGCCGGCGCGTGCCAACGGCGGCCGTGCACACAATCTTACCGGGATGCAGGGTTTTGTAACGGTTAGTGATCGCCCCGGCCTCGACCAGATCGACAATAGCGTCGGTGATGATTTCCGTGTGTACGCCGAGACCCTTCTTGGACCGCAAAGCCGCCGCCACAGCGTTAGGCAACGTACCCAGTCCCAGCTGGATGGTTGCGCCATCCGGCACGAGTTCCGCGATCCGCGCGGCAATAGTCTCGTCCTCGGGCTGGGGCGGGTCAAACGTCACCTCGGGGAGCGGACTTGTGTCTTCAACGATTATATCAGCCTGGCAAATGTGGATGAAGCCGGCGCCGTGGGTGCGCGGCATGTTGGGATTAACTACCAGAATCACCGTGTTGGCTTTCCGGGCGGCCGTGGTGGTATAGTCAACCGATACGCCGAAGCTGAAAAATCCGTGGCGGTCCATCGGCGAGACGACGCCCATAAAAACGTCGACGGTTACGTATTCCTCAAAAAACCGCGGGTATTCCCGGAAATAGCCGGGCATCACGCCTGCCTGGCCTGCCTGGACACCAGGCCTGAGGACGCCGTTGGGGAACCAGGTAACATGACGGAAGTGTTTTTCCATACCGGGCTTCAGGTAGCTCGGCAGTGACAGCGGCAGCATCTGGTGGATGCGTACGTCCTTGAGTTCCTGCCGCCGTTCCACCATCGCCTCCAGCAGGCAAAGAGGCTCGCCGCAGCCCAGGGGTACGACGACGTTAAACCCCGATTGCAAGCACTGGACGGCGTCCTCCGGCGCCAGCTTCTTCTCTTCGTACTGTTTTTTCAACAAATCTTTTTGCATCCAAACTGGTCCGACGTTAAACCAGGTCATGCTTACCAACCTCCCAGGAGACCGTTGAAGTATGCGCCTGGCCCCGCGTTGCTTACTTTTGCACGGTCTCCTAGATTTTGCCACGTCTTACCGTGGAAACAGGCGAAAGGGCGCTGCCGTCGGTTTCGGGCATCCTGCCAGGGTTTTTACTGTCGTTAATATTCATTATCCAACGAAAAATTCCTCTGTAGTGACGACAAAAATCTTGTCACTAAAGAGTAACCCCAGTTGTAATAGTAGCAACAAATTGGGTTTCTGCTTCCTGGTTGATGACAAGTTCCTCTGTGTTGGGGGGTGGTGTGCGCTTAGGAAGGCGGAAGCGTTTTAGGGCAAACCCGCAAGAAGCCGGCAATAAGTTGGAATGTACCCGCAGGGGTACTAATATTTTATGCACTCTATGTGCATTACTTCACAACCTTGCTCGCGCACTTTTTTACATATACAACCTTACGTGCGGCTAAGCACCTTGGGATGGCGCAAAACCGGGTAACACGTCAGAGAAATACGTAAAGGCCGCTTGGGCAGCGAAAAAGCACCTTGGCGCGGCACAAATCTGGGTAAAGGGGAGAGGTAGATGGAGATTTATCTTCCTATTGCGGGTATGCCGGTTAACGTGTTCCTGATCCTGGGGCTGGGTGCTCTGGTCGGTGTGCTTTCGGGGCTGTTCGGCGTCGGCGGCGGGTTTTTGCTTACGCCCCTCCTTATCTTCGCCGGGATCCCACCGGCGGTGGCGGCGGCGTCCGACACAAACCAGATCGTTGCTGCTTCCGCTTCCGGAGCGCTGGCGCACAAACGCCTGGGAAACGTGGACGTCAAGATGGGGGTTATCTACCTTGTCGGTGGGGTTCTCGGAGGTACAGCAGGGGCGCAGCTGGTGCGTGTGTTGCGCGGCATCGGTAGCTACGACGTGACCATGAAAATCGTGTACGTGATTATGCTCACCCTCGTAGGCGGCTTCATGCTCATCGAGAGCATCAACGCCTTGCGAGGGAAGAAGAAAGAAGCCGATCCCAATAAGCCTTCTGCTTTTAAACGCTTCGTCCAGAGTTTACCCTTGCAGACCGAATTCAAGGTCAGCGGGGTGCGTACCTCGATTATCTTTGTCGTGGGTCTCGGTTTTCTCGTCGGCGTACTTGCGGCTCTTCTCGGTGTCGGCGGCGGTTTTATTACCATGCCCGCGATGATCTATCTTCTGGGAATGCCTACGATCGTGGCTATCGGCACCGACCTGTTCCAGATCGTCTTCACCAGCATGAATGTCACCATCCAGCAGGCCATTGCCAACCATACCGTAGACGTTGTCCTCGCCATCCTCCTCTTCTGCGGTTCCACCATCGGTGCGCAATTCGGCGCCCGGTTCAGCAAGCGGTTTCGCGGCGAACAACTGCGCATTCTGCTGGCCGTCATTGTTCTGTGCGTAATGGTTAAGCTGGTCTTCGATCTGGTATCTACGCCCGCAAGCCTGGTCACCCTGACCGCAGGAGGAGGAGGTCACTAATGAGGATCATAAGGTTTTTGGCGCTGCTCGTGGGCAGTGTTTACTTGCTGTGCACGCCGCTTGCCCTGGCTGCCCCGGCGGTTACCGTGGAGCCGAACACCATTAACGTCGGCATTAACTTTACCGGTGCGCAGACCACGATAAAAGGCGCCGTGCCGGAAGGTGCGCAGGTCATCATTAAGGCCTCGGCTCCGGGCCACCCCACAGGGCTGAGTAAGAAGGGGCGCGTGGGCGGCCTGTGGATGACCGTAGAGTCGGTAACGGTGGACGGGATGCCTGGTTTTTACCAGGTGCTCACCTCGGCGCAAATGAATTCCATGCCGCCGGAGGTCCTGAAACAGGCCGGTGTTGACCCTGATTTTGCAGCTTTGACAGGCATGGCGCGGGTCACCGCCAGACACGAGGAACAAACGGTGGTGCTTGATCCTGCTGCTGCGGAGGAGTATGCGCGCTGGCTGATCAATATTAATAAGGAAAAGGGATTGTACAGTATCCGCGAAGGGGCGGTGAAAGTAAGCGGGAGCCGGTTTGAAGCCGTCCTGGATATCCCGGCGGCTGTACCGCGCGGTGATATCAGGATCGAGGTGATTGCCGTTAGCCCCGACGGGATGGTTACGTCTCTGGAACCTCAGGTACTGAAGGTGACCAGCGTTGGGCTGGTGAAGGGTCTCGGCGAAATGGCCAGGACTAACCCGGTGGCCTACGGGATACTCGCGGTGATCATTGCTTTAACGACCGGCCTGGTGGTCGCCAATCTGTTCAAGTACCTGCAGAAACTGATTTTCAAAGACGAAGGCGTTAGCGCGCATCACTAAAAAGCGCGTGAAAATTGAGAGGAATTGAGAGGAAATCGCCGCGTGCGGTTTCCTCTTTTATATTATGCCCCGGTTTTCCTCCAGAGGAATTTTTGTCATAAGGAAGGAATTTGTAGAAATGGGACGAAACAAGAGTAAACTGAACATTCGCTACAGGAGCGTCAAGAAAATGCGGCGGGTACCGGTTGAGTTCTTGCAGCCCGGCATGAAGGTAGGGCGTCCTATTTACAACTCCCGGGGGCAGTTACTGCTTGCCGTCGGCACCATCCTTAGCCGGCGCAACATCCTGAGGCTTAAAAGCCTTGGTATTCCTGCCGTATACATTGACGATGGTTTGCTCCCCGACGTTTTTGTCGAAGACGTTATTTCCGATGCGGTTCGTATCGAAGCCGTACGCCAGGTCCGCAAGCTCTTTGAAGCCGAATCACAGGGGCTGCCTGTCGGCCGGGCCATCATCAAAGTGCGGGAAATAGCGCAGACGGTGGATGAGATCATCGACCAGCTCTTGGGCCAGGAATCCCTGGCCGTCAACCTGGTTGATATCAGGTCCCTTGACGATTACACCTTCGGCCACTCGGTCAACGTGTGCGTCCTGTCCCTGCTCACGGGTATCACCCTGGGATACAACCGCGCAAATCTGTTTTACCTGGGTTTGGGGGCGATACTTCACGATATCGGCAAGGTGCGCATTCCCCGGGAAATCCTCAACAAGCCGGATTTTCTGACCAAAGAGGAATTCGAAATCGTTAAGCAGCACACGGTCCACGGTTGCGAGATGTTGCAGCGGCTGCCCGATATCAGCCCCGTGGCGGCCAGAATTGCCCACGAGCACCACGAGCGCCACCAGGGACAGGGGTATCCGCAGGGTTTGCGGGGGGAAGAAATTCACGTCTTTGCGCGCATCACCGCCGTGGCCGATGTCTTCGACGCCCTGACGGCCGACCGCGTGTACCGTCCCGCCGTCCCGGTGCACGAGGCGTTCGAGATGGTTGCCGGCTCGGGCAACTTTCTTTTCGATTTCGAAATTGTGCAGGCTTTCCTCCACAACATTGCCGCCTACCCGGTGGGAACCATCGTGGCCTTGAGCAACGGCGAGATCGGAGCCGTGGTGGAAACCAGGCGTGGCTTATCGCTCTACCCGCGGGTGCGTGTCCTCTTCGACGCTGACGGCGCCCCGGTAAAGGATTTATGCGAACGGGCCCTGGCCGAGGAGCGGAACGTCACGGTAGTCCGGGTGGTGGACGAGAGCGAACTCAGGGACCTGGGCACCTGTGCCCAGCAGTCCTGAAAAAGCCCGGCGCGGGCGCAACCTGTCGGTTGGGAAGCGTAGTCGCCCGCCCCCCAAACGCGAACGGTGTCCGGCGTGCAACTTCGCCTCCCGCATTAACCTCGCCCGGTGCCCTGTAGCCCCTCCGGGGAACAGGGTTTTTGCGTGTCCCCTCACTCTGGGCGTTGCCATCAGCGGATGTTCTAGCACGCAGCTCCTCCGAAGCGAACGGGGTCTTGCGTGTGGCAGCCTGGCGCGCATTGACGTCCTCCCTGAAGGGTACACTAGTACCGGTTCCCCCGTCTCATCCTGAAAGGGATTTGCAACTTGAGGTTTCGAATTTGAAATTTGTTTGGTGGAGGACTGGTACTTGTGGACGAAGTCAGGCGCAGGCGCATCCTCTGGCTCCTGATCGCCCTTCTGGCTCTGGTGGCGCTGGCCGTCGCTGCCTCCCCGGCGGCGCGCAAGCCGGCGCCCATTTTCCGCCCGCAGGTTGTGGGGTATTACGTAAATGAAGCCGGTCCAACGGGTTCCCTGGGTTCGCTGCGTGATCACGCGCGGGAACTCGATGTCTTCTCCCCTCTCTGGCACAGCATCTACCCGGATGGCTCGGTAGACAGCAAGGTCAACCGCGAGGCCCTGGAAATTGCCCGCCGGGCGCGCCTCGAGATCCTGCCGCTTGTCAACGTGGGCAAGAACGACGACACCTTTTTGCGCGATCCGGCCGCCCGCGACTGCGCCATCAACAACATTATGCAGGTAGTGCGGCGGTACAACTATGACGGCGTTTTCCTTGACATTCAGCTCCTGCCCGAAAACGGCAAAACCTTTGCCGGCGACCGGGACCTCTTAACGGACTTTGTCCGCCGCCTCCGCGACCGGCTTAAAGCGCAGCGGAAAACCCTGGCCATGGCCGTTATCCCGCAGTTCGACACCTCGCCGGACGTCAGCGCCATATACGATTACGGCGCCCTGGCCCGGCTACTGGACCGGGTGGCCCTCATGACCTACGACCGGCACCAGACGTCCAGCCCGCCGGGTCCCGTTGCCCCCTTCGGTTGGGTGGAAGGGAACATCAAGGACGCCTTGAAAAAAGGGTTTCGCGCCGATCAGATCCTGCTGGGCATTGCCACCTACGGTTATGACTGGCCGGCGGGGCAGACCGGGGGGTTCTCGCGGCCGACGCGCGAGATTTTGGACCGGGCCAGGCGGTTGGGCGTGGAGGTAAAGTGGGATAACCGCTTCCAGGAACCCTATTACGTCTATACCGCCCCGGGTGACCGCCCCCGTGAAGTCTGGTTTGAGAACAAGCATACCCTGAAACAAAAGGTTTCCCTGGTGCGCAAGTACCGCCTGGCCGGCGTGGCCGTCTGGCGGCTCGGCTTTGAAGAAGACGATTTCTGGCGTACGCTGCGCGCGAGCCTGCGCCCGGGGCTGGGGAGGTAAATATTGGCAAATTACCGCCGGTCAACTTGACGAGCCCTGCCTCTTGGGATATCCTTTAGGGAAAGGAGTCATTTTCACCGGGTTGAAGGTGATGCCGATGAGCTGGAAGAGATGGCTGATCTTTATCACCCTGGCCTGTTTTTTGAGCGGCGTCGCGTTTGCCGGCGGGATGGCCCTGGTTCGGGACCTGGCGCCTCCGCCGACCGTTGAGCGCCCCATCAGCGCCGACGCGGCCCCCGTCCCGCCGGGTGTTGGACCGGACGTGGTGGCCGATATCGTGGCCCGCTCCGGGCCGGCGGTGGTGAAGATCGATACTGTGGTGCCGACAGGTGGCGAGTGGCGTCTGAACCCCTTCTTCAGCGACCCGTTTTTCCGGGACTTTTTCGGGCAACCGCTGGTTCCATCCCAACCGCGGGTGCGGACGGGGTTGGGTTCCGGGTTTATCATTTCCAAGGACGGTTACATCTTAACTAATGAACACGTTATTGACAAAGCCCAGGAAATCCGGGTCACGGTAGCCGGGTATAAGAATCCCTTTAAAGCGCGCGTGATCGGGGCAGACTACGACCTGGACCTGGCAGTAATTAAGATCGACGCCCCCAAAGATCTTCCGTACCTTAAGCTCGGAGATTCGAACAAGACTCGCGTTGGCGAATGGGTAATCGCCATTGGTAATCCGTATGGGCTTGACCACACGGTTACGGTCGGAGTTATCAGCGCCAAAGGGCGTCCGGTGCAGATTGAGGACCGCTATTACGACAACCTGCTGCAGACCGACGCCTCCATCAACCCGGGCAACAGTGGCGGTCCCCTTTTGAACCTGCGTGGCGAGGTAATCGGTATCAATACCGCTGTGAACGCGCAGGCGCAGGGGATTGGTTTTGCCATCCCGTCCAGCACCGTGCAGCCGGTACTGCACGAACTTACGACCACCGGCAAGGTCTCGCATCCCTGGCTTGGCGTGAGGATGCGGGACATTTCGCCTGAGCTGGCACAGTACCTCGGCCTGCCGGAGGTGCGCGGGGCCCAGGTAATAGACGTTGTTCCCGGGAGCCCGGCTGCGAGGGCGCGGCTCATGCCGGGTGACGTGATCCTGGAATTGGCCGGGCGGCGTATTAACGAGGCACAAGACGTGGTTAACGTCATCCGCGCTTTGAAGGTCGGGCAGCGAGTGGAGGTTAAGGTATTCCGCGGCGGCAGGACACTGTCCGTCAGCGTGACCCTCACCGAAAAGCCGCGCTAGCAGGTCTCACGCCTGCCGGGCGCCATACGTTGAAGCAGGGAGCAGAAGGATGCGGCTTCTGGTTCTGGCAGTTTTCTTTGCGGTCCTCCTGTGGCAGGACCTGACGCCGGTATCTGCGGCGGCAGCGTTGGAGCCGCAGGTGTTGGCGGAGGCCGCGATCCTTGTGGAGGCCGACACCGGCCAGGTTCTGTACGCGAAAAATCCGGACGCCAGGATGTACCCTGCGAGCACCACCAAGATCCTGACCGCACTCATCGTCCTCGAGCGTTGCGATCTCGACGAAAAGGTACGGGTCCCGTCTGGCTTTACAGGTGTTGATGGCACGGCCATTTACTTGCGCGAGGGCGAGGTCCTTACGGTACGCGACCTGCTGTACGCCCTGCTGGTCCACTCGGCCAACGACGTGGCGGTAGCCCTCGCCGAACACGTGGCCGGGTCGGTACCCGCTTTCACGGGGTTGATGAATGAAAAGGCGGCAAGCGTCGGCGCGCGGCACTCCCATTTCGTCAATCCTCACGGCCTCCCGGACGAAAACCACTATACCACTGCCCGCGACCTAGCCCTGATTGCGCGGGCCGCCATGCGGCATCCCACCTTTCGGAAGATCGCGGCCACCAAGAACTATATCCTTCCGGGACCCGGAAGCCCTGCGCCACCTGTGGAACACGAACAAACTCCTCTGGCGGTACGAGGGAGCCAACGGCATCAAAACCGGCTATACCGCCCAGGCGCAGCAATGCCTGGTCGCTTCGGCGCAGCACGAGGGGCGAGAGTTGATCGCGGTCCTGTTGGGTAGCATGGGGAACAACGTTTGGATGGAGGCCGCAACCTTGCTGGATTACGGGTTTAACGGATTCGTGCGGAGCGAGGTGGTCGGCCGGGGTCGGAGCGTGGCCAGCGTGAAGGTGGCCTACGGCACGCGGGACGTGACGCTGGTCACCGCGGCCCCGTTTAGCTGGAGTTTCCCCGCCGGCGAGCCCTCGCCTGCGGTCAGGTGGGATGTCCGCGTACCCCGGCCCCTGGTGGCCCCTGTACAGAAGGGCCAGGAGGTAGGGAGTCTGCTGCTCTATAGCGGCGAGCGGCGGCTCGGCGCCGTTCCGCTGGTGGTAGCAGAGGATGTTCCCCGCGCCCTGTGGGCGTCCTGGTGGTTCTGGACCGGCATTGGCGGCAGCGGCCTGCTGTTTGTCCGGTACCGGTATTACAGGCGCCGGCGCAGGCATCTCTTTCGCCGGTGACCCTCATTGGGTACCAGGGCGGCGAGCAGGCGGGCAAAAGGTTGTACGAAGGGAAGCATGAGCAAGCTCGAAAGCAAGTTAAAAAGAGTGTGTGCGTTGGCTATCTGCCGGTCCAGGTTGGGGGCGGTCACGGCAACGAGGGCCGCGAAAGGTTCGACTAAAGGCAGGAGCGCCACAGCGCCCAGGAGGTTGATGAGCAGGTGCGCCGCCGCAATGCGCCGCCCGGCACTCGTGCTCCCGACGGCCGCGAGGACGGCTGTGAAACAGGTACCCACGTTATTTCCCACCACCAGCACCACGGCATTTTCCAGATCGATGAGGCCCTGCCGGGCCAGGGCGATGACTATTCCCGTCGCGGCGCTGGAAGAGTGCAAAAGCCCGGTGAGGACGGCAGCGGCGGCCGCGGCAGTCCACGGGTTATGACGCAAAGCCAGGAGGGTGTCGGCGAACCAGGGCTCACGCTGCAAGGGGGTAAACGCGGCGCCCAGGGCTTCGAGCCCCAGGAAAACAGCACCCAGACCGGACAGGGCCTGCCCGCAAGCGCCCAAGCGCGAACGGCCTCCTGCGATCCAGAGGCCGAAGCCACAGGCCAGCACGGCCGGCGCAAGGCAACCTGCCTCAAAGGAGAGAAGCTGCACGGTCAGGCACGTGCCAACATTGGCGCCGAGAATAACGCCGATGGCCTGTGGCAGGGTGATAAGACCGGCGTCTGCAAAACCCATGGTGAGAATGGACACGGCCGTACTGCTCTGGACCAGCGCGGTCGCGATGGTTCCGGTCAGGGCTGCCATCAAAGGTGTGCCGGTACAGCGAAGAAGGACCGCACGCAGGGCCGGACCGGCAACGCCCGTGAGCCCTCCCTTAAGAAAACGGAGTCCTCCCAGAAGCAAAACCAGCCCTGTTGTAAAGAAAAGAAAACCAACCATCGTACACGCTAATTTCCAAATTTAAATAGGGTTGCCGCCTCGTCCTGGTGAAGGACACCGGCGGATTCAGGCCGCATGCCGGCCTTCGCCAGCAGGCGACTTTGCGCAGCGCCGGGGACGCCAAATCCCCTCGCCCGGAATGGACGCCGGCCGGCGGCCCCCGAGCGGGCGGTCGGCGCCGTCGGCGCAGGGTACCAGGAGCCGGGGCCAACGGCCGGCATGCGGCGAGCACGGCTGGCAGATGGTACCATTTGTCCTTACCCGGTTGCTTTCCTTAATTACTTATGTCGGTTGCCCGGCCAGTATCCCGAAAATTTGCGAAATTGAAAAATTCGCGCCCGGAGTACACAATATTCCCTTTCTGTGTTATACTTGCCGTAAACCGAACTGACTTAAATTCCCAGAAAGCCAGGCGGTTTGCCAGGAGGGGGAGTAAAAACCATGGAAATCCCCGACGTGCCAATCGATTACGGTGACAACATCGTTGTTCTCCTGGTACAGACGCCGCGGGTCCTCTTCGCTTACTGGGAAGTAACGCCTGCAACCTGGCATACCCTTACGCGGCGAGGTGTGTTCACCATACGGTTCCGGCAGTGTGAGGGGCCTGGCGCCGGCTACCATGACGTTTATCCGGACCAGCGCACCGGTAACTGGTATTTCCAGGACGTCCAGCCGGGTGCCTCTTACATCTGCGAGGTCGGATGTATGGAAGAGGGCGTCTTTTACCCCTTCCTGCGGTCGATGCCTGTAACGACACCCTTTGATACCGTGGCGCCGCCAGAGGAGTATGAGCTTACGGCGCCGGTGCTCGAGGATGAGATGGCACCCGGGGTTCAGGCGGCGCTGCCTCTACCCAGTTCCGGTGTCTTCTATCAGTGAGGCAACAACTGTGCGCCCTAAAAGCTCGCAACGACCCGAGAAGCGCGTTAACATACCGCAAAATGTACTACAAGCAAGCTGTGCCTGTGCCAGGAATGGTAAGCCTTGGTAAGAAAGTCGAACACCACGAAAAAACGAGTGTGGCAAAGTTTTGCGGTGGTTTCCCGAGGGAGGTGAAGAAAGCATGCCGGAGGGCTACCTCGCGCTCGTTCTGCACGCTCACCTGCCGTTTGTACGCCATCCGGAGGCGGAGCGGTTTCTGGAAGAACACTGGTTCTTCCAGGCGCTCACCGAAGCATACATACCGCTGATCCTTGCCCTGGAGCGGCTCGACCGGGACGGAGTTGGCGCGCGTCTGACCGTTTCGCTTTCGCCGCCCCTGCTTACCATGCTTAACGACGAGCTTTTAAGGGAGCGCTATGCTGCTTACCTGGACAGGCTTATGGGCCTGGCGGAACGGGAGCAAGGGCGGACGCGCGGCAAACCGTTTCACCCCCTCGCGGCCTTTTATGGGGAACGGCTTGTCGAAGCCCGGGCGGCGTTCGACCGTTATAACGGCAACCTCCTGGCGGCTTTCAAGTGCCTGCGCGACGCAGGGCGTGTGGAGTTGATTACCACCTGCGCCACGCACGGTTACCTCCCGCTGATGCTGACCCGGGAAGCTGCTCTGGCGCAGGTCCGGGTAGGGGTGGAAACCTTCGTGCAGTGTTTCGGCCGGCTGCCGGCCGGGTTCTGGTTGCCGGAGTGCGGTTATGCACCGGGAATCGAAAACCTGCTCGCCGCCTGCGGCATCCGCTATTTTATCGTCGAGACGCACGGCCTGTTGCATGCGCGCCCGCGTCCCCGCAACGGTGTTTACGCCCCGGTTTACGTTGGCGATGCGGGCGTGGCGGCCTTTGCCCGCGACCCGGAAAGTTCCCGCCAGGTATGGGACAGGGACGTCGGTTACCCGGGTGATTTCGATTACCGGGAGTTTTACCGCGACATTGGGTACGAGCTTGACTGGAAATACCTGCGCCCGTTTATGCCTGATCCGGACATCCGCACGGATACCGGCTTTAAATACTACCGCATCACCGGCCGCGGCCCGCATAAGGAGGTCTACGTCCCTGCCTGGGCGGCGGAAAAGGCCCACCGCCACGCCGAGCACTTTTTACACAGCCGCCGACTGCAGGTGCAAAGCCTGGCCCGGTGGGTGGACCGCGCACCGGTAATCGTAGCCCCTTATGACGCCGAGCTTTTCGGTCACTGGTGGTACGAAGGTCCTCTATGGCTTGAGTCGTTGTGTCGCAAGGTGCATTTCGATCAGGAGACGCTCGCCATGGTTACCCCTGGGGATTACCTCGACCGTTATCCCGCTAACCAGCGGGTGAACCTGGGACATTCCAGCTGGGGGGCCGGCGGCTACAGCGAGGTCTGGCTCAACGCCAGGAACGACTGGATCTACCGGCACCTGCACCATATGGAACGGGAAATGATCGAACTGGCCCGGACGTACCGCGACGCCACCGGCGTTGTACGCCGCTTGCTTAACCAGGCGGCGCGGGAGTTGCTTCTGGCGCAGGCCAGCGACTGGCCGTTTATTCTCACTACGGGCACCGCGACCGGCTATGCCGAGCGCAGGCTGAAGGAGCACATCAGGCGTTTCCGTCTGCTGGTGGATAAGGTGCGTACCGTGCCGGGGGTGGATCCCACAGTTGAAGAAATAGAGCGCCGGGACAATATCTTTCCGTTTCTTGATTACCGGATCTACGGTCAGAGCGGGGGGCAGCGCGCACGGCGGCAACGTGTCAACCCGCGGCTTCTGGTTCTGTCCTGGGAATTTCCGCCCCGGACCATCGGGGGTCTTGGCCGGCACGTTTATGACCTGACGCGCGCCCTGGTCCGGCACGGCGCGAGGGTATACGTCCTTACCGCGCCGGCGGCCGGACAACCCCGTCGCGAGGATGTGGGCGGAGTGCAGGTTTTGCGCCTGGCGCCGGAAGCAGTGCAAGGGCAGGACTTTCTGGCCTGGGTGGACGAACTGAACCGGGGCATGGCCGGCCTGGCCAGAAGCCTCTCGGCCCAGGGCCTGGCCTTCGACCTTGTCCACGCCCACGACTGGATGGTGGGGGCGGCGGCAGAGGCCATAGCTTCGGCCCTGGGGCTGCCTGTGGTAGCCACCATCCACGCCACCGAGTACGGGCGGCACGGAGGCCTGCACAACGAACTGCAGCGGACCATTCACGGGCGGGAGGCGCGGCTGGTGCAACTGGCCCGCCGGGTGATCTGCTGTAGCCGTTACATGGCGGACGAGGTGCGCCGCCTGTTCGGCGTCGACACGAAGGTGCGGGTGATTCCGAACGGGGTGAACGTGGCCGGCCTGCGCTGTCCGCCGGAAGAGCCCGTTGCCAGGAGCCCGGAACCCACCCTGCTCTTTATGGGCCGGCTGGTGCCGGAAAAAGGCGTGCAGGTGCTGCTGGAAGCCGTGCGCCTGCTGCGGGGGAAATTCCCGGGCCTCCGCCTCGTCGTGGCCGGCCGCGGCCCCTACGAGGCGCACTTGCGCCACCTGACGCGCGCATACGGCCCGGAAAAGGCCGTTACCTTTACGGGTTTCGTCGACGGGCTGGAGCGCAACCGGCTGCTGGCCCAGGCGCATGTGGGGGTTTTCCCCAGTTTTTACGAGCCCTTTGGCATCGTGGCCCTGGAGGCGATGGCCGTCAACCTGCCCGTGGTGGTTGGCGACACCGGTGGACTTATCGACGTGGTAGAACACGGCTGCGACGGTTTCCGCGTGCCGCCGGGACGCGCCGACCTCCTGGCGTACTACATTGGCCTCCTGCTGGAAAACCCGGTTCTTGGGCAGGAAATGGCGGCGCGGGCCGCAAAAAAGATAGAGACGGTATACGATTGGCACCGTATTGCCGAGCAAACGCTCGAAGTTTACGCAGAAGTAATGGGCTGGAGGTCCGGAGATGCCGCGTCCGCTGCTGGTTGGTAACGGGAGGATCCTGGCCGCGTTTGATACCTTTTACTTCATGCGGGATTTTTACTTTCCGTACGTGGGTCAGTGGAATCACATCATGGGCCGCCGCAACCGGATCGGTGTTTGGGTGGAGAACCAGTTTGCCTGGCTCGACCACCCGAGTTGGGAACGCACGCTGAAATACAGGAACGACACGATGGTTACCGACGTGCGGACCAGGAACAACTGGTTACGGTTGACCCTGGAAATCAACAGTGCGGTAGACATGCGGGAAGATGTCTTCGTCTCCCGGGTGGTGCTGAAAAACCAGGCCGACGTCGAACGCGAGTTCCGGCTCTATTTTACCCAGAATTTTTCCATTGACGAGGTGGCTGTGGGCGATACGGCGCTCTTCGATCCCCGGCTGCACACCATTTACCATTATAAAAAGAACCGCTACTTCATGGTAAACGGCCGCTACGGTGAAGAGACGTTCTTCCAGTACGCTACAGGACTTAAGCGGGTGGGGACCATCGAGGGCACTTTCCGCGACTGCGAGGACGGCCAGTTGAGCGGGAACCCCATCGCCCAGGGCTCGGTCGACAGCGCCATCGGGTTCCGGTTGGTTCTCGGGCCGGGGCAGGCCGGCACCGTCTACTACTGGATCTGTGCCGGAAAGAACTTCCAGGAGGTGCGAGCCCTCAACGCCTATGTTCTGGAGGAAGGACCGGAAAACATCCTGCACCAGGTGGAGCAGTACTGGCGCACCTGGGTGAATGCCGTACCGCGGGACTGGGACGGGCTGCGCCCCTTCGTGGTGAATGCCTTTAACCGGAGTCTCATGCTTACCCGCCTGCACCTGGATGAGCGCGGGGCGATCGTAGCAGCCGTCGATTCGGACATCATGGGCGTTACCAACCGGGACCATTACTGCTACGTATGGCCGCGTGACGGCGCCTTTGTGGCCTATGCACTGATCCGGGCCGGTTACGGCCGGCTGACGCGCCCGTTCTTTGAGTTTTGCGCCGATGCCCTCACGGAGGAAGGGTACCTGATGCACAAATACAACCCGGACGGCACGCTCGGGTCGAGCTGGATGCCGTGGGTGGAAAGGGGCGTGGTGTACCTGCCCATTCAGGAGGACGAGACCGCCCTGGTCCTCTGGGCGCTGTGGGCTTACTACCAGACCGAGAGGGACCTGGAATTCGTGGCGCGGCTGTATCGCCCTCTTATTTTGCCGGTAGCGGAGTTTCTCACCACGTACTTCGACCAGGAACTCAGCCTGCCGCGTGAATGCTACGACCTTTGGGAGGAACGGCGCGGTATTTTCACCTTTACGGCAGCCAGTGTCTACGCCGCTCTTTGCGCCGCGGGCCGCTTCGCCCTGGTTTTTGGCGAGGAAGATCGGGCCGAACTTTACTTCGGACGCGCCGAGGAAATAAAAAAGGGGATCGTCACGCACCTTTACGACCCTGATTTGCAGCGTTTTGTCCGCGGCCTCGTGTGGAATGCCGCGCAGGGCCGTTATGTGAAAGATACCACGCTTGAGTCCAGCACGGCGGGCGTGTTCCTTTTTGGTGTCCTGCCGCCCGATGATCCGCGGGTGGTGAATACCATGCGGACCATCGAGCAGGAACTATGGGTGCGCACGGAAGTAGGCGGCATCGCCAGGTATACCGACGACCACTATTTCCAGCGGACCCGGGACGTGTTTACCGTGCCGGGCAACCCGTGGATTATCACCACCCTCTGGCTTGCCGAATGGCACATCGCCGTGGCCACCGGGCCGGTATCTTTCTACCGCCCGCTCGGCCTCATTGAGTGGGCGGCACGCTGTGCCCTGGAAAGCGGGGTCCTGCCGGAACAGTTGGACCCGTTCAGCGGTGAGCCGCTCTCCGTGGCGCCGCTGGCCTGGTCGCACGCGGCTTTCGTCCAAACGGTGATCGAATACCTGGCCAAACGACGGCAATACCTTATTAGTGAAGAACGGGCGGCACTCGCGGCGGCAGCCGCCGCCTCCCAATGAAACGTGCACCGTTCACCTCCCGCCTGTATATGCTGAAGCGTACAGGCGGCGTGCGCCAGGCTGCGCGAGATGCGGGAGGTGTTAGGATGAGTTTGCGCCTGCGCCCGGCCCTGTGCCGGCTAACCAGGGATCTCCGGGGACGCCTCGAGGGTCTCAGCCGGGTGGTGCAGGAAGTTAAGGACACGATGCGCGGCCGGGCCCCCGAGACGCTATCTTCTCTGGAACAGGCCGGTTTGTTGCACTACCTTCGGGTTTTTTACGCCGGCGTGGAGGACATCCTCCTGCGCATTGTGGCGGAGGTGGACTGCTTTTCGTTCAGTGGTAAGGAATGGGGAAGAGAACTTCTTTGGCGGATGACGCTGGATTTACCCCGGGTGCGGCCGGCGATCCTGAGCCCTGCGCTCTTTGCCCGCCTGGAAGCCTACCGGACCTTTACCGCCCATGCGAGACTTCCTTACGGCCCACTTGCCCCCGCACCTGAACAACTTTTTGACCTGGTACTGAGCCTGCCCGATATCTACGCCGGCTTTGCTGCCGAGATAGAGACCTTGCTCGACTACTTGTGGCGGACGGCCGAGTGTGAGGACGCAGAAGGGCAGACGGTGGTCGGGCGCGAATAAGAGGCCGGGGTGAGCAGCATGGAAGATATATTTATGCGTTACATCAGGGTGCTGTGCCATGATATCCTGAACCACCTGCAGGTAATTTCCGGCCTGTCCCAGTTGCAGAAAACGGAACGCATCCGCACGTACGTTCACGAGGTAAGCAACCAGATAAAGGAGATTGGCCGCCTCGCCCGGCTCGGCCATGCGGGTCTCGCGGCGGGGCTCTTTGGCTTCCTCCAGTGGCTGTCCCGCTTTGGGATTTCGTACCGGCTTCAGGTGGCGGCGGCCGAATCCCTGCACGTCCTGCCGGATCAGCTTCCGGTCACCGCCTTTGCCGATGGCCTGGCCCTCCTGGGTAGTGAACTGGCGTCTCTGGAAGGAGTGGACAAGCCGGTCCTGGTTACGGTGGCGACGGAGGAAGCCGGCTATTTCGTCCGGATAACCCTGCCGGGAAGCGAGGAAAAGATGGTCGCCGCGGCCCGGAGCTGTGCGGCGTCCATAAACACGGCGTCGCCCGGGAACCGCGGTTGCGCGCAGGTCCTCAACGAGGACGGGCTCGTGGTGCTGGCGATTACCCTGGCGGGGACGGCGGATGCCGTCCGGTCAGAGGTGAAAAAATAGGCAAGATATGTTTTACGACGAGGTTAAGATATACGTAAAGGGCGGCGACGGCGGCAACGGCTGCGTTGCCTTCCGGCGTGAAAAATACGTACCGCGCGGCGGCCCGGCCGGCGGCGACGGCGGCAAGGGCGGGAGCGTCATCCTGCGTGCCGACGCGCAACTGGCAACGCTCATCGACTTTCATTACCGGCGCAATTACAAGGCAGAACGCGGCGGCCACGGCATGGGCAAGAACATGCACGGTCGGGACGGGGAGGACATGGTCCTCCGGGTGCCGGTCGGGACAATCGTCCGGGACGCGGCCACAGGCGAGGTGCTGGCCGACCTGGTTGAAGACGGGCAGGAAGTGGTGGTGGCCCGCGGCGGGCGCGGGGGCCGTGGTAACGCGCGCTTTGCCACCAGCACGCGCCAGGCGCCCACTTTTGCCGAAAAGGGCGAACCGGGGGAAGAAAAATGGGTGAAACTGGAGTTAAAGCTTTTGGCCGACGCCGGGCTGGTTGGTTTTCCGAACGCCGGGAAATCGACCCTTCTGGCCCGTGTTTCGGCGGCCCGCCCCAAGATCGCCGACTACCCGTTTACCACGCTGACGCCCCACCTGGGTGTCGTGCGGGCCGGCGAGGGACAAAGTTTTGTCCTGGCCGACATTCCCGGGTTGATCGAAGGCGCCCACAAGGGGGCCGGTTTGGGACACAGGTTTCTGCGCCACATTGAGCGGACGCGGCTGCTGGTGCACGTGGTCGATATAGCCGGCAGCGGCGGGCGCGACCCCGTGGAGGACTTTACCGTTATCAACCGGGAGCTGGCCGCCTACGACCCCGATCTGGCGGCGCGGCCGCAGATCGTGGCGGCCAACAAGATGGACTTGCCGGGTGCTTCCGCGAACCTGGCGCGGCTCCGCGACGCCCTGGGAGAAGATTACGAGATTTATCCTGTTTCGGCGTTGACCGGGGAGGGGTTGGACCGGCTGGTCTGCCGTATAGCGGCGCTGTTAAAGGAACTACCCCGGCCCCGCCCGGTAGCGGTCGCTCCCGGCTGCCGGCCCCGGGAAACCTTAACGGTTGAACGGCGGGATAATGTCTGGGTGGTCAGAGGTTACCGGGTCGAGCGGCAGGTGGCGATGACCGACTTCGGGAACCCCGAGGCGGTCCGCTACCTGCAGCAGACGCTGCGGCGGCTGGGAGTAGAAGACGCCCTGCGGGCGAGAGGGGCCAAAACCGGCGATACGGTCGAGATTGGCGGCGTTACGTTCACACTTCATTTTGAAGCGTAAATATGGTATGCTACCGTTATATAATATAGCAACAATCTCCTGAAGCATTGGTCCGGTGAAAAATGTTGCGCGAATTTGGTAACGTTCGACGGATAGTCATTAAAATCGGGTCAAGTTCCCTGGCCTACCCGACCGGCAAACTGCGGCTGGCACGGATAGAAAGGCTGGTCCGGGAAATGGCGGACCTGCACAACGCGGGGTGCGAAGTAATGGTGGTTACTTCGGGGGCGATCGGGGCCGGCATGGGCAAGCTGGGTCTCAAGGAACGCCCCAAGAGCATTCCCACCCTGCAGGCGTGTGCCGCCGTAGGCCAGGGCATCCTGATGCACATGTACGAAAAGTTCTTTGCCGAGTACGGCATAACCGTGGCCCAGGTGCTCCTCACCCGGGAGGACTTTGCCGACCGGCGGCGCTTCCTTAACGCCCGCAACACCCTGGAAACCCTCCTGCGGCTGCACACGGTCCCCATCATTAACGAAAACGATACCATTGCGGTGGAAGAGATCAAGCTGGGCGACAACGACCAGTTGTCGGCACTGGTGGCGGTGGCCATCAACGCCAACCTCCTCCTCATGCTTTCGGACGTCGACGGTCTTTACACGACCGACCCGCGAACCGACCCCCGGGCCAGGCGCATACCCGAGATTGCAGAAATCACCCCGGACATTGAGAAGCTGGCGGGTACGCCGGGTTCTGCGCTGGGAACCGGCGGCATGGCCACCAAACTTATGGCTGCCCGCATCGCGGTGCATTCCGGCGTGGCCATGGTCATTGCCCCGGCGGGTGAGGATAACGTTATCCGGCGGGTGCTGGCGGGGGAGGATATCGGCACCGTTTTCTGGCCCGTACCGCACAAGCTTAAGAACCGCAAGCGCTGGATTGCCTTCAGCGCTACCGTCCAGGGCAGGGTTTTCGTTGACGCGGGGGCGGCGGCGGCCCTGGCGCTACACGGCAAGAGCTTGCTCCCTTCCGGGGTAGTGGGCGTCAGCGGCGAATTTGGCGTCGGCAGCACGGTAAGCGTTATTGACCCCGAGGGCCGCGAGATCGCCCGCGGCATAGTGAATTACTCCTCGGCCGAGCTGGAGAAGATAAAAGGCGTCAAGACCACGGAGATCACGCGCATCCTCGGCGAGCCGCGTTGCGACGAGGTCATTCACCGGGACAACCTGGTCCTTGAATAACTAGTCAAACCGGCATCGGAGGAGTGACGGCTGTTGGAAAGACTCTGGGCACCCTGGCGTTCCCACTACGTGACCGGCGCGATCGAGGTCGAGCCTGGCTGCATCTTCTGCCAGAAGCTTAATGATACCCGCGACGCCGCCAACTACGTGCTGGCACGGACGGAGCGCTGCTTCGTGCTGCTTAACCTTTACCCGTACAATAACGGCCACCTGTTGGTAGCTCCTAAACGGCACGTGGCCGATATTACGGAACTTACCGGTGCGGAGATGCAGGAATTGATGGATGTCACGGCCTGGATGGTGCGCCTTGAACGGCGGGCCATGCGGCCGCACGGGTTTAATATCGGGGTTAACCTTGGCCGGGTGGCGGGGGCCGGAATTCCCGGCCATTTCCACATCCACATCGTCCCGCGCTGGGACGGAGATACCAGCTTCATGCCCGTCCTTGGCGACGTCAAGGTTATCTCCGAAGCCCTGGAGGACACGTATGCGAAGCTAAAACGGGCAATGGAAGAAGATGTCCAGGAGGGAGAAGGAACATGAGTGAAGACGGTGTCCGGGAAACGGTAATTGCCAAGGCAGCGCGTGCCAAAGAGGCGGCCCGCAGGCTCGCCTATCTGCCGACCAACGTTAAGAACGAGGCCCTTCTGGCCATGGCGCGCAGTCTTGAAGAACGCACGCCCTTTATCCTGGAGGCGAACGCCCAGGATGTGGAAGCCGGCCGGGCAAAGGGACTTTCCCGCGCGCTAATCGATCGCCTGCTCCTGACCGAGGCCCGCATTGCCGAGATGGCCGAAGGGCTGCGGGTGGTGGCCGGGCTGCCTGATCCGGTGGGTGAAATCGTTTCCATGTGGACGCGCCCGAACGGGTTGCTGGTGGGACGAATGCGGGTCCCGCTGGGGGTCATTGGCATCATTTACGAAGCCCGGCCGAACGTAACCGTCGATGCCGCGGGGTTGTGTCTCAAGGCAGGCAACGCGGTGGTGCTGCGCGGTGGTTCCGAGGCGCTCAACTCGAATCTGGCCATCACCCGGGTTATCGCCAAGGCGGCAACCGCGGCCGGTGTCCCGGATGGGGCTATTGAGTTCATCGATGTAACCGACCGCGCGGCGGTTAACGTGATGCTGCGGCTTAACGATTACCTGGACGTCCTGATCCCGCGTGGCGGCGCCGGCCTTATCAAGACCGTGGTTGAGAATGCCACGGTGCCCGTAATCGAGACCGGCGTGGGCAACTGCCACGTGTACGTGGACAAAGACGCCGACCTGGCTATGGCCGAAGCGGTCGTCATTAACGCCAAGTGCCAGCGCCCCGGCGTTTGCAACGCGGCGGAAACGCTGCTTGTGCACCAGGATGTGGCCGAAGCCTTCCTGCCGTCCGCGGCCGAGAAGCTTCGCGAACGCGGCGTCACCATCCGCGGCTGCCCGCGGACGCAGGAGCTCGTTCCCTGGGCGGAGCCGGCAACGGAGGAGGATTGGGCTACCGAGTATCTGGACCTGATCCTGGCCGTGCGGGTGGTCGCCAGCCTGGACGAGGCACTGGACCACATTTACAGGTACGGAACCAAGCACTCCGAGGCAATTGTTACCAACAATTACAGCAGCGCCCGGCGCTTTGTTACCGAGGTGGACGCCGCGGCGGTGTACGTTAACGCCTCGACGCGGTTTACCGATGGCGGGCAGTTTGGTTTCGGCGCGGAAATCGGGATTTCGACCCAGAAGCTGCACGCCCGGGGACCCATGGGCCTCAAGGAATTGACGACCACCAAGTTCGTTATTTTTGGTGAAGGCCAGGTGCGCCAGTAGTTACGCGGAAGTGCCCGGGAGCGCCCGTGCGGCATATCCTGTAGGGAAAAAGCACGTGGGGTTAGTGGTGTGCGCGTTTGTCTTGACCCCGGTCACGGCGGTTCCGACCCGGGTGCCGTGTACCAGGCAATAAAGGAAAAAGACCTGACTTTGCTCCTGGCCCGCCAGGTGGGCGCAGTGCTCAATAACTTTGACGTCGCACTTGTCTATACCCGCCAGGGCGACGTTACGGTACCCGTTGAGCGCCGGGTGGCCATCGCCAACGAGGGTGGCGCAGATTTTTTCCTTTCGTTACACGTCAACGCCGGTGGGGGGACCGGGTTTGAAAGTTACGTGGCCACCCGCGCTTTTGAGCGCACGTTGCGTTACCGGGAGATCATCCACCGGGAGATAGTGGCTTTCCTCGTCGGTTACCACGTTCCCGACCGGGGCATGAAGACGCGCGACCTTTATGTCTTGAAGAAGACGCGCATGCCGGCCGTTTTGCTGGAGTGCCTTTTCCTGGATAATCCCGGTGATCGCGCCCTGCTGCTCGACCGCAGTTTTTTGGGCGGGCTGGCAAAAGCCATAGCCGGCGGCGTAGCCCAGGCGTTGGAGCTCGGTAGTGATCCCTGTGCGGAACTGCGTACGCGGCTCGAGCAATTGGAAAAGGAAGTGGCGCGTTACCGCCAGGCTCTGGCGGCCATCCGGGATACGGCGGCGGCTGCGCTTCGGAATCAGGCATAACGCTTGATTTTTGCAGGATGAACAAGTATAATGAACGCGAGTAGTAAAAATGGGCAACGCATCGGGGTGATGGGTGGTACTTTCGACCCGATCCATTACGGCCACCTGGTCACCGCCGAGAGCGTACGGCATCAGTTCGGGTTGGCCAAGGTTATCTTTGTCCCTGCGGGCCGACCGCCCCACAAGCTGAATTATCAGATCTCCGCTCCCGAACACCGCTTAGCCATGACGGCGCTGGCGGTGGCCTCAAATCCGTACTTTGAGGTCACGGCGATGGAGATCGAGCGGCCGGGACCATCATACAGCTTCGATACCGTTTGCGAAATCAAGCGACGGTACCGGCCGGCTGAGGTTTACTTTATTACCGGGGCGGACGCCGTACTTGAGATCCTTTCCTGGCACCGGGTTGAAGAACTCCTTGCGGCCTGTTACGTGGTTGCGGCCACGCGTCCGGGGTACGACCTGACCACCCTGCGAGAAAAACTTGCGCGGTTGCCGGCTGAACTGGTGGCCAGGATCATTCCTATCGAGGTACCTGCCCTGGCCATTTCCTCGACGGAGATCCGCCGGCGCGTGCGCGAGGGGAAGCCGATCAAGTACTTGTTACCTGAAGCGGTAGAGGCTTACATTAAGAACCACGGCCTCTACCGGGAGGATTTGCATCAGGGGCAACCCTTTTGCAAATAATACAAAAAAGAAGCGAGGTGAACGGGGTGGCTCGTACCTTGTACGTGGGCAACCTGCCGTGGGCGACCAGGGCCGAGGATCTTACCGAAGCCTTTTCCGCGTACGGCGAGGTCTTGTCCAGCCGCATCATTACCGACCGGCAAACAGGTCGCTCGCGCGGTTTCGGGTTCGTAGAGGTGCGTGACGAGGACGCCGAAACCATGATCCGCGCCTTGAACGGTACGGAGTTCGGTGGCCGGATAATCACGGTCAACGAAGCCCGGGCCCGCAACGAAAGGTAAGCGCAATAAGTGTGGAGGGCGAAGAACTAGTTAAATACCAAAGCCAAGGAGGAGTGGCATTGCCAGCAGGTCCCCGGGCGTTGGTTACAACGGCAGCGCGGGCGGCTGAAGATAAAAAGGGTTACGATCTGGTTGTCCTGGATATCGGAAAATTTACCGTTATCGCCGATTATTTCCTGATCGTTAGCGGCCGTTCCACCACGCACGTCAAGGCGATTGCCGAGCATATCCAGGAGGTCCTGGCGCAGGAGGGTATCTTCGTGCTGCGGCGGGAAGGGTACCGCGAAGGCCGCTGGGTACTGCTCGACTACGGGTCGGTGGTGGTTCACGTTTTCCTGGAAACCGAACGCGCGTTTTACAACCTCGAGCGCCTCTGGGGAGATGCGCCGGTAGTGACGCTACCGGCCAACCTGTAAAAGGATTTGACTTTTGGGGTGTTGTGTCATATAATACAGTTTGGCTAGTGGGGCTGTAGCGCAGTGGGAGCGCGCTACCTTGGCATGGTAGAGGTCGCGGGTTCGAACCCCGCCAGCTCCACCATATGTTGTGCCGCGGAAGCCTCTCATCCTTGCGGGTGGAGGCTTTGTTTATATTTATCGCCGGGAGGAAAAAAGGTGGAAGATCGCTACCGGTTCCAGGAGATTGAGCCGAAATGGCGGCAGCGATGGGAGGCAGTCGATCTTTACGCTACCCCCGATTTTTCTGATCGTCCCAAGTACTACTGCCTGGTGATGTTCCCCTACCCTTCGGGCAAGTTGCATATGGGGCACGTGCGCAACTACGCTATCGGCGACGTGGTCGCCCGCTACAAGAGGATGCAGGGTTACGACGTGCTGCACCCAATGGGCTGGGATGCCTTCGGTTTGCCTGCTGAAAACGCAGCCATCCAGCACGGCATTCACCCTGCCGACTGGACCCGGGATAACATCGACGCCATGCGGGAGCAACTAAAGCAGTTGGGTGTCAGTTACGACTGGCGGCGGGAAGTGGCCACCTGCCACCCGGGTTACTACCGCTGGACGCAATGGTTATTCCTGCAGTTTTACCGCCGCGGCCTGGCGTATAGGAAGAAAGCTCCCGTTAACTGGTGCCCGTCCTGCGCCACCGTGCTGGCCAACGAGCAGGTGGTGGGGGGCGCGTGCGAGCGTTGCAAGACCCCCGTGGAACGGCGCGAACTGGAACAGTGGTTCCTGCGGATCACCGCCTACACCGAGCGCCTGCTCGAAGACCTGGAGAAGCTCACCGGTTGGCCCGACAAGGTAAAAATAATGCAGGAAAACTGGATCGGCAAGAGCAAGGGCGCCGAGATAGACTTTCCGCTTAAGGGAAAGGAAGGAATTATTCGCGTCTTTACTACCCGTCCGGACACGCTCTACGGCGTAACCTACATGGTGCTGGCGCCGGAACACCCGCTGGTCGAAGAACTTACCGCACCGGAGCGGCGGCGCGAGGTAGAGGAGTTTGTAGAGCGCGCCAAAAACCTGAGCGAGCTGGCGCGGACGGCGGGGGAGGCCGAAAAGGAGGGTATCTTCACCGGCGCGTATTGTGTGCACCCGCTGACGGGTGAAGATTTGCCCATCCTGGTGGCCAACTACGTACTGATGGAGTACGGCACCGGCTGCGTGATGGGTGTCCCCGCCCACGACCAGCGCGACTTCGAGTTTGCCCGGAAATACAAACTGCCGGTCAAAGTGGTTATCCAGCCGGAAGGAACGAGTCTAAACCCAACGGCCATGGAAAGGGCGTATGAAGACGAGGGTCGCCTGGTGAACTCGGGGCCGTTTAACGGCATGGCCAACGTCGAGGCAATGGCCGCCATCACCCGCTACCTGGAGGAGCTGGGTCGCGGGCGCCGGCAGATCAACTACCGTCTCCGCGACTGGCTGATTTCGCGGCAGCGTTACTGGGGTGCACCCATTCCGATCGTTTACTGTGCTACCTGCGGTACTGTGCCCGTGCCGGAAGAGGATCTGCCGGTGCTGCTTCCTTACGACGTCGCCTTTAAACCCACCGGTGAATCGCCGCTTGCCGGGTGTCCGTCTTTCGTCAATACCACCTGCCCGCGGTGCGGCGGCCCGGCCAGGCGCGAAACCGATACCATGGACACGTTTATCTGCTCCTCCTGGTACTACTACCGGTATACCTCGCCGCGGGAGGAGACGGCGCCGTGGCGGCAGGATATGGTTGCCCGGTGGCTGCCCGTTGACCAGTACATCGGCGGCGTGGAACACGCCATCCTGCACCTACTGTACGCGCGGTTTTTCACCAAGGTTCTGTATGACATGGGCCTCGTGGGGTGCGAAGAGCCGTTTACGAACCTCCTGACGCAGGGGATGGTTTTAAAGGACGGTGCCAAGATGTCCAAGTCGAAGGGGAACGTTGTCAGCCCCGAGGACATCATGGCCCGTTACGGTGCCGACACTACCCGGCTGTTCATCCTGTTCGCCGCCCCGCCGGAGAGAGACCTGGAATGGTCGAACCAGGGGGTGGAAGGTTGCTATCGCTTCCTGCAGCGGGTTTGGCGCCTGGTGAACGCCGTGGCGGACGAGGTTAAGGGTGCACCGGCGACGCCCACCACGGCGGCCGGCGTTAACCTGGAGATGCGCCGCCTGGTGCACCGTACGGTGTACAGGGTGACCAGGGATATCGAGGAGCGCTTCAGTTTCAATACGGCCGTCAGCGCAGTCATGGAACTGGTTAACGGCATGTACCAGTTTATCGACCGCGTCCCGGTGGTGGACCGTGATCCGGCGGTAACGAAGGAAGCGGTCGAAAAGCTGTTGCTGCTTCTGGCGCCTTTTGCTCCCTTTATTGCCGAGGAACTGTGGGAGCGCACGGGCCACGCAGAGAGCATCCACAGGCAGCCCTGGCCGGTGTACGACGAGGCGCTCCTGGAAGAGGAGCAGGTGACCATCGTGGTGCAGATCAACGGGCGTGTCCGGGACCGGCTGGTGGTACCTGCCGACCTCACGCCCGAGGACATGCAGCAGGTGGTCCTGGGGCAGCCCCGCGTGCAGAAACTCATCGCGGGCAAAAAGATTGTGAAGGTCGTACCCGTACCGAAGAAACTGGTTAATATTGTCGTGCGGTAAAAGCAAGAGCTATTGGCAATAAACTTTAGTTCAAGGGCAAAGGAAGTAACACCGGGCCTTTTAGGGCATTTGACCTTATTACGGCCCGGTGGTACTTTCGTCTTAAAAGTAATTGTTCTAACGTTCACAAGTACCCGTTATAGACATTACCTCGGGCGGCGAAGGGTTGCCGCATGTCTGCACCTTTTCTGCTAGTGATTTTCAGTACAAATGATCGGGGGAGGCATTGACGTGTTCGGCATAAGATATTGCCTCTTTGGCGAAGTTGGAGTCGGGCGGAGCGTATACCGTAACGACGTCATCGTATTTCCGGAGCGCGTAGCTCTGTGGAAACGGCGGGATAAAGAGGCCATAACTCCCGAAGACATCGATGAGGTGCTGCGTTACGAACCAGAACTGGTGATTTTTGGGGACGGTTTTACGAAACGTGTCGAGGTGAAGGCGGAGGTGCGCGATTGTTTACGCAAGCGGGGCATAAGGTATGTTATCTTTCCCACCCCGCGCGCGTCGAAGATTTATAACCAGTACCTGGGTACGCGCAGGGTGGCGGCGTGTCTGGCCGTTACGTGAAAAGGCAAAAAATACCGCTTGCCCCGGCGGGGGCCGGCGTAGATCATAAATCATGGTTGGGGCGGGGTTTTCCCGCCCATTTTTTCGTATTAGCAGGAATACTTCACTGGGAAGGCGAATATACCTAACCGCTTGTTCCGTTCAATGAAAACTGCCGGGAGTGAGCTGGATCTGTGAGGGTATCTTACAAAATATGGCTGGAGACAAAGCAGGGCTTGCCGCTACTCGGCGACGGCATTTTCTTTCTCCTGTGTGCCATCAATGAAACTTGCTCCCTAGCCGAAGCGGCGCGGTTGATGGGCATGTCCTACCGTCACGCCTGGGGGAAAATTCGTCGCGCGGAAAATCACCTTGGGTGCAAGCTGGTTACAACGCGTAGTGGAGGCTCTAAAGGCGGCGGTACGGAGTTGACCCTGGAGGGGCACCGGCTGGTCAAGCAGTACGCAGCCTTCCGCGCCGATGTAAATCGGGCCATCCATGCGCTCTTCCTCCAGCACTTTGGCTTTACGAAGATCACCTCCTTGACACTACCCGCTTTTTTGGCTAACATTAGAAGCGGTGCTGGTGTGGCTCAGCGGTAGAGCAGCGCACTCGTAATGCGCAGGTCGTCGGTTCGAATCCGACCACCAGCTCCAGGAAAATCAAGGCTTCCGGGGTTCGACCCGGAAGCTTTTTTCGTCAATTGGTGCCCAATCGGCGCCCAAATCTCCCTCCGTCCACCGCAGGCCGGGGAGATCACCATGCCGGAAGCCGCCAGGCGGGAGGCCGCGCGGCGCTTCGGCGAGAAGCGCCGGGCACCACGGGAGGCCAACGGCGGCGGAAACCGGGGCCGCCAGGCGGCCCGGGGGCCGGAGCAGGGCGGGGACGAGGGCCTGCTCGAGGCCGAGGTGGCGGTACTCGAGGTATCGGTCAACGGCAAGGGCACCACGCGGGCCTGGTGCCAGGACGTGGCCACGGGGGACAGGGTGGCCGTCTTCGGCAAGGGCGAGGCCGGGGAGAGGCTCCGGCGGGCCCTGCGCGGCAAGGTCCGCGTGGCCTTCCGGGCGCTCGACGCCGGCTGGTTCGCGGTCAGGGTAAGCTGAGGGGGTGGGGTTCATCCCCGGCTTTTTCGTGTCTAAGAAGCAGAGTAATGAAGGGTGAACCTGCCACCCACCCGTCGGGTTGAACGTTGACGTTGCCCTGTGCAGCCCTTCTATCGTTCTTCGAATTGAGACGCTCGGGGTATGTTGCCTTTTCGCAGGAAATTGCCAAAGCGTGGCGAACCTTGACCTGGAACGAGGCGGAAAAGTAGCTCGGTTGCGGAGGGTGAAGACGTGAGTTACTGGATCGACCTCTTTACGGGGACCACGTGGGAAGAATTTCAAAAGGCGGGCTCGCGTATCACCGGTTTTCGCAGGAGTATGCGAAAACCGGTCTCGAAAGTCAAACCGGGAGACATATTCCTGTGTTACCTGACGGGGGTCAAACGGTGGGTTGGTGCTCTTGAAGTCGTGGGCCGGAGTGACGACCGTACTCCAATATGGCAGGACGAGGAGTTTCCGGTTCGGTTCGAGGTAAAACCCCTGATCGTGTTGGCACCTGAGCACGGCGTGCCAATGGAGGAACTGGAGGGTCGCGTGTCCTTCTACCGCGGTCCCATGGACCGCGGGAAATATCTCGGTTTTGTGCGGAGCTCGCCGCGCCGTTTTGCGCGTCACGAGGACGGCGATCTGATTATGAAGCTCCTCCAGGAAGCCAGGGATAATCCCGTGTCTCGCCCCGTTGACCCGAGAAAGCTGGCACGGAAACCGGTGTACCGAGTCAGCCGCAAAAAGGGAAGAAGAGAAGTTGAGATGGTGGTTAGCGTACCCGAACCGGAGGATGTCGCCCCGGTCGGGCAGGTTGAAGCTACCGCCGTGGCGACGGACCAGCCGGAACAGCGGCGCCACACGGAGATGCAATACTATTTGATTAAACTCGGAGCGGATTTGGGTCTTGACGTGTGGGTTGCCCGGAACGATCGGTCGAGGGAGTTTAACGGACAGTTGCTAAAAGACTTGCCGGGTGTCGTATCAGAGTTACCGACTCAGTTCAACGAAGCGACAACCCGGACCATTGAATTCATCGATGTTCTCTGGTTGCGGGGCAGGTCGATTGTGGCTGCTTTCGAAGTGGAGGCCACAACTTCCGTGGTGGCAGGGTTGCTTCGAATGGCCGATCTGTTGGCGCTGCAGCCCAATCTCGATATCAGGCTCTACATAGTTGCACCGGATGAGAGACGCGACAAAGTCGAGCAAGAAATTCTCCGTCCGACGTTCGCAATTCTTGACAAGCCGTTGCCCGAAGTGTGCGGGTTTATACCTTTTTCAAGGCTAAAGAAGTATGCGGAGGCGATCAGGGATCTGGGCCTGGCGCGATCTTTGAGGCCCGATTTCCTGGCCGACCTAGCTGAGTACTTTGAGCCTGAAGGTGAGTGAGGGACGTGGATTGCTGTTTAACCTGTATCTTAGGTACCGAGTAGTAGAAGATTGGTAGGTGAGTCTTCCGCAGATCCAGCACCCGTGATTTTTCCGGAAGTGCGAATCAGCCCTTGACAGCCCTTATCCGAAGGCTAAAGTCTCGGGTAGAAACCGGCAGCTCTCGGGCCGGTTTCTGTCTTTGTGCGCCCGGCATGGGCGCTGACTTGGCGGTGAAAGTCCGCTGTGGGCGAGGTAGCACGAGCCCGCTAGCCAAAGGCAAGGGGGCCTATCGCGAGGCAGGGTCCGAAGGAAGCCGGAGGCAAGGCCACGGCCCGATGAACAAGAATCCCACAAGAGGCTGGACCGCTCGGATGAGCTGGCAGAACACAGCGAAATCCCAGGCTGCCAAGGGGCGGTATAGTAGATGGGGCGGGCGCGGGGCGAAGGTCGGCGTTCTTACCCGGGGAGGCCTGCCGGGAGGCTGGCGACGCCGGTAACCCGGCCGACCGGTGACCTTACCGGCATCGTCTCGGCGAGCATCATCGAGCGCCAGACGACGAGCCTCATCGGCGGGTAGGCGGGGCGCTCCTGTGGCGGGCGCCCGCCTTTTTATTCTGACGGGGAGGTGAGACGATGGAGGAAGTGCTGCGCCTGTGCGCCAACTACGGCTTCCCCATGGTGGTGGCCTTCTATCTTCTCGTGCGCCTGGAGCCAGTGATCCGGGAACTCGAACGTTCCGTGACCGCGCTGACCATTGTCGGTCTCAGCCATCCCTTGGCTGCAAGGCCTTTCGTTCCCCAGGCAGGAATATTCTGCCGTTCCGTTGAAAAAATGCAACAAAGATGGGCCAGTTTTGTCAAGCATAGGGGCCCCGGTGGATAGGGTCTGTAGCCCGACAGGGGTGGTGCGAAAGTGGCGGTCGCAAAGCGAGTGCGTGGGCACAAGGTCCTTGCTGTTTTGCTCTTGCTCCTTGCTTTGTGCTTGGCCGGCTGCGGCGGCGCGACCGACGGCCCCGCGCCGGCGGGGCCCGGCCCGGAACCGCCCGCCTCCGGGCAGACCCAATCCCTCCGTGAAGAGACCCAGCGGACTGAACCCACCCAACCGACTGAATTAATTCCCACATCCCTGCCTGCGGCCACCGTCACCGGGGTCATCGACGGCGACACCGCCTACATGTGCCTTGAGGGCGGCCGCACCGAGAAGGTCCGCTTCATCGGTGTGGACACCCCGGAAACCCACCACTCGACAATAGGTGAGGAGCCCTACGGCCGCGAGGCGGCGGCCTTCACCGCCAGGAGCCTTTCCGCGCGGAAGGTGTGGCTTGAGCTCGACGCCCGGGAGGAAAACTGGCGGAGTTTGCCGAAATAGCAAAATATTTACCAACGGGAAGTTTGACCCGGGGGTGTTTTTTTATGAAGCAATTGGGCCGGCTCGAAAAGGTCAACCCGCGCGAAATCTGGCCGGATGAAGCGCGGGATTTTACTCCGTGGCTGAGGGATAACATCCAGGTGCTCTCGGAGGCCTTGGGCTTAGACCTCGAAATTATTGAGACCGAGGGCGTTGTTGGCGACTTCTGGGTCGACATGGTCGGGAAAGACCTCGGTTCAGGGCGCCCGGTGGTAATTGAAAACCAGCTTGGGTCTACTGACCATGACCACTTGGGCAAGCTTTTAACCTATGCTGCCGGGAAGGACGCAGGGGTAGCGATCTGGGTGGCGACGGAATTTCGCGACGAGCACCGGCAGGCACTGGAGTGGCTCAATTCGATTTCCATCGAAGACCGGCTTTTCTTCGGAGTGCAGGTAGAGGTGTTTAAGATCGGTGATTCCTTACCTGCACCTAACTTTGACGTAGTAGTCCAGCCCAGCGGTTGGGTAAAACAGCAGCGCCATTCCGTACTTTCTCCAAAGCAAGAGGCTTACCAGTTGTTCTTCACGGAACTCTTAGAAAAGTTAAAAAAGAAGTACCCTGGGATTACCGCGGCAAAGAAAGGCCTACCCCAAAATTGGCTAGCCATAGCTGCGGGGCGATCAGGATTTGAGTTTGGGGCTGCTTTCGTACAAAATGGAAGATTTCGAGTTGAACTCTACATTCACGGCAAGTATAGCACCCATGCATTTGATTTTCTTCGCGAAAAACGAGAAGAAATTGAAGAAGAGTTCGGGCAGCCGTTGTCATGGGAGGAGTTGCCCCGAGCGCGGCGGGTAGGTCTTTATACAAGTGGAAGTATCGAACAGCCCCCCGAAAGCTTAAGTAGGTTGCAAGACTGGGCGGTGGAAATGTTAGGTCAGTTTAATAAAGTTTTCCGCCCACGGATTTTAGCTATGCCAAAAGAACTCGACTCTTCCCACGTTGAAGAGGTAGTTCTGTAAAGTCACAGGCGGATTACAATACCACCGAAAGCCATGGTGAAGCACTGGACAGAATCAAGTACCGGCAAAAGGAGTTCATGTTGTGATGCCGCAAAACATTCCCGCGGGAACTATAATCACCGGTCCCTTGTTTCCTGAGGCGGTAAGGGTGATCGCCGTCAAGCCCATCGGTTCCAGCCGGCTGAAAATCGAGGCCGTCGGCACCACTTCGAAGCGCTACTACGATCCCATCCTCGGCCCGGATGAGCTTGCCGCCATCACGGTCGCCCGGGAGGACGCCCTTCGGTTTACGGGTGACGCCGAAAAGGTCTTTCTTTACCTCGAAGGGATGCGCATTAGGAACGCCTTCCAGTTTGACCCTTTGTACGGCGTGAGCGTTTCCCAGATACACCCGCTGCCTCATCAGATCGAAGCGGTGTACCACTACATCCTCAAGAACCCGGGCATCCGCTTCCTGCTGGCCGACGATCCCGGCGCCGGCAAGACCATCATGGCCGGGCTTCTCCTCAAGGAGTTGAAATACCGGGGCCTGGTCAGCCGCGTTCTAATTATCGTTCCCGGGCACCTGAAAGACCAATGGCTACGGGAGATGAAAGAACGGTTTCAGGAAAACTTCATTATCGTGGACCGGGGCGTGATGAACGCCAGCTGGGGCCAGAACGTCTGGACCGAACGTCCGCAGATTATCACCTCCCTCGACTTCGCCAAGCAGGAAGACGTGATGTTTGCCTTGAAGGATTCGTCCTGGGACCTGGTGATCGTGGACGAAGCCCATAAGATGTCGGCGTATAAGTATGGTGACAAGATAGACAAAACGGCCCGCTATCGGTTCGGAGAGCTGATCTCCGGCATCACCAAGTACCTGCTCTTTCTGACGGCCACGCCCCACCGGGGCGACCCGGAAAACTTCCGCCTGCTTCTGGACCTTCTGCAGCCCGGCTTTTTCGCCACCACCGACATGCTGGCCGCCTCCATCGAAAATAAAGACAACCCTCTCTTCCTGCGGCGGCTTAAGGAAGACCTTAAGGACTTTGAAGACAGGCCGCTCTTTCCGCCGCGCCGGGTGGAAACGGTCAAGTACCGTCTGAGCGACGACGAGAAGACGCTTTACAATGCCGTCACCGCCTATGTGGAGCAAAACTACAACAAGGCGTTGCAGAAGGAAAAGCGCAACGTCGCCTTCGCCCTCGCCATCCTGCAGCGGCGCCTGGCGTCGAGTGTCCGGGCGGTGCGCAAGTCCCTCGAGCGCCGCCGCGACAGGCTGGAAGAGCTATACAAGAAGGGTCAGCTTCTCCAGGAAGTGGGTTATACCGAAGAATACCTTGAGGATCTGGAGGAAAGCCAGCGGTGGCGGAAGGAGGAAGAACTCTTAGAGAAACTGACCTCGGCGGAGACGCTGGAAGAACTCGAGGCGGAGATTGATAAGTTAGAAGAGCTTGTTTTCCTGGCGAAAGAGGCGGAAAAGAAAGAGATCGAGACCAAGCTCAACCGCTTGCGGGAGGTTATTGAGCACGAGAGACTGCGGGAGACCGGCACGAAGCTCCTGATCTTCACAGAATCCAAGGATACGATGGATTATTTGGTGGAGAAACTGAAGAAATGGGGCTATGCGGTTACCTTTATCCACGGCGGCATGAGCCTTGACGCCCGCATCGCGGCCGAGCACGAGTTCAAGAACCGCGCCCAGATTATGGTAGCGACCGAGGCTGCCGGCGAAGGGATCAACCTGCAGTTCTGCTGGCTGATGGTCAACTACGACATCCCCTGGAACCCGAACCGCCTGGAGCAGCGGATGGGCCGGATTCACCGCTACGGCCAGCAAAACGAGGTCCACATCTACAACCTGGTAGCGGTTGATACCCGCGAAGGAAAGATCCTGGAAAAGCTTTTTGAAAAACTGAACCGGATGCGGGAGCACCTCGGGAGCGACCGGGTTTTCGATGTTATCGGGGAGATCTTGCCGGGTACCAGTCTCAAGGACCTGATCCTGGACGCCATAGCTAACCGGCGGACGATGGAGGAGATTCTGGCAGAGATGGACCGGGTGCCCGACCAGGAAGCCGTCCAGAAGGTAAAAGAAGCGACGATGGAGGCGCTTGCCACCCGGCACATCGACCTCTCGCGGATCATCGGCGAGCAGAGGGTTGCCCGGGAAAACCGCCTGGTACCGGAGTATATTGAAAAGTTCTTCCTGCGGGCGGCGGAAAAGGTGGGTATAAGGGCGGAGAAGCGCCAGGACGGCTTCTGGCGGATAGCGGCCGTCCCTTTTGAGGTGCGCAACCAGCCGCACGCCTTCAAGATAAAATACGGCGAAGTTTATCCGGAGTACCTCAAGGTGGCCTTTGATAAAGAAAAGGCTTTTATGGGCCAGGCCGAGTTCGTGACTATGGGGCACCCTTTGATGGAGGCGGTGCTGGAGATCATCTTCCGGAAATACAAAGCGGATGCCGAGAAAGGAGCGGTGTTCAGAGACCCCGACGGGAAAAGGGACGGGCTGCTGTGGTTTATGACCGGCGAAATCAAGGATGGCAAGGGGGAGGTGGCCGGCCGCAAGCTGTTCTGCGTTTACCAAACGAAGAGCGGCGAGCTTGCTCCCGTAAATCCTTCGATCCTCTGGGACCTTAAAGCAAAAGGAAACGGCGAGGGTGAAACGGGGCCCGAAGCGCTGCCGGTTTATAAAGATGAGATCGTCGAGTTTGCCCTCGACCGGCTGCTTCTGCCCTACAAAGAGGAACTTCTGACACAGCGGCAACGGAACGCCGCGATCAAAGAAAAGTACGGTCTCCGGTCAATTGATGCGCTGATTCTCGAATCCGAAGCCAAACTGGCTGACTATGAGACCAGGAGGATAAAGGGAGAGAACATCCCCGAGGTAACGGTCATCCAGGAGCGCCGCAAAAGGGAGGACCTGGAACAGAAAAAAGCAAGGCTTCTGGACGAAATCCGCGCGGAAACCAACCTTTATCCTTCGGAGCCCGAGGTCCTTGCCGTGGTGCGGGTGGTGCCAGAACTGCAAGGGAGAGAAATGAGCGGTGACGAGGAAATCGAGCAGATCGGGATGGAGGTAGCCCTGAATTACGAGCGGGAACAGGGCCGAGAACCTGAAGACGTCTCCGCCCAGGCGCTTGGTTACGACATCCGCTCCGTTGATCCCGCCGGCCGGTACCGGTACATCGAGGTGAAGGCACGTGCCGGAACCGGGGCCATCGCCCTCACCCCGAACGAATGGCTGATGGCCAACCGCCTGGGGGAGGAATACTGGCTATACGTAGTGGAGAACGCGGCGAGTAGCCCGGTGCTCTACACCCTGCAGAACCCGGCAGCGAAACTTTCGCCGGAGGAAGTGGTGGAGACCGTGCGGTACGTGGTGAAGGATTGGCGGAGTGTGGCCCGCAGAGCAGAGTGAAGGTCTGGGGGTAGAAAACGTAATGACCGGCGCGGTTAAAAAAACCTTCATCGAAGCCACCTTCCCGGTAAGAGATGTCAGCCAGGAGTCGGCGCGGGAGAAGAATATCCGGCACGGGCACATCTCCACCCTGCACATCTGGTGGGCGCGGCGGCCGCTGGCGGCCTCCCGGGCGACGATTTATGCAGCGCTGGTCCCGGAGCCAAAGGATGAGCTGGAGCGTATTAAACGGGCAGAGTTCATCACCGAGCTTTGCAGATGGGAGAATTCCCTGAACCCGCAACTCCTCGAGCGGGCCAGAAAAGATATCCTGGCGGCGAACGGGGGAAAACCGCCGAAGGTGCTTGATCCTTTCGCCGGCGGCGGGGCCATACCGCTTGAAGCCCTGCGTTTGGGATGCGAAACCTGCGCCAGTGACCTCAACCCGGTGGCGGTGCTGATCGAGAAGGCAACATTAGAATTTCCTCAAAAGTATGGGAAGCCCGTTAAACGCAGCGAAACAACCGGGATCGGCACGGTGGAGCGGGAGGTCAACCCGCTTTTGGAGGACGTGAAACGCTGGGGCAGCTGGGTCCTGGAGACAGCGAGGAAGGAGATCGGCTGCTTCTACCCTGCCGATCCTGACGGCAGTATTCCCGTGGGCTACATCTGGGCGCGGACGGTCAGGTGCCAGAATCCGTCCTGTGGTGCAGAAATCCCTTTGATGCGCCAGACCTGGCTGGCGAAGAAGGACAGTAAAAAGGTCGCGTTGCGCATTGTGCCCCGGGGTAACAGGGTAGAGTTTGAAGTCGCGGAAGGCGCGGCCGTTGACTTTAATCCCGAGGAAGGAACCGTTGCCCGGGCGAAGGTGATCTGCCCCTGCTGCGGCAGCGGCTTATCCGACAAAGAGGTGCGGCGCCAGTTCCAGGAAGGCCGGGCTGGCCAGCGAATGGTGGCAGTGGTCCTGCACCACCCGAACCGGCAGGGAAAGACTTACCGCCTGGCCACGGAAAAGGACATGGAGATTTTCCGGGAAGCCGAGCGACATCTGGAGCAGAAGCGGGAGGAGCTGTGGGATAAGCGGGGCTTCGACCCGGTGCCGGATGAACCGATTCTAGTAACCCCTTCCCAAACGATGGGTGGCACAAATCGAATCCTTAATTACAATATGACCACCTGGGGCGATCTCTTCAATCCCCGCCAGAAGCTAGCGCTGATCACTTTTGCGGATAAGGTACGGCGGGCGCACGAACTGATGCTGGCGGAGGGGTGCGAGGAGGAATACGCCCGGGCGGTGGCGACGTATTTGGCACTGGGAGTGGATATGCTGGCTGTTGCCTCTAATACCCTATGTCGGTGGGAATCTTCACGGCAACTCATAGCAGACGTTTACGCTAGGCAAGCTCTTCCTATGACCTGGGATTATGCTGAATCAAACCCTTTTGGTGGAGGATCTGGAAGCTGGAGTAGAGTAACTTACTACTTTGAACACTATATAACCCATGCATCGCAAATTGTTATTCCAGCCACCGTCACCCAGGCCTCCGCTGCCGTCCTGCCTTACCCCGATAATTACTTCGATGCCGTGGTAACCGACCCGCCTTATTACGACAACGTGCCGTACTCTTACCTCTCCGATTTCTTTTATGTGTGGCTCAAGCGGACTGTGGGAGACTTATACCCCGACCTTTTCGCTACACCTCTTACCCCTAAGTCGGAAGAAATCGTGGCCTATTCCCACGGCGAGGGTGGGTTTGAAGATGGCAAGAGGTTTTTTGAGGAGATGATCGCAAAAGCTTTCTCCGAAATTCGCCGGGTGCTCAAGCCTGACGGTATCGCGGTGATCGTCTTCGCTCACAAGACCACCGCGGCCTGGGAGGCCATCATCAACGCCCTTGTGAAATCTGGCCTTTACCTTACTGCTTCCTGGCCCCTGCACACCGAGATGCAAGCTCGCCTGGTGGCCAAAGAATCGGCGGCACTAGCTTCCTCCATCTACATGGCCTGCCGTAAGCGCAGCACCTGGGAAACCGCCTATTATAACGAGATCAAACCCCTGGTAGAAGAAAGGATCCGGCAAAAGCTTGACCAGTTCTGGAACGAGGGGATCGGGGGCAGCGACTTCTTCATCGCCGCCATCGGCCCGGCTTTAGAGGTTTTTGGCCGTTACGAAAAGGTGGAGACCTACGCAGGCGAGGAAGTCTCGGCTCAAGACCTGCTGGAGTTTGTCCGCAAGACGGTGAGCGAGTACGCCCTGGCCAGAATTCTTAAAAACGGCAACCTGGGTGGTATTGACGCCACCGCCCGCTTCTACCTCCTCTGGCGCTGGACCTACAACGGGGCGCGGGTTCTTTTCGACGAGGCCCGGAAGCTGGCCTCGGCCTGCGGCGTCGAGCTTGAGCAGCACTGGAACAGGGGCCTTGTCAAAAAAGACAAAGAGTACATTAGTGTTTTGGGGCCGAAAGAGCGAGACAGAAAGTTTTTGGAGAAGGAAAAGTTTAACAGTATGGTGGACGTCCTTCACGCCTGCCTTTTGCTGTGGGAGAAGAACCAGCGCAGGAAAATAACCGAACTCTTGCAGGCAACGGGTCATCTCCAGAATAACGCCTTCTGGCAACTGGCCCAGGCCATTTCGGACGTCCTGCCCGAGGGAGACAAGGAAAAACAGATGCTCCAAGGCTTCCTCTATGGGCGGGACAATTACCAAAAGGGTGCAAACGGTACCGGTCAGCAATCGTTCGGCTTTTAAATAATTGGTGAGGTGATAAAGATGATCCTACCGGCCTGGTGGCAGGTGGTTACGCCTCACAAAGACATCCGGGAGAAGTCTTTCAGCGAGGCGGTCTTCGCTGCCGATCTGGGCGACGTGTTGAGCGGAACGGCACCGGAGGAGTACTGCGACCCGCGCCTCTTTTTCGCCAAAACGTATCTGACTGTGGGGCTGAAAAACCTAGCCCGCAACGTGCTGGAGCGGCTCACCGGCGGGCGCGGCGACCCGGTGATCCAGCTCCAGACCCCGTTCGGCGGCGGCAAGACCCACGCCCTGATAAGCCTTTATCACCTGGTGAAGTCTTTTTCGGAAGTCAACCATTTAGAGCAGGTAAAAGAATTATCGGCGGGTATTGCCGGATTCTCTGGGGTGCGGGTCGCGGCTTTCGTGGGGACGGCGGCCGATCCGGTCAAAGGAAGGACCCCCTGGGGCGAACTCGCCCACCAGCTTGGCTACTATGAAATCGTTGCGGACCACGATGAAAAGCGGGTGGCGCCCGGGAAAGACAGGATCAAAGAGATTTTAGCGAGAAGCGGCCCCGCGTTGATCCTTATTGACGAACTTCTTGAATACATCATTAAGGCCAACCGGGTGGAGAAGGTGGAGAAAATCACCCAGGGACAGACCCTGGCCTTCCTCCAGGAACTTTCGGAAGCCGTAGCCGCTTCCCAAAACTCGGTTTTGGTGCTGACCCTGCCGGCGAGCATCCTCGAACATTACGACGAGGAGGCGGAAAGGGCCTTTTCCCGGTTACAGAAGGTATCGGGCCGGGTGGAGAGCATTTACGTGCCGGTAGAAGGGGTGGAGATTTACGAGGTCGTCCGCAAGCGGCTGT